>Ga0316363_10000150_pt1 | contig 108805 bp, 88 predicted proteins | sample Sb_taG_3_FD_200459 | JGI IMG/M metagenome (GOLD analysis project Ga0316363, IMG submission 200459) | Peat soil microbial communities from Weissenstadt, Germany - Sb_50d_a_PC metaG (v2) (version 2) | ecosystem: Environmental > Terrestrial > Soil > Wetlands > Peat | place: Germany: Weissenstadt... | reverse complement strand
TTTCGGAGCAAACAGGGGCTTGAGTACTTCCCACTGCGCCTCGGTTAAGTCCATGATCTTGATTTACGCTAGTTTGCATAACTCAAGTGCACCAAATGACTTCAAAGTGTTTATGAGATAACTTCTAATTATCTCCTTCGTCGCATCGTTCCCCAACTACATCCAGGCCCTGGGCACGCGAGATTTGGTGATAGCCCCTCACCCCCAGAGAAATCGACTCACGGTCAGTAAGCGTATCGCGCCATCCAGTAGCTCCTTTGCGTGAGGTAAATAGGACTTTGCTGCCAGGATTCAATGCGCTGGCAACTTTGTGAATGACGACGGACTGGTTACCCGGCGGCAGCAAGAACAGCAAAAGAAAAAACCGCGCCTTTCGGTCGGGATGAAAAGTGGTTGGTTTTCAGGGATCGGTCCCTGAGTACCTCTCTAGGCGACGGGGAGGGGAGGGTCTGGAATTAGAGCCGGCTGGGTGAACCGCGCCGTGGTCCGTTCGATGGCGGCGAATAGTTCGGCGGTGCGGATGGGTTTAGAAACGTAATCGTCCATACCGGCGGCGAGACAGCGCTCCCGGTCGCCTTTTAGGGCGTGCGCGGTCATGGCGATGATGGGGATGTGCCCGCCTGTTGCCTTTTCTTTGGCGCGAATGACGGCCGTGCATTGGAAGCCATCCATTTCGGGCATCTGAACGTCCATAAGCACGAGGTCAAAGGAGTCTTTCTTGAGCGTTTCGATCGCGGGGCGGCCATCGATGGCGGTCACTACAGTATGACCGCGCTTTTCTAGGAGGCGAACCGCGAGAGTAGTGTTAACGCGGTTGTCCTCAACTAAGAGAATGTGCAGACGATGTTGGGCCTCGCGTAGCGAGTGGCGAGTGACTAAAGGAACTGGTTCTGGATGCGAAGAGCTCTCCAGAACGTTGCAGATGGCTTGCAGAAGTTCTCCCTGGTGAATGGGCTTCACGAGATACGCGGAGATGCCCAGTTCGCGGCAGCGCGCCGCGTCACCCATATGGCTGGCCGAAGTCAACATCATAATCGTGGCGCCGGCCAGACCGGGGTCCTTTCTGATTTGCTCGGCGAGGGCGAAGCCATCCATCTCCGGCATGTGACCGTCGAGGAGGATCAGGGGGAAGGGATGACCGGTGCTTTTAGCGATCTCCAGGGCTTGTAGCGCGGCGCGACCGCCGTCGACGGCGGTGGGCTTCATGCCCCATCGGCTGAGCATGCCGTGCAAGACACGGCGATTGGTGAAATTGTCGTCGACAATGAGCGCGTGCGTGTCGCGGAATCGTTCCGGTTCCAGAGGAGTGGGGCGAGGCGAAGGCCCCTCCTGCGCCGAAACGTTGACATCGAAATGAAATGTGCTGCCCTGGCCTAGCTGGCTCTCCAGCCGAATGCTACCGCCCATCATCTCCACCAGCTTGGCAGAGATGGACAGGCCAAGTCCGGTGCCGCCATACTTCCGGGCCATCGAGCCATCCGCTTGCGAAAAAGCCTCAAAGATGCTTTGCTGTTTGTCCGCGGGAATGCCGACGCCTGTGTCTTTCACAGCAAAGTGCAGACAGCGGTTGGCGGAGTGCGCGGATTCTTCCTTCACGCTAACAAAGATTTCACCGCGCTCGGTGAACTTGATGGAATTGCCGACCAAGTTGATCAGGATCTGACGAATTCTGCCGGGATCGCCAAGCAGGGACTCAGGCACATCCGGCTGCACTTCATAGATCAGTTCCAATCCCTTCTGCTGCGCCCGAAGGCCGAGAGCCTTCATGGTTTCGCCCAGGCTTTCGCGGAGATCGAAGGGAATGCATTCAAGACTTAGCTTGCCGGCCTCGATCTTGGAGAAGTCCAGGATGTCATTGATTATGGATAGCAGGGATTCGGCCGAGAGGCGGACCAGATCCAGGTTTTCGCGCTGTTCGGCGGTGAGCTCTGAGTCCAGGACCAGCTCGGTCATGCCGAGGATGCCGTTCATGGGGGTGCGAATCTCGTGGCTCATAGTAGCGAGAAAGGTGCTTTTGGCGGCGCTGGCGGCTTCCGCAGCTTCCCTGGCCTTCTCTAGCTGACTGTTGGTCACGGCGAGATCCGCGGTGCGAAGTTCCACCTTTTTCTCGAGGTCGGCGTTAAGCTGCAAAACGGTGCGCTCCGCTAGCTCGCGCGTAAGGCTTTCGTGGGCCAGGCGGCGTGTCACAAAAACAGCAATGGCGACAGCGACGAGAACAGCCAACCCAATCAGGGACAGAACTACCTTGCGTGCCCGGAGGTACTTGATTCGGGCCTGATGGACGGCCAGGTCCATCTGTTGTCCCTGGAAATTCACGAAAGCGTCGTAGGCCTTGTGGTAAAGGATCAAGCGCGGCAGAGTCTCTTGAATCATGATCGCTTTGGCTTGTGCGGGCTTGTGCTCGTCAAGCAGCACATGCAGCATTTGTTTGTAGCTTTCCACATAGGGCGGCCTGACGCGCTTCAGGTCCGCGAAGAGTTCTTTTTCTTCCGGGGATTCAAGTCCTTCCTTTTCGATGGTCATCATCAGGGCGGTAATTCTTTCGGTATTTTCGGCGCGCTCGCGAAGCAATCGGTCGATCTTCTCCTGGTCGCTCAAAAGAAGAATCTCCATAATCAGTCGATTGTTCAGGTTGGAATAGTTCATGGCTTCGCGAGAGATCTGGACGTGGTTCCAGTTCTTGGCGATGCTCTGCTCGAGGTCGGCATTCAGGCGCGCCATGCGGCTCACGCCTAGCCACCCTATTCCGAGCAGAATGGAAACAAGGAGCCCAAAGGCGATCCCCAGCTTGAAGATGACTTCGCTCCGTTTCATTCTGGCACTCCGCTTTCAGTCGACCGCGCGCTTCTGCTCGGGTTGTGACTCGACTACAAAAGAAGGCACGTTGCGCAGACCCAGCCCTCGAAAAAAAGATGGCCCCTCCGCTGAGTAGGGGCAGTTGATTTGCCATATCTGATGCAGGACGCCGTCGGCAGAGCTTGTAAGGAAACGACTTACAGCTAGAGCCAAGGCGGCAGTAAGAGCCGAGATTGGAACGATGTTTCGAGTTGCCACATTCTGGCAAATCGCACGAGATATGGAACACCTGACGGCCCCGGCAAGAAGGAGTGTGTCATGACGTACCGGAAAGTGCTGCTTGTCGCCGCTTGCATCACTATGTGCGCGGCAGGTTCCCGGGCCGATGAAGTCTCCGATCTAAAAGCGCATACCGAAGCGCTGCAGCAGCAGTCAGCCGCCTTGGGGCAGCAGGTTCAGCTTGGGTTGCCTCATGTGGCGAGGCTGTGAGCGCGCACTGTTCCGCGGGCCTGAAGGCTACATCCGTCAAATTGCAACGATTCCGAACCACAAGCAACTAGTTTCTATCCCAGCCTCGAGCTAAGGTTAGTCGGCAAACCGGGTGCAGGGCTGCCAGAGTGAGGGGTGTAGCCTATTCTGCCCCGTAGGATACTCACCCTCTCCGTGTTCGCGGCAGATGCTTGGACCGTTATTTTGCCGAAATGGTTGGAACGGCACTCGCCGTCTCGACTGGCTTTTCCCCGTTCAGCACGGGCAGCCACTCTTCGCGCACGCCGGCAAATTCGGGCAAGTTCTTTTTGGAGACGGGATCCGAGGGCGGCAGGCCCAGCCTCTCGAAATTCTTGAATTGCCCCTTCTGCATGATGCGGAAATCGAGATGGGGGCCGGTTGCCAGGCCGGTCATTCCCACCAAGCCGATGGTTTTGCCGATTTCCACGTGCTCGCCAGCATGCACGAACATCCGGGACAGGTGGAGATACATCGTTTCGTAGCCATTAGAATGGACGATATGCACCATGTTGCCGTCGCCGCCTTTGCGGCCGGCAAAAACCACTCGCCCGCTCCCGATGGTCTGCACGGGCGTGCCAACAGGCGCGCCGTAATCGGTGCCCAGGTGCGGACGGTAAGTCTTGAGGATTGGGTGAAAGCGCGCATGGCTGAAATGTGACGTCACGGGCGCGCCAAATTTCAGCGGCGATCTCAGGAAGGCCTTCTGAAGGCTTTTACCTTCCGCCGTGTAATAGGCGGGGCGGCCTTCGGGGTCGTGAAAAAGCAGCGCCTGATACTTCCTGCCGTCATTGATATATTCGGCGGCGAGGATTCTGCCGTATCCGGCGGTTTCGCCGTTGGCGTATTTGCGTTTCTCCAGCACGATGTGAAAAGTGTCGCCCCTGCGCGGATCGGTGTAGAAATCCAGGTCGTACCCAAAAATCTGCGCCAGCCGCATGGCCACTTCTGCGCTTTCTCCTGTTTCTTCTACCGCGTTGAACAGCGAATCTTCCAGCTTTCCGCTCACGATCGCGACTTCGGAGCGCACCGGAATTGCGCGAACCTCGGCGGCAAAGCCCGGCGTTTGGGGCACAATGTGCAGCACGCGCTCGGCGTCAATTTTATAATCGATTTCGCGCAGACTTCCTTCCACGGAGCGCCCCACGGTGACTGTATTCCCGGCCCGCACTTGACGCAGATTGAAGGCGTGTTGCGCCGCCGCGGTCGCACCCGCCGCTTCGGCTGCGGACAAACCGAACTGCGCCAGCATTCCGGCAAAATTCTCGCCGCTGGGCATCTTCTTCGCGGTGGGAAGCACCAATTCCGCGCGCATTCGTGCACAATCGGCTTTGGCCAGCTCCATTTGGCGCTGCGATTCTTTTTCAGCGCTTACGTTTTTATGGATCGCGTAGCCATCAACGGCAATTCCGGCCGCGAGAAGAACTGCCATCCCTATCAGGTACCGTCGGTTCACTGCGCCCCCAAAATGCTCGTCTCGATTGGGCGCTGCGCAGAAATCAGAAACGCACGCCCCTCCCGAACTTACGAGAATACCGCACGCTTACCTTTTGTCTCAAACTGCGGCGCGCGTCAAATCAATGTCGCGAGAGGTGCGCTCAATCAACCAAGGGTCTTTCCGCCAGATTCACCGATCATCGTCCGCGACTTCCTCCAGAATTCTCTTACCGGACCTTGTCACGAAACGCAATTCCGCTCGCTATTCAATCAGCTCAGCACCGTGCCATCCTGAGAGACGCGTCGTTTGCGTCTCGAAGGATCTCAACTGACACGTCTTGCACAGTTTTGATTTGAGGTCCTTCGACGATCCTAATCGGATCGCCTCAGGATGACCATGGCTTGCTGAACCTGAGTATCCTAGGAATAGTAGTTTCTGGGAAATCCCGGCAAAACCCGATTATTTGCCTGTGGAATTGGCCGGGATGGAAGTTACCTTGGAACCATCCGTGAAGTAATTCTGCTCGCGCAATTTCCGGTAAATGTGACCTGCCACTTGCGCCGCTGTGGGGCCCTTCACCCGCCGCGTATTCCCGCGAAGCAATACTGCCAGGGCAATCTTCGGGTGCGTCTCATCGGCATAACTCACGAACCAGCCAATGCGTGACGGCGTGGTGTTGTGGTCGTCGCAGGTGCCGGTCTTGCCAAGAGGTGTCTCGGTCCCGCCAGCGTCATAGCTGAGGCGGCCCGTGCCGTACAGGACGGCGGCGAGCATACCTTCGCGAACTTCCGGGAGAACATTGGAAATATTCAGATCCCGCTTGACGCGCGGCGCGAAATTATCCATCTCTTCTTGCGAATGCGGATACTGCAGATAGTAGAGTGTTCCGCCATTCGCAAACGCGGCACCCAGCGCCGCCAGTTGCAACGGCGTGATCTGAATACCTTCACCGAAACTCGACATGCGCGCCACACCGCCATACGCCGGTGGCTGCGTCGGAAACGATCCAGGATGCTCGTCTGGCAAGTTGTAACCCGCAAGTTCACCCAAGCCCAGCAGGCGGCCGTATTTCGAGACGGTGTCAAAGCCCATGCGGCGGCCGAGTTCCTCAAAGAACGAATTATTGGAGTGCGCCAGGGCTTCCGTCAGATTCATGTATTTGCGGCGGCCCACCTTCAGCATGGTGTCGCGTGTGATGACATTCTCTTCGAGAGCGGCGATGGCAATGGTGGGCTTGATCGTCGAGCATGGAATGTACCCGTCGCTGAAGGCAATCTTCTGATTCACGATGGTGAGGATGCGCCCGGTATTCGGGTCCACGGCGACCACGGAACCGTTGTAGCGGCCCAGCCCCTCGACGACGGCCTGTCGCACGATGGGATCGTCGAACGTGGGATCATCGTCGCGCTTGGAATCCGCGTACGTGGGCACGCCGCGATACCGCGCGGCCAGATGTCGCGTGCGCGCGCTGGATTTCGATTTTGCTTTTGCGGAATTGCTAACGATGGGCGTGCCGGAAGTTTCCGCGGCAGGCAGTGGCACGCAGAGCGTAACGCCCAGGCACGCCACAGTCACAATTTTCCCAATTTCGCGGATCATTCGGCCTTTATTCCTGATCAGTTTCAGTAGTCCTAGGAGGCGTGCACCTGAATTTACTCCACGTGCACGTCCCGGTCAACTTCCGTCCACTGACACATGCGCGATGCCAGCCTTTTCGATGGTTCATAACAAACTACTTATCATCGCTGGCAAATCGAACGCTTCTCATCTGTGAGCGGAACAGCACTCCCAGACTGAGACGTAGTGTACGCAGACGGGGGCTGCCCTGACAATAGATAACTTGGCCCAGTACGCCTCTATGTGCTTTGTTTTGAAAGCCTGACCGACTGGACAGCACCCCTGACCGAGTGTCCCTCCTGCAGGAGTGTCTGCCTGTCCGCAGAATGCGGTGGCCCCGGAATGTCGCAATTTGCTACACGCTTCAGAAATAGAATCGGGCGGGAGGACTCGCCCTCCTCCCGCCCGGTTCGTTTTGCCCGAAGCAATCTTTCTTAACGTGCCGACCGCGCTTTGGCATCTCCAACCGCGGCGGCAGCAGCCGCGGCCTTTAACGGAGGCTTGTCCGTGACAACGCTTGCGTTGCCATTGGCGCCCACCGTCCCAGCGGTTTGCCCGGGAATGGGAATTCCCATGTTCTTGCGCAGAGCATTTTCCAGCTTGTCGCGGATGTCTTTGTTCTCGCGCAGGAAGACGCGGGCGTTCTCGCGGCCCTGGCCCATTCTTTCGCCGCCGTAGCTCAGCCACGTGCCGGACTTTTCGATCAGGCCCTTGTCCACGCCGAGATCGATCAAATCGCCTTCGCGCGAGATGCCTTCGCCGTAAAGAATGTCGAACTCCGCCTCGCGGAACGGCGCGGCCACTTTGTTCTTCACCACTTTGCCACGCGTCCGCGAACCGACCACGCGGTCACCTTCCTTGATGGCCTGTATGCGCCGGATATCCACGCGCATGGAGGCGTAAAACTTCAGCGCGCGCCCGCCGGTCGTGGTTTCCGGGTTGCCGAACATCACGCCAATCTTTTCGCGGATCTGGTTGATAAAGATCAGACAAGTTTTCGATTTGGAGACAATCGCGGTTAGCTTGCGCAGCGCCTGCGACATCAATCGCGCCTGCAAGCCCATTTGCGGGTCGCCCATGTCGCCTTCGAGTTCGGCTTTGGGCACCAACGCGGCCACGGAGTCCACCACGACCACGTCCACGCCTCCCGAGCGGATCAGCGTTTCCGCGATTTCCAGCGCTTGCTCGCCGTTGTCCGGCTGCGACACCAGCAGATTGTCCACATCCACGCCCAGTTTGCGCGCGTAGTTCGGATCGAGCGCATGTTCCGCGTCGATGAACGCGGCCTGCCCGCCCAATTTCTGCGCTTCGGCGATGATATGCAGCGTCAACGTTGTCTTGCCGCCCGATTCCGGCCCGTACACCTCGATCACCCGCCCGCGCGGGAAGCCGCCAACCCCCAGCGCTGCGTCCAGCGACAAACAGCCCGATGGAATCACGTTCACTGGCACAAGCACATCTTTGCTGCCCAGCCGCATGATCGAGCCTTTGCCGTGGGTCTTCTCGATCTGCGCGATTGCTGCTTCCAACAGCTTTGCTCGTTCATCTGACATTTCACACCTCGGTGGAGGAAATTAGGGAACTCGCGAATAGGTCTTTCGGGGGCATTTGCAAGCGGGCGCCGGGAACTGCGCCGCACCTTCTCCAGATACGTTACGATAGCGGTACATTACCACTTCGTATCCAGGAATGCTACCCCTTCTTCCCTTCCGCCTCCGCCGGCCCTGACCGGCGAATGTTCGGCCTTCAACCGCCGCAGCCATGCTCCAGTTCGTGATCCACCAGACTTGCCAGCGCCCTCTGCTCCCTGCGATCCCACTCGGCCCGTTCTTCCCGGGTGAGCGGGCGCAAGCGCGTCAGGTACTGCCCTCGTGTGCGGACCTCGAGCAACTCAAATTCGAGTCTCTCGTGCTCCACACAGCTTAGAACATCGCACCGCGTCTGGGTCATGGGCCACCTGTTGAAAACTTCAGGTGGTACAGTAGCCCAAAGGCGAACAAAAAGCAAACACTATTTTCGCCTGGTGTTCGCCATCGGGGCGCTGGCTGACTCGTGCTATTCCCTCAATCCCTAGAGCCTATTCGGACGGACAAATTCCTGGGTGAATCGTCAAATGTACTGTGCCCGTTTCGTCGGGGAATTGTTGCGGATCCGTAATGGCATACTGCCCCCGGAAGCAAACCCAGGCTGCCACCAAGGGACCATACGGGAAACGCGGGTCCCTGGATTGCGCTCGCGCCAACAGTCGATCCATCACGGAAGCGTTAATGCTCCTCTCTGGAAACGAGACTCTCCCCCTCTGATCTGTCCTTTGAGTCTCAACCCATTTTTCCTTCAGGCGAAAGAAAGCCGCCGATTGTTGTACAGGCGCGTTTGCGACGGGCTGGCCATTTTCATCCGTGACCAGGACATTCCATTCCGGGATTACCTTGGACGAATACGGGATATACAAACATACCATCAAGATGAGTTCCGCTACCAAAATGGCAACGAGCGATGGAATCAAACTAAGTCTCGACATGCGTCTTCAGCTCTTGGCGTCGACAAGGTAAGAGTAGAATCCTCGTCCGGTCTTGCGCCCTAACCATCCCGCAGCTACGTACTTCTTCAGCAGCGGGCAGGCGCGATACTTCGGATCGCCCAGGCCTTCCAGCAGCACATTCAGGATGTCCACGCACACATCCAGGCCAATGAAATCGGCCAGCTCCAGCGGGCCCATCGGGTGATTCATGCCCAGTTTCATCACCGCGTCCACCGCATCCGGCGTAGCCACGCCCTCCATCACGGCGTAGGCCGCCTCATTGATCAGCGGCATCAGCACGCGGTTGGAGACAAATCCCGGCGCATCGTTCACGGCCACGGGAGTCTTGCCCAGTTTCCTGGCCAGCTCCATGGTGGTGGCAAACGCCGCGTCGCTGGTCTGCAGGGCGCGAATCACTTCCACCAGCGCCATCACCGGCACGGGATTCATGAAGTGCATGCCCACGAAGCGCTCCGGCCGTTGGGTCATCGCCGCCAGCGCGGTCACCGAAATGGAAGAAGTGTTGCTCGTCAAGATCACCTCGGGGCGAAGAACTTTGTCGGCTTCCGTCAGCACCGCGCGTTTGATCTCGATTTTCTCCGGCACAGCCTCGACGACAAAATCCGCCGCCGCAATGGCCGCGAAATCAGTGACCGGCTTCAGCCGCGCCAGCACGGCGGGTTTGTCCGCTTCGGCAAGCTTGCCCTTCTTCACTTCGCGATCGAGGTTCTTGCCAATCGTGTCCATGCCGCGCTGCAAAAAGCGCTCTTCCACATCGCGCAATATCACGCTGTAGCCCGCGCGCGCAAACACGTGCGCGATGCCGTTCCCCATGGTCCCCGCACCCAGCACCGCCACCGTCTTGATGGAATCAATCGTCACAAGTCACCCCTCTGCATTTTTGGAAGGCCGCTGAATAGGTGGGCCGGTTCGTCATTCCGAGCGAAGCGAGGAATCTCTCTTTGGCCGAAACCCCAGAATAAAGAGGGATTCATCGCACAAAAGACGTGCGATGCAAAATCGTACCTCACTCCGCAGACTCCGTTCGGAATGACGGATTGCTGATTTTTCAGCAAACAGTCTGATCCCTAGCCCTACAAGAATCCCCAGCATGACGCCCAGCCAAAACAAGGTCAAGCAGACACGCTCGTGCTCATCTTTATGCTGGACTTCCCGGAAGGAAGCAACGCAAGCCACGCGGCCAGCGTGGCGAACTTTTCGTCCTGCGTCCACGGCGCGCCAAAGAGGCGCCCAAGCTCCGTGACGCGCCGCAAAAGGCTGGGCCGCTTCACGCGCAACGCTTTCGCCGCTTGTTCCAAAAGCTCCCGCTCTCTTATGGAAACTACGGCAAGCCCGCAGCGCGAGCTCGCATGGAGCAGACATTCGCGAAAAAGCTCGCCGTCGGCGGTATGAATCAGCGCATGCGAGGAAAGAATCTTCTCGAGTTCAGGGAGCGGCCTTCCCGAAGCCAGCAGAAGCGCGCCGCGTGTCAGTTGATAACCGCGCGCCTCCAACTCCACTTGCAGGTCGCGAAGCCCGCGATACGCAAGGTCCCGCCCCTTCTCCCGCACGCCCGCAATGAACTCGCGCGCCTCCGCGAGCGCCATTTTTTCCCCCGTGTGATACGGCTGACGGAACCGGTACGTGAACGTCTCCACCAACTGCGCGCGCTGACGGTGCAGCACTACGGGCGCACCTTTCTCCAGACACACGGCCACCACCGCGCTCCATCCCGAGTGCACGCGAAATCCCACGGCCGCTTGTTTCATGAGAGCCTCCGCGGTAGAGGAAACGGAGGAGGCTAAGGATGTACGCGGCCACCGGCGAAGTCAAGCAAAACCCTTCGCGCTCACTCCGGCGCCTGGCCTTCCACAATTTCACGGACAAGTTCGCGGGCGCGGCTTTCGTCCTCCGGAAGAACATGCAGGGCGGCCCGGCTCCCCTCGCGGTCGACGCGGCAGTGGATGCCGTTCTCGTGCAGTGCCGCGACGAGAAAATCGCTTGGCTCGCCCTTTTCCGTCTCCCAAACCGTGGCGGTGGCGTCTTCTTCGAACCACCTGGTCTCATCGCCGGCGGCGGGAGGACCGGGAATGTCTTCGCTCTCCGCCGGAGTCAGCATTTCCGGCAACTTGCGAATCCGGTTCGATCGATCTTCCAGGAGCTTTAGCAGTTCCCCGCTTCCTACTTCTTCGATGTCGTCCGTGCCATACGCTTCCTTGACGGCCGTTTCGGCCTTTTCAAACAGCGAAAATGGCACGCCAATCTCAAAGGCAGGAAAATTAGTCAGATTGAATAGACGATCGCGCCGCAAAACGGTATTGTGGGGAAAGCCTGCTTCGTCCAGAACCTCGCATAACTCCGCATGCACGCGGGCATCTTCACCCTTCCAGAACGAGCAGAACGGATCCTCATTGGGATCACCGGGCTCTGCCGGTGGACCCTCTGGCCCCTGCGTGTATTGCTTTTCCCACACCAAGTCCACATCGCAATCGGCGCAGCGCGTGAATCCGGGCCTATACTCCGCTTTGCATTGAGGACAAATCATTTCAGTCGCGCCCTTGCTGTGAACCACGCTGCCAATGTTTCGTCAGAAGGACAGTATACGGCCATTTTTGTGCCTGCCATCGGTGTCCCGCAACGCATTGTAACGGCACGCCTTAGCGGCAGGAAGCCGGCTGCGTCTTTTTCACCCCCTGCTGCGTATTCAAGGTAGTATGAGCGCACAAGCTTTCACGCTGATGTCCGCAAGGTCCCCGCTGCTCTTCGCGGGTCTCATGACTGACGATAAGCAAACGATTGCGCTCGGCCTGCGCCGCCGCGACCCCGATGTGCTCGACCAGCTCATTGAGCAGTACCAGCAGCGCCTCTATCGCTATCTCCTGTTCCTCACCGGCAATCCCGCGCTGGCCGAAGACTTCTTTCAGGAGACCTGGATCCGCATCCTGGAACGCGGCGATCAGTACAATGCGAAATCCAAGTTCGAGTCCTGGCTGTTCGCCATCGCGCGGAATCTGGTGATTGACGCCTCGCGCCGCAAGAAATTCGCCAGCCTCGAAGATTTCGCCGACCCGGAAACGCACCAGCCCTTCGAGCCGCCCGACCTGCACGCCACGTCCGCGCTGCAAATGCTGCTGGCGCGCGAAAACCAGCAAGCCGTGCAAATCTCGTTGCTCAAGATCCCCGCCTACTACCGCGAAGTGCTGGTGCTGCGTTTTCACGAGGAGCTCGGCCTGGAAGAAATCGCCGCCGTGCTCGCGGCTCCCATTTCGACGGTAAAGTCCCGGTTGTACCGCGGCCTCGCCGCGCTCAAATCCGCTCTGACGGAAGGTGCCGCATGAACGAAACCCTTCACCAGCGTGCCCAGAAACTCTTGGCGGAATCACTTGTGGAAGGAATCACAGCGTCCGACCAGGCCTGGCTCGGGCAGCATCTGCGCGAGTGCGCCGATTGTTCGCATGAAGCTGCCGCCACTCAAGAGCTGCTGCAGGCTCTCCGCGCTGTGCCGGTTGCGGTGCCGCGAGACCTGGTGGCGCGCACGCAACTGCGGGTTCGCCTGCGCGCCCAGGAAGCCAGCGAATCTTCGCGCAGCGGACAACTTCTCTGGGTCATCACTGGTGCAAGCTGGCTGCTCGGCGTGCTCAGCGCGCCGCTCGTCTGGCGCGGCTTTGCCTGGTTCGGCGGCCAATTCGGCGTGCCGAGGTTGGCGTTAGAAATGGGATTCGTGCTCTGGTGGACGGTGCCAGCGTTGGCCGCCGCCGCTGCAGTGTTATACCAGCGAGGTGTCGCGCAGGGTTTCGCGGGTCGGCGCATGCGCGAATCGAAGACGCTGCATTGAGTTTGCCGGTGGCACCTGAACGATTGCTTTTGGTGGTCTAGAAAACGAGGGAAATATGTCTGACGCATGGAATGAACGTATACGGCTTATCCGCTTCCGCCGGAAGCACGAGCGCACCAGATTCCGCGAGGAGCTGCGTATCATCCCCAAGTGGCTGGTGTGGACCTGCATAATCGCGTGGCTCATCGCGATCGCCATCGCCTGTCCCATCAACTTCTACAACGTGCAGCACCACGGCGACTATTTCCCTGCCCCCGACTTGGCGAATCAGCCCCTGCTTGCCACTTTGGCTCTGGCGGGCGCGATCACTGGGGGTACCTTTGTCTTTTCCTGCTTCCTGTTTGTCCTGGGCTATGTCTATCGTGACGCCAAGCGTCGCGGAATGAATCCCGCCCTGTGGACGCTGCTGGTTCTCCTGATGGCTGGGCCCTACACGTTCATCGGGCTGATCGTCTATTTGTTGATCCGCGACCCGCTGCCTTACACCTGCCCCCAATGCTCGGCCACCGTTTCCGCGCGCTTCAATTTCTGCCCCAACTGCAAATACAACTTGCACCGCGCGTGCGCGCACTGTCAGCGCGAGGTGAGTGATACGGACAAGTTCTGCCCCTACTGCGCCGCGGAGCTCACCCCGCCAAAATCGCAGAGCGCACCCACGGCGGCCGATTCACCGAGTTGAGGTCATTGCTTGCGGCCTAGCGAACGCGTCGGGCTCAAGCTTTCTCTTCGTGGTATTCCATCTCCGTGTTCACGGCCCAGATGTTGCTCTTCTCCGTGCGGCCCGCGATGATATTGTCCACCGCGACCATGGCCGTGAGCATCGAGTGGTCCTGATTGTTGTACTTGTGCATGCCATTGCGGCCGACCAGGAACAAGTTCTGGAAGCCATCCAGGAATTCTTGAACTTCCCCAAAGCGTTCATACACGCCGAAATATGCGGGATACGCCTTCGGAACCCGCTCGACGTGCCAGTCCACCACCTCGCGTGCCTCGATGATTCCAATTTTCTCCAGCTCCGTTATGGCCAGCCGCGCCATCTCCTCATCCGAAAGCTGCCAGAGCTTGTCGGACTCGTAACAGAAGTATTCCACGCCAATCCAGACCTTCGCCGAGTCCTTCACCAAGTAGGGGCTCCAGTTGTTGAAGATCAGCAGGCGCCCCGCCAGAACTTCCGGGTCTTGAAGGTAGATCCACGTGTCGGCCACGAGCGAGCCGGGGGAGTTCACGTCATTCTTGATTCGCAAGGAATCGAGCAGCAAGCCCACGGCGATGAAGTCGCGATACTGGAGGCCGGCGGCCACCTCCCGCACGTTATCGGGCGCGGGACAATCGAGGAGGCCCACAAGCTCCTTCACGGGCATCGTCGAGAAGACAAAATCACACGCGATGCGGCGCTGTTGCCCCGCGCCGTCGGCAACCTGCACAGCCTGCACGCTCGTCCCAACGGTCTCCAGGCGAAGTGGCTGAGTGCCGCGGAGAATCTCGCCGCCCAGCGCCTCCACTTTGCGCGCCACTTCCCGCCACATCTGCCCGGGACCATATTTCGGATACAGGAACTGCTCAATCAGGGAAGTTTCGGATTGCTTCTGGAAGATGTCCCGCGTCCCTCGGCCAAGACTCTGTCGCAAGAAGTGTGTCAGGCTTTTGCGAACGGACAAACTTCTTACCCGTTGCTCACCCCAGGCAGCGCTGATCTCCTGGCACGGCACTCCCCAAACTTTTTCCGTATAGGATTGGAAAAAAGTCCGATACAACTCTTTCCCAAACCGGCGGATGAAAAAGTCCTCGAGGTTTTTGACCGGTCGCGGCGGGAAGAGAGTCGCCCGCATGTAGCTAAACAGGATGCGGATGGTTCGCCTCAGCCCAAGCTTGGAGAGCGTGTCCCTACTCAATTGGACGGGGTAAGCAAAGAATTTGCGCAGAAAATAGATGCGGCTCTGCCGGCGCCGCAGCAGCATGACCGCTTCGGGATTTGGGGCGAGCCCTGCCACCCGTTCGGCCGCTGCGGCATTCTGCCGTGCCTGGGCTTCTGAATGGTCAAGCGATTGGATTCGCCGCGTCTTGTGCTGGTAGGTGATCTCGGCTCCGCCCGCGGCTGACGCTTCCAGCGGCATGTGCATCAGCCACCAATTCATGACACGATCCGATTTCGAGAAAAAGCGATGGCCGCCGATATCCATGAGGTTTCCATGGTGTTCTATCGTGCGCGCGAGCCCGCCGACCTCGGGGCTCTTCTCCAACACGATTGGCCGCACATCGCTGCGTGTCAACAGCTCATACGCAGCCGTCAGCCCCGCCGGCCCCGCCCCAATGATCACCGCTGTCCGTTTTCCCCGTTCGCCCATGCCCCGACACTCCAACTGAGCTGTGCCAGCCACAACCCATCGCTCCCGAATTGTACAAGGTAATTCGATGCAGCACCCACAACACCGGGCGTGCTCAATTCACGAAGAGAAACGAAGACGGGGAGCAAGCAGGGGAAGCGCAGTCTGCACGGAAGCACGGCACTACTCTTCTATCTTAGGTCGATCGTAAGCCGGCATTTGTTCAGTTCAGAACTGTTCCGCCCCAGAGTATGCCTGGGCTCACTGCGGCCAAAAGAATGGGTCCACGGGCGCTCCGGGGTTTCAGGGCGTGAGCGTCCATCGCCATGCAAAGCGCAACCCCGCAGGTCGAGGAGCCAAGATTGCCGCACGTCTTGCTAACGAGAGGGATTTTTTCGATGGGAATATTCGCCCGGCGCCGCATTGTCTCCACGAGTCGCGGATTGGGCTGGTGCAGAACGAAGGCGCTAACGGAGTCCCGCGTCAATCCACAAATTCGTTCCAGGTCGCAAATTGTGCCTTCCATTCGATCAGCAGCAGCGCGGGCCAAGGCCGCACCATCAAAATCGACCACGACGGAAGCGTTCGCACCAGCACTTATCCGAAGAGCAGAGGAAAAGGTCCCACAGCAACTTCCGATCGAAGCTCCAATCGAATAAGCATCAAAACTAGCGGATGGCGTGGACCGCTGCAAGATGAATGCGCTGGCGCCGTCGCCGAAGAGGCCGGCAAACTCCCCGGGAACCCCCTCTCCGGTCAGTCGATGGCTGTGTACATCCGCCGATACGACAAGGATGCACTCAACGCCTGGGTCAGAAAAAAGCGCCTTCGCGACAGCGAAGCAGTTCAGCAGGCCAACACAAGCCCCGCCGACATCAAGCAACCGGCAAGAACCGGATGCCAGCAAGGCCGTGTGCAGCGAGGCCGAAAACGAGGGAAACCCAAGAAACGTTTCGCTCGTTGCAATAATCCAGTCCGGCCTCTCTGCGGAAACACTCGCCATTTGCAGTGCCCGTTCGGCCGCCATTTTAGCCAGGAGAATCTCATTCTCCTCGCGGGATGCCCGTCGGACCGAGTCGATCCCAGCACGTTTTGCCAGAGTGCCTTCGGGCAGATGGAATTCCTCTTCGACCCCCGCGATAGGAACACATTCCGAGCCCAGTGCCGCTCCCCAACCCGAGAATCCTCCCGCCCCTAAAGAAACATGATTGTTCAACTCGACGCTTGTTCCCCGCTCGGCGTCGCCCTTGGCTCCGGCGGCCAAAGCCTGCAAAACGATATCAACCGCCGCCCGGATCGTCACGGGAGGCGCGTCACCGCATCGTCCAAAAAGGCCGGGGAGACCAAACGCAGACTCAATGCCCAGCAAAACCTCAACATGGGCCATCGAGTCCAGTGCTCCGCCTTCGATCCAGTCGCGATCTTCGTCGGGGAGCATTTCGCCGGAGGGCAGCGCCGTTTGGACGCACTGCTCGACTATCCTTCGTATCCGGACATGCTCCTGGTCACTCGAATTCATGAGGTCGAACCTTCGGAACGCCGGAATCTGGAGACGTTCGAATCATTCCAGCCATGATTTCTTTGGCAGTGGGAATAGCGAATCAAGCATAAACCAGCAAAGTCCTTCCCGGTCCGGCCGGCAAAGCCCAATCCTGACAAATCGGAATGGGCTCGATTGAATTTGGGGATATACAAGAGACTTAAACAGGCCATCGAGCCGTGATCGAATGCGAACTGGATCATCCATCTGCTCCGCCAGCACATTGATAAACTCAGTCCAGTCCGCATCAACCAGCGGCAGGCTCTCCAGCCTTTCGCCAGATTTCAAAACGACCGTCGCGCGAATCTTCGGATAGAAATGAAACGTAAACCTGATGGACGCAATGTCACAGCCGCAGATGGATCGCGTTGCCTCCGCAGGCACCACGTAGATTGCCTCTCCTCCTCGGCGGCTCACGTGCACATCGCACCCAAACATACCCTTGACGGACGGAGCTACCTCCGCCTGCCGCAGACTGCCCACCAATTCACTCTCGCTGACAAAGCCCACTTTCCGGTCGTTCGCCGTGCCGCGATCCTCAGTGTGCGGCGGGATCGCGACGGCAGCCAAGAACTCGAAGGCTACCTTGTCTGCGCGCCGATAAGGAAAGCTCCTCCACGCATACCCTCGCCGCGGCAATGGCCGGAGTGAACGAAAATGCTCGCCGTTGCGCTCCAGCCCGATGACGCAGAAGCCGTCGCTCATTCGGGTGATCTCGCTAAGGAGTAGTTCTGCCAAGTGACATCTCTTCAAGCGGGATTGCGTTCCTTCTTGCGGACAGATCGCTTTTTTCTGTTAATGCTTAGATGACGTACCTGTATATTATACTCCTTAAGCGAACCGTATTGGCGGATAATTTCGGCGACCAGCCTCCGGTGACACTGTTCCGGCTGGGGTTCGGAGCAAAGGAGGGCCACGATGCCCTCAAACATCGCAAGATCCAGGGATTGCGGGATTCCGCGCTCCGTCATCAGTTGCAGGAATGCCGCTTCGTAGGCAGACCAGTCCTTCGTCTCGCGATAGGCCTTGCGAATTTCCGGAGACGGTGCAAGGCGAGGCTCATAGAAGTACGCGATTCCGGCCGCCCGCCTCAGGAAAAATTCCAAATCCGGATATTTCGCGAAACCGGAAAGCTGCCCTGCCCGGTTCTCGCGAATGTCAATGAGCCGCGTTACACCCGCTTCGGTTAGCAGGCTGAAAAACTCCTCCGCGGTCTTTCCGGCGAAACCAATCGTGCAAATCGTCGAATCCATGATGCCTCACCAGATATCCAATTCTCGCGGGTCAATCCGAAAAGCGTATTTCTCCGATTGCGCAACGTAGGCGCTCTCTAGCGCAGCTTCCCGATCCTCGGGAAAGAGGGAGGCGTCGGCCACCGCCGCCATTTTTTGAGCGTGCAGGAGTCGGTCTTCGGCTTCACGTTGCGTTTCTCTGATTCCACCCTTGCGAATGTGCACAGGCTCGATCCGCATGGCCGCCAGTTCGGGGCATATCATCAGGAAGCGATGGCAGTTCAGCGGATCCTCTTCCGCGCACAACAGCACCAAATCGTCTCGTTCAAGCTCGCCCAGCACTCGCTCGATACCAGAGGCAAATGTTCGAGATTTTCTGCGCGCCCGGTAATCAACTAGACCGTCGCTCCGGTACCCCTTCGGGTCTTCCGGCCGGCCCCCAAGTTCCTCACCCAAGAAAAGGTATCGAATGTCTGCCGCTCGCAGCGTCCCCTCCAATTCGATCTGGTCAAATTGCGGAAATCTCTGGCTTCGCGGCCTGCTCCTTACGTCTATAACGAGCTTGATTTCAAACTGTTCGAGGAGTTTCAGGAACACGGCGAATTCCATCGCAGAGTGCCCGATCGTGAATAGCCGATGGTTCATGAGCTTTAGCGGCGTCACTAAACCCAGTGACTATAACATTATTATATTTTATTGTAGAGTAATAAATATTTTCATGCCCGCGGAGTGCCACACCATACCATACAGCGGTCAAACGGAGTCAACTGCGTGAGAGAGAGAATTGGGGGGCGGAGCAGGCCCCGCCCCCGGCGTGAACACAAACTGAACTAACTCGTAGCACCAGCGGAGCTTGCCTGGGTTTCGTCTGCGCTGGGTCCATAGAGACCCGGTACGGGAATGCCGAGCAGGCGAAAGTACACGGTCAATTGGGCGCGATGATGAATCATGTGATTCATACACATGCTGCGAATGCAGGCAATTCGCGGCAGGGTGAAGACCTCCTTACCACCCGCCAGCAGCTTCCAGCCTTTGGCTATTTCCGCGTCGCTGACGTTGGCCAAAGCGGTGCGCGCTTCCGCGGAAGCCTTATCGAAGGCAGCGAGTAGCTGAGCACGATTCTCGATTTTAGGCGGCTCGTACGCTGGCCCGCCCACGGGTGCGTAGTCGAGCTCTTCGGTCTTGATGGTCATGGCGATCCATTCGGGGACCGTTCCGATGTGACCGGCAAGCCAGCCAAGGGTGCCGGACTTGTCGTGAGGTTTCCAGTTCCACTGCTGGTCGGGCGCGCGTTCCAGAGTCTTGCGGGTGTTGGCCATTTCCTGATCGAATTCGGGAAGCATCGCTTGTCCCAGGGTCATATAAGGTCTCCTTTGCGTAAGTTGGATTCGAGGCGGGCCCATCTTAGGCGAACAAAAAGCGAATGTCAAGCCTCTCATGCGCATTCGCTTCTCCCCCAGGGTCTCCCCAGCACTCTTAGTTGCAGGGTTTCGCTCGCAGGTTACCTCAATTCCGCGCGCCCCAAGGCCCGGCCGGTCGGGCCTCCCAGAGGTAAGCCGTTGCGGGCAATACACTCAAATGCCAGGGTTTTGGTTGAGGACTCCTTGATGAATCCTATCCGCGCCAGCGAGTTGGTCTTTGAGGTCACCGAGGAAGCTGAGGGCGGTTACTCAGCGGAATGCCTTATGGAGAATATTGTTAGTCAGGGCAAGACGCGGGAAGAACTCCGCGCCAACGTGAAAGAAGCAACGGAAGCGTATTTCTACGATGGACCAAAGCCGAAATACATCCGGCTGCATCTGGTTCGCGATGAACTCCTGACAAGGGGATAAATACGCCCAGATTTCGGTAGTGGGTCAATTTCCGTTTGGACCACCCTTTAATCGAGCACATAGGTCCCAGTACGAAGATGTCCGGTTAGCCTATCGGGAGTTGGCCCGAAAGCACTACCAGAAACAGCGCGGTTTCTTTAGCCCCACTAGGACCACCCCCAAGTAACTGTTATTAGATGTTCGTGCAGTTCTGGCTGGCGGCGTTCAAAGTATGTCGCCAGGGCTGCGAGGATCTCCTCGGACTGCGTTAGGTCGAATATGCCGGATTCTACGGTTCCTGGTTTCGAGACTAGAAAGTATCGGAACTCCCTCTTTTTTGCTCTTCCTTCACCGCCGTGCATTGCTCCTTTTAGCAGTTTGTTCACTTGCGCAAGTTCTTCGTCCTTAACCAAGAAGACTTCCGCCGGGGACCACTGACTATGCTCCAAACAGCCAAGTTCCAGATCGCTCGGTCGGCTAGCGGCGATGACTATGGGGACTATCGGCTTATCTTCATCCCCAATATGCACGAGATAGACGGCCGGTGTTTTCAGCGCCCCAGACGTACATCCAGCCACAGTGAGTTTGTTTGTGGACATCAATTGCATCAGGATCACGCCGCAGATCAGTAGTGTTGCGGCCATCAACGACATCAGGCCCCAGCTGGGCACCGTTCGAACTTCTGTTTTTCTCCTGACCATGGTTGTAGCTCCGTCATCACCAGAATCGTCACACTTCAGGTCACCATCTGGGGCGACTCGAAAACTTCATATATTTAGACACCGCGGGGCGCTTTCGAGTTTATGGTAAATCGTGTTGAAAATGCGGCAGAATGCGAAATTGTGGGATTCCTATCAATTAGGTCCCGATTGACTGGAAACTGACCCTTTGTCCGGATTTCATTCGCTTTGTCTTCTCCCCTAAGGTGCGCTACGCTTCTTGAATCATGCCCGCTCTTTTCGACATGGAGCCTCGCCCTGAAGGCAGTGGGCTGACGCAGAACGAGGCGCAGCGGCGCGCCATCACCCACGGCGAGGGACCGCTGCTTGTGATCGCGGGCGCGGGCACCGGGAAGACCCGCGTCATCACGGAGCGCATCCGCCACCTGCTCGAATCGGATGCTTCCCTGCTCGGCGAAAACATCCTCGGGCTGACGTTCACGAAAAAAGCCGCGGGGGAAATGAAGACGCGCGTGGTGAAGGCCGTCGGCGAGCGCGGCAAGGACGTGGTGCTGGCGACGTTCCACTCCTTTTGCGAAACGCTGCTCAAGGAAATCGATCCCAACCGTGTGCCACTGGAATCGGTCGATCACTGGATCCTGCTGCGGCGGAATCTGGCACGCCTGAAACTGGAAAAGTACCGCCGCCTGGCCGAGCCCGGGCAATTCCTCAACGATTTCATCGCGTTTTTCTCGCGTTGCCAGGACGAACTGGTGTCCAGCGAAGAATACCAGGCCTACGCCGATCAACTTGCGGCGGAACTCGAAGCAGAAAAGAGCGCCCTCGACGAAGACACCGCCAAGGAGCGTGCCGAACAGGTAGCGCTGCAACAGGAAATTGCCCGCGCCTACCGCGCCAGCGAGGAAATCCTCAAAGAGAAGCGCGCCGTGGCGCTTAACGGCCTGATCACAGAAGCGGTCGCGCTGCTTAAGCGCGACACCAAGCGGCGCCGCCAACTTCAAGAGCGCTTCAAGCACATCCTGGTGGATGAATTCCAAGACACCAACATCGCGCAACTCGAATTGCTCCATCTGCTGAGCGCGGAATCGCGCAACATCGTCGTTGTGGGCGACAACGATCAAGCCATCTACCGCTTCCGCGGCGCTTCCTTCGGCAGCTTCAAGCTTTTCCTGCAGCGTTTCACTGGCTGGAAGGAAGGGCAAGACTCGACGCCGTACCGCGTGGCCTTGATGGACAACTACCGTTCAACACCCAACATTTTGCGCGTGGCCACGCAAGTGATTGGCCAAAATGAGGTCAGCCCCGAATTCCCAAAGAAAGTTCTGCAAGCGAACAAATCGGAAGGGGAAAAGATCCGCATTGCAGAAATGGAAACCGCCGAAGACGAAGCCTCATGGGTGGCGGATGAACTCGAGCGGCTGCACGGCGCGGGCCGCCGCTGGAAAGATTTCGCCGTGCTCTACCGCCAGCACGCGCACCGCGACCACTTGGTGGAAGAGCTGTCGCGGCGCAAGATTCCCTTCGTCATCAGTAAGCTTTCGATTCTGGAGCACCCGCTGGTGCGTGACGTCCTTGCCTATCTTCACCTCATTGCATTTCCCTATGACGACATCGCTTGCGCCCGCGTTCTCTCCGCCCCGGCCTGGCACCTGACGGCAGAGGACCTGGTGCGTCTGGCGGAGCGCGCCGCCAAGAAACGCGGCACGGCTCTTTACGATGTGCTGCAAGCTCCGCAATCGGAGCTGCCCTTCGACGCATCGCACACTGCCCTGCCAACGCTGCTGGAGTTTTTGGGCGCGCAACGCAAGACACTAAGGAGGCGCACCGCCCGCGAAATCCTCGGCGATCTCATCGAATGGCTGGAAGTACGGCAGCGCGCCGCCACGCACGACCGCAAGTACGTCAACCAACTGGGGCAATTCGTAAAAGACTGGGAAGCGAAAAGCGAAACGCGCGGCTTGCCCGAATTTTTGGAGTACCTGGATTATTTCGAGCAAGCCGGTGGAACATTGAGCCTCGAAGATGATGCGCCCGGCGACGCCGTGCAGCTCATGACGGTGCATGGCGCCAAGGGCCTGGAGTTTTCGCACGTATTTCTGCTGCGCGTGAATTCCAACGCCTTCCCGCCGCGCAGCCGCTCGCCGCTTTTTGAATTTCCCGATCGTCTGATGAAAGAGGAGTTGCCTGAGGGCGATTTCCATATTCAGGAGGAGCGCCGGCTTTTCTATGTGGCGCTGACGCGCGCGATGGAGCGGCTGACCATCACCACGCTGACGGAGAAGAAGGGAAAAGTGCCCGTTTTCATCGAAGACATCGTGATGGAGCCGGCCATCAAGAGGCGCGACGTCCTGCAACTGGCCCCGAAAAAGAAAACCAAAGACGCGGCCGCCACAATGGAACAGGCGGAAACCCGCGCGGGCGAACTGTTCGGGACAAAGGAAGGGCCGCCCAAAATCTTCTCGCGCATCGCCAAATGGGCGGAGGAGTTTCACCCATCGACGCCGGAGCCGTTAAAGCTCAGCAGCTCCGCGGTGGACAATTACCGGAAGTGCCCGCAGCAATATGCCTTCAGCTATCTCTGGTCCCTGAAAGAGGGGCCGCGAGCCACGCTGAGTTTCGGCAGCGTGATGCACACGACCATCAAGCGATTCCTGGATCAACTGAAGAAGGGCGCGAAGCTTCCCTTCGCTGAAGTTCAGCGCATCTACGAAACGGAGTGGAGCAGCGCGGGCTACGAGGATGAATACCAGGAAGCCGAATACAAGAAAGATGGGTTGGAACAACTGAAAGTTTTTCATGCCGCGATGCTGCAAGCGCCGCCGCAGATCCTGGAGCAGGAAAAAGGATTTGAGCTTCCGTTGGCCAACGATGTGATCTTGACCGGACGCATGGATCAGGTAAACAGCCTGGGGCGCAAAAACGTGGAGATCGTGGATTACAAGACGGGGAAACCCAAGAAAGAGGCGGATGCGCGAAAGGACCTGCAGCTCAGCATCTACGCCTTGGCCGCGAAAGAGATTTTCGAGTGGAACCCCGTGCGGCTGGCGTTCCACTACCTGCAGAACAACCAGGTGCAAGTGACTACCCGCGACGCGAAACAGCTAGACGACGCCGAGAAGGTCATCCAGGAGACCGCGGCCGACATTCGCGCCGGTGAATTTCCCCCCAAGCCGGGCTTCGCTTGCCGGAACTGTGCCTACAAACCGATCTGCCCGGCGCACGAAGAGGCGCTCACTGGATCTGCAGGCTGATCGAGACGCGTCAATGCCCCAAAATAGGAGCGCCCCGGCCAGGCCAGGGCGCTCCTTCAACCAAAACTGAATGTACGCTGATTATTTCCCCTTCTTCACGGGCTTCTTTTCCGCCTTCTTCGCTTTTTTCATAGTCGTCGTTCCCCTTCTATGGTGTGCTGCTCGGTCTTGCTTCGGGGGCGGAGAGCGTGCAGCTTGCCATCCACACCCTTGGCATCCGTATACGGACGTGCGCGACGTGTGTCAAGCGGAATCCGGAGAAAAAGGAGCGGCCGCAGTTATTTGGGGGCTTCCGTGGCGAACGTCCCGCCGTAGTAGCCCTTGCGGGTGAGGATGGTCAAGCCCTCGCGGCGCACACGGACTTCCAGCGCGTGGTAGTCGACTTTGCGGTCGCCACTCGGCGAAAAGGCCAAGGTGTACTGGTTGCGGGCCTGCTCGGTGACACGGGAGTAGAATTCCTCGAAGCTCTCGCTCTTCGCGCCAAAAAACACATCGCCACCGGTATCGTGGGCATATTCCTCGAGGCGGCTGAATTTCCGCTCAAAAAAGGCGCTGCCAACGGCCACGCTGTAAACGGCGATGCCCTGGCGTAGCAGTTCGGCGCGGGTATCGTCGTGGTTGTGAGTATTAAACTTGGCGCCATTCTGCCCGTCGGAAATGAGCAGGATGACCTTGCGGCGGTCGCGCGAGGGACGATCCTGAAGCAGCATGGCCGCGGAGTAAACGGCGTCGTCGAGTGCCTTGGTGGGCTGGCCCTTAATCGCACGCAAGGAGGGGTCGTTCATCGGGGCCCCGGGAGCTGCGGCACCATTGATTGTGGGACCCTCAAACGGGCCGCCGGCGGGCGCCACGGAAGGTGCGGACGCGGAAGCGACGTCCTTGCGGCGCAATTCGGTGATGAGCTTGTCCTGATCCCGGGTAAAGCCGTGGCCCTCATGAAAATACTGGTCAAAGGTGCAGATAAAGGCTTCGTCGCTCGCGCTCATGCCCCCGACAATGGCGCGCAGGCTGGGCTCGACCGCATCGGCGTCCTTGCGCTTCAGGTCGTTGTCAATAAGGACGACCATGGAGATGGGAAAGACTTCGGCGGTAAAAAATGTGATCTTCTGCTCGATCTTGTCCTCAAAAATGCGGAATTCGTCTTTCCGCAGGTCTGCCACCAGATTGCCTTTCCCGTCTTTTACCGTAACCGGCACAACCACAAGAGTCGGGTTCACGACGATCTTGGTAGGAGTCTGGCTTTGGGCCGCGACCTTCGGCGCCTGCGCCGCCACCGGAGGCTTGGCCGGGGTGGTAGCTGCAGGTTCCTGCGCGAGAGCCATGGGCGTCAACAGCAACAGGGATTGTGCAATTAGGAGGAGCCGCGTTTTTCGTGGACAATTCATGGTCATCAGGCCAAACTTTCTTGGGCTATTATAGCGCCTAGCACCCTACTGGCATTGTACGACGCATCCCCGGGGCGCCGTGGTTGCATCGAACTCTAGTAATGATGCTTCGCGGCAATGGATGCGATGGCGGCACGGTGCCGCGCCGCCATGCCGGAGGAAAACACCAACTAGTAGGATACCGGGAAATCTTGAAAAGCGAGATAAAGAAGATGTCATTGTGGAAGAAAACAGGGGTGCAGTCTCTGGCGGTTTGCGCGGTGTTGGCGCTGGCAGGGCCGGCGCTGCCGCAGGCTCAAACGCAAAGCCAGGGCCAGGCGCCGCCGGTAATCAAGACGGAGGTGACACTCGTCAACCTGTTCGCCACCGTCCGCGACAAGAACAAGCACATCATGACGGACCTGAAGCAGGACGACTTTAAAATTTTCGAGGACAGCCACGAGGAGAAAATTGCGTTTTTCTCGAAGGAGATGGCCCTGCCTATTACCCTGGGGTTGATGCTCGATACTTCGGGAAGCGAACAGAACAATCTGGGAGCGATCCAGGACGCCGGAAGCCGCTTCCTGCACCGTGTTCTGCGCAAAGGCGACGAGGCCATGGTTCTCTCCTTCGATTCCGACGTGGACTTGCTCGCCGATCTTACCGATGACCGCAGCATCTTGGACCGCGCCATCTCGAAGGCGCGGATTAACGTGCCTGGTGGCGGCATGATCGCCGGAAACCCGGGGCCCGTGGGCGGGCAGCAAATTACCGGCACAGCGCTCTATGATGCGATTTACCTGGCGTGTGGAGAAAAACTGAACGGCGAAGCGGGGCGCAAGGCGATCATCATCGTGACCGACGCGCAGGATGAAGGCAGTAAGGTGAGGCTCGAGGAAGCCATTGAGTCAGCCCAACGGACGGACACCGTGATTCACATCTTATTGGTCGTGGACCCAAGGTACGGAGGAAACGTCAGCGTGGCCCACAAGCTGGCGGATGATACCGGTGGACGCATGATCTCGGTGCGCTCCGAGAAAAACCTGGAAGAAGCGTTTGACCAGATTTCCGAAGAGTTGCGCAGCCAATACACTCTGGGCTACTACCCCACAAACAATGCCAAGGACGGAAAATTTCGCAAGATCAAGGTTGAGCTGAACAACAACGAGCTGAAGGTGCTGGCGCGCAAAGGCTATTACGCGCCCCGAAGCTGAAGCGGGTTTACCAACTCTCCCGGGCCTCGCAAAGATTCATTCCACAGACACTCTTGCTGAAGATAAAATAACTCATCAGCGCGGAGACGCATTGACCGCAGTGTAAGCCTTGGCTAGTATCGCAAGGCGACGGAGCCGGACTCCGGAACGATCTCCATGATCAACGAAACTATCGGGCACTATCGCATCCTGCGGCAGTTGGGAAGCGGCGGGATGGGTGTGGTGTATGAAGCCGAGGACACCAGGCTGGGACGCCGCGTGGCGCTGAAATTTCTTCAGGACACCGGCAAGCCGGATCCCGCGGCCATGGAGCGTTTTTTGCGCGAAGCTCGTTCGGCTTCGGCGCTCAATCATCCCGGGATCTGCACCATCTATGCCATTGAAGAGCATGAGGGGCAGACCTACATCGCGATGGAGTTACTTGAAGGCGAATCGCTGGAAAAAGCGCTCATCCGCGGGCTGCTGCCGATTGCGAAGACCGTGGAGATTGGCGTGCAGGTTGCCGACGCGCTCGATGCCGCGCACAAAAAGGGCATCGTCCATAGGGATATCAAGCCGGCCAACATTTTCTTGAGCGAACGTGGCGCTGCGAAGCTTCTGGATTTCGGCTTGGCTAAACTCATGGAAACGGAAGGGGGGATGGAGGGTGAAACCGTCGCCCCATCCAAGGACGCCTTCCTGACCAGCCCGGGGACCACCGTCGGCACCATCGCCTATATGTCTCCCGAGCAGGCGCGCGGCGAAGTCCTGGACGCTCGTAGTGATCTGTTCTCTCTGGGTTCGGTCCTCTATCAGATGGTGACGGGAACCCTGCCATTCCCGGGCGCGACCACTGCTGTCATTTTTGGAAATATCCTGCACAGCGCCCCGGTTTCTCCCATCACTCTCAATAGTGCGGTCCCTCAGGAACTGGAGCGCATCCTTAATAAACTGCTGGAAAAGGATCGTGACCTGCGATGCCAGGTGGCTGCCGAGGTGCGCGCCGACCTGAAGCGATTGCAGCGGGAAATGGATCCCGGACGCACAAGTTCCGCTCCAACCGTGGCTGCCAGCCGGACGTCGAGCGGCACGGTACGCGCAATCGGAAGCGGCTCGAGTTCTGCTGCGGCGCTGGAAGGTACGGCGCGTGCGGGAAGCGGCGCGGTACTGACGGTCCCGGCGCAAAAAAGCAGAATCGGCACGGGACTGATCCTCGTCGGGCTGCTCGCTGTGGTTGCGGCGATTGCATACGGCTTGTATACGCGGGTGCAACAAAAGGTGCACCCGGGGCAATCCGCCCAACAGGCGAACCTTGCTCCCTTCGAGAAGTTCACCATCGAGAATGTCTCGAATAACGGCCACGTTACCCTAGCTGCGATTTCCCGGGATGGCATATACCTGCTGCAAGCGCTGGAGGAAGGTGGCTCGCAGTCCCTGTGGCTGCGGCACATTCCGACCTCGACCAACAAGGAAGTGGTGGCGCCGGCGCGCACCCGTTATGAGGGCCTCACCTTTTCGCCGGATGGCAACTATATCTACTTCGTTCGGCGCAATGAAGAGAACGAAGCGGAATCGGTGCTGTACAGCGCCACTGTCCTGGGCGGTGAACCGCACGTCGTGATTAATGATGTGGACAGTCCGATCTCCTTTTCGCCGGACGGCCGGTACTTCGTGTTTCTGCGTGAGCTGCACGATTCCCCAAATTGGGATTTGCTGTTGGCCAGGAGCGATGGAACGATCGAGAGGCCGATCTTTAGCGCTCATCCTCTTCCAAGCGATAGCCACGTGCCGGCCTGGTCGCCGGATGGAAAAACCATAGTCATTCCCGTCGTGCAACCAACGCAAGACGCCATCGGCGGTTTTCTTGCGGTCGATGTGGCCACAGGTAAGGATCACGCTGTCGCCGTTTCGCCCGACCGCATTTACTATGGCCCTGCGTGGATGCCGGACGGAAGCGCGCTGATCACCAGCGCTAAGAAAGTGGACGCGGGACGCATACAGGAGCAAATCGGCTACGTCAGCTATCCCGACGGCCAATATCGCGAGTTGACCGCGGATACGAACAACTATGGGAATTTAGGAATCGCGAATGACGGCAAGACCCTGGTGGCCATCCAGAGCAAACTTCGTTTTTCCTTGAGCATTGCCCCCGCGAACGAACCGGACCAACTGCGCACGGTGCCTTTGGCAACGCAGTTGCCCGTGTGGCTTTGGAATTGGATGCCGGACGGCCGACTGATCGTGCCGCAGGCTGGCAGCCTGAAAGCCGTTGCGGCCAATGGAGAAGAAACCACGCTGTACTCCGACCCCAAGCATATTCTGGATCAGGCGACCGTTTGCGGCGACGGGCGCTACGTCGTATACCGCCAGGTGGGCGCCGGCGGTGGAACCTCGGCCAATTTGTGGCGCATGGATTTGAATGGCACCAATCATAAGCAACTGACCTCCGGCCGGAATGACCGTGAGCCAACCTGCCCGAAGGACGGGAACTGGGTCTATTACGTGGACAACGCGGACAACCGCTACGTGAAGCGCGTATCGGTGGAAGGCGGTTCGCCGGAAACCGTGGTGAAGTACGGAGTGGGATCGTACGGGCTCTCACCGAATGGAAAAGAGATCGTGTCCTTCGAGGTGCGCGAATTGGACCACAAGCTGATGTTGCGGATTGACAACGTCGAGACACACCAAATGACTTACAGCGATATCGATCAGCGCGCCTTGCCGGATGAGCTTGCCTACGTGCCGGATGGGAAAGGGGTCGTCTACCTCGTGCGGGAGAAAGGCGTGGATAACCTGTGGTTGCAGCCGCTCGATGGCGCGCCGCACCGCCAGCTTACCCATTTCAAGAAGGACAAGACCTTCCGGTTCGTGTTCTCTCCCGATGGCTCGAAGATCGCCATGGAGTGCGGCGAACAGGAATCCGACGCGGTGCTGCTGCACGATTCCCGCCCGTAATTTCGAAAACGGGCAGGCCGCCCCAGTAGATTTGCGCCATTTCATTCGAAGAAGCGGGCAGCAACTCTCTGATTCCTAAGGTCATTCCCACTCTGGAATAAAATCCCTCTTATTCGAATACTGGTTGGTTATATTTAAAACTAATACTGTCGGCGCGCCGACATTTTCTCTTGGGTTTGGTGGCACAGGCCTTCCTGCCTGTGCGCTGGGGTTTGGCCTTGCTCCTGTAGCTCAGGCCTTCAGGCCTGAGGCTTTCTCTCGGGTTTTTCCCGCTTGGATGGGCGTAAACACTTATGTCATTCCGAGGGCGCATCCGCTTCGCGTCTCAGGGTAAACAGAGTGACTGTGCCACGGTGACAGGAGTTTTACTTTACCGTCCCCGCAGGCTTGATGGCCGTGTCCTGGTTGGCCCGGGCGTAATACCCGCGGCGCGCGCGCACCTGGAAACCCCTGTGCTCCGGCGTTTCCACGTGGATCTTGTGGTAGCGGCCGTCGAAGGTGTGATTCGTCGGGTCGTACGCGATGGAGTACTGATTGCGCAGTTCCTCGCTGATGTCCTGGAACGACTGATCGAGATCGTCCACGTGATAAGGAAAGAAAGCGCGGCCGCCGGTCTCTTCGGCCAGGTTCTTCAGGATCTGGTCGCCCTCGGTCAGATGGTATTTGCGGTTGCCGGATTGTTCCTTGTTGGGATCGTCGAGCGAAACCCACTGTGTGCTGGTGCTGATGGAATAAATGACCACGCTGGTGCGTTGCGCCATTTCGATGGCTTCGGAACGCGTGTGCGTGGAGAGATTGTCCTCGCCGTCGCTGATGAGAATCATCACGCGGCGGACAACATCGGGCTGGTCGCCGGGCGGCCTCGGCGGGTGGGATAGCAGGTTTACGCAAGCATCGTAGATGGCGTCGTACACCGCGGTGCCGCCGCCCGCCCGCGTGCGCAAAATATGGTCGCGGAGCGCTCCGGTGTCATTCGTGAATCCCTGGAGAACTTGCGGCTCGTCGTCGAAGGTCATCAGGAAGGCTTCGTCCTTCTTGGGCCGCAGCACACTGAACAGGAAATTGTTGGCGGCGTCCTGCTCGAACTTCAGGCGATCACGAATGCTGTTGGAGGTGTCCAGCAGCATGCCGATGCGCAGCGGGAGATCGCTCTGTTTGCTGAAGTAGCGGATCTCTTGCGTGATGTTGTCGTCAAGGACCTTAAAATCCTGTTTTTCGAGCGTGGGTACGAGCTTGTTGCGGCGGTCCAGCACGGTGAACAGGACGTCCACCAAGTATACCCTCGCGCGGAAAGTCGGGCCGCTCTGCGCGGGCGGCTCCTGGCCCTGCGCTGCGGCAGGCGGAGGAGGTGGGGGAGCAGCGGGGTTCTGTTGCTGCGCAAAAACAAGGATGCTGCCGAACAGCACGGCAACCAGAAGCAGGCCAACGGATAGGTGTCGCATTTGAGTTGATTATAGAAAGCCTTTCAGCGCAGCGTCAATTCGTTCCGGGGGCTCGCCAGCGGCCTCGGACAATTTCTGTAAGTACGCGCGCAGCTCAGGCGGGAGCGGCGCCGTGAGGTGGATCGGCTGGCCCGTGCGCGGCTGGGCGAACGCGATTTTTGCGGCGTGCAGGAAATTGCGACCGAGCGATGGCAGTGTGGTTCGGCCAGTGTGCAGTTGGCCCGCCGCGCCGTAAAGCGTATCTCCCACCACGGGGTGGCGCAACGCGGAAAAATGCACGCGGATCTGGTGCGTGCGCCCGGTGTGCAATTGGACTTCGAGGAGTGTGGTGGAATCGATGCGGGCAAGCACTTGCCAATCGGTGCGCGCCTCTCGTGCATTGTGCAGGAGAGCGGCGCGCTTCGCGGTCATGCGCGTGCGGCGATTCGGATCGCGAGCAATGGCCAGTTCGATGCGGCCGCGTTCCTCTTTCAAGACACCCTGCACCAAAGCGATGTAGATCTTCTGGATGGAGCGCTCGCGGAACGCCTCCGCAAGCCGGGCATGCGCAAAATCATTTTTCGCCACAAGGATAATGCCCGAGGTTTCTTTGTCCAGGCGATGGACGATTCCGGGCCGCAACAGGTCGCCGGGCTGAGAGAGGGATTGCCCGCGGCCAAGCAACGCGTTCACGAGCGTGCCGTGAGAGTTCCCTGCCCCGGCGTGCACGGTCATGCCCGCAGGTTTGTTGACGGCGATGATGTCCTCGTCCTCGTAAAGCATGTCGAGTGGAATCGCTTCGGCTTCCGCGTGCAAGGCCGGGCGCGGCTGAGGAACTACCTCGATGGTGTCGCCTGCGTGGACCTTGTGCGAATCCTTCGCCGTTTTGCCGTTCAGCAGGACCAGCCCGCCCGCGATGAGTTCCTGCACACGCGTGCGGGAAAGCTCCGGACAGCGCAGTGCCACAATGCGATCCAGGCGCAGGCCTGCGTCCGTGTCCGCCACCGTGATTTCCAGATGCTGAGGTTCGCTCACAAGGAGAGTCTATCGCAGGATGCTGCCGCAACGCCCGTCCGGGCGGGCCTTTGCCGAATTACTTTCTGCGGGCGCCGCAGCGAAGCCATCGTCGAAATCGAAGCAGGCAGATGAAAGGAGGTAAAGGACGTGAAGGACGTATAGGAGGTAAAGGACAACAACCCCACGATCATGCCTTTCTCTCCTTTATTTCCTCTACTTCCTTTACCTCCGCTCTATGGATGAGCGATGCTGTTGCCCGCCGAAAAGCACCTCAAGCACGATCAACACTGCGCCAACAGTGACCGCCGAATCGGCGACGTTGAAGGCCGGCCAGGGATGAAAAATCCGCAAGGGGATGAATCTCAGCCACACTTCCAGGAAATCGGTGACCGGACCGTGGAGAATGCGGTCCGTGACGTTGCCGGTGGCGCCGCCGAGGAGCAGCGCGAGCCCCGCCGCTTGCAGTGCGCCGGCGCTGCGGCTGGTCACGAACAACCACGCGATGAAACCGATGATGATCAGGGCACCAGCAATCAGCATAACGCGGACTACGGATGTCGAGTACCCCGCCAAGAAGCTGAAGGCCATGCCGGGATTCCGTGCGTACACCAGGTTTACGGAATGCGTGACGATCGGATGCGGAAAGTAGTCTTCCGGCCGCGATTCAATCCACGCTTTGGTGGCGCGGTCCAGAAAGACCACGCCCAGAGTAAGCCAGAGCCAACGGAGACGGCGGGGGATGATCATGAGGTAAAGGAAATAAATGAGATAAAGGAGGTAAGGGAAAAAGACCGCAAGACCATGCGCCCTTCCCCTGTATTTCCTTTACTTCCTTTGCCTCCTTTGCTTCCTTTACTTCCTCTCATTTCACATTCTCAATTTCAGCAATCGCTTCGCTGCAGCGCTCGCAGATGGTGGGGTAACGCAAGTTCTCTCCCACATGCGTGGAATAGTTCCAGCAGCGTTCGCACTTTTTGCCATCGGCGCGCTGCACGGTCACTTCGAGGCCGGGCACGGCTTCTGAACGAAACTCTCCGGTCCCCGCGTTGATGAAATCCACCTGAGAGACAATGAAGAGGGTCGGAAGCACCGGCAAATAGTGTTTGAGCTTGGCCTTGAGCTCCAGGTCGGCGTTGAGAAGAACTTTCGCCTCGAGCCCCGAGTTGATCAGTTTCTTATCATTGCGCGCGCTTTCCAACGCCTTCAGCACTTCCCCGCGGACTTTTCCGAGCAGTTCCCACGCGTTGGCCTTGTCGGCGGGAAGGCCGCTGTGCAGATCCGCTTCCTGCGGAAACAGAGCAATGTGGACGCTCCCGGGTTCGCCCGCCGCTTTTGGCAGATACTTCCAGAGCTCCTCCGCGGTGAAAACGAGGATGGGGGCCGCAAGGCGCACGAGCGCGCTGGTGATCTTCCACACCGCCGTCTGCGCGGAGCGCCGTGACCTGCTGTTGGGCGACTTGGTGTAGAGGCGGTCCTTCAGCACGTCGTAATAAAAGGCGCTGAGATCCACCACGCAGAAGTCGTGTATGGCGTGATACACGCGGTGAAACTCATAGGCGGCGTACCATTCGCGGCAGCGCTTGACGAGCTCGGCGGTGCGCTCGAGCATCCAGCGATCCATCTCCTCGAGCTGCTCATTGGCCAGAGCGTCGCGCGAGGGATCGAAATCGCTTAAATTGCCGAGAGCGAAGCGGAACGTGTTGCGAATCTTGCGGTACGCTTCGCTGAGCTGCGTCATCACCCGCTCGCTCATCTTCACGTCCGCCTGATATTCCTGCGAAGCCACCCACAAGCGCAGCAGATCCGCGCCCCACTTATCGCAAATTTCGGTTGGGAGCACGACGTTGCCCAACGACTTCGACATCGGCCGGCCCTGCTCGTCCAAAGTCCATCCGTGGGTGACCACGCAACGATAAGGCGCCTTATCCTTGATGCCGACGCCGATCAAGAGCGAGCTGTGGAACCATCCGCGATACTGGTCTGGGCCTTCCGCGTAAACGTCCGCGGGCCACTCGTTGCCGTGCAGTACGGCGAGGTGCGACGATCCGGAATCGAACCACACATCCAGAATGTCGTGCTCCTTGCGCCATTTGGAAGCACCGCACGAGCATTTCGTGCCGGGCGGCAGCAGCTCTTCAGGGGAATGCGTGTACCAGGCGTCTGCACCTTCCTTCTCAAACCACTTCACAACATTGCGCAACGCCGTGAAATCGCTGAGCTGCTTTCCGCAAGCATCACAAAAGAACACGATGATCGGAACGCCCCAGAAACGCTGGCGGGAAACGCACCAGTCCGGGCGGCTCTCGATCATTTCGTAGATGCGGTCCTCGCCCCACCCGGGAATCCACTTGACGTTGCGAATCTCCTGCAGCGCTTCCTTCCGTAGCGGTGGTGCTTTCGGCGCTGGGATTGAGGCCGTCCCATTGTCCATGTGAATGAACCATTGCTCGGTTGCTCGAAAGATCACGGGGTTGTGACAACGCCAGCAGTGCGGATAACTGTGACGAATCTTTTCTTCCGCAAGGAGTCTCTCGCGCTTTTTCAACAGCTTAATTATTACGGGGTTTGCTTGAAAAACATTCTTCCCAAGATATTCTGGCAATCCTTCGGTGAAGACGCCCTTATCGTCGATTGGAGCATAGGTATCCAGGCCGTATTCCTGCCCTACTGCGAAGTCCTCGGCACCATGGCCTGGAGCGGTATGAACGATGCCGCTTCCCTGGTCGAGTGTGACGTGTTGAGCAAGCACGCCGGGTATTTCCCTATCGTCAAGAAAGGGATGCCGGAAACTCTTCCCCGCGAAAACTGTACCGGGAAAGTCCTGACTGGACCCGGTGAATCTCAAGCCGGTGGCCTGAGCCACAGTATTGATCAGATCTGCCGCCACAATGTAAGTGTCTCCCTTGTCATCCGTGGCCAATGCATATCTGAAGCTTGGATTGAATGCTAGTGCCATGCTGGCTGGCAATGTCCACGGCGTCGTGGTCCAGACGATCGCGTAAAAGCCGCCCTTCACATCCGGGCCGGGAGGCGGATTCTGAATGAAGGGATAGCGCACCCAGATCGAGGGGCTGGTGTGGTCCTCGTACTCCACTTCCGCTTCCGCCAGCGCCGTATTGTCGTGGATGCACCAGTAGACCGGCTTGCGTCCGCGGTAGACGTATCCCTTTTCCATGAATTCCAGGAAAGCACCGGCAATGGTCGCTTCGTATGGATGACTCATCGTGAGATAGGGATCGTTCCACCGGCCGAAGACGCCGAGGCGTTTGAAATCGCGCTTGTGCTGCTCCACGTAGCGGGTAGCGTATTCACGGCAGCGCTTGCGGAACTCCGCCGGCGAAACCTTCCCCTTTCCGCCGAGCTCCTTCTCCACTTGCGTTTCAATGGGCAAACCATGGCAATCCCAGCCCGGAACATAGGGCGCGTAGTGCCCGGCCATGCTCTTGGATTTGACGATTAGGTCTTTCAGCGTCTTATTCAGCCCGGTGCCGAGATGAATTGTCCCCGTGGGATAGGGCGGGCCGTCATGGAGGACAAACAGAGGCTTGCCCTGGCGGCCTTCCAGAATGCGCTCGTAAAGGTGGGACTCTTCCCAGGCGGCGAGCTGCTTGGGCTCGTTCTGCGGGAGGTTTGCCTTCATGGGAAAATCCGTCTTGGGCAGGTTGAGGGTCTTCTTGAGTTCCAATGGTTCAGCCATGGATGCGGTGTGCTGGTGTCCCTTCTACGCCGCCCGTTTGCGGGTGACCGAATCGGTCAAAAGCCCTCGTTGCCGGCGGGAAACTGCGGAAAGCAGTGTAACAACGTATGTTACAATGAAAGCGAGCAGGTGTCAGCCGCGGGGGTCGCGCAACCTTTTCTGGCCTGCGCGAATCATAACGGCTGGGTGAATAATTTTCGGTAGGCCTACGTCTACCCAAGTTGAGGGAACAATAAGGTGCCAGGTTTTATCAACCTCCTTCCAGATGAGCTGAGCAAGCCGAAGCGCACTGGGCCGGAAGAAGTAATACCCGTGCCCCGCGCCGCGCTGCCGGAATTTGGCATACCCGCCCATCTGATGCCAGACGATTTCTGGTCCAACCTCAAACAGTTTCTATTTGAACATCCCGTGAAGATGATCGAGCGCAAGGGCGCGCCTTTCACGCAGACCACGTTTGGCTCCGGACTCGCCGAAAATCTGAAGTTCTTCGTGTCGGCACCAGCCGCACCGAAGAGGGTCGTTAATAAGCGACTGGAAGTGGACTGGGGTGGGAGCTTCGGCAGTTTCGCGTATCGCCTGAAGGAACTCTTCTTCCCCACGAAATTGCCGCCGTTGCAAGTGACCAGCAAGCCGATCAAGGTGAAGGACATCTGGTCGAAGGATGAGAATTGGAGCTGGACCCAGGCCACCGCGTTTGCCTTGCACATTGGTATTGTGGTGCTACTGGTGGTTCCGTTTGGCTGGAATTTCCTGAGCAAGAAAATTGAAGCCAAGAACAAGCCAGCGTTTGATGTGACCGGACTCGATATTTCGCCCTATATTGCCAAGCTGCCAGCCGGCAACAACAAAGCGGGTGGCGGAGGCGGCGGAGGCGATCGTTCGCCGCAGCCGCCAACCAAAGGTAAAGCTCCGCGATTTACGATGACGCAGTTCACTCCGCCCACGGCAGTGATCAAGAATCCTGATCCCAAACTCCCGATGGAACCTACGCTATTGGGTCCCCCGGAGTTGAAGATTGCCAATCCCGCTCTTTCCAATTTTGGCGATCCGCTGGCCGCTTCGGTCACCATGTCCAATGGACCGGGTGGCGGCGGTGGCATTGGCACGGGTGAAGGCGGAGGCATAGGCAGCGGCAGTGGCGGAGGCTTGGGTCCCGGTGAAGGCGGCGGAACTGGCGGCGGCGTATTCCGCGCCGGCGTGAATGGCGTTGGCTCACCTACCTGCTTCTACATGCCGAATCCGCCTTATTCGGAAGAGGCGCGCAAGGCCAAGTATTCCGGTGTGGTGCTCGTAGAAGCCGTAATCACGGTTGATGGACAAGTGACGCATCCGCGGGTAATTCGCAGCCCCGGCTTGGGCTTGGATGACACCACGGTGCAGACCATGCGCACCTGGCGGTGCAAGGCGGCGACCGGGCCGGCCGGGAAGCCGGTACCCACGCTGGTCTCGTTTGAAGTCAACTTCCGACTGTACTAAAACACCGACAACAGATTTTCCCCTCCGAAACAATCCGCGCCGGGCAACCTAAATTGGCAAAGTGAATTCACAATAAGTGAGTCTTCCTCCGCATTGGTTGATCCTTCCGGAGGAGTTGGGGTGCGGGGGATAACGGAGGTCCCTGTGCTCAGCCCACTGTACAATTCATCCAGGCCGGAATCGTGGTTTCGCCGCGTTGCGGGAAACCTGCAGGAACTCGGAACGCGAAAGACAACCGTCGCCGCTCCGTTGACTCCCGGGCCTCTCCATTTCTATCCGATTGACCTCTCCGCACACACAGGGAACGCACAGGCCTTATCCGCGGTTTTCCATGTGGCCTTGTGCTGTCTGGCGTTGACGCTTCTGGCCTCGACTCCCGCGGGGAAGCGATTCGTGCACCAGATCGAACTCGGGCAGGTACGAGAGTTGTTGCCGTATTTCCCTCCGGTTGACACGAGCGCCACGGGACAACCCAACTTGGGCCGCGAGGGAGGCGGGGGCGAGAATGATCCGAGGCCGGCGCGCCGCGGGAATCTGGCGCCGGGATCGTCCATGCCACTTGCGCCGCCACGCCTCGTAGAGAATCACGACTCGCAATTGCCCGCTCCTCCCGCCGTATTCGACCCGAACGCCCCCACGGATGTTCCGACAGTGACGAATTTGGGCCTTCCTTGGATGGACTCCGACTCGCATTCCGCCGGCCCCGGCTCGCACCACGGATTCGGTTCGGGCAAGAATGGAGGTATGGGCGATGGAGACGGAGATGGCGCCGGCGAAGGAGAGGATGGAGGTCCCTACGCCAATGTCGTTTCCCAAGCCATGTGCAGTTACTGTCCCAATCCGGAGTACACGGAGGAGGCCAGGAAGGGGAAGCTTCAAGGTGGCGTCACAGTGCAGGTGTTGATAGGAGCCGACGGCACCGCCAAGAGAATACGCATCGTGAAGGGATTGGGGATGGGGCTCGACGAGCGCACCATCGAGACTATTCGGCGTTGGCGCTTTGTTCCGGCGCGCGACGCCCACCACCATGGCGTGCCCGTGTGGGTGACGATTGTGACCGACTTCCACCTGTTCTAGGCCCGACATCCCCCCATCGCAGCCACCCCAAACGGTGGCACTTAGGTATTGCCAAGAGAGTTTGACGTTCGCCGGATACCTGCCTCTGCTAGGATGAAGCCCATGCGAACGAAATGGCGCCTCCTTCCATTGTTTTGCTCTTTGCTCGTCTTTACGCAGATTTGCCGCGCGCAGAGTGCCACGGGAACACTCGATGTAACGGTGCACATTACCCCCACGGGAGCGCGTCCCGAGCCAGTGCGTCAGTTTACGTTATATGTCCTGACGAAAAGCTACGCCGATATCATCAAGGAAGTCGAAGGGACCGATGTTTTGCCGGCGCGCGAGGAATTCATCGACAATCTGAAATGCACGCCGCAACTCAAGAAATGGCTCAAGGCGCACGACGAGATGGACCTGACCATGCCCGATTTCGACAAACTGGTCACCCCCATCGAGATCATGGAGGTGCCGGAGTTCCTGGCGGCTTATCAAAGGTCGAACAGCGGCGGTGTCACCACGGGGATGCCCATCCCAAGATTCCGGGAAGTGGACCGCGAAGCCAATCCAGATAAGTATGACAAGCAAAAGCAGGAGTACGTGAAAGCGCTGAAGAAGTTCATCGAGACGCATCCCGCTACGGTTTCGGGCATGGAATTGGAGCTCGCAGGCGTGAATCCCAAATATCAGTGGGACAAGCTCCATGCGGACCACAAAAAGAAGATTGCGCAGCTTGCTCCGGATACTGCGCAGACAAAATATCTCGCGGCCAAAGCAGATACGGACATGGACGGGCGTGTCACGGTCTCCGGGCTGGCCCCCGGAATGTACTGGGTAAGCTCGCTGAGCATGGACGCCGCCTCTGGGGATCGCCGCCTGAACTGGGACGTGGCCGCAAAGGTGCAAGCAGCGCAGACCACGCGGGTCGATCTGACCAACGTCAACGGCATTGATGCGTTTAGTTCCCAGCGCTGATAGGGCACCAAGCGGAATTAAGCTATCCTCTTCCCATGGGCACGCCGCTCCTGTGGTTTGCGTTCAACCTCTTCGTCCTCATCGCCATCGCCCTCGATCTGGGAGTTTTTCACAGAAAAGCTCATAAGGTCGGAATCCGCGAAGCGGCCCTTTGGAGCTTCGTGTGGGTCGGGCTGGCAGTGAGCTTTGGCTATTTCGTGTGGCACTGGTACGGCGCGCAGCGCGGTCTGGAATATTTCACCGGCTATGTCATCGAGAAAGCACTCAGTGTAGACAACCTCTTCGTGTTCCTGGTGATTTTCCGCGCGTTCCAGGTGGATGAGCGTGTACAACACCGCGTGCTGGAGTGGGGCATCATCGGCGCGCTGGTGATGCGTGGAATCATGATCGCAACGGGAGCGGCGCTGGTGTTGCGGTTCAGCTGGATCTTGCAGCTCTTCGGCATTTTTCTGGTCTATACCGGGCTGCGCATGCTGGTAAAACGGGACAAAGCCGTGCACTACGAGCGTAACCCCATTTTTCGTTTCGCCAGTTCGCACCTGCGCGTAACTAAGGATTATCGCGGCGGCAATTTCTTCGTGCGTGAAGACACAAAGCTTTTCGCCACGCCGCTGGTTCTTGTACTCCTGATTGTGGAGATAACGGATGTCACCCTCGCCGCTGACTCCATCCCCGCCATCTTCGGCATCACGCGCGACGCCTTCATTATCTATTCGTCGAATGTGTTTGCTATTTTGGGCCTGCGCGCGTTTTATTTTCTGCTCGCGGACATTCTGGACTATTTCCGCTATCTGAGCATCGGACTGGGGTTGGTGCTGCTGTTTATTGGCGTGAAGATGGTGCTGGACCCCTGGTGGCACATTTCCGTGAAACTCTCGCTCGCCGTGGTGGCGGGGGTGCTGTTGGCAACGATGCTGATTTCGCTTTTGGCAGGCCCCAAAAAACAGGGCACGCCAGCGCAACCTTAAATGATGCGCCGCGTCCGGCTGAGGTAAAATACGGGAATGATGATGAATGAAGCTTTTTTGCGGGCCATTGCAGGAATGACCTCGGCGGAATCCGAGGTGCGCGTTGCGTCCGCCACGGAGATTTACCGCACGGGGCGCGCGTTGGCCGACCATGCGGCGTTTCCCTGGTGGGACAATGAGGAACTCTACAAACTGCTCGAAGGAGCCAATCCGCACGTGACCGTGGGCCTGGCGGTGCAACCCGACCGCTTTGAGAAGATTCGCGAGGCCAGCGGCTCGCCGCGGCTCGCGGAGATTCCCCCGGATCAGGATGCCCAGGAATTTGAAATACATCTGCCGGGCGGACTCACGATGGATATTTTAACCACACGCGACGCCGCGGGAAGCGGCGCAATCGCCAAATACTTGGAGAAATTCGGCGAAGGCATTCAGCAGATCGAATATCGTTGCGCAAACGTGGATCGCGCCACGGAAATTCTGCGCGATAAATTCGGCATTACCCCGGTTTATCCGGCCACGCGCACGGGAGCGGATGGCACGCGCATCAATTTCTTCCTGGTGAGCGCTCCCAGCGCCAACAAGGTTTTGATCGAACTCTACGAGCCAGCCCCGCGGATCGATTGATGGGACTTTCTCGATAGACCTTATCTTGATGCCATTCAAACGGCGCAGCACCCTGTAATCTTGAGGGGCGCGCTGTTTGCGACCCGAAAGATCTCAACTTAAACATCGCGCAAAATTTTGACTTGAGGTCCTTCGGCGATCCTCATCGGATCGCCTCAGGATGACAGCGTCTATCTAAACTGAGACTACGGATGAATTGAAGTTCGCAGGAAATCCGGTCTAGGGTTTCAGCAACTCGGGCGAGGCGCTGAGAATCTGCCAGGCGCGGAAGAGTTCGCCAACGCTCCATGCTTGAGCTATGCATCCCGCGGCTGGAAAGGGCGAATCGCCGCCAAAGATTTCCGCAATGGTGCCCAAGCCGGAGGAATAAATGGTTTGGCCCAAGGGTTCGAGGAAGCTCTGGGCTGCGGCGCGGTCTTTGTATACACGATAGTGCGCCAGCGCAAACGGCCCGAGCAGCCAGCCCCACACCGTTCCCCGATGATAAGCGGAATCGCGCTCCCGGAGACTGCCCGCATACTTGCCCTTGTAGGCTGGCTCGGAAGGCGCGAGGCTGCGCAAGCCGTGCGACGTGACCAAATGCCTGGCCACGGCGTCTACGACCGATTTCTGCTGCCATTCGGTAAGCGGGCTCACGGGTAGCGAGACGCTGAGAATCTGGTTAAGCCGCAACGAGGCGTCGTTTCCCCTGCTCGGCTCATCAATAACGTCGAAGCAGCAATCGCGCTCGGGATTCCAGAATTTCTGGAAGTTCCGCGTGGCCTTCTCCGCGAGCTTTTCATAGCCCTCGCCCGGCCGCACCAGCAGTCGCGCAAAGTCCGCCATTGTGTGCAGCGCGTTGATCCACAGGGCATTGATTTCCACGGGCTTGCCAATGCGCGGAGTCACCACCCAGTCTCCGATTTTCGCATCCATCCAGGTAAGCTGCACTTCCGGACTGCCCGCAAATATCAGGGCGTCCGCGGGATCAACCTTGATGTTGTAGCGCGTGCCGCGCACGTGCGCGTCCACAATCTCGACGAGCACGGGAAAGAGCTCTTGGACCAGTCCCATGTCCTGCGTCGCGGCATAATACTGGCGCACCGCCTCGAAATACCACAAGGCGGCATCCACGGTGTTGTACTGCGGCGGGTCGCCGGAATCCGGGAAATTGTTTGGCAACATTCCTGTATCCACATACCGTGAAAAGGACAGCAGGATTTTTCGCGCGATTTCCGGGCGTCCAAGAGGGAAGGTTAATCCCGGCAGCGCGATCATGGTGTCGCGCCCCCAATCGCCAAACCAGTGGTAGCCGGCGATGAGGCTCAAGCCCTCCGGGTCCTCCGGCAGAGCGCGGCGAACCACAAATTGGTCCGCGGCGAGAACCAGTTGCCACAACCACCCGGGTTCCTCTTCGGCGGGCGAGGAGCACACTTTGTTGTGTTGCTCCTGCCAGGCCTTGAACAATTTCCATTCGTGGTTGGACTGTGCGGCGCGCGCTTCCATCCCGTCCAGCGAAGTGGCCTCCTCCGTAGTGAAAACAAGGGTGACGCTTTCCTCGACGCCCAGCCGGAAATGATATTGCGCCGCAAACAAACGGTCTTCGCGATCGTTGAGTCCACGTTCTTTTTCGGCAGGCAGGAAATAGTCGCGGTACCACTCATGGCGCGGCTGAACGGACGCACCGGCGCTTTTCAAGTAGAACGGGGTGGCTCCATCGAAGGCGCGGATTCTTAGACCGTTCTCGACGGGTTCGACGCTCATGCGCCAATCCCCGGCCTGCGTCGTGGCGTGAAAATCGCGGTAGTTCACCAGCACCTTGGCGTCAACCTCCACGGGTCCGTTGCCGCGTACCAGTGTGTATTGCACGCAGGTGGTGTTCTCTCCCTGCTTCATCCACACGCGCTTTTCGAGCAAAGCGTCCGCAAGGGCGTAGCGCCACACGGGCTTACTGCCTTCAAGGAAAAAACTTTCGATCTGGAGGTAACCGCTCGGGGAAACAAAACCACTGCTCCAGCGATTGGTCGCGAGCGGAAAGCTGCTTTCGAGGTAGCGCACGCTTTCGTCAAGTCCGGCAACCAGTAGCGTGCGTCCCACGGGCGGTTGCAGCGCCGCGATCAAGAGGCCGTGGTATCGTCGGGTTGCCGTGCCCGCGACGGTTCCCGAAGCGAATCCGCCCAGGCCGTTGGTGACCAGCCACTCGCGCGCTTCCGCGGCATCCAGTTCTCCGCACACTTCCCTGCCGAACTGCACTTCCGCGAGGGGCGACACGCGTTATTCTCCGCTCTGTTCGAGCAGCTTGGCGACCAGGCCGGTCCAGCCAGTCTGGTGGCTGGCGCCGATGCCTGCGCCATTGTCTCCGTGAAAATACTCGTAGAAAAGAACCAGGTCGCGCCAGTGTGGATCCTTGTTAAACAAATCGGCCGAACCGGCGAAGGGCCGGCGTCCATCCTTTCCGGGGAGGAAAATGTGCGTCAAGCGGCGAGAAATCTCCGCGGCCACTTGCCAAAGATCCGATTCCCGGCGGGAATGCGTGGGACACTCGATCTTGAAATCCTCGCCATAATAGTGGTGGTATTTCTGCAGCGACTCGATCAGCAAATAGTTCATCGGAAACCACACCGGTCCACGCCAATTGGAATTGCCCCCGAAAATCCCGGTGCTCGATTCCGCGGGCTCGTAATCCACGCGGCTGATGTGATCGTTCACTTGCACCTCATAGGGATGCTCCAGGTGATAGCGGGACAATGCCCGCACGCCATAGGGTGAAAGGAATTCAGTTTCATCCAGCATCCGCCACAGCACGCGTTTCAGTTGCTTGCGGTTCACCAAGGAAAGCAGCCGGCGCACGCCTCGCGCCGAGCGCTGCGTCATCTCGATGTGTTCCGGCACATCGGGATGATGATCGATGAACCATTGCATGCGGCGCTTGAAGCCCGGGAGGCGATCGACGATCTCCGGCTCAAGGGTTTCCACGGCGAACAAGGGTATGAGCCCGACCATGGACCTGATTTTCAGGAAATGCTCATCGCCATTCGGCAAGTGCAGCAAATCGTAGTAAAAGCCATCCTCCGCATCCCAGAGCGAGCGCCTGTCGCAGCCGATAACGTTCATCGCGTGGGCGATATGCACGAAATGCTCGAAGAACTTGCTGGCCACGTCCTCGTAGGCCTGGTCATCCTTCGCCAGCTCCAGAGCGATCGCCAGCATGTTCAGGCAATACATCCCCATCCAGCTGGTGCCATCGGACTGTTCCAGATGCCCGCCGGTGGGAAGCGGGGCCGAGCGATCAAATACTCCGATGTTATCCAGACCCAGGAAACCGCCTTGAAAGATGTTGCGTCCGTCAGGATCTTTGCGGTTCACCCACCACGTAAAATTCAGCAACAGCTTGTGGAAGATTTTCTCCAGGAAGCCTCTGTCAGCCACGCCGCGGACGCGCCGCTCGATTTTGTAAACGCGCCAGGCCGCCCAAGCGTGCACCGGGGGATTCACGTCGCCAAAGGCCCACTCATAGGCAGGCAGTTGACCATTCGGGTGCATGTACCACTCGCGAAGCAGCAGGATCAGTTGTTCTTTGGCGTAGTCCGGATCAACCAGTGCCAGAGGAATAGTGTGGAATGCCAGATCCCAGGCCGCGTACCACGGATACTCCCACTTGTCCGGCATGGAAATGACGTCATCGTTGTACAGGTGAGTCCATTCTCTATTACGGCCTTCCCAGCGTTCTTCCGGCGGAGCAGGCCCGGCGGGGTCGCCATCCAACCAGGTGTGTACGTCGTAGTGATAAAACTGCTTGGACCACAGCATGCCCGCGTAGGCCTGCCGCATTACCAGGTGGGCATCACCGGAGAGTTCCTTTGCCAGGCGGGAACTGTAAAACTCATCAGCCTCTTTCTGGCGCTGCACAAAAAGAGCGTCGAAGCCTTTGGCAAAATCATTCGTGCCAGGGACGCCCTCCGCGCGTTCCTGATGGGCGGGAGACGTGATCGTTCCCACCATGGGCGAATCGGCATCCATGCCGCCAAGTGGATCGATATCCGTTAGGCGGAGTTTGAGCGTGGCCGAATCCCCCGGTCCTAATTGCAGGGGATAATGCGCCGCCATCTTGGTGCCGGCGCGTTCCGGGTTAACCGCTGCTTTGTTTCCATGAATCAGCCATTCGTGAAAAGCGTCTTTCACATAGGGAGTACGGCTGCGATAGTTGAAAATCCGGGCGTAATTGGTTTCGTTTTCGGTGAATAGGAGTTCCGGCTGCCCCGCGCACAGCAGCCAGCGCTTGCCATACTCCCAATGCTGCAATTCCGCGCAAACCGCTCCCGGTGTGTCCGGAGCGTTCCGGACAATGGGACGCCGTAAATCCTTGCCCCAGGACCAAGTATTTCGGAACCACAGCGTTGGCAGGAGATGCAGTACCGCCAATTCCGGTCCTCGATTGATCGCCGTTATTTTTATCAGGATATCTTCGACGTCACCCTTCGCGTATTCCACGAACACATCAAAATAGCGGTTTCCTTCAAACACGCCGGTGTCCAGCAACTCAAACTCCGGTGCGCTTCGTCCTCGCCGCTGATTTTCCTCCAGCAATCGAGCGTAGGGAAACTCTGCCTGGGGATATTTGTAGAGCATGCGCATGTAACTGTGCGTGGGAGTGGAATCGAGATAGAAGTAGTATTCCTTCACATCCTCGCCATGATTTCCCTGGTTGCCAGTCAACCCGAACAGGCGTTCTTTCAGGATCGGGTCGCGGCCATTCCAGAGAGCCAAAGCGAAACAGATCATCTGGTGGCGGTCGGAGAGTCCACCGATGCCGTCTTCTCCCCAGCGATAGGCGCGGGCGTGGGTGTGTTCAAAGGGGAAGGACTCCCAGGCGGCGCCGTCCTTGCTGTAGTCCTCTCGGACCGTACCCCATTGACGTTCGGCGAGATAGGGCCCCCAGCGCTTCCAATGTTTCTTACGCTGCCGGGATTCCTCCAGGCGGTGATCCTCGATGGTCAGAAGTCTGGGCATAACAATGGATTCCTCAAGAACAAGCCGGCCCCCATGGTCGCATCTTTCGCAATGATTCTGGGAGACGGGCGGCGGGGGGTTGTCGGTTCAAGCAAGACCTTCCCCCCGTCAGTCCATAAATTATGGTTCCAACGAAAGTGGAGAACATAGTGAAGAATGCGAACTCAACTGGATTCCTGGCAGAAGGAATGCACTGGGATCCCATCACTCGCCGTAGGGGACCCAGACATTCTTCACCTGATAGGCATGCTCGAGATACCAGCGGCCTTCGCCCTGCCCGCGGCTGAAAAAGTTCAACTCGCGGCCTTCATTGGTCCAGACCTGCTTCAAGTTTCCGACGGAAAGCGCTTTCGCGGCCGCACACATCTCCGCGTCTCCGTAACACCAGATAGCGTCCAGGTCATCGTGTTCCGCCATGACCCTTAACAACTCCGCGGTGCGTCCGCTCACCAGATTCACCGCGCCGGCTGGCAGATCGCTGGTTTCAAACACCTGGTACAAATCTCCCGCGATCAGAGGATAAGATTCCGACGGCACGGCAACCACAGTGTTTCCCGCGCCGAGCAGCGGCAGCACCAGCGAGAAAAATCCCAGCAAGGGCACATTGGCCGGACAGATCACACCCACCGTGCCCAGCGGCTCATTCATGGCGATAGCAATGTTGCGAAACGGAGGGTTGTGCACCGCGCCCTCGAACTTATCCGTCCACGCCGCGTAGGCGAACAAACGCTCGACACTGAGGCGCACTTCATCCGCGGCCTGCTTCTTGCCTACTGCTGCGGCAAGCCGGCCGGTAATTTCTTTCCCGCGCTGCGAAAGATTTTCCGCGAGATAATAGAGCACTTGCGCGCGGTTGTGTGCCGTCGTTTTTCCCCACGTTTCTGCTTTGCGCGCCGCCTCCACGGCGTTGCGAATGTCCTTGCGATTGCCCAGCGGCGATTCCCCCAGCAACTCACCCTTCTTGCCGCGAACCTCCACCGCGTAGCCCGAATCCGGCCGCACTTGCTTGCCGCCAATAAACAGTTTCACCGTGCGGTCGATCGTTGGATTAGCCACCTCGGTTTTGCCGCCCTTTGCCGCCGCTTTCGCGCGAATCGCCGGCGCCTTGCGAAACCACTCCGGCTCGATGTACTCGAGCAGCCCTTCCCTGCCACCTTCGCGGCCATAGCCGCTTTCCCGGTAGCCGCCGAAGCCGCAAGCCGCGTCGAACAAATTCGTGCTGTTCACCCACACCACGCCGGCCTTGAGTTGCGCGGCAACGTGCAGGGCCACGTTTACGCTTTCGCTCCAAACACTCGCGGCAAGTCCATAGACCGTATTGTTGGCCAATTCCACGGCTTCGCGCGGCGTGCGAAATGTCATCGCCGCGAGCACCGGCCCGAAGATCTCCTGTTGGGCCACGATGGATGTGGGATGAACGTTGCTGAGGAGCGTCGGTTTGTAATACAGGCCGCGCGAAGGCATAACCACTTCCGGCTGCCAGCACGTGGCGCCTTCCGCCACGCCTTGCTTCACCAGACGATCAATACGATCTAATTGCACGCGCGCCACGATTGCGCCGATGTCAATGGCTTTGTCCAGGGGCGCTCCCACGCGCAGCGTGCTCATCCGGGCCTGCAATTTTCGCGTGAGCTTTTCCGCGATGCTCTCCTGCATCAGCAGCCGCGAGCCCGCGCAGCACACCTGCCCTTGATTGAGCCAGATGCCGTCCACCAAGCCTTCCACGGCGCTGTCCAGATCGGCGTCTTCAAAAATGATGAAGGGCGACTTCCCTCCCAGCTCCAACGACAAGCGTTTGTGCGAATTGGCTGTCGCTTTGCGAATCGCCCGGCCCACTTCCGTCGACCCCGTGAAGGCAATCTTGTTTACGTCGGGATGATTCACCAGCGCTTCGCCCGTTTGGCCATCTCCGGTGACGATGTTCACTACTCCGGGAGGCAGGCCGGTTTCCGTGCAGATTTCCGCGAAGGCCAGCGCTGTCAGCGGAGTGTACTCGGCCGGTTTCAATACCACGGTGTTGCCGGTCGCCAGCGCCGGCGCAATTTTCCACGCCAGCATCAGCAGGGGAAAATTCCAGGGAATAATCTGGCCGATCACACCACAGGGTTTGTAGCCCGGCAACTCCTCTTCCCAAAGCTGCGCCCAACCGGCGTGATAATAAAAATGCCGCGCCACCAGGGGAATATCGATGTCGCGGCTCTCGCGAATGGGTTTGCCGTTGTCGATGGTTTCGAGCACTGCCAGGTGCCGCGCGTGTTTTTGCACATGACGCGCCAACGCGTAGAGATAGCGCGCCCGCTCGTGTCCGGAGATCTTTTGCCAGCCCGGCAAGGCTTTGCGCGCCGCTTTCACGGCGGCATCAATGTCCGCCGCGCTGCCTTGTGCTACATCGGCGATCTTTTCCCCTGTGGAGGGGTCGGTGGTCTCGAAATAGCTACCCTCGACTGGAACTTTCCAGGCTCCGCCGATGAAATGGCCAAAACGCCGGTGATGCCGGTCGAGCCACTGCACGGATTCCCTGGCATCTTCCGGCGCCGGCCCATATTCCATCGTCTTGAATTTCTCAATCACGCTCATTTCTTCTCTGTGCTTTCCGTTGTTGACTCTTGACGCGAGTGCGCTGGCGCGGCTCAGGCCTTTTTCGCCAGCCTCTCACGCATTGTTTCGAGCCGCTTCAGTATGAATTTCAGCCGCTCGCGGCCCCACTTCGTATTCGTAATCACCTTCTCGATATCCAGGAACGCTTCGGGATCGCCAAGTTTTTCCCGGAGTTCCTTCAGGAACGGGTGCACCTTCCCAAACAACACGAACATCTCCGCGCTGAACGCGGGCCGCAGGAACAATTCTTCACTGACCGCCCCTTGCAGCACCAGCGAAGCGGCGATTCCCCAATAACCTCCCACCTGGCGCAGCCAGTTGTTTTCTTGCGTGCCCATGGCCCAGGCCACCTTTAGGAAATCGTCGGCGTTGGCTGGCCAGAACTCTGTCACCCACCAGTTGCGCGCCTTTCGCATTTCGGGCTCGCGCCGCAGGTCATAAAGCTGCAGTATTACTTGCGCATCTCTAGCACTAGGTTTGCTTGGCATTGCTCCTCCATTATCCAGGAAATTGCGTTTGGTCCGGTTCTTTCCTTGTCACGCCATCGGGTGGCGATATTCCGCCGAGTATCTCCCGGTCGCATGAAATTCCAGTTGCCGCTCAATATCCCCCAGCATCCCGCTGGCGCCCATACGGAACATGTGCGAGTCCAGCCAGGAATTGCCCAACTCCTCTTTCATAAGTGTGAGCCACTCTACCGATTGTTTCGCCGTGCGAATTCCGCCGGCGGGCTTGAATCCTACCGCCATGCCGGTTTCTTCCGCGTATTCGCGAATGGCCCTGATCATCACCAATCCGACGGGCAGGGTGGCATTCACGCTTTCCTTGCCTGTCGAGGTTTTGATGAAGTCCGCGCCCGCCATCATCACCACCAGGCTGGCACGCGCGACATTGCGCAAAGTCAGCAGATCACCCGTTCCGAGGATCACCTTGAGATGCGCCGGCCCGCACGCATCCTTGAACGCGACAATTTCGTCATACAGCTTCTGCCATTCACCGCCGAAAACATGCGCGCGCGTAATGACCACATCGATCTCATCGGCTCCGGACTCGACCGACCGGCGAATTTCGTTAATGCGCTCCTCCAGCGGGGAAAGCCCTGCCGGAAATCCTGTGGATACCGCCGCCACGGGAATTTTCGATCCTTCCAGCGCGTGCTTCGCTGTCTCGACGAAATGGTGGTACACGCAGACGGCGCCGACGTGAATGTTAAGTGATTCGATCCCCAGTTTCTCTGCGATTTCCCGCTGGACCGGCTGCCGCGCCTTGGCGCAAAGACGCCGGACGCGTTCGTCGGTGTCGTCGCCACTCAGCGTGGTAAGGTCCATGCAGGTGATGGCGCGGAGCATCCAGGCGATTTGCCAGTCCTTCTTTACGGTGCGGCGCGTCACCAGGGTGGCCGCGCGGCGCTCTACCGCACTTGTGTTCACGCGCACTTGCTCCAGCCAATCCAGATTTAGCGAAGTCCCGCGGTTCGGCGTCAGCGGGCGTCCGTTCACGGTGGCAATCGCATTCTGCGCGGGGCCGGTGTCGAGCGGGTTTCCCCGGCGGTCCCTGATATCGAGGCGCATCAGCTTATCTTCGCTCATCCTTCCTCTCATCCATACTCGGCTATGTCATTCACGCCAACTCGAGGTGGCGGGGTTGAAAAGACAGTGCGAACGCTTCGCGTTAACCTATCCTGAGCCAGTTGTAGGCGGATTTTACACCCAATTGGCCCTGACTGACGTTGACTGCGAGTGTGCTTCAGGGGCTAAAGCCCGGAGCTTGAAAATTCTCTACGCCGGGGCTCCCGACCGGGTCGGGACAGGCGCCGCCCCGGCCTCCTCAAGAAAAAGAAACGAACCCCACGGGATACGATATTAATTGCCCGCCGGGTTTTTGGCGCCGGGCGTGGGCCGTGTCAGCAGCTCGACATATTCCTTGTAGAATTTCTGCTTATCCAGGTCGTCCTGCACATCCACAAGGGCTTCACCCATTCCCGGCTGGAGTCCCGGCGCCCATGCCAGCGTGTTCCCGTATCCCGCGCCGTGATCCACGTCCACATCAATGTAGAGTTTTTTCCACTTTGTGATGATGGAAGGATCGAGCCAGGCTACCGCCGCCAGTTCATCCCACAAATAATTGGCTTCGGCGTATTTGGCCACATATTGCGCGGCAGGCGTGTTGCTCATGCGCACCTGCTCGATTAAGTCTTTTTCCATGCGTGTCTTCACGGAAATGTCCACGGTCGTGAGCGCGATCCGCGGCCAAGGCGCGTGCAGCACGGCGTGCGAAGCTTCCGGGTCCATCCAGAAATTAAACTCGCGGGTTGGTGTCACGGAAAACTCAGGGTCGTCGGTTTGCGGATTGATGCTCCCAGCCATAAGGATCAGCTCTTTGCTCAACTCGGGGAATTTCGGATCGAGCGCAATGGCCGTGGCCAGATCAGTCATGGGACCGGCCGCATAGATCGTCACCTCGTGCGGGTATTGCTTCACCATGCGCACCAGGAAATGAGCGGCATCCTCCTTGGCCGCCTGAATCGCGGGCTTTCCTTCAGGCATCGCCGGAATGTCGTAGGGGCCATGCACCGGATAGCCTTTGGCGAAATTCCAGGCGCCTTGATACACGATCTTTCCGTGCAGCGTTTCCCACTTGGCGATGTATTCCCTGCTGTTCACCAAGGGGAAGACAGCACCCGGCACAACCGGGAGGTCCGTGCGGCCGATGATCTCCATCAGGCGTAAAGTGTGGAGCACTTCTTCATCGCGCCAGGCGTCCCCGGTGAGCACGGTGATTCCCAGCACATCGGTTTCGGGCGAGTTGATGAGGGAGAGGATCGCCTGCATGTCCGTGCCGCCTGGCCCGGCGGCATCCTGATCGATGATGACCTTGCGGCGAGTCTGCGCGGATGTGCTCGGCGCTGAAATGGCCAATAAGCAAAGTAAGCCAAGGAGCCAGCGGAAGTACGAGCGATTTGCAGTCATTGAAGTTATCCCAGACGCGTCTATGCGGTTCGACAGAAAGTCGCCGGCACAAGGACAAAGCGATCGGCCGGCTCTGCGCAGCGATTGAACTCAACAGCACACCGAGGAAGAATATTACATTGTCATTCCGAGCGAAGCGAGGAATCTCTCTATGTTAGAAATCCAAGAGAAGAGGGATTCCTCACTCCGTAGACTCCGTTCGGAATGACGACGTCGGGCTTTTTCGACACTCCGCAGACTACGTTCGGAATGACGGAATGGTGCTTTTTCCGCAAGCTGTCTAGCCGTGAAGAAGGCTAGAAGGTCAGCTTGAGCCCGAATTGCAGAACGCGCGGGTTGTTGACGGTGGAAGAAACCGCGCCAAAACCCGAGCCGGAAGCGATGTCCGCATACCCCGATCCCGGAACAGGGAGAGCGAATTGGGGATGATTGAACAGGTTGAAGAACTCCACCCGGAAATTCAGACCAACGTGCTCCCAGGGAAGAATGAACTGCTTGATGGCGGAGAAGTCTGAGTTGACGAAACCCGGACCGTTAACCGGGGTTCGCGAGGCATTGCCGAGTTCGCCGGCGGCTGGGAAGGCAAAGGCACAAGGATTGAACCAATTATCAACCGTATGCACTTGCGCGGGACATTTGGTACTGCCTCCCATGGGCCCTCCCTTATTGGGATCGCCAACCAGGTCCGGACGGTTGAAGCTGTTTCCATTATTCTGGAAGTTTACGCCAGTGGCGTTAAAGCTGTTGACGACGAACACGGGAAATCCCGAGGTGACTTTCTCAATGAGGGTGAACTGCCAGTTCCCGAGGATCGCATTGGCGGGACCGCTCCAGTCGTGGCCGAAATGCTTCCCTTTGCCGAAGGGCAGGTCGTAGATGATGCTGGCGGTAAAATTGTTGTTCAGGTTGATCTGGGAAAGAGCCCAATCGAGTTTCTGCCAGCCGCGCAGCGGATAGTAGGTAGCTCCAATGGAACTCCCCAAGCCGTCGGTGAGGCCGTTATCGTAGGTGCGGGAGTAGGTGTAGCTGACTAGGGCGTAGACGCCGTAATGGGAGCCCTTCGTCTCCGCCTTAATCTGCAAACCGTTGTAGTGAGCATTGCCCTCATCGGTGGCATTGGCAATGGTGGAAAACTGGAATGCTGTATTGTTATACGGCTCCGGAACAAACGTTCCACCCGGCCCGCATCCCCGCGTATATCCGGCGGTGCCACAAGCCAGGGGAGTACTGACGTTCAGGTTATTTCCATAGAACAGGATGTGGTCGCTGCGCGACCCTGCATAACCAGCGGTGAGAACAATCTGCCCAGGCAACTGGCGCTCGACGTTAATGTTGAACTGCTGAACCGTGCCGAGCTTGAAATTGGGGTTCTGGTAGATAACGGTGCCCGTGAAACTGTCCGGCTGTGGCGGCGTGTTAAAGGTCGCGAAACCATCGGACAGGCTGATCGTCGAACCAAATGGTAGTGGTACTCCATAGACAGTATGACAAGCAGCCGTGGTGAATGTGCAGGCTCCGCCGAAGGCAAAGGCATCAGATTCCGCGTAGTAGGGCGGGTTCTGCCACAAGCCTTGCGCGCCCTGGTTCCAGGAAGAATCATGATAGATGGCGTAACCGGCACGAATCGCGGTGTTGTCCTTGCCAAATGGCTTCCAAGCCAGCCCAATGCGAGGCTCGACTGCCCTCTTGTCCAATTGGACGCCCGCCCACTTATCCGCGCCTTGGCCGGAAATCAGGAAGTTCAATGTGGGATACACGAGGTTGGCCTGGCGGTTGGCTACTTCGGAGGTTGGGGTCGTGAAATTCCAGGCGAAGCCCAGATTCAGCGTGAGGCTGCTGGTGATCCGCCAATCGTCCTGCACAAACGGGCGGAAGATCTTCCAACGGCGGCCGGTGGTGGTGCCGCCGAAAGTTTGATCGTGAATGGCAAGACTGGGTAAGCCGAGCAAGAAGTCCGACACGGGATTGTTGGTCCAGAGGCCGGTTATGATCCAATATCCATCCTGGAAACCTTCCGTCTGCACGTTCATCTGATTGGCGCGGATGCCCATGCCCACCTTGATGTCGTGCTTTCCGCGAATCAGGTCCAGCGTGTCGTTGATGGAATAGACGTTGGTGCCGCCGATGAATGGCGCGAAGCCGCGGTCGCCGAGAGACCAGTAGCCACCGCTAAACTGCGTGGAAGTCAATCCGCAACTGATAAAGGGCGCGACACAATCGTTGCTGGCGTTGCAGTTTAGATTTGCGCCGGGAATCTGGAATATTTGGGATTGGCAACTCCTATTACCCTGCGATGTGATGTAGTCAAATATGCGGTTGTATCCGCCGCTGACCTGGTTAACGGTTGTGGGCGAAAAAATGTGCGTCTCGGAGAGGGCAATGTTCCTGCCGTGGTTGATGATTCCTTGAGAGCTGCCGAAGGGATTGGCCTCCGCAAAACTCGGCGGGTTGGCGCCGCCGGGAACCGCGGAGAAGGCCTGGTCGTAGCTGAAGCGGGCAAACACGCTGTCGGAGACGGTGAAGTTGTGATCCAGGCGGATGTCAAATTTCGTTTCGTTCAGCTCTCGAATGGGCTCATTGACGAAGTTGTAGGCACCGTTGTTAGCGAGACCCGGGGTAGGAAGCGGGAAAAGATTGATCATCTGCTTGGCGATCGGATTGATCAACCCAGACGGAATCTTGTAGCACATCGTTCCCGGCAACTGACTTCCGTTCGCATTCAGGGTCGTGGGATTGCCATTGGCATCGCATTGGAAATAGATATTCGCGGCGGCGCTCGGGTCGGAAGAGGCGCCTGCGCCATTCAAAGCTCCCATGTTGGGGTTGTAGATAGCGCCTGAGGGGAGGTCCCAGTTATTCGGGTTTTGGGCGTCTCGGGTCGGAGGCCCGATCACATTGCCAAAGGGATCTTTCGAGAAATCACCGGTGCGCTCGTCAACGCTAGGAACCAAGCCTGTAAAAGTAATGCCCTTGCGCTGATACTTTTGTTCGCCATCGACGAAAAAGAAGGTTTTGTTCTTACGAATGGGCCCGCCGATAGAGCCGCCGAACTGATTCAGATTGAACTTTTCCGGCAGGATGGCGAAAAAGCTTTTAGCGTCCAGCGAGGTATTGCGCAGAAATTCAAACAAGGCGCCGTGAAAATCGTTCGAGCCCGATTTCGTGGTCACCAGAACCGTGGGTCCCCCGCGGGTTCCATATTCAGCCGAGTAGTTGTAGGTGAGAACCTTAAACTCCTGGATGGAGTCGATGGAAGAGAGAATCGCAATCCCGCCGGCCGTCAACTCGTTATTGTCATTGCCGTCCAAAAGCCAATCCGTGCTATTGGGGCGGGAACCGCCGACAGAGAGAGAAAACGATCCGCGGGCGGAAACTTCGCTGCTGGGGGCACCGTTAAAAAAGCTGTTGTTATTAGTTTCCTGTGTGGTGCCGGGAGTAAGCGTGGCGAGTTGCACGAAATCGCGCCCGTTCAGGGGAAGCTGCGTCACCTGTTCCGAGGTGATAACCTGCCCGAGAGAGGGATTGGTAGTCTCGACAGCGACGGCGGCGGCGGAAACTTCGATTTGGGAAGAGACAGTGGAGGGCGAGAGGGTGAAATCGACTTCACGGGCCTCGTCAACCTGAAGCCGCAAATCTCTTGTCTCGCCTGGGCGGAAGCCCTGGAATTCCACGCGCACGGTATAGATACCTATCGGGAGCAAGGGGAAAAGGTAGTGGCCCGCATCGTCGGTCTTTGTCTGGCGGGCAACACCGGTGCCCTGCGAAGTGGCCGTGACCGTGGCGCCGGAGATTGCGCCGCCCGAAGTGTCCAGGACTGCCCCGGAAAAATTGCCTGTTGCTTGGCCATGCGAAGCCGGAGAAATACACAGAACGGCAAAACACGCGATCAACGAAATAAACAATCTACCCCTCATAAGCAAGACCCCTTTCGGCACTCCTGTTACTGCAAACGCCCAGACCCATTGCAGGACCACTCCCCTTGATTCGAGACAGAAACAAACTCAAAAATCCATGCGCGTTCACGTTCGTGCAAACCAAGGCATTCGGTTCGAGCTCGGTCACTTGGCGCGGAGCGTCCGTCGTGCCCCCGGCGGCGGAGTGACACGACCCAATAACCCGGAGCGTCCTAGGAAGCATCGGCCGGAGGAATGCTCGAACGCTCTCAGCTAAGTGCTTGAAGATAAACCTGAAGGTACACTCTACAAGACCGGAAAAAGCGGCATGATCCCCCGCTTCCTTGAGTGGTGGATTTTGGGACCAGACGCTGCTCAGAGTGTTCACCCCAATAGAAGAAGAGACGTAGGTTAGTGGTCCGTTTGGGAAAGTGTCAAGTTAAAACTGACGTTCAGGAGATGAATCTTGTGGAAGAAATTTCGAAACGCTCCGGAGAAGAAAATAGTTATGAAAAACGGAAGACGGCCATGAACAGGGTGGCAGATGCCGTCATCGAAAAATGAAATGAGAGTCATTTAATACTCGAATGAGCGCAGCAATCGCTTCGCGCGCTTCTGCAGCCTGTCCTTTTTTGCCGGTTTGCATTACCCTTGACTGAGTTCACGCCGAAACGACACCCGGCGTGTGGGTTGTCCGCAAAACACTACGGTTTTCCGTTGCGAAGTTCCCATTCTGCTTCGAACTCCGCGCGTGTGTGAAAGGATGTCTGCGTGCCGACGCGCGTCGTGGAAAGCGCGGCGTAAAGACTGGCCTTTGTCAGTGCGTCTTTTTCCGGCAGGCCCTCGGCGAGAAAGACAGCAAAGCTGCCGATGAACGCGTCGCCCGCTCCAGTTGTGTCCGTCGGAGTCACGGGAAAGGGCGGCTGAAGTTCGCAGGCCTCCGCGGTGGCCAGGAGCGACCCGCGCGCGCCCAGCGTGAGAATGACGCGGCGGAAGCCCAGATGAAGAAGCGCGGCGGCGCATCTTCTTGCGTCATCGATGGAGTGTACCGGCATACCGGTGATCAACTCGGCTTCGCTTTCATTGGGCACGAAATAATCCGCGCCACCCAGGCTTACCGCATTGATGGGCTGCGCGGGTGCGGGATTGACGATGCAGCGGATGCCATGCTTGCGCGCAAATTGTACAGTGTACGCGACGGTGTCGAGCGGGATTTCAAATTGCAGCACAATCGTATCCACGTTGCGCAGGGCGGCCGCAGCTGCTTCCACGTCGGCTGGCCGCAGCGTGTCGTTCGCGCCTTTCACGACGATGATGCGGTTCTGGCCGTTGGGCTCGACAAAAATTGGCGCAACACCGCTGGAGACTCCGTCAACGATGCGCACGCGTGAAGCATCGATGCCGATCTTCGTGAAATTGTCCACGGTGGCCTGGCCAAACAGATCGTTGCCCACATTGGCGACCATCACCACGTCCGCACCGCAAAGGCGCGCGGCAACAGCCTGATTCGCGCCCTTGCCGCCAAAACCCAGATGGAAACTCTTTCCGAAGAGCGTTTCGCCCGGACGCGGAAACGTGTCACTGAAGGTGGTCAGATCAACATTGGCACTCCCGACGACGGCAATCCGCGGCTTTCGCGACATTCGTTCTCCTGTTGCAGCGACACGCCGAAAAATATACCAGCGGCCGGAAATGAGCAAGCCCACCGGCACTCGTTGTAATGCGCAAATTGGCGGCTTCAGCGTTGTTGGCGCTTGTTGGCAAGCGCGTTGACGCCCATTTCCGCGGATGTTAGGCTCGCACTTCCTTTACATCAACATGCGCGCCGTCGATCTCATCCGAAAGAAACGCGATTCCGGGGAACATTCCCTCGAGGAAATCCAGTTCCTCATTTCCGGCTACACCAAAGGCGACATTCCCGACTACCAGATGGCCGCGTGGCTGATGGCCGCGTGGATTCGCGGCTTGAACCGGGCGGAGCTCGCCGCCCTGACGGAAGTGATGCTGCATTCCGGTGAAGTGGTCAGCCACGCCGACATTCCCGGCAAGAAGGTGGACAAGCATTCCACCGGCGGCGTGGGCGATAAGACCTCCTTGATCCTGGCGCCGATTGTGGCGGCCGGCGGCCTCACGGTCCCGATGATTAGCGGTCGCGGGCTGGGCCACACCGGCGGGACGCTGGACAAGCTGGAAGCGATCCCGGGATTCAATACGGCGCTCACTTTGGAGGAATTTCGGCGCGTGCTGCGCGCGTGCGGCATGGCGCTAATCGGGCAGACGGCGGAAATCGCTCCGGCGGACAAGAAGATTTACGCCCTCCGCGACGTCACTGCCACGGTCGAAAACATCGGCCTCATCTGCGCTTCCATCATGAGCAAGAAACTCGCCGAAGGCATTGACGCGCTCGTCCTGGATGTGAAGACCGGTTCGGGCGCCTTCATGCCCAGTGAAGAAGACGCCGTTCATCTTGCCGAAGTGATGGTGGAAACCGCGCAACGCATGGGCAAGAAGGCCGTTGCGCTGATCACCGATATGGAGCAACCGCTGGGGCGCATGGCAGGCCATTCTCACGAAGTGATCGAATCGATTGATGTGTTGAAAGGAAAAGGCCCGAGCGATTTGCGCGAGCTTAGCCTGGAACTCTCTGCCTGGATGTTCTATCTCGGTGAACGCACGGCCTCCGTCAATGATGGGCGGGCTCTCGCAAAGAAGATGATCACCACCGGGCAAGCGCTGGAGAAATTCCGCCAGGGGATCAAACTTCAAGGCGGGGATGCTCGCGTTGTGGACGACACTTCCCTGCTTCCCCTGGCGCGAAATCGCGCGGACATCCTGAGCCCCAAGCCCGGATACATTCGCGACACGGATTGCCTGCAGTTCGGGATCGCGTTGGCCATGCTAGGTGGCGGCCGCGAAAAGAAGGAAGACGCCATCGACCATGGCGTCGGGCTGGAATTCCACAAGCGCATCGGCGATCGCGTGCTGGCCGGAGAAAAACTGGTCACAATCCATTACAATTCGCAGACGAAACTCGCGGAAGCCACGGAAATGATTGCCTCCAGCTTCGAGATTGGGGACAGCGCTCCAGCTCCCCGCCCGCTGATCCGCAGAATTCTCGGCGGATCATAAGCTTGCTTTTCAGGTCTTTGGGATTCAGCGCATAAGGAGACAGCATGGAAAGATTCGCGGGAGTGCTCGGCATGATGTTCCTGCTTGGCTTGGCCTATCTTTTCAGCACGGCGCGTAAGGCCATCCGGGTAAAAACGGTGCTATGGGGCCTGGGCCTTCAGCTTGTCTTTGGCGTGTTCGTGCTGAAATTTGAAGTGGGCCGCGCCATCTTTCAGTATTTGGGTGACGCCGTAAACAAACTGCTGAGTTTCGCCTTCGCCGGATCCACCTTCGTGTTCGGCGGCCTGGGCATGAAAACTTCCTCGTTCGGTTTCATCTTCGCGTTCCAGGTGCTGCCCGCCATTATTTTCATTGCGGCCGTCTTTGCGTTTCTTTATCACATTGGCGTGATGCAGCTTTTCATTCGCGCCTTTGCCTGGGTGATGACCCGCGTGATGGGGGCCAGCGGCGCGGAATCGTTGGATATCGCCGCCAGCATTTTTATGGGACAGACGGAGGCGCCGCTCACTATACGCCCCTTCCTGAACAAGCTGACGAAATCCGAACTGATGTGCGTGATGACCTGTGGCATGGCCCATGTATCCGGCGGAATCATGGCGGCGTACATCGCTTCCGGCGTCGAAGCAAAGCACCTGCTGACCGCCGTGATCATGACCGCGCCGGGCACGCTGCTGATGGCAAAAATGCTGGTGCCGGAAACGGAACAGGCACTCACCGCTGGGCACGTACAGATGCCGGAGATGGAAAAGGAGGCCAATTTTCTTGGCGCGATATCTCGTGGCACGTCGGACGGCCTGCAATTGGCGATCAACGTCGGCGCCATGTTGATCTCGTTCATCGCGTTGTTGGCGCTCGTGGATTTCTTGATTGGAGGGGCGCACGGCTGGCTGGCAGTCCACCATTTTCCGTGGTTCCCTTCCAGCCTGGGGCAGTTCTTCGGCTGGATTTTTGCGCCGGTCGCATGGCTCATCGGGGTGCCCTGGAAGGATGCGCCGCTGATCGGCTACCTGCTGGGAACGCGCATGACCATCAATGAAGTTGTGGCCTTTGCGAAGCTGGGCCAATTGAGAGGCTCGCTTGATCCTCGGTCCTTTACCATTGCGACCTTCGCGCTTTGCGGCTTTGCCAACTTCAGCTCCATTGGCATCCAGATTGGCGGAATCGGCGCTCTGGCGCCCGAACAGCGCGGGCAGTTGGCGAGGTTCGGGATTCGCGCCATGCTCGCCGGAACGATGGCCAACCTCATGTCTGCTTGTATCGTGGGAATCCTCACATGAGCCTTCTGACCATGGGAAAAAGCGCAAAACCCGGAGAAGAGTTTGCGCAAGCGGAAGCAGCGGCACGTTTCCTGCTGAAGCAAACAAAGCTGCGGCCAAAGATCGCATTGGTGCTGGGCTCCGGATTGGGCGCGTTTGCGGACGAGTTCGCTAACGCCGCGCGCATTCCTTACACGAAGATTCCCCACTTTCCCCGCTCGACGGCCATCGGTCACGCCGGCCAACTGGTGATTGGCAAGGTGGACGGCATCGAGGTCGCCGCAATGCAGGGTCGCGTGCACCTCTACGAGGGCTATTCCGTGAAGGGCGTCGCGTTTCCCATCCGCGTGTTTGCCAGGATGGGCGTGAAGGCGGTGGTCCTGACGAATGCCGCGGGTGGGATTAAAAGGGAGTTCACGCAAGGGCGGCTCGTGGTGATTTCCGATCATATCAATCTGCAGGGCATAAACCCGCTCTCCGGCCCTAACGACGAGAATTTCGGCGCACGCTTCCCGGACATGAGCGTGGCCTATGACAAGCGATTCCGCGAACTGACGCTGGCCGAGGGCCGCCGGCTCGGCATCGAACTTGGCGAGGGCGTGTATGCCGCGCTGGCGGGGCCGAGTTACGAAACGCCGGCGGAGATTCGCTACTTGCGGAGCATCGGGGCCGATCTGGTGGGGATGTCCACGGTTCCGGAAGTCATCACGGCGCGTCATTCCGGCCTGCGCGTGCTGGGAATTTCCTGCGTAACGAATGCGGCGGCGGGAATTCTGGACCAACCGCTCGATCACAACGAAGTGCTGCAAACGGCGGAACGCGTAAAAGGCCAGTTCATTGCCCTGCTGCGCGCCGTGATTCCGGACGTCGCTTCCGCGCTATGATTCTGGCGAACGGTAAGTGATTCTGGAGGGAACCGTGCCCGACTACGACGCCCTGATCTCTGCTGCCAAACAAGTGCGGGAAAACGCTCACGCACAATTCTCCAATTTCAAGGTTGGGGCGGCGCTCCATACCTTCTCTGGAAAAACTTTCGGCGGATGCAACGTGGAAAATGCCACCTATGGATTGACTATCTGCGCCGAACGCGTGGCAATTTTCAAGGCCATCAGCGAAGGGGAGCGGCGCTTCGATGCCATCGCCGTGGTGACGGACACCGATACGCTGACTCCGCCTTGCGGTGCGTGCCGCCAACTGATCTGGGAATTTTGCGGCGATGTGCCCGTAATCCTCTCCAATTTGCATGGCAAAACCGAAATCATCCCCATGCACACATTGTTTCCAAAGCCGTTCGACTCATCCAATCTCTAGTGCCAACGTTCGGAAGGAATAGCTCATGGACACGCGTTCTTTGCAATGCTTTCGTTCCTTCAGCCTCCGCTGCTTCTTGATTCTGTTCTTCATTCTCATTGCCATGCCCTCTCTCGTCGCGCAAACACCGGCAAAAGAAGCCGTGTCAGTGGACTTGCTGATCACAGGAGGCACGATTGTCACCATGGATGCGGATCGCAGGGTGATCGAAAACGGCGCCATCGCGGTGAGGGGCGACACCATCATCGCCATCGGGCCGAAAGACTTTAGTTTCTTTCCGAAAGGAATCCTCGCCAAGCAAACCATTGACGCCAGTGGAAAACTCATCCTGCCCGGCCTGATCAACGGACACACGCATGTGCCGATGGTGCTGATGCGCGGCCTGATTGACGATGTCACTCTGGATGACTGGCTGCGCAAGTATGTTTTCCCCGCGGAAGCGCGCAACGTCACTGAAGACTACGTGCGCTGGGGCACGCGCCTGGCAATGGCGGAAATGATTCGCAGCGGTACCACCACGTTCGCGGACATGTATTACTTTGAAGATGCTGTCGCGGAAGAAACAAAGGCAGCCGGACTCCGCGGATTCCTGGGCGAAACCTGGATCGACTTTCCCGCCCCGGACAACAAAAGCGAAGCCGAAATGGCCGCGTACAGCGAAAAGTTCATCAAGAAATGGCAGGGTGATCCCCTCATTCACGCCGCCGTCGCGCCTCACTCGATTTACACCTGCTCTGAAAAGACACTGCGGGATGCCGCGGCGATGGCGCGAAAATACCACGCTCCAATCCTGATTCACCTGGCGGAAATGAGAAAGGAATTGATGGACAGCCTGGCGAACAACGGCGCCACACCCGTGCAGTACCTGGAGCGCATCGGCTTGCTGGGACCAGACGTGCTGGCCGCGCACTGCATCTGGGTGGATTACACGGACATGAAGATCCTGGCCGATCATCAGGTCGGCTGCGTCCACAATCCTTCCAGCAACATGATGCTGGCCAGCGGCGTGGCCCCGGTCGTGGACGAGCGCGCCGCCGGCATGCGCGTCGGCCTCGGCACGGACGGCCCCGCAGGCAGCAACAACGACCTGAACATGATGGAAGAGATGGACCTGGCCGCCAAGCTGCAGAAGGCGGCGCGTGTCGATCCCCGCGCGCTCGGGGCAATGGGCGCTTTGGAAATGGCCACAATCGAAGGGGCGCGCGCGCTGCACATGGAGAAGGAAATTGGCTCGCTCGAAACGGGCAAGAAGGCAGATCTGGTGGTGCTCAATCTCAATGTGCCCAATGCCGTGCCCATGTACGACGTGTACTCACAAGTGGTCTACGCGCTGAAAGCCAGCGAGGTGGAAACCGTTGTGGTAGGCGGCAAAACGCTGCTGAAGGACGGGAAATTGCTCACCGTGGATGAAGCTGCGGCCATGGCCAAGGCCAGGGAATATGCGACGAAGGTGCAAGCTTCCCTGAAGCAGTAATCGCCTGGAACGCTTGCCCCAACTTTGTTAATCAATGCCCTTCTTGCGAGATGAATGAGGGTTGATTCTAGAGATTTGGCTGGGAGGCCTGGACTCGAACCAGGATAGCCAGATCCAGAGTCTGGAGTCCTACCAATTGGACGACCTCCCAGCCGAAGGAAGGAACACAGACAGTCCAGGAGGCAAGAACGGCATCCGCAACTGCTGTCCAACCTTTCTAGAGTAAAGCGGGACTCCGCATTGCGTCAACACGGGGATTCCCCCGCGAATTTGCTGCGAAAAATCCCGGCCCGCGATTCCACCAGCATTTCAGGATAAAAGGTTGCGCGCCCCCGGCAAGCGTGATACGTTCCCCCAACGCTTTGCGCCTCGTGGCTGCGAACCGTGAACCATAGTTGGCAGCGAGGCGACGCCGCAGCGGGATTCTTTGCCGGCAATTGGTGACCGTGAGTGCGTGCATCAACGGAATTTCGCCAAAGTGGGGACTGGCGGCTGGGCCCGTTTTGCAATCGCCATCCGGAGAGATCGCATCATGATGAAACGTCAACGCGCCTTGCCATTCCATTTTCCAGTCTGCGCATTGCTGACGTTGGCCGCATTGCTCTCCATGGCCGGAATTGCTGCCGCGCAACAACCGGCGGGCGCGGGTGCTGGTTCGCGATCCCTTCCGGACTCGCCCCAGCCAAAACAGCAGCCCGATGCGACCACCCCCGGACAAGGAACGGAAAAGTTCGTCGGCTATGTGACCAAGCGCTCGCTCTTCTTCCCTGATATCGCCGCGTCACCTCATCCGCTCTCGACGGGCGGCAAATTCGAGCTCTTCGTCAACGAGAGCATTTCTCCGGAGACCATTCTTGTCTCTGCCTTCAGCGCCGGTTTCGAGCAGTGGCGGGATACGCCGCCGGGCTATGGGCAAGGGGCGGAGGGCTACGGCAAGCGATTCGGCGCGTCCATGGCAACCGGCGCGTCGAGCAGCTTCTTCGGAACCTTTATTGGCGCTTCCGTGCTGCGTCAGGATCCGCGGTTCTTCCCGCAAACTCACCCGACGTTTTGGGGTTCCGTCGCGTACTCCGCGCGGCGCCTGGTCGTTACGCGCAGCGATTCCGGCAACAATGTGTTCAACGCTTCTGGTTTAATCGGGCCGCTGGCCGCTGAAACTCTGGCTAACACTTACTTGCCTAAGACGGAACAAACCGGCGCGAAGACCGGGGAGCGTTACGGCATTGATTTGGCGTGGAAATTCGCGGCGAATATGTTCAAGAACTACTGGCCGTCGATTTTCCACGATATGGGACTGAATCATTTGGGCGTAATCCCCAAACCGGCGGCATCCGGGCCGACCGCCGAGCAAATGAAGAATTCGCGGTAGCCTGCCGCTCTTACAGCCAGCGCCCACTCGGGCGGTTCATTCTTTTTCCAGTTGCTTGCGCGCCACTTTCAGGGCGGCGTGCTGCGCCTCGTCCAGCGTGGGGAATTTCAGATTCATGTCTTTCAAGGCGTCCACGATCGTTGCCACTACCAACAGCCGGCTGAACCACTTGTTGTCCGCAGGCACGACGATCCACGGCGCATACTCCGTCGCGGTGTTGCGGATCATTTTTTCGTAGGCGTCCTGGTAGTCATCCCAGAATTGGCGCTCCTTCAGGTCGGCGTCGGAGAATTTCCAGTTTTTGTTGGCGTCGTCCAGCCGCTCCATGAAGCGCTTCTTCTGCTCTTTCTTGCTGATGTTCAGGAAGAATTTGCGGATGGCGATGCCGTTGCGCGTCAGATAGCGCTCGAACGAGTTGATGTCTTCGTAACGGTCGCGCCACAGGTGCTTGCCGCGCAGGGATTCCGGGATGCGCTGGCGGTCCAGAAATTCCGGATGGACGCGCACCACCAGCACCTCTTCATAGTAGGAGCGGTTAAAGAGGGCGATCTTCCCCCGCGGAGGAATCGCGCCCATGCTCCGCCACATGAACGTGTGCGCCAGTTCCTCGGTGGAGGGCGACTTGAACGAATAAACATTCACGCCTTGCGGATTCACGCCGCTCATCACATGCTTGATCGTGCCGTCTTTTCCCGCCGCGTCCATGGCCTGAAAAATCAGCAGGAGCCCCCAGTTGCCCTGCGCATACAGGATGTCCTGCAATTTGCTGAGCTGCACCACGCCTTGCTCCAGCCACTTGGTGGCTTCGGGCTTGTCCTGCGATTTCAGGCCGTGAATATCGCCGGGGTCGTGGTCTTTCAGGCGAAAGCCTTCGCCCGCCTCGACCACATAGGGCTTGATGAATTTGTGGAACTTCAGTTCTTTGGGCATTTTGCTCCTGCCGTAGAGCGCAATGATTCCCGATTTTGCACGATGATCCAAGCGGGCGAGCGGTCCCCTGGAGCACCTGCATCATGGCACCAATCCTCCGCGCGATTCAAGGTCGCACCGCTTTGGGCAGTCTTAAGTTATTAGTTGTCAGTTTTAAGTTTAAGAAAATGCGGAAGAAGGAGAGAGGCGGTCAAAATTGAAAGTTCAAGGTTTAATTAGGGCCGTCTTCTGAGGCGGGCGCCTTTGCGTCAACCTCCTGGGATCGCCATTCTCCCGAATGGTGCTTTTGTCTTTTCTCTTCTCTTGCCTCTGCCATTCCCGCTTCACTGTCGTTTCACGTTCGCGCGCATCCAGGCTGCGAAGGAGGTTTCGTCGAGTGTTCCCGCAGCAAGGCCCAGCACCGCCTGCGTGGCATCTTCTTCGCTGGCGGTCAAACGATAGCCGTTCATTTCCAGAAACAGCACGCCGATGACAAACCCGGTGCGCTTGTTCCCATCGATGAAGGGATGGTTGCGGACGATTCCGGCTGTATAGGCGGCAGCGAGCTCTACAACGTCAGGCCGCTCGCCATACGCGTGAAGTTGTTGCGGCCGGGCGAGGGCGGATTGCAGCAGTCCCTCATCGCGCACGCCCGCCGCACCGCCATCGAGGGCCAGAAGCCGATCATGAAGCGCTAGGGCGTCGCGCTCTTCGATCCAGAGAGGCTTTCTCACTTGGCCAGCGTGTGCAGCGTGTTGCGGTAGCGGCCGATGATGTCCTCGGCCACTTCCATTTTCTTTTCGAAAGCGGGGTCGTAGGGCGTGAGCTGATAAGCGCCGTTGGGTCCTTCGACCAGGAAAAGGCGGTCACCGTCCCCGGCGTGCAGGCGGTTGACGGCCTCCTTGGGCAAAACAACGCCAAGGGAGTTACCGATCTTGCGGACCTTGAGTTCAATCATCGTGTTCCTCTTAATGTTATAACAATTGTAGCAACCTTTGCGCCGCCGTACAAGGGACCCCTCTTCACTCTTTAGGGGGTCGGAGGGGCGCCTGTCCCGACCCAATCGGGAGTTCCTACATGCACCCACCCGCAATACTGTCATTCCGAGCGGAGCGACCCGACTTTTTCTTCCGCGCCGCCTTTTGGCGCGTCGGGTCGCGCAGTCGAGGAACCCCTCTTCACTCTTCAGGGGGGCGGACATTCATGTTTACGCTAAGCCGCGAAGGGTACTCCATTCTCCCGAATGGCGCGTTCCGAATTGTCAGCTTTAGAAGAGTGATCCGGGTGTTGTTGTTCCTCGACAAGAGGCAGAGAATGGGCCAAGAAGCTGGCATCTAATCTCGCAGGGGAAATTTCGAGTGTGAAAGTTAGAGTGAGGAAGCCCTAAGCCAGTGAAAGGAAACCTTACAAAAAAGATCCATCTCGGCCCGCATACCATCCTCCATCCTCATCCCGTCATGCTCGTCGGCACTTATGGAGCTGACGGAAAACCGAATCTTATGAACGCCGCGTGGGGCGGGATCTGCTGCAGCGATCCACCCTGCGTGGCGGTTTCGCTTCGCGAAGCGACACTGACCTATCACAATATCTTGCACAGTCAGGCGTTCACCGTGGGGATCCCTTCGCGGAAACACGTTGAGGTTGCCGACTATGTTGGCATCGTCTCGGGTCGCGATCATGATAAGTTCCGCGACACGGGCCTCACGCCGCTCAAAAGCGAGCGCGTGAACGCCCCGCTTGCCGGCGAATTGCCCTTTTCCCTGGAATGCCGTCTTCTCCAGCATCATAAGCTCGGGCTGCACACCATGTTCATTGGACAAATCTTGGGCATTCTCGCCGACGAGGATGTCCTCGGCCCAAACGGGCTGCCGGATATCGAGAAGACCCAGGCAATTCTTTACGGCGGCTTCGGCAGCAACCACTACTTCGCGGTTGGCGAAAAACTGGGGGAAGCTTTCTCCGTCGGGAAAAACATCAAGAAATCGTAACCTGGAACAGTTCTTTTGCGGCGCGTGGCACAGCCTTAGCTTCGAAAACGACCGGAGTGCCCCATCATTCGCGTCTGCCCTATGAAGGGTGCGCGCCTTTTGCGGCCGCCGCGAACCTGTCCGTTGAGATTCTTTCTTTCGCGGGTTTCGGCGACAGGCTGATGTCGCTAGGCACAATCGCGTAAACAGCGAAGGCCGCTTGACCACCGGGAGTCAATTCGAATTGGGTGCTTAAACTTCGGCTCGAGGTTGTATACTTCAGTCAAGCGATGGGTATAATCTTTCCGCAAAATGGAATTTCTCCTCTCAATCGTTCTGGCCTTTGTTGCACCCGTTCTTATTGAAATTGCAATAAAGAAAGGCCACTTTAGATGGTTAGAATCTTGGTTTCGGGAAGCATGGGTAATTCTTTTTTGTTTTCTTACCATCTACGTTTTGTGGCAGTCTGAGACACGGAAGATGGCGCTACACACGCATGGTTACTTAAAAAAATACCCGGTGGCAGGGTATGTGATGGCGGCACTGGTTGGCGCGATAATCTTCTCTGGATATTGGTGGTTTACGGAGAGGTTTGAAAGCTCTTTAAACACACCGTCAGAACCGGCCGGACGGAAAACGGAAACCACCGGAATAAAACCAGGAAATCCAACTACGGAAACTACATCAACCACGGATTCGCTCACAGCGCATGTTACCCGTCACGGAGTTGAGGATAAGGTTGGTGCAAAGGTAGAGCATCCGAATTCATCTCCTCCGAACGTACCTCCTAAACTTTCTAGACCGGATGTGAGATTACGCTTCGTTTATCCCCATGAGCCGGCGTTGATAATCACAAATACATCTGACTCTGTTGCTCGCAACATAAAATGGGCAGTTGAGCTTTGGAATATGGACATGCCAGACCGCAATGATCCGCTGCCCATCCCAATAAGTACTTTCGACTGGATAAAAGCGCATGGAGAAGGGGGTCCACAAAATCTTTTTGGCGGTCCACTAATCGCCCCCTTGTTGAAGTCCGGTGTTCGGTTGTTTGGTTCTGCCTCTGTTGATTGCCCCGAATGCACTAGGGGCAGAACATATATCGTCTATATTGTGCTGGGTCAAGGTGGTTGGTTCTCAGAAGTTGAGGGTGAAAAACTGGGTAGGATTGCCACTCCAAAAAACTTTCTGAGAGAGACAAGAGAAGCCTATTTCGCCACACTCGAAGCTACGGTTCCAGCCAATAAGCGAATCACTATTGGTGAACTTTAGTCCCGACTCGCATCGGGTTTCAGAATTTTGCCGCCAGTTCGGCTAGGTGGCCCGGACAAGAAATGCTAAGGCAAATCTGCGTGCCCACCCATCTTGCCGTATCTGAACGCCGCTCTGATAGGCCGCGATAGTCGGAGATAGGTGGGTAGGTTCATGTGCGACATCGTTCCCAATTGGTTTAGCACAAACGAGTACATCGCAATCTGGTTGGCGGGTGGCGCAGCCTTAACTTCCGAAAAACGCATCCGGGTGGCCTACCCGTTCGGGTTTTGAAAGGGTGGGACGCTCTCCTCTGGACTGTGATCCGGTCTAGCGGCGATTCAAGATCAGCAACGTCTCGTTAGGATTCGCTATGAATTCCTGAATCGCGGGTAACGCTGACGGCAAGACGCCATTCGGGAGAATGGCGTTCCCAGGGCGGTTATTTCTTGACGGGGTTGTGGTTGGATCATTTGGCCGTGGCGCAACTCGAATTCGAGGCCGCGCGAAGTTGCGTCCGCGCGTCGTGCTTGTGCCACCCAGCAAGGTCTTGGCGAGGGGACTCAAAGCGTGACATCATGGCGGAGCTTTCCATCCCAGGAAAACAGGAATCCGATGACACTGACCCAGCCGGATTTGCCGGCCACCCCTGAGCCAGAAACCGTTCCGACGAAACAGCAGGATTTGAATACCAGTTCCGGCGCCGGGCGATTGCTTTCCCTGGATTTTTTCCGGGGGCTGACGATTGCCCTGATGATCCTGGTGAACAATGCGGGGAGCGACACGCCCTACTGGCCGCTGAGCCACGCGAAATGGAACGGGTGGACGCCGACGGATCTGGTTTTCCCTTTCTTCCTGTTTATTACCGGCGTTTCGCTGGTGTATTCGTTTTCCTCGCGGCTGGCGCGCGGGCAATCGCGGGGCGAATTGCTGAAGCACGTGGTGCGGCGCGCGGTGATCCTGGTTTTGCTGGGGCTGTTCATCAACGGATTCCCGAACCGTTACAACCCGCATACGCTTCGCTTCGAGGGCGTACTGCAGCGGATCGGGGTGTGCTACTTGGCGGCGTCGGTGATTTATTTTTGGACGAAGCCACGGGGGCGCGCGGCGGTCATCTTCATCTGCCTAGTGGGCTACTGGCTGGTGATGCGGTTTGTGCCCGTGCCGGGATTCGGCACGCCCACGCACGAAATACCGCTGCTGGACCCGGACCGCAACCTGACGGCGTGGCTCGACCGGTTGCTGTTTTCCGGACATTTGTATGAAGGAACGCGCGACCCGGAGGGCGTGTTGAGCACGATTCCGGCGATTGCTTCGGTATTGTTCGGCGTTTTCACGGGCGAATGGCTGCGTTCGGCGCGGGCGAGCGGCAAGAAGGTGCTGGGCATGCTGGCCTGCGGTGCGGCAGGATTTCTTCTGGCGGAAACCTGGAACATATGGTTTCCGATCAACAAGAAGCTCTGGACCAGTTCGTTTGTATTGCTGACGACGGGGCTGGCGCTCATCGTGTTTGGATTGTGCTACTGGCTGCTGGACGTGCGCAAAGCGCGCTGGATTCCCACCAAGCCGGCCACCATTTTCGGGATGAACGCGATTGCGGCGTACGTGTTTTCGGAGTTGTTCGCCATTTTGCTCGACGTATGCCACTGGCCCGGCAGCCATCCGCCCTCGGGCAGTTTCCATAATCGAATCTACCACACGGTGTTTGCTCCGCTGGGCAGCCCGGAGTTCGGCTCGCTGGGCTATTCGATATCCTTCGTGCTGGTGTGCTGGGCGCTGATGTGGGCGCTTTACCGGAAGAAGATTTTTTTCAAGATTTGAGCGCCAGATCGATGGAGCGAGTTCCGGGTGGCTATTTTTTGGGGGGCGGATCGGCGGGGATCATTTGGCCGTGGCGCAAATCGAACTCGAGGCCGCCCCACTGGATGCGATTGGAGGTGAAGGCGGCGAGCCAGACGGCGAAATGGAGCAGATCGCGCAAGGGCACCAGCCAAAGTTTGCGGCGCAGCACGGCGTCTTGCAGTCCCCACACGCCAACGAGCCACGCCATCCCCAGCCGCAGAACGAGATACGCGAGCAAGTACGCGGCGCCGATCCAGGCGGCCGGGGCCACAGCGGCGGCAAGCAGGGCGAGCGGCAAACCATGCGTGAAGAGCAGACCGAGAAAAGACGCCGGGCGCACCAAGCGAATCGTGCGCGCCCAGCGGACCTGGTGCCCCCAAAAGCCGCGCGCGGTTTGCGCCGGGTACATCGTCCAGACGGGCTCGCGCGAAAGCAAAACTTTTGCACCGGCTTTGTGGACGCGATTGCCGATTTCGTAGTCATCCGCGAGGAGATTCGCCAGTGACTCGTAGCCGCCGATTTTCGCGAGCCAGCTTTTCGTGGTGGTGACCGAAGCACCCAGCGCGAAGGTGACGCCTTCCTTCCAAGCCGCCACGAGCGCGCCGGCCGTGAAATCGCTGGCTGCGCCGACGGCTTCGAGCTGCGCCCAGAGATTGTTCTGCGCGATGCCGCGATAGAGACAACTGACGACGCCAACCGCAGGATCGCGGAAAGGCGCCGCGACTTCGCGCAAGTAGTTGGGGCGGACACGCACGTCGCCGTCGCTCTGCACCAGGATTTCGTGGCGCGCTTCCCGGGCGAGCAAGACCAGGTTGTTGATCTTGCGGTTGGAGCCGATCTGCGCGGCACCGGAAAGAATCCGGATGGCCCGCTCCGGAAAGTCCGCCATCAGCTTTTGGATGATGGCCACGGCGGGATCGGAGAGCTCGTTGACGCAAAAGAGGATTTCGTAGACCGGATAGTCCTGCCGGCAAAAGCTTGCGAAATTCTCATACGTGGCGAAATCGACGCCGTGAACAGGCTTCAAAATACTCACGGGCGGCGTGAAATCGGGCAATTGCTTCGCGCGCTCCCGCTTGAAAAAACGGACGGCGGCGATGGCTGCCACGAGGTAATACGCAAGCGGCCCCAAGGCCAGAAGGAGAATCAGCAAGCGCCAGACGGAAATGGGAAGATTCATGGGCTGATAGGAGTGTATCGCTTTCCACTCTCGCCGCGACAACGCCGGCAACTTTCCGAGGCGCGGGCGCGGCGCACTGCCGTGTAAATCCAAATGTGCGTGATACTATTTCAGGAGAACCATAACCCGTTTCAGCGCTTTCGCCGTATTTTGAGGGGCTTTTTCGCGCATGCTCTACTCGATGGGACAACGGGTGTTACCGGCCCTGGCGATTCTGACGCTGCTCTGGCTTGCTGTTTTTGGCCCCGGCCTGTTTCACCCAGCGCTATTTGACGATGCCGATGCGGCGCATGCGGAAGCGGGCCGCGAAATTCTGGTGCGGCACGATTGGGTTACGCTGCACGAAAACGGAATCCGCTATCTGGAAAAAGCGCCGCTGCCCTATTGGGGCATTGCGCTGGGGATTAAAGCGTTCGGGGTGGCGGAATGGGCGGTGCGGCTGTGGCTGCATCTCGGCATTCTGTTGCTGGCAGTATTTGTTTATCAGTTTGGGCGCCGCTTCCTGACGCCCGAGGCCGGCTTCTGGGCCGGGGTTGTGCTGCTGAGTTCCTGCGGTCCGTACGAGTTCACGCGCATTCTGATTCCCGACATGATCGTCGGGCTGTGGATCGGGGTGAGCCTGTACTTTTTTCTGGATGGGTGGCGGTCGGGCAAACCTTCGCTGCTGTCGTGTTGGGGGTTGGCCGCCGCCGTAGCGCTGAATGTGCTCACCAAAGGCCTGATTGGGATTGTTTTCCCCTGCGCGCTTATTTTCGCATTCCTGGTGATGGCCGGCGACTTGCGGCATCTGCTCAAGATGCGTCTTGTATCGAGCAGCATCGTTTTTCTGGTGATCGCGGCGCCGTGGCACATTCTTGCGGCTTTGCAAAATCCTCCGGCGGGCCAAGCGAAGGGCTTCCTGTGGTTCTATTTCGTCAACGAACAATTCCTGCGGTATCTCGGCAAGCGCTATCCGGCCGACTACGGGACGGTTTCGTTCTGGTTGTTTCACGGACTGCTGCTACTATGGCTGCTGCCCTGGAGCGTTTTCCTGCCACAGGCGCTGGCTAAAATACGGCTGCGACTTGCGCGGGTCGAAGGTGTGCGACGATCTGCTGACGCAGTATTGCTTCTTTTGTTTTGCTGGGCAGCGTTCATCCTGTTGTTTTTCAGTTTTTCCACACGACAGGAATACTACCTTGCTCCGGCGTTGCCGGCGTTGGCGCTGCTTCTGGGGCACTGGCTATCACTGGAATCGCAAGCGCGGATCGGCTCGCCCACTGCGCGCGCAGGGCGCATCTCTTCGGTGGTGCTGATGATTGTGGGTGTGATCATCGCAGGAATCACGGGCGCGCTTGCCTTCGTGTTTCATACGCCGGCGAAAGGCGTTGAGCTTAGTGACCTGCTGAACAAGAACCCCGAGGCCTACGTGTTGTCGCTGGGGCACTTCCTGGACCTGACGGGGAAAGCGATGAGCTTGTTCCGCGGGCCACTAATTGGCACGTGCGTGGCGTTTCTTTTCGGCACAGGACTGAACTGGTATTTTCGCCGGCGTGGCAAGACGCAGGTGGCCAACTGGGCGCTGGTAGCGATGATGGTGCTATTCCTCGAGTGCGTTCATGTCGCGTTGTCCGTGTTTTACCCTTTGCTTGGTTCGCAACCGCTGGCCACGGCGATTCTGCGCGAGTATCAACCGGGAGAAGTCATCGTTTCCGATGGCGAGTATTCGCTGACTTCCTCGATCAATTTCTATACCGGGGTGCAGGAGTCGATCCTGAATGGCCGGATCAACGGGCTGTGGTATGGTTCGCTGTTTCCCGATGCGCCGCAGATTTTTCTGGATGACGCGCAGTTCGCCACGCTATGGGCAAGCGCGAAGCGAGTTTACCTGGTCAGTCCATCCGAGGAGCGCCGGGGCTATCTGGTGAAACTGGGTCCCGTTTTTGAGTTTGCACATGCAGGCGGAAAATTTGTGTTCACCAACCGAGCGCCTAGCTTGCTGCAAACAAGTCAACACTAATCCTGAGATCCAAAGTTGAAGAGCGATTCCTCCGCTCCGGGACGGCCAAAACCGCCGTCCCTCCGGTCGGAATGACAGGTTTGGGTGGTGGGTGGCGTGGAAAAACCAAACTTCGGGTTTCAGGCCGATGCAACTGTGTCTGAGGCCGGAGAAGTCAGCGCAGCAAAGTAGACAGAGCGCCAGTGGGCGGCGCCGCGGCTCTTTCACTTAAGAGGGGCGCGGTCTTCCGCGGAGCGGCGGTACTGTCGCACGGCTCGATCGCGAGCGGCCTTCACAAACCGCAAGCGGAAGAGATTCACGACGAATTCCCATTGGTCGAGGAAAGAGAGTTTGGATTCCCCGTGGGCGCGGCCGGAGAAAACGATGGGAGTCTCGACAAGACGCGCGCCGTTGCGCAGGAGTTCGCAAAGGAGCGACGACTGGAAGGAATAGCCACGCGTCGAAAGATGTTCGAGATCGCAGTGTGGTATCAAATCGGCGCGGATCACGCGATACCCGGAAGTGCAATCGCGGATGGGAGGGATGCCTCCGAACCAGCGCACCAGGCGAGTCCCCGCGATGCTGATGAGTTTGCGGTGCCCCGGGAGGCCGGGGATCGCTCCGCCAGGTGCGAAGCGCGAGCCGACGACCACGTCGTAACCATCGTTGGCCAGGCCGATCATGCGCGGCAGAACGGCCGGGTCGTGCTGGAGGTCGGCGTCCATTTGGAGAATCAGTTGGGGTTGCAGGGTCTTGATTGCGTGAGTGAAACCTCTCTTGTATGCTTCGCCCAGCCCATTCTTTTCGCCTGTAATGAGATGAAGATGAGGAAAGCGCGGCATGGCTTCGCGCACACGCTCCGCGGTGCCGTCCGGGGAATTGTCGTCCACAACCAGAACATGCAATTCGTGAGACGGGATGGCCTCCGCTTGAGAAAATATCCCGGAGAGAACAGCCGGAATGTTCTCGGCTTCGTTGAAAGTTGGAAGGACGATGCAGGCGATAGGTTTTGCCATCTGCCCAATTGTGGGCCGGAAAGCTCAGATGGTGCAACTCGCGCTGCGACGCTTTGTTTGATGAGTGAAGGAGTCTACGAGTGAAGCAGACCCATAGACTGCGGGATGTCTTCCTCCTGCTTGGGATGACGGGCGCTGCTGTGGCCGTCCATGGCTATCACCGGGGCATCGAGGACATGGCGGTGTATTTGCCGGCCATCAAGAAACTAATGAACCCCGCATTGTATCCCTATGACGCAGCGTTCTTTCTGCTGTACATACGCTTGACCATGTTTCATTCGATTGTCGCGGCTGCCACGCGCGTTACCCACATCCCTCTCGACTGGATGATCTTCCTGCTGCATGTGGTCAGCATTTTTCTTTTTTTGCTGGGGTGCCTGGCGGTCATTCGCAAGTGCTTTGCGGAAGAGGTTGCGCAGTGGGCGGGAGTGGCGCTCGTTGCGGCGCTGCTGACGCTGCCGGTGACTGGCACGGCGTTGTTTCTGGTGGATCAGCACCTGGCGCCGCGCACATTGGCCAGCGCTTTCCTGCTGTTCGCGACGGTCGCAGTCCTGAATGGTCAGCCTCGGGCGTTGCTGTGGGTATTTTTGGCGGGACTGTTCCATCCCACCATCACTGCCTATGGGATCGTCCACCTGGTTGTGCTGGCAGCGCCCTCCATTGGCGTGCGGCCAGCGGTATCTCTTTCGGGGTTGCCGATGAGCGAACCCTCAAACCCGATCTGGCGGGAGATGATGTCTCATCGGCATTTCCAGTACCCGCTGCAGTGGACTTGGTATGAGTGGCTCGGGGTGGGTGGGCCACTTGTATTGCTGCTGACCTACGCGCGAGTGGGGCGGCGCCACAACATGCGGGTGCTGGAACGTGTGTGCACGCGGTTCGTAATCTCGACAAGCGTGGGTGTGCTGGCTGCGATTATTTCAACCTCGTGCTTTCCCAGCCAAACGTGGGAGCGCCTGGAGCCGATGCGGATCCTCCACCTCACGTACGTGATATTTGTCCTGATATCCGGAGCGCTCCTTGGAAACTACGTCCTCCGCAAGCAATGGATACGTTGGCTGGCGCTCTTTCTTCCTATCTCGCTCGGAATGTACTATGCGCAGCGGCAGGAGTTCCCTAGCGACCGGCATATCGAATGGCCAGGAGTCGCACCGCGTAACGCCTGGGTCCAAGCGTTCGAGTGGGTCCGGGAGAATACGCCGCAAAATGCTTTCTTCGTACTTGACCCGGATTACATGAAGAGGCCGGGACAGGATGTTCGCGGGTTCCGGGGAATCGCCGAGCGCAGTGAGCTGGCCGACAATGTAAAAGACAACTCTGTCGTTGAGGTGTTCCCCGACCTGGCTTACCAGTGGAAACTTGAATTGGCAGGCCGGGAAAAGTGGTCGAGCCTGGGCCTGGATGATTTCGAGCGGATGAAGAAGAAGTTCGGCGTTGGATGGGTGATACTTGAAAGGCCCGGAGTGGCGGGAATGCCGTGCCCCTACGTTAATCGCGCCGTCATGGTGTGCCGCATTCCGTAGAATCGCACGCGGGCGGGCGGAGTCAGCCTTGTATGGACTGAGACGCGTTCTACCGGTACAAATGCCGGAAAGCGCTTCTGCGATTCAGCCGGTGGCAACGACGAGCAGCACGCCCAAAAAGACCAGAGCAACACCCAGCCACCTCTTTGGGGTCACGTTCTCTTTGAGAAGGTATTTGGCGCCGATCGTCCCCGCGACGTAGTTGAACGCCGAAGCAGGAATGACCAAGCTGATGGGCGCCCAGGACAACAAGATCAAAAGCGAATAGAACGATACTGCCAGCAAGGGCAAAGCCAGCCAAACCCAGCCGCACTTCACGGCGCCGCCAAGAAATCGCAGAACCGAGCGGGGATGGAATCCTTCCAGTTCGCCGGTACGCTTCATGCCATAGGTCATGGCGATTTCGCCGCCCGCGCTGGTGCAGATCAATACTGCCAGCATCAAGATCACTTTGATCATGACGCCACCCGCTGCGAGTTCGTGGTGTTGGGCTTCGTCTGGCCAACCAGAAACACGCCGATGCAAATCACGAAGACGCCAATCCAGCGTTTGGCGCTGACGGCCTCGTGAAGCACCAGAATGGCCAGCAGCGTCTGAGTGGCATAGCCGAATGCGCCGGCCGGCATGACGTAGCTGTAGTCCGCCCAACTCACCGCGCTCATATAGCAAAGTGTGAATCCGAGCAGGAAGAGGATGGCCAGCCAAATCGTGCCGTTATGTACGGTGGAGAGAAGGGCCTGCTTCAAGCCATCTAGTGAGATGTGCACAGCACCGATCTGGGTCATTCCACGCTTTAGCAGAAGATCGCCGACGTTGGCGCACACGACCATCAATAAGACCATGAATAGGGTCTTAAACCTTAACCTGTGCTCGTGCGACATTCTTAGGGAACTAGTCGTTTCCGCCGGCGGTTGGGGCTCCGGGCACCGGCACCATCGTCTCGGGAGAATCGCCCCCGCGGCGTGCCCACTTCACGCGCTCCGCGCGCAGCTTCAGGAAATCCACGGCTTCGTGGTACAGACGCTTGCGCTCGTTGCTATCCCAAAGCGCTTCGCGGACGATGCGCCAGGCGACGCGCGGGCGAAAATAATACTCGTCATAGAAACGGCTCACTCCCGCCATCATCTCCGCCTTCGATAGGTGCGGATACTCGATATGAGGAAGCTGGTGACCGCCATGATCGGCCAGAGCCTCGATGCGCAGGAAGCCTTGCGCGGCCATGGTGTCGTGAAGTTCCGTGCCGGGCATGGCATGGGCGAGGGAAACCTGGATGGTTTCGCAATCGAGTTCTTTGGCAAACTCGATGGTGTTTTGGATGGTTTCCTTAGTTTCGCCGGGAAGACCGATGATAAAATCGCCGTGGACGCGAATGCCGACCTTGCGGCAATTCTTCATGAAAGTGCGGCCCATTTCGACGGTTGCGCCCTTCTTAATGTTCTTCAGAATTTGAGCATCGCCGGACTCGAAGCCAACGATGAACAGCCGAGCGCCGCCATCCGCCATGGCCTTCAAGGTTTCATAATCGCTGTGAACACGCGCGGTGGAGGACCACTGAAACTTCAGCGGCTTGAACTTGGCGCTGAGTTCCATGACGCGGTCCTTGCGGATGTTGAAGGTGTCGTCGTCGAAGAAAATCTCTTTCATCTGCGGGAAATATTCCAGGGCCTGCTTGACTTCCTGGACAACATTGTCGGTCGAGCGCGTCCGCCAGGCGTGGCCGGAGATGGTCTGCGGCCACATGCAGAAGGTGCACAGGGCCGGACAGCCGCGGGTGGTGTAAAACGAGACGTAGGGGTGCAGGAGGAACGGCACGTTGTAGCGCTCGATCTGCAAATCGCGCTTATAGGTGTCCGTGGCAAAGGGCAGCGCATCGAGCTCCGCGGTGTGCAATTGGGGCTGCGGGGCATTGTGGACAATTTGCCCGTCCTTGCGGTAGCTAGCGCCGAGAATCTGGCCCAGCGGCTTTCCGTGAGCATAATCCGCCACAGCGTGATCAAATTCGCCGCGCACGACGAAGTCAATGTCTTCGCTGGAATTTAGAGTTTCGTCGGGCTTGATGTGGCCGTGAGGACCAACAAAGGCCACCTTCAGCGAAGGATTGGCTTCTTTGATTTTGCGCAAAAGCTTGATGTCGCTGGCAAACCCGACGGTGGAAGTGAAGAGGACGAGGAATTCGTAGTCCTTGCAGATCTCGATGGTCTGGCGCCAGTCAATCCCGTGCGGCGAGGCATCCACTAGCCGGCTGCCCGGAATTAGTCCGGCTGGATAACTCAGCCATACGGGGTACCAGTAGGACTCGATCTCGCGCGTCGCGGGCCAGCGGGAACCTGCCCCGCCGTCGAAGTTCTCGAAACTCGGCGGGTTCAACAGGACCGTTTTCATGACATCTGGCATTCTTCACCCTCAGCTTCACAAAGGATTCTGCGATTAAACTTGCAAACGTTAGCTACAAGAGCTGCGGAAAAACACCGGAAAGACTTTCTTCAGGGGCTAAAGCCCATTGGTTACGAGGGCTTTACGCCGGGGCTAAAGCCCCGGCCTCCTAAAGAGAAGACCTTTTCCGCAAGCCGCACACCCGTGCGAATGACCCCAGCGTCTACTCTAGTGTAGATAACAGTTTAACCGAGTTGGTTGCATCCTCCCATGGCTTTCTCGCAAAAGGGTGAAAGAGGCATCCAATTGCTAAATACTGCATTAAGTGGGAGTTGGAGGTGCTGCGGCGGTCGGACAAGGGCAATCCGGAACAGCGGCGTGAACACTTGGCAGGCACTCTAACGCTCCAGGCACTCCTGCGTGGCCTGGTCCAAGATCGCCCAAATGCGGTCGAGCCAGTCGAGATGCTCGGGCTTCATGAGTACGGTTCTCAGACAAGTCAGACCTAATCGGTCTTGCTTCGCGCCCTCCCACTGTTCGCCGAAGAAAGCGATCGGTATCTCCGCGACTGCCAGGTGCAGATTTCTTTGGGCAGCCGCTTGGAAGATTTGTCTCGTGAGGAGAGAGGCTTCTTCCACGGTTTCTGCGCGGGGGGCAAAAACGACGATGTCCAGCTCGGGCGCAGGAAGGGAGAGGAACCGGCTATCTTGTGCGAGGCGTTTGTGGAACTTTAGAGCGGTTTCCCGGCAACGCTCGAGGGAGATCGCAAATTCACCGTGCTTCTGCAAGGGGAGAAGGCGTTGTGTTGCCCAGAGCGCCACAGCCGCGGCTCCCGGACGCGAGCACTCGAGGCTGATTTCGCCCAGATGGAGGTCCGTGGAACTGAAGTAGGTGTAGGGTGAATCGTGCTTGTACAAGCGTCCGACGGCTGGATCGCGAAAGAGCACGCAACCGCAACCGTAGGGCTGCAATCCATGTTTGTGGGGGTCAATCACGATGGAATCGACGTGCTGAATTTGGTCGAAGTGTCCGCGCGTTTCTTTCGCGAGGTTTCCTGCCAAGTGAAAATAGCCGCCATAAGCGGCATCGGCGTGGATCCGGAAACCGTACTTCTGGCAAAGGGGAAGAATTTCCACCAAGGGATCCACGGAGCCGGTGGCCGTCGTGCCCATCGTGACGACCACCGTCCCGACATCGCCGCGCGCGAGGCGGGCGCGCAAGGCTTGCACATCCATCCGGCCGCGCGCGTCGCATTGGACCGTTTCACAGGGTAACTGCAAGACGCGGGAGATGCGCTGATGCGTGTAGTGAGCCTGCTCGCTCGCTAATATCGTTTTGCCGGGAGCAAGTTGTCCGGCCACCCAAAGCGCTTCCAAGTTGGCCATGGTGCCGCCGCCGCACAGGTGCCCAAGGTGAGTGTCCCAGCCAAATACTGCGGCGATTTCCGCGACGGCCTCCTTCTCCATGGCGGAGGAGGCGCGCCCGCCATCCAACGCGTGATTATTGGGGTTGATCCACTGGGCGAGCGCGTAAGCCAGCCGCGCGACAGGATGCGGCGGTTTGAGCATCTGGCCGGCATACAATGGATGAAAATAGGGGTAATTGTCGCGCAGACGCTCCGCGGTGGATGCGAGGACTTCGCTGATTCTTTGTGAATCGGTTGCAGCGGCGTCGAATTCAGGCAAAGAGAGGAAACCTGCGTCCAGCTTCCGCAAAGCCTCCTGAAGGATCTTCAGTGTGTCTCTTTCCAGCATGGGGCGGTGTGTTCGCCTTCCGGTTCGGAGTTTCAATGTTGGGCTTTATTGCAGGACCTTATCGAGTTGTCCCGCAGTGCGCAATAGTTCCAGTTGCGCCTGTTGCCGCAGGAAATTGGCATCCAGGTAGGCCATCCACTTCTCGTTTTCGTCGAGCCGTGCGCGCTCCACATCGCGAAGATTCGCCTTGCCCTCGCCAAATTGCGACTGCAGGACGCTGAGATTCTGCTGCACCAGTTGGAGTTCCAGGCGCGCCACCTCTTTCGCGGCATCCGCTTCCTGCACTTTGCGCGATTTCTGGCGAACACTGGCGCTCACCTGATTCTTTGTGCTGACGAGATTCAGTTTTGCCGCGTCGAGATTCGCTTGCGCCAGTGCGATGCTGGCGCGGGTTTTCGGGCTGAATATCGGGAATTGCACGTTTACACCGGCATTGAAGTTGTTGTATTGGAATTTGTTGAAATAAGTCTGGTAGTTGTTGTATTTCGCCAAGAGGCTGTACACGGATACGAGCTCAAGCGTTGGCAATTTCCCGCGCTTCTCACCGATGAGCCGGAACTCCTTCGCGCGAACGTCCGACTGCGCAAAAGCCAGGCTGGGATTGTTTTCCGAGGCCATGGCAATCAAGTTGGCGCCCTGCTGCTCGGCTGCTCCGGGCAATTCTTCGGGAGTAACTTCGATAGGCTGTTCCGGGGCCAGCCCCAGCTGATTTCGCAAGAAGACTTCCAGTTCATCCTGGCGGCCTTCGAGCTGCAGGATGCGCTGCACTACCTGGGCGTGGGTCAACTGCGCCTTCGTTACTTCCACGGGCAATTCAAAGCCTTCACCCTGGCGCTGCTGGGTGACGTCCACGATCTTCTCGGCGCTTTCTTTCTCTTTTCGCAGCAGGTCCAGCGCATGGTGCGCCTTCACAAGTTCCAGATAAGCCGTGGCCACGCGCAACATCACGGTGCTACGCGTCTCTTCGAGAAGAACACGTTGCGCCCTGGCTTGTTCCTGGTGCTCTCTGGCCTGGCCACGCAGCGGTTCATTAAAAACCTGCTCCGTATAGGTCACATTGAACACTGACGGCGCGCGGCCCCCCGGCGTTTCGGGAATACCATAGGTGTAACCCGCCCCCGAGCCGGCGTAGAGATTGGGCAGGAACTCGGACTTGGTCAAATCGGCGGCCTGGTCGGCAAGGCGCGTTTGAATCCTGGCAAGCTGGATATCCTTGCTATTCTGCAGCGCGAGCTCCAGGGTACGCCGGAGGGTCAGCACGATTGGCGTGCCGGACGAGTCACGCGGTTGCACCGGCTCCTGGGCCAGCAAGGCAGACATACACGCCACTGTTCCCGCGATTCCGCAAAGCAAGCATCGTTTCCAAGTCATTATTTCTCCCCCTGCTGCAAAAAACATTTTTGCGCGACGGCATTATGCAAACTATTCGTAACGCAGCGACTCAACGGGCTCCATGTTCGCTGCCTGCTTCGCGGGCAGCCAGCCAAAAAAGAGCCCGGTGGAGCAAGACACCAGAAAGGCCAGCACCACACTCGTTTCTGAAACTGGTGCGCGCAAATTGCCGGGCAGGAGTTCCTGCACCACTACGGGAATGGCGAGGCCCAGCAGGATTCCGATGACCGCCCCGCCCCCGCTGATCAGAAAAGCTTCAATCAGGAATTGATAGAGAATCTGGTCAGGTGCCGCACCAACGGCCTTGCGAATGCCAATCTCACGCGTGCGCTCCGTTACCGTAACCAGCATGATGTTCATGATGCCGACGCCGCTGATCAGCAGAGCGATGAAAGCGATCACGACCAGGACGATCGTCAGCGCCAGCGAAATCGCGTGCGCCGCAGAAAGGATGGAAGCCAGCGTGCGCACAAGATATTCCGCCTGCGCGGGATGGCGGCTCTTGAGCAGCATCAGGAGTTTTCTTTGCACCACCGGCACCATTTCCGGCGCTGATGCTTGCGCATAAACTGTCCGGAGCACTTCCCTTCCCGTGTAGTACTTGATGAGCGTGAAGGGAATAATGACGGAGTCTTCTTCAATCTCGGACAATCCAAAGGTGGCCACGCGCTCCCGGAAGACGCCAATGACCGTAAAGGTCAACTCTCCCATGCGGATATTTTTGCCGACTGGATTTTCCGCCCCGAACACGCGTTCGGCGAGTTCCCGGGTGATCAGGCAAACTTTGCTTCGCGATTCCATGTCTCCGAAATCGAAGTACCTGCCGCGCAGGATCACCAGGCGGCGAATGGCCTGGTATCCCTCGGTAACACCAATCAGCGCCGCTGTGCGCGTTTTGCCATTTACGACGACGGACGTGGGAATGTCGTTAATCCCGGCCACTTCCACCACGCCGGGGATCTCCGTCTTTATGTCCGCCATATCTTCCAGTGTGATTTCATAACTGAAGGGTTGGGCCTTATCGGGGGTGCCGAGCAATTCAGCCCACACGAGGTTTGAACCCACGGCTTCAATCTGGGAGATGACGAATTTCCGGCTGGTGAGCGCCACGGTGACCACCAGCACGATGGAAGCACTTCCGATGATGACGCCAAGGGAAGTGAGAATCGCGCGCAGTTTGTTGGCGCGCAAGGCGTCGACGGCCAGGGTTATGGTTTCGCGCACGTGCATAAGATCGTTTAGGCCTTCACATTGCGGCCGGCAGCCGGGTCGTGTGGCTCCGGCCAGGCCCTCCTGGATCGCCACACCTCATGATTTCCCCAGTTGCTTCAGAGCCTCCTGGGCCCTCTTGTATTTTGCGTTCAGTTTCAAGGCGGCGCCATACTCTCCGCGGGCCGCGGCCAGATTGTGCTGCTTTTCGTAGAGCTGGCCCAGCCAATAATGTGCGGCCCATGGGCCTGGATACGACGGATGCCTGGGCACCGCCTGGATGTAGTTTAATAGAATCTTTTCGGCATCCGGCAACTTCTCACCCCGCAGGATCCAGCCCATCGCGCGGAAAAACCGCGCGCGGGGGTCCGCCGGCGCCGCTGCTTCGGTGGCGTCGGCTACCGACAGCACGCGTTCGGCTAAACCGCGATTTGCAAAATACCCGGCAATCTCCTCGAGGATGTCCACCGACTTCGGATGGCTCTCGAGCGTCTTCATGAACGCGGCGTCCGCAGCCGCGAAATCTTTTTTCAGGCGGTGGCAATTTCCGGCCGCATAATACCCCTGAGAAGCGTCGAGCCTCAGCAATATCTGAATGAGTGGGTGAGCCTTTTCTTCCCCTCCTCCAACAAAAGAGGGAGCAGTACAGTCGTATTCAACGAGATGTTGCGCGGCATCGAAATTGCGTTCGTCGAGCTGCACTGCGGTTTCAAATTCCTTTCTTGTTTTCCTGGCGAGCGAATAGGCGGTGAACATCGAAGAGTGGTCAGCCTTCCCACCATAGGCTTGTCCCAACCAGTTGTGGTATTCGGAGTTTTTCGGATCGATAGTGACGGCCCGCTCGCCGCTCTTCTCAGCCGCATTAAACTGTTCGACACCTATGTGGGCCTTGGTCAGGAGAAGTTGGATCTCCCCGTTGCTGGGTTCTTTCGCCGCGGCGGCGTTGAGGATGGCGATGGCCTCGGCGTAATTCGTGCTCTCGTAGGCTTTTCTCCCCGCCTCCAGCGAGGCTTCCTGCGTCTGCGCGCCTTGCGCTTTCACAACCAGACACAATAGCAACGCGGCGAGAAGCACCCTACAGACTCGCATCCTTCGTTTCCTTCAGATTCGATGACGCCATGTTCACAACTTTTACGGTCATGCCGTCGCGCAATTCCACATCGCCGGGGATGGCGACCACTTCGCCTTCGCGCAGTCCACCGACAATTTCGTAATTCACGGCATCGGCAATACCGACCTGAACCGGCCGCTTTTCCAGGCGCGATTGCCCCATGCGATCCTGCACCACAAAAACGTAGCGCTGTGCATTGTCCGTCTCCACCGCACCGCGCGTCACGCTCAGAACATTCAGGCGTTCCTTCAAATTGATGCGCACGTTCACATTAGTGTTGGGGAGAAGTTCCAGTTTATCGTTCCGCACGGAGCACAGGAGTTCGCCGACGTTTCGCAATCCCCGGGCCACCACTTGCTTGGGAATGATTTCCGTCTTCCCTTCCCAGACACGGTTTGGCAGAGCGTCCCAGGTAATTTTCACGGGTTCATCGGGCTCGAGCGCTCCCATTTCCGGCTCGTCGATGAAAGCGCGGACGCGCACTTTGTGGAGATCGGCCATTTCCGCGAGCAGGTCGCCCACTTTCACAAAATCGCCTTCATGAACCGGCATGGCGTAAAGGGTTCCGTCAATGGAGGCACAGATGCGCCCTTGCTGTACTTTGTCTTCCAGCGCCGCGACATCGCTCTGGGCCTGCTGCACGGCAAGGGATGAGCGGGATTGGTCGAGATTGGCTTGGCGGTCAAATTCCTTTTTGGCTGCCGCGATTTTGTTCACTTCGGCCTGCATTTTTTCCAGGGCCAGGTCATTGGCGGTGAGCTCGTCCTTTGTGGCCGCGTTCTGTGCCAGCAGCCTTGTCAATGCATCGTGGTTTCGCAGCAAACGGTCGCGCTCAGCTTGCGCTTTCGCCAAGTCCCCATTGATTCGCGCCGCTTCATCGGTGCGCCCGCCGGTTTTAGCCACACGCAGGTCGTCTTCCGCGCGCAGGAGTCTGGCTTTGGCGGCGGCTAGTTGCGAGGCTGCATCCTTTACGTTCAATTCGAGCAGGAGTTGGCCCTTCTTGACGTTCTGCCCCGCCAACAAGTGGACCTTGGTCACAAAGGTGTCCAACTGGGCCCGCACGGTAGCGGGTGCGATGGGTTCGACTTTGCCATTGCTGCTGATGGAGGCGACAATGTTGCGCCGGACCGGCGTGGTCGCCGAAATTTTTGCCACCGGCTGCCGCCCGCTAATCCGCACCAGAAGAAAGGCCACGATTCCCGCCAGCAGCAGGAATATGAAAACCCTGTTTCGCAGCTTCTTATCCATAAATACCTGAAATCGCGCCGCCACCAGCCAGAAGCGCTCGTCCAAGCCACACCCGCGAGCACTCCTCGCTGGGTTCAATCGATTCTTTTGCGGGGCTTACTGGCCGATTGCCTGGGCGGTCTATCCCTGCGGTAAAGTCTATCAGGACGGTTGGCCATTTCTCCACACACTTGCGTTCCTGCGCCGTCATTGGCAATGAGATGCCGGGGGCGAGTTTCAGGATGCCGAAGTCCGTCATCGGCGTCGCCGTGTTAGAATCCAGGCATGAGCAACAGCGAAGCGCCAACGGCTCAGTTGGCCGACAAGGCGGGCACCCCGGCCCCTTCCAAGATAATCCACCGGGTGTGCATTCAGTGCAATAACGTCTTCCGCGTACCTCCAGAAAAGTTTGATGCGAAACAGTGCCCCAACTGCCACAAAGGGTAGCCATAACTCGCTGGCAGCCATCACGTTGCGATGTACCTTCGTTGTTTCAGCCGTCTTCGGTAATCTTGCTTGTATCCCGTGCGTAGTATCCGACGGACGCAATGTGCCCTGTAGCCAGACAAAAACTGTGAGGATCCTGTCATGATCGAAACCCGCGGTTTGGTCAAAACCTTTAAGGACAAGAAGCGCGGCGAGATTCGCGCCGTTGATAATGTCAGCTTCGTGTGCAAGCCGGGCGAGATTTACGGCTTGCTGGGCGCGAACGGCGCAGGCAAAACCACGACGCTGCGTCTGTTGGCAACCATCCTGGAGCCCACAGACGGCACGGCCATCGTGTGCGGGTACGACGTCGTGGATGCCCCCGAAAAGGTGCGCGCCAACGTCGGTTTCCTCTCCACCGCCACGGCGCTCTACCCTCGGCTCACTTCCCAGGAGATGGTCGAATACTTCGGCCGGCTGAACGGACTTGATGAAGCCACATTGAAGAAGCGCGTGGATGACATCTTCACTCGCCTGGACATGAATTCTTTTCGCGACCGGCGCTGCGACAAGCTCTCCACCGGCATGAAGCAGAAGACCTCGATCGCTCGCACCCTCATTCACGACCCACAGGTAATGATTTTTGACGAGCCGACGATTGGCCTGGACATCATGACTGCCCGCACGATCATCGACTTCATCCGCGAGTGCCGCCAACGGGGCAAAACCGTGATTTTCTCGACTCACGTGATGAGCGAGGTGGATAAATTGTGCGACATCATCGGCATCATACAGTCCGGCAAGCTCCTCGCGGAGGGTTCCCTTGCCGCATTGCGTTCGCGCTATGGTGAAAACGACCTGGAGGAAATCTTCGTGAAGGTCATCGCTCCGCTCTACGCCAGCCAGGAGGGCAACTGACATGAATCTCCGCAACATCGGCATCGTCTATCGCAAGGAACTCCGCGAGGCGCTGCGCGACCGACGCACCCTGATTTCCTCGCTCCTGGTGCCGCTTCTGCTATTCCCCCTGCTCACCGCCGGAATCGGCGCCGCGATTTCCGCCCTGGTCGGCGAGGCCAAGAAAGAAGTCCCCGCGGTCATGATTCTCGGTGGGGAAGATTCTCCCGGAATTCTGGCGGAATTGCGCGGTTCGGACAAAATCAAAGTTGTCCCCACTACAAAAAACTGGAAGGATGAGGTCATCAACAAGGAAATTCGCGCCGCGATCGAAATTCCCGCGGGTTTCCAGGACGACGTGGCGCACCAAAAATCCGCCACGCTTCTTATCCACAATTACGAAGGCGACATGAAGTCCGCCCTGGCCACGGACAACGTGCAGAAAAGCCTCGAAAAATATCGCGACCGGATTGTTCACGACAACCTCGCCGCCAAAAATCTCCCCGAGACCGCATTCAAACCGTTTGAAATCAAGGAGCACAACGTCGCCCCGCCCGAAAAGGTCGGCGGCGCGGCCTTCGGCGGCGTCATCGGCTACATGGTCATCCTTCTCTGCCTCACGGGGAGCATGTATCCCGCCATGGACCTGACTGCCGGCGAGAAGGAACGCGGCACGATGGAAACCATACTCTCCAGCCCGATTGCTCGAGTCGACCTCGTGTTCGGGAAGTTCTTTCTCGTCCTTACCACCGCTCTCGTCACGGCCGCACTTTCCGTGACGTCCATGGGCGTGTCTTTCGCGGTCCTCGGGCACCTGCACGCCTTTGACACGGCTGGCGCCGATGCCTCCGCCCAGCTCCAACTGCACATCGGCATCTACACGGTCCTCTCCATCTTCATCATGGTGCTTCCGGTTGCGGTCCTTTTCGCCGCCGGCGTCATGACCGTGGCCCTCTTTGCCAAGAGCTACAAGGAAGCTCAGAGCTACGTCAGCCCGCTCATGTTCATCGTTATCATTCCAGCCGTCGCCGCCATGCTGCCCATCGACCTCACCGCCAAACTTGCGTTGGTGCCCATCCTTAATGCCAGCTTGCTCTGCAAAGAACTGGTCACCGGCACATATCACTGGAATTTCATCGCCATCATCTTTTTTTCGACGTGCGTCTATGCCGCCGCGGCGTTGTTCCTCGCGGTCAAAATGTTTCAGAGGGAAAGCGTGCTTTTCCGATCCTGATTTCGATCTTGCGGGCATGCGGTCCAGCGGTGCTGGACCCCTACGTGAAAAGGCGGATGCGACGGCTTGCACACGATGAAATCATGGTTTGGCTCGCGCGAACTTTCTGGGCATCTATTGCGTCTACCTTAATATGCGACGGCGGCTTCTCCGCATCCTTCTAATCCTGGTGCTGTTCCCGCCGGCTTTTGCGGCGGTGGGCGGCTGGTTGGCGGCACCGGCATTCTTGCATCCGATTCGGCGGCCGCTGACGCCCGATCTCGTGGTGGAAGCCGACGTTTCGTTTGCCGAGGTCCGCGCGCATCGCGAAGAGTTCGACGTGCGTGCGCCCGACGGCGCGCTGCTGCGCGGGTGGAAAGTGCGTCCCGCAAATCCCAATGGCGCGTGGGTGCTGGTGTTTCATGGCGTTGCGGATAACCGCATGGGAGTCCTGGAACAGGCGCTGATTCTTCTTCGCGCGGGGTACGGCGTCACGATGATGGACGCGCGCGCGCACGGAGAAAGCGCAGGCCTCGTGGCCACTTACGGCTGGCTGGAGCGCGACGATAGCCGCGCGGTCGTCGATGCGCTGGTGGCAACGGAGCATCCCCGGCACATTTATGCATTGGGAGAATCGATGGGAGCGGGCATCGCGCTGCAAGCGGCAGGAGGCGATGCACGCATCGAGGCCGTGGTGGCGGAAGCGCCCTTCGCCAGTTTGCGGGAAGCTTCGTACGACTATGCCGGGCTGCAAAAATATCCGCTGCTGGGAAAAACGATTTTCGCGCCCGGCGCGTGGATGATGCTACACCGCGGGCAATCACTGGCAGGCTTCCCAGCAGCGGATGTCTCTCCGGAAATCGCGGTGGCGACGCGCGCGTTTCCCGTTTTCTTGATTTGCGATACCGCGGACACGACGCTACCCTGCCGCCACGCCGAAAGAATTTTCAGGGTGGCGCGAGGACCAAAATCGCTTTGGGTGGTTCCGCGCGCGTTTCACACGGCGGCGATGGCGTACCAGCCGGAGGAATTCCGCCGCCGGGTCCTGCACTTCTTCGCGGACCCCGCGATGGCGCCGTGACTCGCGCTAACGCTTAGTTCGGGGACTGGACCACGTCGTGGGTCATGGCTTCGGACTGTGCTTCCCATTCGTCGCTCAGGCGCCGCACGGTTTCCCGCATGCGCACGGCAAGCGTGGCGATGGTTTCCAGACGGTGCTCCGTCTGCGGTGGCAGCGGCACCTTTTTCCGGCGGAGCTCCACCAACAAGAGTTCGGCATTGCCGAGTATCCCGGTCAGGGGGTTGTTCAATTCGTGGCGCAAAATTTCTCCGAAGTCTCTTGCCTCCGAATCCCCGGGATGATCTTCGGTTTCCAAGGGGCGCGCCATCCTGGCGCTTCGCCATCCGCCGCGCTGGCGGAGACGGCGCTCCACCAACCCCATGGCCACCGGCAGGCAACCCGCGGCGCGCACCACAAAATCCACTGTTCCACCTGCCAGCAGCGCCAGCAGACCGGCCTGCTGCTCCGCGCTTCCCACCACCACCGTCGGCGCGTAACCCGCAAACAGGGTGACCACCGCGTGCAGCGCCGGCACCTCCTCCAGCCCCGCATTGGCGTCCGGTCCCACGGTTCTTTGCTCGACCAGGATCACGGCGGGGATGCGCGCTTCCAGCAGTTTGCGCGCCGACTGCCATCCACTCACGCACTCCAAACGGGCCGGATTGCAGCGCTGCCCCCATTCGCCCTGCACTTCTTCGCGGAATTCCCGTTCACCGCACACCAGCACGAACTCTTCCCGTCTGCCGTGATTTTTTCTCGCCATGGTGTTCCCCAACTCTCTAGGCTTCCTTTGCCTTGACGCTTGCCCGGACGGCAGCCAGATCCGTTTTAGTTCCCAACATCCCGTGAACCGCGACGGTCAATTCTTCCATGTGGAATGGTTTGGCAACATGAGGCAGGTGATGTCGATCCAGAAACGCCTGCGTGCGCGGCGCGACCAAGTCGCCGGTGACAAACAGCACATGCTCGCGAAGCGGATTCTGCCGCTGCACGAGTGTCCGATAAAACCTCTGGCCGTCCATGCCAGGCATTTTCAAGTCACAGATAGCCAGGTCATAGGATTCGCGTTCCACCTGCTGCAGGGCCTCGCGGCTGTCCAGCAGGACGTCCACGCGCATGCCCTCGTCGCCCAAAACATCCGCGATCAGGTTCGCGACCGTTGGTTCGTCCTCCACTACCAGGATTCGTGGCACCTTTCCTGCCGGCATACTTTCGAGCATGACGTTCTCTGCCGGCGGCGCGGGTTCGCTTGCCGCCAATCCAGCACGTTTCTCGTCGTCCTGTACGCCGGCTGCTGGAGCAACCGGCAATTCCACGACGAAACGCGCGCCCCCGTGCGGCGGACTCGACAGCGCGACAGTGCCGCCGTGCTGGCGCACGAAGCCCAGGACAATCGCCAGTCCTAAGCCGGTGCCCACACCGGGCGGCTTGGTGGTGAAAAAAGGATCGAAAATGCGCGCCTGGATCACGCCGGGTATTCCAGGGCCGTCGTCCCAGACTTCCAGGGTGACGCGGCCGCCGGCGAATCCCGTGCGCACGCCGATGGTGCTGCCTGTTCCGCTGTATTCGAGGGCTTGCTGGGCATTCTGGAGCAAATTCATCACCACCTGCTGCAGTTGGCCGTAGTCCCCTTCAATGAGAGGCAGCCCCTCCTGTTTTTCGACGATGAGGCGAAGGTGGCTTCCGGAAAGCGCCAGCCTCTGGAGTTCCATGGTGCGATCCACCAATTCATTCAAGGAAACGCGCCGCCGCTCCGGCAACGATTCCCGCGACATGAGGAGCAACTGCCGGAGGATGGCTGTGGCGCGTTCGGATTCTTCCAGGATGTTCTGCGAAAGCGTGGCACGCATCCCACCGCCATCCCGTGACACCAATCGCTGCGCGTTCACCAGTATGGTTGTGAGGGGGTTGCTCAATTCATGGACGATCCCGGTGACATGCTGCCCGATGGCCGCCAGCTTCTCCGTCTGCATCATGCGGGACTGGAACATTCGTTGTGCGCTCATCTCCCGGTACACTTCCACCCGCCCCAGTCTCCGCCCGTTTTCACCGACAATTGCGCTTGTGGACCGCTCAATCACCTGAGGAAAAGGCGCTTCCATGGCCAATTCCTCGTGCATCCTCTCCCCGGCGCCTTCCGCGAAGGCTTTCCAGCGGGCCGCGAACTTTTCGGGCTCCCTGGCATTCTTCCCCGTGATGCGTATCAGGTCCTCGAGACTCTGCAAGGAAGCGCCGTCGTTAGCGCTCAGACCCAGGATCTGAAGAAAACGCGCATTCTTCGCTCGAATGCGATCGTTTTCGTCGAAGACAACAACCCCTTCATCCAGCCAGTCCAGTACCTGGTGGAGTTCCGCCTCCCCTTCATGGACCTGCCGCGCGCGCCCTCTTCCGGCCACCCTCTCAAGGGATATGGAACAATGCTTCCCATCGGAAATCGCCGTGCCTCGCAATCGCAACGCGGTCCCGTTTTTCAAGTTCGCCACAAGCGAGCCTTCCGGCCCCGAGGTTCCCTCGGCGAAAGCAGACTCCACCCAACCGTGGACTTCCTCCCACTCCCGTGGCCGGAACACCTCAGCAAATCGCAAGACCTGATGGGCATCTTCACGCGCCTCTGCCGCTTGTCCGATCAGTTCCCTGGCCCCGCGGCTCATGCCGGTGATGAATCCTCGGCGGTCCACGATCACCACGGGATCTTCATTCAATTCCAGCAAGGCTGTTTGTTGCGCCTCTTCGCTCAGCTCTCGCGCAATGCGGTTTCGACGCTCCAGGACCTGAGCCGCCAGGAGCGCGCGCAGCTCCAACCGCTCCAGCACGCCGAGAGAACTCCGTGGCCAGGGAAGCCCGGCCAGCAGCACCGCGTTCACCGCTCCGTCGAATTCCATGGGAATGGCCACAACCCTCGAAATCTTCCGCGCCAGGGGAAGACGTTCGGACTCCGCCCCACAGACGCGCCCTGTTTCCAGCGCCTGGCGCCAGAGATTCTCGAGCGGCCTTTGATCGAGACTGTGCACCCACTCGGGATCTCCGCTCTGTTCGCAGAGCACCAGGCGATTCACTTCGCCCGCGGCCGCTGGTGCGTTCACGGGAAAAGCGTTGCTTCGCTCGCCAATCAGTGCAAAGACGGCGCCGGCCCCGCCTTTCCCTTTTCCCCCGATGCAGCTTTCCGCCAATTCGCGCAATAAACCCTTGGAGTCTTCGGGTTCCCGGAGCAGATCCTGAATACGCCGCCAGAGAGTCAGATCCTCCTGGCGTTCGCGGGCCAGTCGGCGCTCCTCCTCGATTTCAAGGAGAAGGCCGAGTTCTTCCGCGATGCGCTCCACCTGCGCACGGGGCAGGAGTGTCTGTTTTTCCCTGGTTCCGGCAAGGATCAGGCCGCCGAGGATGCGGTGCCCGATGATGGGCACCCAGAGGGCACGCTGGAGTTCCACAAGCGGCCCAAGCATGGGCGCACTCGTCGTACTCAGCAGTTCGTGCTCCATGCTGCTTGTGCCGTTTAGAACTTCGCGGGGCAGAGGCGCTTCCGCTGAGATCTTTCGCCACTCCGGCGGCAAGTTATCGGCATTGCGTTCCCAAACTGCGCCGCTGAAGACAACCGTGCCTTTGTCTCCCTCTTCTGCTGCCGGCTCGAGCCAGATCCCGATGCGCTCGATGGATGGTTCCACCGCCAATTCATCAATGGCGATGCGGATCCACGTTTCCCGACCGGCACCCGCCCTGGCCGCACGCAAAACGCCGCCAGCGGCGGTTTTCTGCGGCGTCTTTTTTGCGCGGCCTTGCGAGAACATGCCGGGCCCCCTGTGGCCTACTCAGGGCTCAGCTATGCATTGGCCGGACCAAACTAGTAAGGAGGGGATGTTATTGAAAAAGCAGGGGACTTGAATGACAGGCCGTTGCCAACTCGATACTTGGGGGAAACCATTCCCAAAGTGAAACGGAGTGCGCTGTAGTACCCGGCTAAGTGTCAGTGCGCTCGATCTGGTACTGCTTCAGTTTGCGATACAGGGTGGTCTTGCCGATTCCCAGCATGCGAGCCGCCGCTTGCTTGTCGCCGCCGGTTTGCCGCAAGGTGCTCAGAATCGCACGGCGTTCCAACTCGTTCAGCGGCAACAACTCCTCTTTTTCCGGCGCGCGCTCCGTGGTGGGATATTGCAGATTCGTCGGCAAGTCATGGACACTCACGAGAGGGCCAGAACTTAAAGCCACCGCGCGTTCGATGGTGTTCTCCAACTCGCGAACGTTGCCCGGCCAGTCGTAGGCCATCAATCGCCGCATGGCGTCTTCGGTCAGCTCGCGGTGGGCGTCGTCCGGGTCCGCGAATTTTTCCAGAAATGCGGCCACCAGCAAGGGGATGTCGCCTTTCCGGTCTCGCAGCGGCGGCAGCTTGATCTGCACCACATTGAGGCGGAAAAAGAGGTCCTGGCGGAAGTTGCCGTTCTTGATGGCCAATTCCAAGTCCCGGTTGGTGGCGGCGACGATGCGGACATCAATCGTTCTTCGCTCCGTGGAGCCCACCGGTTTGATCTCTCTTTGTTGCAGTGCGCGCAGGAGTTTCGCCTGCATTTCCAGCGACATGTCTCCAATCTCATCCAGGAACAAAGTGCCGCCATTGGCCGATTCCATCAGGCCTTGCCTGGCCTGCATGGCCCCGGTAAACGCTCCCTTGGTGTATCCGAACAACTCGGATTCCACCAGGGTTGGCACCAGCGCGGAACATTCCACGGGCACAAAAGGCCGGTCTTTGCGAGGTCCCAGAAAATGAACGCTGCGCGCCACCAGTTCTTTTCCCGTTCCGCTCTCGCCGAGAATCAGCACGGGATGCGTGCGTTGGCTCACCTTCTCGATGAGCTTGTAGACCCGCTCCATGCGCGGGGACATGCCAATGAGCCCCCCGAACCCGGGCCGCGTGCGTACCTGTTCCCGGAGCAAGCGATTCTCCCGCTTTAGCTCCAGGGAATGGACCACCTGCTCAAGCCGGGCGCGCAGTTCCTCCACGCGAAACGGCTTGGTGACATAGTCGGCCGCGCCCATGCGCGTGGCCTCGACCGCGGAATCGATTGTGCCGTACTGCGTGAGCATGACCACGGCAATATCCGGAAAGGTCTGCGTCACGCGCCGCAACAGCTCCAGGCCGCTGGTTCCCGGCAAGCGCAGGTCGGTCAGCAGGATATCCACCGAGGAGTTTTCCATCACTTCGAGCGCCTCCTCGGCGGTACTGACGTCCGCCACCTTCATGCCGCAATCTTCCGCGACGCTGCGGCAGACTTCACGGATATGATCGTCATCGTCGACCAGCAGCAGGTGCATCGGCGGCGCGGCACGGTCGTTGCGCGCCATGCCCTCGAGCTGCGCTTTCTCAATCCCGCCGCCGCAACCCGAGTTCTGTGGCCGGAATCCTTGTAGGTTCGCCATAGTCGCTCCACCTCACTTGCGATCTTCGAAAGGGCTCCAGGGGGTAGTTACTGAGCGGGGAAAGGGGGCGCATTCCATTCTGGGAAAGGTTATGCACAACTCTCTTCTATGACAGATTTGTAGCATTGTCAATGTGCTAATTACCAAAACAGGACTAGCGGCGACAGTGTACTGAAATGGCACAGTTGGTGTTTGATTTGGGTGTTCCGGGCTGTATTTGCTCCGTTTGTCAACGGTGCGTTCGTTAGAGCCCCTACTTCGTCGATCCCAGTTCCAGTAAAAGCACGCCTTCGCTTTGCGACCCTACAATCACGATTCCCTGCCCGATCTGGACCATTCCGGTGGTCCTTCCCCTTTCCGCGTCCTCATCAACCCTGGTCCAATTCATGCCCTCATCTTGCGACAGGTAGATCCCACCCTGCCGCAACGAAGCCATTCGAATGCCGTCGCCTCGAAGCCACCCGTCGACAGGGCCGGCCGACAATCCATGCTCGCATCGCGCCATGAGCCCCGTCCCAAAACAAACCGGGCTCTCCAGAGTAGAGTTCGGAGAGCCCGGGTTCGCGTTATGTTTTCAAGTCCCGACACGAGTGGAGACCACTCAAGTGGGACATGGGTTCTTAGTACGTGGCACCTTCGGGTACGAAGATGAAGTCCACGCGACGGTTGTCCTTCTCCATGCCCTTTTCAGTTGAAGCCGTGCCGGCACGGGTGCTGATGCGTGAGGCATCAATGCCCTTCTCGCCCAGGTACTTCTTGGCGAGTTCTGCACGGGTTTCGGCCAGCTTAGTGGCCTTGGGTTCCTTGGGATCCGCGAAGCCGACGATCACCAGTTTGGAGTTCGGTTCATTCTTCAAGCGCAAGGCCACATCATCGCCCACGCGTTTGCAAGCGTTGTCAAAGCGCGACGCGGCGACCTTGGTGTAACCGCAATCGCCCACCTTGCTCGCCTGCGGCGGAGGTGCGGGAGCCTGGACATCGACGCTGGTTGGGGCGCTGGTGCGGCCACCGCGGCCATCATCCGCGGTGCAGGTGATCCCGTAACTGGCCGCAGCCAGCCCGGTGGAATCAAACTGCGCGGTGGCGGTGGTGCCGGAAACCTGGCCGCCCGTTGCGGAATAGCTGAAGGTCAAGGGATCGCCATCGGGATCGGATGCGCGCGAAATGATCGCCACGCGCTCACCAGCGATGATGGGATTGCGTTCCGGCGAGCAAGAGATAACCGGTGGAGAATTCGGGCGCTTGGCAACCGCAACGTCGGCGGCGCAGGTGGCCGTTCCGCCACGGCCATCGTCTACCTTGACATTGATGGTGTAAGAGCCCAGGGCCAGGCCCCTGGGGTTCCAACGCACATCGGGGCCGGTGCCGTCCACGGTGCCGCCTGTGGCCGTGTAGCTGTAGGTGAGCGGGTCATTATCAGGATCGCTGGCGTTCACGTGAATTGCCACGGGATCCGTCGAGCCCTCGTAAACCGAAGGCGCGGCCGCCGAGCAAGCCGCCACTGGCGGATGATTGGGCTTTGGCGGAGCGGGCGGGTAGTCCCAGCGGAAGACGAGACCGCTGCCAATGCGGAAATTGTTCTGCCTGGAGCTTGCGGCCAAATCTGGACCGGAGAAGTTGGTCATGAAATAGTCTGCTTCGACGAAGCGCCACGCGATATTCCTAGCTAAAATCACATCCACGCCACCGCCGAGCGCCATGCCGAAGGAGCTCTGCGTCACGTCGCCGGTGAGGTTAGCGTGGCCACGCGCGTCGCCGAACAAGACTTCAACGAAGGGAACGAAATGATCGAAGTGGCGGAAATTCAAGCGCGGCCCGAACATGTAGGTCCACAGATCGCCCTTAATGGTGTTCAGTACCTCCTGGGTTGCGCCTGTGGGAAGCACATAAACCTTCCGCGAGAAGGTGTAACCGCCGACTTCCCCAACCAGCCCGAGCCACTCGTTGGCATTGTAGGCAAACGAACCCGTCGCTCCATAGTTATTGAAGTTGGGCTCCGAACCAGGGTTGAAGTTGATGTAGCTGAAGAGCCCAGCGACCTCAAATCTTGGCGTCAGGCGACCCCAAGCCCCACGGTTCCAGGGGTTGTCGTCCCAATCCGAAAAAACGTCCGCCGACTTGCCTGCCGCTGCTGCGGGCATGGCAAAAAGGCGCGGCGATGCCGGGGCGATGCTAAAATCGCGCCCCGCGGCTGTGGCCGCTACGCTATTCTCCGACGTTGCGTTCCAATTATATGCGGTGACTACATTCTTCTCCTGAGCACAGAGTGGCAGGGCGAGAAGCCCGCCCATGACCACCGTTACAGCCCATTTCAGCATTGTATTCCTCCCCAAATTTGTACATGAGAATTCCGCGTGGTCCTTGAGTTTTCCTTTAAGAGCGTCGACCGCGCCGGACGCAGGACGATTGGCCGCTAAGCGCCTGTCCGCAAACATCGGGGCGGGAACAGTGTTTACTCACTCGTCATCGCCAGCGGTAAAAGAAGCAAGCGGCTGCCCGAAAAGAATAGTCCACAACTAAATCATTCTGCAAGTACTTCCTCAGGCCCGAATGGATTTCCCGTCTGCGCGTGCAATGGTCAGAAACGGCGAGCATTACAACGGTTTTATCCCGCCCTTTTACGCTAAACTGTTCTCTTTATGACATCCACAACCCTTCTCGATTTGGACTGGGCCGGCCATCCCCGCTCCATCGCCTCGGCCCTGCTTCGTTCCGGCGACGCTGTCGCACTGGTTGATCCCGGACCATCATCCACGATTCCCCATCTCCGGGAACAGTTGAGCGTTCACGGTCTACGCATCAGCGATCTCGACGCTCTCTTTCTGACCCACATTCACCTGGATCATGCCGGCGCTTCCGGCTCCCTCGTGCGAGAAAATCCGCAGCTGCGAATTTATGTGCACTCGCGGGGCGCCCCGCACATGGCCGATCCTACCAAACTGCTCGATAGCGCCCGGCGCCTTTATGGCGACACAATGCAACGGCTTTACGGTGAATTCCTTGCCGTGCCCCAGTTCAATCTGAACATCCTGGAGGGTGGCGAAACGCTTTCTTTTGGATCCCGGCAGCTTCAGGTTGTGTATACTCCAGGGCACGCCTCGCATCACGTCACGTATTTCGATGCCTCGGAGGGAGTTGCTTTTGTTGGCGATACTGCGGGCATCGCCATCGAAGGGCATCCCTACATTCTGCCCGCGACACCTCCGCCGGACATCAACCTCGAACTGTGGAACACCTCTTTGGACGCCATCGCCGCGCTTGAGCCCAAGCGTCTTTTTCTCACGCATTTCGGCTTCTCGCATCATCCTGCGCGGCATATCGCCAGCTACCGCGAGCGCCTCCTCCGCTGGAGCGAGCTTGCGGCCAAGATTCTTGCCGAGGGAGTGGAAGAATCGCAAGCCAGCGAGGCTTTCATCAGTGCGATTGCCGCCGAGGCCAGGCAGACACTTTCCCGGGAGGAAGTGGATCATTACCTGTTCAACGGGGCCCTGCATCTTTCCTGGCTGGGCCTGGCGCGTTACCACCGCAAGCGCGCCGCGGCTCCTGCCTGAAATGGCTCCGAAGACCCGGGGCGGCTCGGCGAGCAGTTTACCCTACGGAAGAAATCGACGGACACATCATGCACGAATTTGAAATTGAGGTCCTTCGGCGATCTCCAGTTTTGGGAGTCCGGTGGACTCCACCGGAGTCCTGACACCGGACCTCATCGGATCGCCTCAGGATGACCGTGGCTTGGTGGTCTTGAAAAACAGACAAATTGGAATCCGCGAGAATTAAGAGCTTGTCGAGTGCCAAGAAGACGAGGAAGGCTTTACGGCGTCGTCTGCTGAGGCGACGCCACGACTCCCGATTGTGCAAAGTCGAAGCGGATCAGCCACTCGCTGGGCACACTCTTGCCTTCCAGTTCCGGCGAGCCAAAAACCCACTTGCCCGCCGCTTTCAATGCCAGATCCGCAAAATACCGGCTGGGACCGGGCGCTTCGAGTTCAGCCTGCGAAACATTCCCGGCGGCATCTACATGCACGCGGACACTTACGCGCACAACACCATGGATTGTGTTGAGCGCTTTGTCGGGAACTTCCGGCAAGACCTGGTCCAACACTTCTCCTCGAGCCGGCGAATCACTGGCAAGCCTTGCGGCTGGCGTCGCGGGCGCGATCTCCGTGCGCAATATCGCGGGCGCGGCGGATGCAGAAGGGGCCTTCTCAACCGCTGCCCTGGCAGAGTCTTTCACTTTTGGCTGCGGCGCGGGCAGCGTCTGATTGCGAGCGTGGTCCGTGGGTTTTGCTTCGGATCGCACCTGAGCCGATGAGGCGCCGGCGGGCGGGGGAGTCTGTTGCTGATGGCGCAGGAATTTTGGCAACACAACGATAGCCGCGAGAACGAAGATTGTCGCGAGCAGCGGAATCGTATAATTGGGGAAGAGCAGCGTTTTCTTTGCTGGCGCACTTGGCTTTTGCTGTGTCCGCATCACTCTGGGCGGGACTGCGGCTAACTTGGCCACCGGGATACCGCGCTCGGGAGAGAGCGGAACGTCCAGCGGAGAAAGCTTCTCAGCCGTGGCCTTTGCCGGTGTGGCTCTCACCGTCGGGAGGGATGGCGCTTTCTGTTCCACAACGTGACCGGGTTTCAGATGTGCCGCGATGTCGGAGGCGGTCCATCGCTGCGCGGGAGCGCGTTTCAAGGCATGCCGCGCAATATCCAAAAACGGTTGGGGAAGGGTAGCTGGAACTTCGGGGTCACCGTGTCGCGCTGCTTGCACGTCGGGCGCATGCTGCGTCAGCGCCTCCACCAGCGTGATTCCGAACGACCAGATGTCGCTCGCCCCCGTGACTGGAGAGGACAGTAACTCTGGAGCGTCGTAGGAATCCGCGCCACGCCCCGCGAGATGCAATTCTCCCAGCCGCATTACCGAATCGACCGAAAGTTTGATCTGTTCGCCGATCGCATGCACGTTCGCGGGTTTGAGGCGCCCATGAGCTAGACCTTGTCCGTGCAGATAGCTCAAAGCCTCCGCGACGGGAGCTACCATCTCGCGGGCTTCGTCCGCGGTCAGCGCCCGCTCAGGCAGAATCTGCGAGAGATTCTCTTCCGCACATTCAAGGACGACATAGAGCAGGTCGCGTCCTTCCAGAGAGCAGCGCCCGGAGTCCAGGAGTTGCAGCAAGTTGGGGTGAGAAAGCCGCGCTGCGAGCGCCCATTGCGAGAGGTACAACTTCGCCGTCTCCGGATGCGCTTGAAAAAACTTGATAACTGCTTTTTCCGCCGGTGCACCGCTGCGGGCTGTTAAGAAAACCCCGCTGCTCGGTGTCCCGCCGAGAAATTGTTGTAGCGGATACTTTTGCTCGATCACGCGCCCTTCGCAGCGCTTCCAGAAATCGGCCATCACACACCTCCGACCAGGAAATCCCTCGACCTGGGGAACCCTTGATTCTCTTCCCACGGCGTCCCATAGACAATCAATTCATTTGGCGGCTACATCGGGGCTGGGAAAGCAAGGCAGACGCCTGGGGCTGGGCGTAGATCTCCCTCATTTTGGCACGAAACGCGATGCGGCAGCGGATGCGGTTTCCTATCGATTACGCTTCATTTGAGCGCCGTGTGCCGACGAGACTTGCGACCAAAACTCCTCGTGAGCAGCGCGCAACGCTCTCTTGACCCTACATTCCAATTCTTCTGGAACTCAAGCCGTCGCTGAAGGCGTTTCTTCAGCGGCTACGGGCGCAACAGGCGTCAACGCGGCCAGACGCGCGGAGAGCACGCTGGCAAGCAAGTCCACGATCTTTCGCGCTCCGACGCCATCCGGATCGCGATCGGGGTTGTACTGCGCTACATCCAAGCCGAGCAGGTTCTTGTGCTTGGCAAATTCTTCCAGCGAGGTTTGCACTTCGCCGAGAGTCAGTCCGCCGCTGCCTGGCACGTTTGTCGCGGGAAACTCTTCCTGGGAGATCACGTCCAAATCGAGGTGCAGCATGAATTCACGCGTATCGGCGTGCAGTTGGGCAAGTGCATCGTGTGCCGCCTTCGGGAGGCCTTGCGTCTGAATATCAGCAGCGAACACATGGCGCATGGGCGAGCGCGCCAGAAACTCCTGTTCCGGGGGATCCAGGCGCACCAATCCGAATATCAGCGTATCCGGCTCGCGCACCAGCGGCGGTTCGCCCCAGAAACGAACCAGCTCCGGCGAGCCTTTGCCAATGATTCCCGCCAGGGCCATGCCATCGAGACGGCCAGAGGGCGTGGAGGCGGGCGTGTTGAGATCAGCGTCGCGGTCGAACCAAAGGAGGTTGAGATGCTTATAGTAGCGCCGCGCACCGGCGAGCAGCGCGACGGTCTGGACACAGTCGCCTCCGAGGACAAGAATCAAGCCGCCGGACTTGGCGGCCAGCTCGGCGCGAGGCTTTAGGTCGTTGAGAGCGGCGACGATTTCAGGGATATTGCGGGCACGCTTGTGATCGTCGTCATCGGCGAAGAGACGCGGCGCGCAATCGCCGAAGTCTGTGACTTCATAGCCGATGGACTGGAGTCTTTCGATGAGGCCGGCAGCGCGAAGTGCGGCAGGCGCCTTTTCGGTGCCGGGAGCGAAGCCGGCCGCGCTGGAGGGTGCACTAATTAAGGCAATCTTACTGGGTTGACGGACGATTTTGACCGCCAAGGTACGCTCCTTTTCTTCTTGCTCCTGTGGTTGCCCCGGGCGCCGGAAAAGCATCCCGGCAACTGCCCCTGCCCGGCAATGCAAAAGCCGTGTGCGCAAGAAGCGCGCACCAATTAGCGGCGCGGCGCGGGCGCGATGGTGGCAAGTTCCGCGGGGAGCGTGAAACGCACGTCTTCGCGGATCAGGTCCAGGTCGCGCTGGTCGGTGAATCCGAACTGCGCCAGGCGCTCGCTCACCTGCTCGACCAAAACCTCGGGCGCGGAAGCTCCTGCCGTCAAGCCCACGCGGCGAATGCCTTCGAGCCACTTGGGATCGATGTCCGTGGCCGCGTCAATGAGCTGCGCCTTAATGTCCAAGCGCTGCGCCAGTTCCACCAAGCGATTGGAATTCGAGCTGTTCTGCGAACCCACCACCAGGATCAGGTCCACATCCTTGGCTACCTGCTCGACCGCCTCCTGGCGGTTCTGCGTGGCGTAGCAGATGTCGTCGCTCGCCGGCCCAATAATGTTGGGAAAACGCTGGCGAAGCCGGGCCACAATTTCCTGGGTGTCATAGAGGCTGAGCGTGGTCTGCGTGAGGAACGCCAGTTTATCGGGATCGTCGACTTTGAGCGCGTCCACTTCCGCGACCGAGTCCACCACCAGCGTGCGGTCCGGAGCTTCTCCGGAGGTGCCCACAATTTCCTGATGGTCCCTGTGACCAATCAAGATGATGGTGCGTTTTTCGCGGGCAAACTTCAGCGCTTCCAGATGCACCTTGGTCACCAGCGGACAGGTGGCATCAATCACGCGCAGACTGCGGCTCTTGGCTTCACCGCGCACCGTGGGTGGCACGCCGTGCGCGCTGAAAACCAGCACGGCGCCATGTGGCACCTCGCTAATGGCTTCCACAAAGATCGCGCCGCGCCGCCTTAACTGCTCCACCACGTAAGTGTTATGGACGATTTCATGGTGCACGTAGACGGGGGCTCCATAGGCTTCCAGCGCCAGTTCCACGATATCCACGGCTCGCACTACACCCGCGCAGAATCCGCGAGGGCGGACACGCAGCAGGACCTTGGCCTCAGAGTGTGTTCCCATTTTCTCCCTGTGTCGCTGAATTCTCAAAATACTATCATACCAAAGACGTTACTTCGGTGCATGTTGAACGGTACTCGGGGGCTTTACCTTTATCATGTGCCCCTGCCTGCAAGTACAGTCCAATACCCCGCTCTTTTCCGGTAGAATGCCAGCCTAAGGATTCCCTCTTATGCCCAGGCCAGAGGATCGAAGGAGAAGCGAAAGGGTCATGCTCAACCTGACCGTCGTCGTCCTGGCCGAGGACGTCGAGCACCGGCAGTTGCGGGAAGAGGCGAAAACCCAGGTCGTGAATGCGCATGGCGGCCTGCTAAAAATGCAGTCGGAGCTACATGTGGGCCAGTCCTTTTTACTGAACAATCCCAAAACGGGCATGGAGGAGAGTTGCCGTGTGGTGCGTGTGGACGACGCCGGACTGGAGTTCTACAACGTGGCGTTTGAGTTTGCCCGCCCCGCCCCCAAGTTCTGGCCGGTTGTTTTCCCCCCTGCCGATTGGGGCCCTAGCCGAAGCAACTGAAGGCATTTGAGGAAGCCAGCCAACTTTTTGCCGGGTTCCGGGTTTCATATGATGTGGAGGTAGATCCAGTGGAATTGGGGAAGAAAGTACAAACTGCAGTTCTGACGGCCACCGTGCTTTTCGGGGGCATGGCTCTTGCCGGGTGCAACGACGATGTAGAGGTGCTGCGCGATCCGGATGTCAAGGTCAGCAAAGGGATGACCTGGGCCTGGCGTCCCATGGCGCCGCCCGCGGCGGCCACTAAGAGGAGTCCCGAGGGTAGGCCGGTGGTTTCGCGCGATGTGATTGCGCCGCCGCCCGAACAGCAGCAACACCTGGAGAGCAATCGCGACTGGAACACGGAAGCAAACCGCAAGCAATTGAAGGAAGCGATTGAACGGGGGCTGAAGGCGCGGGGACTGGTGCAAGCGGCCGATCCCGCGACCGCCGATTTCCTGGTGGACTATCATGTGGCCGTGAAGACGCAGACCGCGACCGTGGCGTATCCCGGCTATCCGGGGATGGCGTGTGGCCCCTTTGGCTGCTGGTCCGGATGGGGCTGGGGACCTCCTGGATTCGGATACGAAAACATCCGCTTCCATGAAGGCACATTCGTCTTCGATCTGGGGTTGCGCAACCCGAAGAAGCTGGCGTATCGCGCCATCAGCCACAAGGAACTGAACAATCGCACCATTTCGCCATACCTTGCCGAGCATGCCGTGGATCACTTGTTGAAGGACTTGAAACCCCGGTAGGAACTTCCGGCCCGGAAATGCGCGGAGAGGGCGGGGGTTATGGGAATGCAATCTGGTCAAAACCCAAGCCCTTGAGAATGCTTTGCACAGAGTTGCGCGCGTTCTCGTCGGCTGACTTCAGAATGCCGTCCTGCAAAGCGGCTTGCTGCAACTGGCGTTCGGCCTCCTGGCGCACTTGTGTTTCGAGATTCGGATCAGGCGACGAAAACAACCCCGTATCGCGCGAGTAGACACGTGTCCTTTCGTTATCGAGGCGCGTCACCAGAATCTCCGCTTTCGGCAAGTGCACGAAGATTTTCCGGTTGCCCAGGGCCACGTCGCTGGGCTGCAGCTTGCCCAGATCCACTCCTGCAATGACTTCGCCATGTACCATTAACAGTAAGCGGTCGCTCACTAGAAATTTGGGCAGAAGAGGATTGTCATGCCCACCGGAAATGATTTTGTCCATCGTGTAGCTGACGGTTTCCAGCCGCTGCAGTTTCTGGATCTGGCGAACCACCGTGGGCTGGTCCACGCTAATTAATACGCGGCCGTCTTTCACCACGCCCATCAAACGCAGAAGCCCAATCCCGGTGGTGAGCCACACCGCGATCCCTACCAGCGCGAGGGTGATCAGGGCGCCACCCAGAATCCCCGAAAAGAGACTTAGCGTTGTTTTTCCAGGCTGTGGATTCGGTTCTTCGGTGGACATATCGGCTCCGGCGGGCATTCGCCTTCCTGGGCCAAATGGTACCCTTATTTCGCCTCCGAATCTGCCGCTGTGTCACTTTTTTGTTGAATATATAAAGGATTGATCCGCAAGGGATATCAGATATCGGAACTCCTCGGCCCAGGGCAGAACAGACCCTACCCGGCCTTGCGTTGCGCGGTGAGTTGAAATTCCTCGTAGGTGCCCTTGAAGTCCTCGATTTTGCCGTCGTGGAAGTGCCAGATGCGCGTGGCCACTTCATCCAGCACGTCTTCGTCGTGGGTTACTAAGAAGAGTGTTCCCTCATATTTTTGCAGCGCGATATTCAGGGCATTGATCGCTTCCAGGTCCAGGTTATTTGTGGGCTCGTCCAGGACCAGGAAATTCGGTTTTTGAATCATCAGGCGGCAGAAAATAAGCCGCGCGCACTCGCCGCCGGACAGCGCGGAGGTGGGCTTCAGCGCATCTTCTCCGCTGAAAAGCATTTGTCCCAGCGGACCGCGTATTTCTTCCTGCGGCGCTTGCGGGCTGAATTGCCAGAGCCACTCCATCGCCGTGATGCCCTTGCTTTTATCGATGGTGTAGCTGAAATCCTGCGGGAAATAGCCAATGGTGACTTCGTGGCCCCAGCCGACATGCCCGGAATCGATCGCGAACTGCCGCTCCGCCGGGGCAATAAATTCACCAGCATTGCGGATCAGCGATTTCAGCATGGTGGTTTTACCGGCGCCGTTGCGGCCTGTCAGCGCGATCTTTTCGCCCCGCGTGATGCTGGCCGAAAAGTGCTGGATGACTTTCAGCCCGTCGTAGGACTTGGTGAGCTTCTTCACTTCCAGAGGAACCCGCCCCGAAGGGCGCACGGTGTCAAAGCGGATATACGGCCGTTGAATATTGGATCTCGCCAGCTCGGAGGTTTGCAGGCGCTCGACCTCTTTTTTGCGAGAAGTTGCTTGCGCCGATCGCGTGCCGGCCGAAAAGCGAGCGATGAATTCGTTGAGTTGCGCGATTTTCTTCTCGCGCACGGCGTTGTCCGATTCCATACGCTGGCGGATTTGCGTTTTCGCGAGCACCATGTCGTCGTAGCCGCCCGGGTACATGATGATGGTCTGGTAGTCGATGTCCGCAGTGTGCGTGCAGACGCTGTTCAGGAAATGGCGGTCGTGCGAAATGACGATCAGCACGCCGTGATACTCGGACAGATACTCCTTCAGCCAGTGAACGGAATCGAGGTCCAGGTTGTTGGTGGGCTCGTCGAGAAGGAGCGCCGATGGATTGCCAAACAGCGCTTGCGCCAAGAGTACGCGCACCTTTTGGCCGCCCTGAAGCTCGCTCATTTTGCGTTCGTGGAGTTCCGCCTCGATGCCCAGCCCGTCGAGCAGCACGCCCGCGTCCGCTTCCGCGGAGTAGCCGCCTTCTTCGCCAACGATGCCCTCGAGCTCGCCGAGGCGCATGCCATCATCATGGGTCAAGTCGTCGTGGGGCTTGGCGTAGAGGAGTTCACGTTCTTCGAGGGCCTTCCAGAGCGTGGCGTTGCCCATGATTACGGTGTCGATCGCGCGGAATTTGTCGAAGGCGAACTGGTCCTGGCGCAGGACTCCCATTCTCTTTGGCCGCGTGATACTGCCCATCGTGGGGTCTTGTTCGCCCGTCAGGATCTTCATGAACGTGGACTTGCCTGCCCCATTCGGGCCGGAGATGGCGTAGCGGCGCCCGGCCATGAAGGTTGTGGTCACGTCCTCGAAGAGGATGCGCGAGCCGAAGCGCATGGTGATGTTTTCGACAGCGATCATATCCCTTCAATTTTAGCGTACCTCGGCTACTCTCCCAAATTCTGCGCAACGCTTGAAGGCGAGTTTCGAGTAAAGTGGCACGAGCGTTCGGTCTTTGAACAAACAGTAGTTTAGTGTCATCTCCATCCCGCAAAGCGGGAGAGGAATTGTGGTTCCTCGGCTGGGTTGCGGCTGTAAAAGCGGCGGCAAGCCGCCGCACTCCAAATGTATGATAGGACGCTGAACCCCATGCTTCTGGAAGACAAAATCGCATTAGTCACGGGATCAGGGCGCGGCATCGGCCGCGCGATCGCGCAGCTTTTTGCAAAGGAAGGCGCATCGGTTTTTTTGGCCGCGCGCACTGAAGCTGAACTTGCTTCAACGGCGAAAGAAATCACTGCCGCGGGAGGAAGAGCGGCTTTTGTCACCGCCGATCTGGCGCGGGCCACGGATGCTGAGAGAGTGATCGCCGCTGCGCGCGAGAAGTTCGGCCGTGTGGATATTCTGGTGAACAATGCGGGACACTATGGCCCTGTGGTTCCCGTGGAAGAGTATCCTTTAGAGGAATTCGACAAGGTGATCGCGGTGCACCTGCGCGCCGCTTTCGTGCTGAGCAAGCTGGTGCTGCCGGAAATGTACGCGCGCAAGTCCGGCGTAATTTTGAATATATCGAGCTTGTCGGCGAAGGCGGCATACGCGTGGGGCTCGGCGTACGCCGCTGCGAAGGCGGGTATTCTCGGATTGACGCGCGTGATGGCCGCCGAGGCCTCGCGTCAAGGAGTGCGCGTAAATGCCATCTGCCCCGGACCGGTCACGGAAACCGTGATGTCCAAGGAATTGGGGAATACACTGGCGAAAAAACTCGGTGTCAGCCCCGAGGAACAACTGAAGGGCTTCTTGAGTTCGCTGCTACAAGGCCGCGGCCAGACCGCTATGGAGATTGCCCAGGCCGCGCTTTTTCTTTGCTCGGATATGTCCAGTGCAATCGTCGGCCAGTCGCTAAACGTGGACGGCGGCGCCGTCTTTTTCTAAGCAGTACCGCTCAACGGAGATCGTTCTTGAAGACCGCGCCGGCCTTCATCACGAATTTCACGCGCTGCAATTCCGTGATGTCCTTTAGCGGATCGCCGGAGACGGCCACCAAGTCCGCCCACTTGCCTGCTTCGATGGTGCCCATTTTGTCGGACCAGCCGAGGAGTTCGGCGGCACTGGTTGTGGCGGTGCGAATGGCTTGCATCGGCGTCATGCCGTAATTGACGTAGTATTCAAATTCCTTCGCTTCGTTCAAATCGCGCCAATCGAACCCGCCTGCGTCTGTGCCCAGGACGATTTTCACGCCCTTCTTCAACGCCAGTTGGAACGCAGCCTTCTCCGTTTCCACCATTTTCGTCCAGTTTCCCGCGCGACCCGGCGCCACATACGCTCCCACCGCGATGGTTGGCACCCAATACACGCCCTTGCGAACCATTTCATCCATCAGTGGCTCGGTGAGGCCGTCGCCATGCTCGATGCTGTCCACTCCTGCTTTTAACGCGGCGGCAATGCCATCGCTGCCAATCGCGTGCGCCGCCACCTTGTGTCCCAAACGGTGGGTCTCGTCGACAATGGCCTTGGCTTCTTCGTCAGTGAAATTCACGTGGCTGTGCAGGACTCCGTCAGCACCGTAGAAGTAGCCGTGGTCGGAGTAATACTTGATCCAGTCGGCGCCGTGCATGACTTGCTCGCGAACGGCTTTGCGGGCTTCTTCGACGCCGTCGACATACTGCACGCCGGTGGGCACTTTGAGTTCCCAGGAATAGCCCAAGAGCGGGTACATGCCCGTGGGAGTCATGGCCCGCGTGGAGACTTGCATGCGCGGGCCGGGAATCTCGCCGTTGGCAATGGCGTTCTTCACATCCACGTCGGCGTACATCGCGCCTTCCGTTTCCACGTCGCGCAGCACCGTGAACCCGTGGGAGAGCGCGATCTGTGCATTCCGCGCCGCAAGAATCGCGCGATAAGGAATCGATTGCTTGAGGAGTTGCTTGTCGTAATCCTCCTCAGTGACGTCCCCTTGCAGCAGCACGTGCGTGTGCGCATCAACAAAACCTGGGAGCACGGTGGCTCGCGAAAGATCGATCAGCTCGACGCCCGCAGGAGGCGTTCCGCCCGGCGTGACGCTCACAATTTTGTCGCCCTCGATCAGGATCAGCGCGTTAGCAACAACTGTGTCGCTCTTCCCGTCAATCAAACGGCCGGCACGGATGGCGATTTTCTTGGGAACGGCGGCGGGTTTTTCCTGGGCGAAAGCAGAAGCGCAGAAGAAAAGAAGGGCGAGACAGACCGCCAGCTTGCGGATGTGGATCATGATTCCCTCCTGGATGCTGCGAAGGGTAGCAAAATCGGGAGGCAGAAAAAAGGCCAGCCGCTCTCTCAGGACGGCTGGCCTTGACTTCATTCCCAGAGGGGACTCACCCTACGCCGACCGTGATTCCGACCTCTGTGCTCTGGCTAACGCAAAAGAATCCAACAAAATCAGCGAGCGGGCTCTGAATCCGGGCGCCTGATGGGACGCCGGCCCCACTCCTCCACGGTCGCCACCCCGCGCCGCGCCGCCAGGAGCCACGCATTCTGGCTAGCCGCAAGCCGGCCGACCCCTGCTTCCCAACCCTTTTGTACGGAGTAGAGGGCTGCCAAACAAAGGCCGATGACAACGAAGCCCAATGCGAACAAGGCGAAGGCCGCCAGCAGCTCGCGGACAAAGTAAAACTGAAGCGCAGCGATCCCCCCTAGAAACCACCAGATCCACTTGCGAAGGCTATCTTTGGCTTTCACGGCTTTAGGATCCCCCCTGTACGGCCAGCCCGACGGCGGCTGAATTCCTTGCTCTCCGGGTTAGATGCTTCTCACCTGACCTTTGGGACGAGGCATCGGACCTGTCCCATTAGACAGTGAAGGAGGGAGGAAATCCATAGTACGAAAGTCACAAAATGGCAGGCAAACTGGGCTTCTAGTACGAGCTGTGCCGAAAAGAACTTATGTCTATGCTATTGTTCATATTAGACTTATTGGGTCTGTGCCAAATAGGGAAACTTGCGTCTTTTGTTCGCCGTACTGCCCTGTGGAAAACCTGCCCTTCCGTACAGGTTTTGCTCGACGCTCACCGGAGGGGGGACCGGGCACATTTGCGCAGGTCAACCTGCTCCTAAGAACAGCCCTATGTCGGGGGAATAATGGACAGAACGAGTCTAATTACCCTTGAAAGCATACCCGGAGTCAAAGGGTAGCTTGCCGTCGATCCGCAGCACCTTCACCGAACTGTTGATGGCATATACGTCCACCAGTCCCACAGCCCCGGGCGTGGCTTCCACCGTTCGCAGGAGGTCCTCGTCGGTTTCCACAATCCGAATCATCACCCGGGATTCATTGAGCTTAGCCAGCAGCGGCCTTACCTCCGAAACAGAGATACCGAAGAGCTTCTGAGTGGTGCCGCGCATCTCCGGGGATTCTGGATCGTGTATCACCAGTGTGAAGTTCCTACCGTCGGGCCAGGACTTTGGCGCGCCCTTACAGAGCTTGGCCAGTTCCGCCATCGAGACTCCCTGGAGCTTGTTCCCCGGTGCGGTCACCAACGCCCAGGTCTTGACGGCAGATAGTAAGGGCAGAGCGGAAAGCAAGAGCAGCCCTGCGAGTCCGAAGACCCGAAATTTGCGAAGTGAAGAAGCATCGTTCATAAGCGCTAACGACCTTTCAGGCTGGATACCACCAGTTTCCCGGTGGTGACAAGCTCGCACAAGTGCATCTTCGGCAACATGTGCCTAACCTGACGACGTGCTCAGAATGCTACCGACGGGTGCACACATGCTTGGCAAATGCGCACACCTGTTCTTCGGTCCAGTATCGAGCGCGGCACTTAGAAAGCTAACTTCGACAGTGCACCACAAAAACTGAAACGCCAAATCAGGAGTGGAATGGCCATGAATCGTCTATTGACTCTACGAAATGCGCTGCTCTTGGCCAGTGTGCTTGCCGCGCCAGTTTGGGGGCAGCAATCGACCCACATCGAGGAAGCCAAAGCGCGCCCGGCGAAGCCTGCCGTCAGGGTCACGCCAGCCTCGCAGAAGCTGTTCGGCACGCTGGGCATCGCCAGCAAATCCGTGGAAGCGCGTGAAAACCTGGAGATGGCCCTGGACCAATATGAAAACGCGGGATTCGATGAGGCCATCATGCACGCCCGGATGGCCACGGAAAAAGACCCGAACTTCGCCCTGGCTTACGCCGTTTGGTCCGTTATAGCGCGCCGCACCGTGCCGGCTCCTGAAGTCCTCCAGAAAGCCAAGGCCCTGAAAACAAAGTGTGCCCGA
>Ga0316363_10000148_pt1 | contig 109174 bp, 91 predicted proteins | sample Sb_taG_3_FD_200459 | JGI IMG/M metagenome (GOLD analysis project Ga0316363, IMG submission 200459) | Peat soil microbial communities from Weissenstadt, Germany - Sb_50d_a_PC metaG (v2) (version 2) | ecosystem: Environmental > Terrestrial > Soil > Wetlands > Peat | place: Germany: Weissenstadt... | reverse complement strand
CAGATACTCCCGACACGCAGCGTCTGTAGAGAAACGGGCCTCGAATTCCGCCAGATTTCGCGGATAATCCTCCATGGAACGCCATACTACATCTTGGGGTCACCTGAGTCAAGTAAATACCCCATTTCAGCGGATTTCACGAAAATCAGCAACACGCTCTTTGAAGACTTGGAGTAAATCCTCGCCGCATCGGATTGCTGTGCTCGCACCCGGGGCAAGGAAGAGAGCGCAGCGAATAATACACATAGAATCCGCGCGCCCTTCGCGATTCCCATACTTCCTCCGCAACAGTTTCAATTGTATAAGAAATCACCGTACATCAGTCCGGGGCGTAACGCATTGGCCGGATTAGACGCACTCCCCCGACCGCAGGATGCTCCACAATTCGCGCGGCCATCCGCAGCTTGGATTCACGGGCCAAGGTTCAGTACCGTTCCGGGCTACGACCCCACTTTAAGGGGGAACCAGTCGCGACTGACCCCGTACCCGCGCACGCACCTTCGTTCCGCTCCAGGCGCCCGCCCCGGCCATCTACTATAAGCGCGGTAGTCCGCACGGGATCACGCGCTGTCCGCCTACTCTTCTTCCTCGCCCTGCCCCACTTTGAGCACCGCCAGGAAGGCCTCCTGCGGGATCTCCACGCGGCCCACGCGCTTCATGCGCTTCTTGCCTTCCTTCTGCTTTTCGAGAAGCTTGCGCTTGCGGGTGATGTCGCCGCCGTAGCACTTGGCCAGCACGTTCTTGCGCATGGCGGAAATGGTCTCGCGCGCCACGATCTTGTTGCCGATGGCGGCTTGCAGGGCCACTTCGAACATCTGGCGCGGGATGAGGCGGCGCAGGCGCGAGATCAGCTCCTTGCCGCGATCGTAGGCGAAGTCGCGGTGCACGATCATGGAGAGCGCATCCACCGGCTCGCCGGCCACCAGCACGTCCAGCCTGACCATCGGAGAGACGCGGTGGCCGGACAGGTGATAATCCAGCGAGGCATAGCCGCGAGAGGAGGATTTCAGCCGGTCGTAGAAGTCCATCACGATTTCGTTCAGCGGCATCTCGTAGAGCAGCATCACGCGGCCGCCGCCGATGTATTCGAATTTCTTCTGCGTCCCGCGTTTCTCTTCGAGCAGCTTGAGGATGCCGCCCAGGTACTCTTCGCGCGTGATCACGGTGGCGTCGATGATGGGCTCTTCGATCTGCTTGATCTCCGATGGATCGGGAAACTTGGTGGGGTTCTCGATGGCGATCCGCTCGCCCGTGGTGGTGGTGATGACGTAGCGGACGCCCGGCGCGGTGGTGATGAGATCGATGTTGAACTCGCGCTCCAGGCGCTCCTGCACGATCTCCAGGTGCAGCAGGCCGAGGAATCCGCAGCGGAATCCGAAGCCCAGCGCCACCGAGTTCTCGGGCTCGAAGCTGAAGGCGCTGTCGTTGAGCCGCAGCTTTTCGAGGGCGTCGCGCAGCAGGGCATGCTCGTGCGATTCCACCGGGTAGAGCCCGGCGAACACCATGGGCTTGATCTCCTCGAAGCCGGGCAGCGGCTCGTCAGGCGGATTCTCGTGCTCCACGATGGTGTCGCCGATTTGCGCGTCGGACACGGTCTTGATGTTGGCGAAGAGGAATCCCACCTCGCCGGCGGAAAGCTCGTCGCAGGGCGTGGCCTTGGGCGCCTGGTAGCCGAGTCCCTCGACTTCGAAGGTCTGCCCGTGGGACCACAGGCGGATCTTCTGTTTCATGCGCAGGCGGCCGTCCACCACGCGCGCCAGGATGATCACGCCGCGGTAGGGGTCGAACCAGGAATCGAAGATCAGGGCGCGCAGGGGCGCATCGGGCGACCCTTTGGGCGGTGGCACGAGGTGAACGATGGCCTCGAGAACCTCGTGCACGCCGATGCCCTGCTTGGCGCTGGTCATCACGGCGTCGCGGCAATCCAGCCCGATGATGGTCTCGATCTGCTCGCGGATGCGCTCGGGCTCGGCGGCCGGAAGATCGATCTTGTTGATGACCGGAATGATTTCCAGGTTGTGGTGCAGCGCCAGGTAGGTGTTGGCGAGCGTCTGGGCCTCCACGCCCTGCGACGCGTCCACCACCAGCAGGGCGCCCTCGCAGGCTTGCAGGCTGCGCGACACCTCGTACGAGAAGTCCACATGCCCGGGCGTATCGATGAGGTTGAGCTGATACAGGTTGCCGTCATCCGCCCGGTAATTCAGGCGCACGGCGTGGGCCTTGATGGTGATGCCGCGCTCGCGTTCCAGGTCCATGGTATCGAGGACCTGCTCCATCATTTCGCGCTGCGTCAGGGCGCCGGTGATCTCCAGCAGACGATCCGCCAGAGTCGATTTGCCGTGGTCGATGTGCGCAATGATAGAGAAATTGCGGATGAATTCGCGGTCCATGAAGTGTGGGGATGCTCGTTCAATTATCCCACACGGGGCGGAGTGCGACGGCGGCGTGCGACCTTTGGATTCGCCAGAGGGGGAGTTTCGTGCGGGCTCCTACGGAATCCACCGCACTTGATTGCGCAGATCTTCCGGCGTCCAAGTCAGCCAGACGATCAACAGCCCTTCGATCACTGTTCCGATCGATCTCCGTGAAGGGATCAACAGGAGACCGGGAGATTCGTTCTCCGAAATGAATCGCTCGAAAAACTCGGGCATTGTGGAGACATCTCGGGACACCAGAACGCGACCATCGTCCGCGGCGAACCGAAGGACGTCTGGATCGGAAGTGCCGTCTGGAATCACGCTGGTGGCACCACGAAAATCGATCGCCGGCTCCCGCCTCCGCAGGCCTCGTTCGATCTCCGGGTTCAGGTCGGCGTCGGCCTGGAAACGGATGCTCAAGCCGGCTTCACTGATCTTTCGCTCTTCGCCCGTTCAAAACGCTCGATCATGTCAGGCGTGAGAGGATGACGGGTCTTGATCTCCTCGTAGCGGCGATCTTGTTCCGCCAGGTAAGCCTCGATTTCCTTTGGATGTTCCAAAATGAAAGTGATCGTGCCGTAGACCTTCGCCAGCGAGCCGATGGATGGGTAGGCATCGAAGATGGCCTCGGCGGACCGGCCGTTCCGAAAATCGTAAGCCACAACGTCAAGACCAATGCGCGTGCCAGCAACGTAGTACCCGCAGTCGTGAACCTCGACGTATTCGTTGGCCGGCATCATCCCTATCCAGCTCCTCATCTATTTTACGCCCAGCGATGATCGAAACGGCACTCGGGCCTATGTGCGCCCCCAGTTGCGTGGTGAGAACGCTCCATTGTAGGCTGATGATAGCGGTGGAGTTCGCTTAACGCCGTTCCGAACGGCCAATAACTCCTACAGTGGTTTCGCTGTGGGAGAGTTGGTTCGGATCCCGCCTCCGGCAAACCACAATACATTTGAATCGGGAGTTCCTTCGATGGAGAAGGTCTGGTTTGTTGCCGCTCTCTGGCTCCTGCTGGCACTGGCGGCGGTACTGATCGGGAACTGGCTTCGGGTGTCCACGGCCCTCTCGGAGATTGTCGTGGGGACGGTGGCGCAACTCATCATCGGCGCGACGCTGGGCGGCGAGGCGTTGGGCGCCAAGGCGCCGTGGATCACCTTTCTGGCGGGGACCGGCGCGATCGTGCTGACGTTCCTCGCGGGAGCCGAACTGGATCCGGAGGTCTTTCGCGCTAAGTGGAAAGAGTCTACCGCCGTGGGCCTGGTGGGCTTCTTCATGCCGTTCCTGGGAGCTACCATGGTTGCCCATTTTGTCCTGGGGTGGGGCTGGCGTCCGAGCTGGCTCGCGGGCGTGGCGTTGTCAACCACTTCGGTCGCGGTGGTCTATGCCGTGATGCTCGAACTCGGCTTCAACCGTACGATTTACGGGAAGGCCATCCTGGCGGCCTGCTTCATCAACGACCTCGGGACGGTAATTGCACTGGGCCTGATCTTCTCGCCGTTTACGGTGAAGGCGCTTACCTTCCTGGGCGGCGGCGTCCTGATCTTCGGGGCCCTGCCGTTCGTCACGCCGTGGTTCTTCGAGCGGTACGGCGGCCGGGTTTCGGAGTTGGAAACGAAGTACCTTTTGTTCCTGCTGTTCGGACTGGGCGGGTTGGCGGTATGGGCCGGCAGCGAACCCGTGCTGCCCGCTTACATCGTCGGAATCGTTCTCGCCGGCACGGTCGGCAAGGACCACCTCCTCATCCGGCGCCTGCGCACGCTGACGTTCGGCCTGTTGACGCCGTTCTATTTCATCCGCGCGGGCAGCTTCGTTTCCGTGCCGGCGCTGATTGCCGCGCCGCTGGTCGTGGTGGCGCTGTTTTTCGCCAAGATGGGCTTCAAGCTGGCCGGCCTGCTGCCCACCGTCCGCGCGTTCGGATACAACGGGCACGACGGCGTGTACTACTCGCTGATGATGTCCACGGGGCTGACGTTCGGCACGATTTCCGCGCTGTTCGGCCTGAACCACGGGATCATCGACCAGACTCAGTATTCCCACCTGGTTGCTACGGTAATCGGCAGCGCCGTGATTCCCACGGCGATCGCGAACGCACGGTTTCTGCCCAAGCACCTGCTTCCGGGGCGGGAGAGCGCGTTCCAGAAGTCCGTCATGGGCGAGCCAGTGGGGGACCTGGAACCCTGAGACAAGCGGGAAGGGGCATCATAGGATTTGGACGGTACAAAGGAGGCGAAATGCTGAGGAAAGGCCCCGCGAAAAGGGTCACAATTTTCATCAACGAAGACACCCAGCACCACATGACGCCGCTGCACGACTCCATCATGACCTTCCTGATGCACAAGGGAGTCGCTGGGGCCACCGCGACGCGCGCCTACTCCGGCTTCGGCGGGCACCAGATGCTGCACACGCACAAGATCGAGGTTTTGACGCAGCACCTGCCTCTCCGGATCGAGTTCGTGGAGACGCCGGAGAAGGTCGAAGAGCTGCTGCCAACCTTATATGAGATGGTCACGGACGGCCTCATCGAGGTGCAGGATACGACCGTCGTGAAACTGACCCGGCGGTCCGACGAGCCGGAGCCCATGCCGGCGCACGAGCACAAAGAGGGGCCGGCGAAGCTCCTGCGGGTATTCATGGGCGAGGCGGACAAGTGGCACGAGGAACCACTCTACGACGCCATCGTGAAGCAGTTACGGATGATGGACATCGCCGGCGCCACGGTGTATCGCGGGATCCTGGGTTACGGCGCCAAGGGCCACGAGCACAAGAGAAGCGTCTTCCACCCCATGCGCGATCTTCCCATCATGATTTCGGTGATCGACGCACCGGAGAAAATCACCGAGGCGGCGGAGGCGATCGAGCGAATGCTGGAGGACGGGTTGATCGTGACTTCCGAAGTGGAAATGGTCAGGCTGGTCCGGGGCAGAACCCCGGCGGAGACATCCGATGTCACAGGAAAACCCCGCTAAGCTGCTGCGAATTCACATCTCCGAAACCGACCGGTATCACGGCAAGCCGCTCTACGAAGCCATCGTGGAGAAGTGCCGGGAGATGAAGATCGCGGGCGCCACGGTGTTTCGCGGCCTCGAGGGCTACGGCGGGACGGCGGAGATGCACCGGCACCACCTGGCGCGGCACGATCAGCCGATCCTCATCTCGATTGTCGATTCGAGCGAGAATATCGCGCGCCTGACCCCGGTAGTGGAGGAGATGATGGACACGGGCCTGATGGCCGTTTCCGAAGTCAGGGCGATCCGCGTTCAGAAGAAGGCGCCGGCACAGGATGGAAAGGGCGACTGAGTCCAGTACCGAAGAATTGGCCGAAGGCGCGTTGCGCACGGCCACGGAGTTGTGCCAGCGCTATCGGATCACGGCGCTTCAGGATTTCCTGGAGAGTTGCCGGTCCTTCGCTCAGGAGAAGAGCCTCAATATCGCGATTTTCGGCAGATTCAAGGCGGGAAAAAGCAGCTTTCTCAATCACCTCATCGGCAGGCCATTGTTGCCCGTGGGAGTGATCCCGGTCACGTCGGCGGTGACGGAGATCGAATACGGCCGGGTGGATAGCGCCGAGGCGCGCTTCCTGGATGGCCGCTCGGAATCGATTCCACTCGAACGAATCGGCGACTACATTTCGGAGAGCCAGAACCCGTCGAATTCAAAGAGCGTCGCCCTGGTGCGCGTCCAATCACCGTCCATGGGGCGATACCGCGGGATTCGCTTCGTGGACACTCCGGGCCTCGAAAGCGCCTTCGAGCACAACACGGAGACATCCCTGGAGTGGCTGCCGAGAGTGGGGCTGGCGCTGGTTGCGGTGGGCGCCGACGCGCCGCTGTCGCAGGCAGATCTCGAGCTGATCCGGAACCTGCGCCGCTATACACCCAATGTCTCGCTCCTTCTGACCAAGGCCGACATTCTCAGCGAAGGTGAAAGGGACGAGGTCACGGAGTTCCTCCGGAGGCAGCTCGAACACCATGGGGACGGCTCGATGCAGATCCTTCCTTATTCGATCCGGCCGGGATTCGAATCGCTGCGCACGGCCCTCGACGAGCGGCTCCTCTCGGGGGTCCACGCGGAGAACGAGGGCCAACGCGCGGCTGTGTTGCGTCACAAGATCGTCTCGCTGCTGGAGGAAAGCGCGGGCTATCTCAACGTGGCGCTCAAGGCGGCGGCAGCGGCGGATTCCGACCGCGAGCGGCTGCGGCGCACAATCCTCGGAGACAAGGCCGCTCTGGACGACACGCGGCTGGCATTGCGGCTGATCGTGCGGCATGCCGCCGGGATGGCCCGTTCCCAGTTTGAGGATCTCCTGCGAAACGACGAAGGGCCGGTGCGGCAACGGCTGCTGGCGGGTCTCGACCGCGAGTTTCCGTCCTGGACGCGCAACCTCGGCGTGGCGATCACGCGATTGGAAGACTGGCTCGGCGCGGTTCTCACCGGGGAGATGACCGCCCTGTCGAAGAAGCACGGGGCCGAATTCGTCGAGCCCGTTGAACGCGTGGGCCGCCAGCTTTCCCAAGGGCTGCAGGACTTCCGGAATCGAGTCTCGGAACGGACGTTGGAGGCCCTCGGCGTGCCATTGAAGACCACGCAACCAGAACTTCGCACGGAGGAGCCAAGGTCGCCGGACGTGCGCGTGGGCAAGATCTTCGATCACAACTGGGAACTGGTTTCCTTTCTCGTGCCGATGGGGATCGTCAGGGGCGCGGTCCGGAAGCACTTCGAACGCACTGTCGAGAATGCGGTCGTGGTGAACCTTTCGCGTCTGGCATCGCAGTGGGAAACCGCCGTAAACCGTTCGCTGCTCGACCTGGAGAAGGATTCCGTACGGCGGCTGGATGGCTTGATCGCCAGCATCGAGAGGCTGATCGCCTCGGGTGGCGAAGAGGCTTCGCGAATCCGCGAGGACCTGGCTGGGTTGGACTCGCTTCGGAAGTTGATTCGGGGGAGTTCGGCGCTCATAATTTAAAGCATGAAGTCAGGCGTCTTTTGGTTCGCGCTGGTGGTTCCGTGCATCGGCTTCGGCGCTGCCCCTTCTGCTATGGAGGTGTTGCAGCACACGGCCGGCACATACCGGGCTCTGCAAAGTTACGAGTTCCGGGTCACTGTCCAAACGATTCGAGGCGCGAAGGTGTCGGAACGGCATCTTCGAGAAGCCGGCTTGAAGCTGGGGAAGTATCGCCGGGAGGACGAGGATGCGCCCGGGGAAGCGCGCGTGGCGGACAGCGCCGCGGGGACGAGCGCCGGCGCCTTCGAACAGATCGATCAACACGTGAAGAACGCGGAGATCGCGCGCGAGGAGCAGTATGCGGTGAACGGGAAGCCCGTGCAGGTCTACGTGGTGCGGGTGGCTCGCGACCAGTGGCCGGAAGGCGGCCTTGCGGGCGCCCAATACGCGATGTACCGCATCGATAAGAAGAGCTTCGCGGTGCACAAAGTCAGCACGTACTCGTCTACAGTTACCGAAGTCACGCTGTATTCGATCGTGAAGTGGAATGAGCCCTTGCCCGAAACGCTTTTCGCTGTCAGGCCGCCGGCGAAGGCGCATGCGGCAGCGGCGGAACCGACGGCGATCGTGGGATTGGAAGCGCCGGATTTCACTCTCCCGGACGGCGCCGGGCGGCCGGTCAATCTGCGCGGATTGCGGGGCAAGGTGATCATCGTCGACTTCTGGGCGACGTGGTGCGGGCCGTGCCGGGCGTCCATGCCTCAACTGGAAAAGATGCACGGCGAACTCGCGGACAAAGGCCTCGTGGTTCTGGGCCTGGACGTGGGTGAGGATGCCGGGACGGTGACGAAGTTCGCGAAAAAGCAGGGTTACACCTTTACCTTGCTGCTGGGCGCGGAGCCGGATGTTTCGGGCAAATACTTCGTAACGGGATATCCGACGACGTTCGTGATCGACCGCCAGGGCCGCATCGTATTCCACGAACTGGGCGGAGGATCGGCGGGCGAACTGCGGCGAGCCGTGGAAGCAGCGCTTCGCACCGGATCCTGAATGTTACACTGATCCATAATGTCGTACGCCCACATCCTGTTCGATGCCGACGAGCACGGGATCGCGACGATCACGGTCAACCGGCCCGATAAGCTGAATGCCCTTTCGGGCGCGGTGGTGCTGGAGTTGCAAGACGCCTTCGAGCGAGTGGCGCGCGATGCGGCCATTCGCGCCTCGATCGTCACCGGCGCGGGCGAGAAAGCGTTCGTGGCGGGCGCCGATATCGGGGAACTGGCGGTGCTGTCGGCCGTGGAAGCGCGCGAATTCTCGTTGCGCGGGCAGCGGGTGTTCCGCGCGCTGGAGACCATGCCGAAGCCATCGGTGGCCGCGGTCAACGGCTACGCGCTGGGCGGCGGACTGGAACTGGCCATGGCATGCACGGTGCGGTTCGCAGCGGAAAACGCCAAACTGGGACAGCCGGAAGTGAAGCTCGGGATCATCCCGGGCTACGGCGGCACGCAGAGGCTTCCGCGCCTGGTGGGCCGGGGCCGCGCGCTCGAACTGCTCCTTTCGGGAGAACCGGTGACGGCCGCGGAGGCGCACCGCATGGGGCTGGTGAACGCGGTGGCGCCGCAGGCGGAACTGCTGAACTACAGCCGGGCCTGGCTGGTGAAGGTGATCGCCAACGGTCCGGTGGCGCTCGGGCTGGTGATGGAGACCGTGGACGCGGGGCTGGAAGCGAACCTGGAAGCGGGTCTGCGCCTCGAAGCCGCCGCTTTCGGCGTCAGCGCCGCAACCGAAGATCGTCGCGAAGGCACGCGCGCGTTTCTGGAAAAGAGACGCCCGGCCTTCGCGGGAAAGTGAACCATGTCGCGAGTATTGGAAGGCCAGCTTTCGGCCGCGGGCCTGCGGTTCGCCGTCATCGTGAGCCGATTCAACAGCTTCATCACGGAGCGCCTGCTGGCGGGGGCCATGGACGCGCTGAACCGCACGGGCGCCGACCCGGACCTGATCGACGTCATCAAGGTCCCGGGCTCGTGGGAGCTTCCGCTGGTAGCGGGCGAAGCGGCGCGGCAGCACCGCTACGATGCGCTGATCTGCCTGAGCGCGGTGATCCGCGGAGAGACGCCGCATTTCGACTACGTGGCGGCGGAGGCCGCCAAGGGCCTGGCGCACGTGGCGGCGGAAACGGGCGTGCCGGTGGCCTTCGGGGTGCTGACGACCAACACGTTGGAACAGGCCATCGATCGCGCGGGGGCCAAGAGCGGCAACAAAGGATTCGACGCCGCCATGACCGCCATCGAAACCGCGAACCTGTTGCGCGCGCTCCGGCAGGCCCCCTGATGCCTTCCCGCCACCGGTCCCGCGAGCGCGCGCTCCAAATCCTGTTCCTCTGGGATTCCCGCAGGCAGCCCGTGGCCGATGCGATCGACGCATACTACGACACGCTCTATTCCGAGGAGCACCCGGAGCGCGATCCGTTCGTGGCCGACCTGGTGCGCGGCACGGTGGAGAGCGTGGCGGAGGTGGACCAGCAAATCTCGAAGCACGCCGAGCACTGGCGCATGGAACGGATGCCCGCGGTGGACCGCAACATTCTGCGCCTGGCGGTTTACGAGATGTCGCACGGCGGGACGCCCGCGGCGGTAGCTATCGACGAGGCATTGGAACTGGCGCGCCGGTATTCCAACGAAGAGAGCGTGCAGTTCGTCAACGGCGTGCTGGATGCCATCCACCGGGGGCTGCCGCAGGCCGATCCGGCGCGGACGGGTGGGGCGGGCCCATAGACTGCGGGAGTCTGGTTGGGGGTGAGGGCGCTGAAGCCGATTGCCTTCCTCACACGTCTAAATGGACAGGTGGGGTATACTTTGCCGTGTAAGGATGGTTCGCGAATGGGCGTGAAGTGGCGTTCCCTGTTTATTTTGCCGGTAATTGTACTGCTTTTCTCGGTTCTGGGGGGCCTCTACGGCACTCGGGTCCAGGTGGCGGCGGCGGCTTCGTCCTCCGATCCGGAGCAAATCGGTCTCAGCAAAGACTTTGACAGCCTGGCGAAGGTTTACGCCCTGGTGGAAGAGAACTACGCCGACCGGGTGAGCGCCGACAAGGCCTTCTACAAGGGGGCCATTCCGGGAATGCTCCACACCCTGGATCCGCACTCCAACTTCTTCGATCCCAAAGAATACCGGATGCTGCTGGACGACCAGAAGGGCACCTACTACGGGGTCGGAATGTCGGTCTCGACGCGCAACGGCAAAACCGTGGTGATTGCCCCGTTCCCCGGTTCTCCGGCCTACAAGGCCGGGCTGCGGCCGGGCGACATCATCTTCTCGGTGAACGACAAACCCACCGAAAACCTGAACACCACGGAGGTCGCCGACCTTTTGAAGGGGCCCCGCGGCACCCCAGTGAAGGTCGTGGTTTCGCGTGAAGGCGAGCCGGACTACATGTCGTTCGCGGTGATCCGCGACGAGATCAGCCGCAAGACCGTGCCGGACGGCTTCTGGTTGAAGTCCGACATCGCCTACCTCAAGATTCTGAGCTTCGGGGAGAACACCCACAAGGAGCTGGAGGAAAACCTGAAGCGGCTGGGCGAAAACAACATCAAGGGGCTGGTGCTGGACCTTCGGGACAATCCCGGCGGCCTGCTGAACGCGGGCGTCGCGGTGGCCGACCATTTCCTGCAAAAGAGCCAGCTCATCGTTTCGCACCACGGGCGTTCGTCACCCGAGAGGCCGTACTTCGCGCGCAACGGGAACCGCGGCCGCGACTATCCCATCGTGGTGCTGGTGGATCAGCAATCGGCGTCGGCGGCGGAGATCGTCTCGGGCGCGCTGCAAGACCACGACCGCGCCTGGATCCTGGGGGTGAGGACTTTCGGCAAGGGCCTGGTCCAGACCGTTTATCCGCTTTCGGAGGGCACCGCGCTGGCGCTCACGACGGCGCATTTCTACACGCCCAGCGGACGGCTCATCCAGCGCGACTACTCCAACACCTCGTTCTACGATTACTACTTCCACAAGGACGAGAACGCGCAGAATCCGCTGGACGTGAAGATGACCGACAGCGGCCGCACGGTCTACGGCGGGGGCGGCATCGCACCGGACGAGAAGTTCGAGTATCCCAAGATGGACCGGCTGGAAAGCCAGCTCTATCGCGAAGGGCTCTTCAAATTCACTCGCTCCTACTTCACCAAACATAGCAGCAAGCTGCCCAACGGCTGGATGCCCGACGAAGCGGTGTCGAACGAGCTGCACGACTACCTGTTGGGCGCGGGCGTCAATTTCACCGAGGAAGAATTCACGCGCGACCAGGACTGGATCAAGCGTTACCTCACGAAAGAAATGTACCTCTGGGCTTTCGATGTGGACGAAAGCGACCGCGTCTTTGTCCGCACCGATCCGGAGGTGCAGAAGGCCATCGACGCCATGCCCAAGGCCGCCGCGCTGGTGCAGAACGCCAAGAAGGTGATGGCGGAGAGGATGAGCCCGCGGGCGGGGCAGTAAGGGCTCGGCGGGAAGCGGCCCGGAGCCAGGGATTCCCCGGATCTCAGAAAGCTTGCTTTGAGGAGCGAGTGCGTTTATTCTCTCCTCACTATGCCAGAAAAATACATTCAGATAGATGGGACGACCGGAAAACCCGGATACATCGGCAAGGACGATGGTCAAAAGGTCCCCGGGATGCCGGCTGACGACGATCTCTGCGGGATCACCTTTGAACTTTACAAGACCGAGGTGGGGTCGGGCGAAGAAACGATAACGGTGTACGGGGTCAACTTCGCCTGCGTCCCCACCGACAAGTGCAACGAAAAGAATAAGGAAACAAACAAGGAGAAGGAAAAACTCAAGAAAGACATCGACGCAGAGCAGAAGAAAATCGATGACGCCAACAAGGCAATCAAGGACGACGACAAGATAATCGGCGACGACAAGAAGAAGCCGCAACACGAGCAGGCAAAAGCCGACAAAAAGAGAGCGGAAGGCGAGAAGAAAGAGGCGGAAAAGAAGCAGGCGGGCCTGAAAGACGAGCTCAAGAAGTGCGGGCCGGAATGCACCTTGAAGTTTCTGGTCGCCACGGGTGGAGACGAGACGGTAAAGTACAGCCTGACGCTGGATCAGATCAAGAAGAAGAAAATCGAGTACGCAGTCTGTCTTTGCGTAAAAGTGGCGCCTCCCAAGAAGAAATAGGGAGACACTCCTGGTAACATCGAGGTTTGAACCCCGAACCCCAGATCATCATTCTGGATGCGGGCGGCCAATACTGCCACCTGGAGGCCCGCAAAGTGCGGGACCTGGGCGTCTACGCGGAAGTCCGCGCCAGTGAGACTCCCGCCGTCGAACTGGCCTCCGCCAAGGGCATTATCATCTCGGGCGGTCCGGCGAGCGTATACGATCCCGGCAGCCCGACGGTAGATCCCGGCATCTTCGCGCAAGGCCAGGCGGTGCTGGGCATCTGCTACGGCCAGCAGGTCATGGCGCACCTGCTGGGCGGCGCGGTGCGCAAGGGGGAAAAGGGCGAATACGGCCTCGCCATGCTGGACCTGGAGGAGACCGCCGACCCGCTGTTCGCGGGCCTTTCCGGACGCCAGCAGATCTGGATGAGCCACCGCGACGTGGTCGGCTCCGTTCCCCAAGGCTTCCGCGTGGTGGGGCGCACCGACACGTGCGCGGTAGCAGCCATGGCGGCGCCGGAGCGCAGACTCTACGGCCTGCAGTTCCACCCGGAGGTGGTCCACACGGCGCGCGGCGGAGAGTACCTGGCGAACTTCGTGTTTGGCGTGTGCGGCTGCCGGAAGGACTGGGACCCGCGCCATCGCGTGCCGCTGATCGAGCGCGAGATCCGGGAGGCGGTGGGGGACCGCAAGGTGTTCTTCTTCGTCAGCGGCGGCGTGGATTCCTCGGTGGCGTTCACGCTGACAACGCGGGCGCTCGGCGGGGAGCGCGTGCGGGGCGTGTATGTGGATACCGGGCTGATGCGCGAAGGCGAAACCGAATTCGTCCGCCGCATGCCGGGGGTGGCGGTGGAGCATGCCGAGGAGCAGTTCCTGAGCGCGCTGGCGGGCGTCACCGACCCCGAGCAGAAGCGCCACATCATCGGCGAGGAGTTCGTGGCGGTGCAGGAGCGGGTGATCGAAACGCGGCGCCTGGTGGACGAGCACTGGATCCTGGGACAGGGCACCATCTATCCGGACACTATCGAATCGGGCGGCACTTCCAAGGCGGCGGTGATCAAGACGCATCACAACCGGGTCGCGGGCATCCAGAAGCTGATGGAGTGCGGGCGCATCGTGGAGCCGCTGAAATCGTTCTACAAGGACGAGGTGCGGGAGATCGGCCGGGAGCTGGGCCTGCCCGCGGAACTGCTGGACCGACATCCGTTCCCAGGCCCGGGCCTGGCCATCCGCTGCCTGTGCTCGGAATTCGACGCGCCGGTGCGCGCCACCGCGGAAGGCTGGGTGATCCCGGTAAGCTCGGTGGGGGTGCAAGGCGATTCGCGGAGCTATGCGCCGGTGCTGGCCATCGACGCGCTGGACCACGCGCGGGCCACGGGGCTGGCCAACCGGCTCTCGGGCGTCAACCGCATCATCGCCGCGGTGGAGACGCGGGTTCCGACAGGGGAGATGCAGGTGCGCGCCTGCGCGCTGACGCCCGAACGCATCGCGCGCCTGCGCCGGGCCGACGCCACGGTGCGCCGCTTGAGCGCGGAAAGCGGGTTCGATCGCACGGTCTGGCAATTCCCCGTGATCCTGATACCGCTGGGCACGGCGGAGTCGCCCGATTCGGTGGTGTTGCGTCCCGTCGAGTCGGTGGACGGAATGACGGCCCAATCCGTCACCATGCCGGAGGACCTGCTCGGCCGGCTATGTGGCGAGCTGCTGGAGGCCCAAGAGATCGCGGGCGTGTTCTACGACCTGACGCACAAGCCGCCGGGGACGATCGAGTGGGAGTAGGGGAGGAGCGGCAGCGTTACTTCGGCGCCGGCAGCTTCACTTCGACACCCATCTCGCGGTTCAGGCGGTCGGTCAGCTCCCGGTCGACCAGGGAAACCGACACCTGATTGTGCGTGTTGCCGGTAGTGAAGTAGTGCAGCGTGTCGCCATCCACCCAGTAGGCAATGGCGGAATAGATGGTATGGTCCTTGAACGCGATGAGGTAGTGCGCCGGTTCGGACGCCGGGACCTGCGCCTGGGGCACATCAGCCGGCTGGTCGGACTGAGGCGGGTACATGCCCATGGGCTGCATCTGCTGGGTCTGGCCCGCGCCGAACTGGTTGATGATGACCGGAGGCTGCTGCGGGGGGAGGATCACGGTGACGTTGGGCTGCTGGGACATCAGGGTGGTAGGATCCATCATGTAGGAGCCGTCGTAGTATCCGCCGTATCCGCCGTATCCGCCCACGTAAACCGGATAGGCGATCACGGTCGACCGGCCGCGGCGGACGGGTGCGGCGGGCCGGCCAAAGCCCTGGCCGCTGCCTAGCAAGCCGAAGCCGGCCACCGGCGCGGGCACCCCGATCTGCGGGCCGCCGCCACCGGGATACACCACGTTGCCCGTGGTCCTTTGCACGCCCGGCAGCGCGGAGGTGCCGCCGGGATAGACGACGTTGCCGAAAGCCCGCGTGATGGGAAGGTGTTGACGAAGCCACTCCGATTCTGGGCCGCAAGCCCCGTAACCGCCGACAGCGCAATCGCAAACCCGACAAGCGTTCTCATGTCCGCATTGTACCGCCGCGGGTAAAGCCAGTGGTGACCGAGCGATCCCGCGGAACCGGCCTCCAGCAGGATTGACGGCGGCGGGGGCGCGGGCGTGCACTACTGCTTTTTCGTAACGGGAGCGGCGGGCGGCGCGGCGGCGGGCTTCGCCGCAGCAGGGGCGGCTGGCGGGGGCGCGGCCGGATGGGCCTGGTCGTACTGCTTGACGATCTCGTTGGTGATGTCGATCGAAGCGTCGGCCCAAAGCACGGGGGATTGCGGATTGCTCACGTCCACCACCAGGGCAATGCCGTTCTGGGAGGTGAACTTCTGGATGACTTCCATCACCTTCTGGCCCAGATCGCTCATGATCTGGCCCTCGGCGGCCTGCACTTCGGACTGGAAGTCTTCGCTGTCCCGCTGCAAGGCCTTGGTGCCGGTGTCGATGTCGCGGTTCAGCTTGTCTTTGGCAGCCTGGCTCATGGTGGCGGTCCCGGCCCGCAACTGGGACTGCATGGCCTGGAGGTCGGACTGCTTCTTGTCCAAAACCTGCTTGCGAGGAGTGAACTTGGTTTGAAGCGCCTGCGCCGCCTTCTGCCCGTCCTGCGTGCTCATGATGGCGTTCTGCACGTGGATGGTGGCGATCTTCACCGGAGCGGGAGCGGGGGCCTGCGCGTGCGCCAGGGCGGCCAGGGCCGCAAGAAATACGATATTCTTCGTCAAAGGTGGAAACTCCTACTGCTTCTTCGTCGCGGGTGTGGAGGGCGGCGTCTGCTTGGGCGTGGGCGCGGGCGGCTTCGCCGCGGCGGGAGCCGGCGGGGCGGCAGGAGCCGCACCGGGATGCGCCTGGTCGTACAGCTTCACGATCGGCTCGGTGATGTTGATCGACTGGTCGGCCCACAGGACCGGCGTTTGCGGGTTGCTCACGTCCACCACGAGGGCGAAACCGTTCTGGGTGGCATACTTGATGATCACGTCCATCATCTTCTGGCCCAGGTCGTTCATGATCTTTTGCTCTTCCTGCTGCACCTCGGCCTCGAAATCCTCACCGTCGCGGGTGATGGACTTGTTGAGGGTGTCGATGTCCCTGGTGATTTTTTCCTTGGCCGCATCGCTCATGGTGGCGGAGCCCTTCTTCAACTGGTCCTGAAGGGAGGCAAGATCGGCCTGCTTCTTGTCCAGCTCGGCCTTCTTGGGACTGAACCTGTTTTGCAGGTCCGCCGTAGCCTTCTGACCATCCTTGGTACCCAGGATGGCGGTTTGAACGGCGATGATCGCTACCTTCGTCGGGGTTGCCTGGGCGTACGCCACGGCAGTCATTCCCACCAGCAGGGCGGGGAAAACAGCAAAACGTTTCTTCAAGCTGGGTACTCCTAACAGTGTGGATACTAACATTAATTGTCTCAAACCGGCGGGGGCCCAGGGATCGTCCGGGGCGTCAAGCGGGCCCTCCGATGTTAATTCTCCGCCAGGCGCGGCCGGGCCGCATCAGCCCGCCGGGCGGCATCGGAGCGCAGCGCCGCATCAGAACGTCCTGCCGATGGTGAAGCGGAACATCGTCCGCTTCTCGAAAAACGGATATTGCTGGCCGTAAGACGCCACGGCGTTGGTGAAGGTGGCGGCATTGGGGAAAGAGGAGCGGTCGGCTACGATGGGCGGCTGCAGATACTCGCGCACGGTCGACGGGTTATACGCGAAGTAAACACGGAACGGGGCGTTGACCACGGGCAGCATCACTTGAATCTCGAGGCCCGTGGAAGCCCGCGGTTTCTGCGTGCCGGGCGCGATATACACCTTGCCGTCGAAGCCCGCCTGGGGAAACTGCGCATTCAGGTCGGATATGCGGCTGGATTCCACGGTGAGCTGGCTGGCGCGTAGAATCCGGTCCACGCCCGCGTCGAAAAACGGCGCCAGGACCACGGGGCCGACGATGGGGATGCGATACTCGAAATTCCCCAGCAACTGGGTGTCGCCGCCCGGCGTGATCAACTGGTACGAGGGGATCGCCATGGTGACCGGAGCGCTAATGATGGCGCCGTTACTGATCACTTTCTGGGTGCGCGCCGTTCCATCGGAGTTCAACACGTTGACCGAAGACGCCGTCGGAATGAAGGCGATGGGAGTGATTCCCCAGATCTCGAAGCCGCGGATGTCCTGCTCGCCTCCCATCCAGCGGCGGGAGAAGGGCGGGATGTACCTCCCGCCATATCCGGTGACCACCGACGACATTCCGTGAAACGCCAGGATGTGGCCCTTATGCCAGGGCGCCTGCTTGAAATACTTGCCGTCCACCGTGGCGCCGAGGGTGTCCACATTGCCGCCCAGCGGGCCGCCGGCGAAATCCAGGGAGAAGAATATGCTGTGGCCGGCCGTCGGCGTGATGGGATGGTTCACCGTGTTGTAGGTATAGGAGGGCACGATGTGGCTGGTGTGGATACCGTTCAGCGAATTGGGCCCGGCCACGCCGCTGAAGTTGATGTACTGGAAATAGTTGCTGGCCGCGGTGGTGAGCGTCGTCACGTTGGAGATATCGTACCCGTAGGTGATCCCCACGCGGGCGAAACTGCGCCGCAGCTGGGTGCTGGCGGAAACCGAGAATCCGTGGCTGTTCTGAACGTAGTTCAGGAGGTTCTGCGAACCGAGCTGGTTGTAGAGGGGAATCAGGTTCTGGCCCGCCAGAATGGAAGCTTCGCGCCCCTGGTCGAAACTGAACCGGCGCAGGTAAACCACAAAGCCGAGCTGGATCTGGCGGTCGAAGACATACGGCTCGGTGAACCCGAGGCTCACGTTGCGCATGCGCGTGCCGAGCTGCGATTCGAGCGAAAGCGTTTCGCCCAGGCCGAGGAAGTTGTTGGTCGAATAGTTGAATCCGACGAAGCTGCCGGCGATTCCGGAAACGCCGCCGTTCAAGCCGATGGAGTTCTTGCCGCGCTCCTTCACCTTGAGCGTGATATCCACGGTGTTGGACTGGGGGTTGCGCTTGATATCGGCGGCGTCTTCCTTTTTGAGCATCTCGAAATAGCCGAGCTGGTTCAGCCGCAGGATGCTGTAATCCCACAACTGGGTGTTGAAGATGTTGCCTTCGTCGAGCAGCAATTCGCGCCGGATGACCTTGTCGCGCGTGGTGGTGTTGCCGGAAAAGTCGATGCGCCGGATGAAGAACTGCTTGCCCTCGTCGGCGGTGATCGTGAGATCGATGTTGTCGGTGTTGGGAACCGGTTCGAAAGAGGGCTCCGGAACAAAATCGATGTAGCCGAACATGCCGTAATACTTGCGCAGGTTTTCGATGCCCTTGCGGAGCTTTTCGGTGGAGAACACGTCTCCCTTCTTCATGCCGAAGAAACCCAGCACGACGGAAGGCTCGCGGAACAGCTTGACGCCGGCGAAGGTGGCGTTGTTCAGGTGGTAGAGCCGCCCTTCTTCCACCGGCAGGGTGATATCGGCGTAGATTCCCTGGCTGTTGGTCTTGATCAAAGGAAGACGCCAGCCTTTGCCGCCCTTGGGAACGATGGAAACGGTCTCCTCCAGCACCTTGGCGGTGAAGTAGCCGTGATCGGTGTACGCCTCGACGAGGCGCTGCTTGTCCATTTCCAGTTTCGCCTCGTCGTAGGTCTTGGCGAAGAGGCTCTCCAGGATAATCGAGTGGGGAACGCCGTAGGGGTGGAGTTCCTTCATCTGCCGGACCGCCCATTCATTGCTGAACGCCGAGTTGCCCTGGATCTCGATATCGCCGACCTTGACCTTGGGCCCTTCCTTGACGTTGAACGTGATTTTCAACGAGGACGGCGGAATCTGCTCGACCTGCGGCTCGACGGTGGCGTACTGGCGGCCGCGCTCCGCCAAAAAGTCCTTCAGCGCCACGACCGCGCGCTGAACCTTGTCGGGATCGTACTGCGACTCCACCGACAAGCCGACCTTGCGCTCCTTGAAGCGGTCCAGAATTTCGGAGACGGTAACGGTGTGGATGCCCTCGTAGTTGATGGAGCGAATGACGCGCCGCTCGGTCACCACAAAGGTGACGATCAGACCGGTTTTTCCGGGTTCGGTCTCCAGGCGAATGTCGTCGAACCGGGAGGTGTTCCACAGCGCCATGAAATCGCGCCGCAGCGCATCTTCGCTGAAGATGTCGCCGGCCTTGGAATAGATCATGGCCTTCAGGGTGTCCTGGGGGACGCGGCGCGCACCGCGGAATTCGATGGCTTCGATGGTCTGGCCGGTCGCGGGCGGAGGGGCCTGGACGGTGGGCTTGGGGGCTTCCATTTGCGGCTGGGCGGGCTGCTGCAGCGGGAGCTGCGACGGCTGTTGCACGAGAGGCGCGGTCTCAAACGGATTTCTCGCGGGGGCCTGAGGGGTCGCCGGCTTGGGCGGCTGGGCGGGGGGCGGCTGCTGCTGTTGGGGGGGCTGCTGCTGGCCCTGGGGGTCTCCCGTCTGCGCGGCCAGCGGCATCATGCCTCCCGTGCAGAGGCAGGCCGATAAAACAACGAGGCGGATGCGCCTGAGGAATATCATTGCGACAAACCTTTCCACTCTGCCGCTCGCCCGTGGCGAGTGCGATGACGGTTTCTGCGATGCACGGGAGACACCACTCGTAAAGCCGGATTCAGAAGATGTAAAGCTTTATTTTACCGGAAGTTCGAAGACTCGACAAGGAGTGGCGCGGACTACAGGTGTGAACCCCCGGCACGGGTCCGGCAGCTAGTTTTCCGTGGGCGTTTTCTCCAGGTGGTCGACCACGATCAGCTCGACCGGCTGCTTGCGGGATTCCAGCTTGAGGCCGAGCTGCTGCACATTCGAAAAAATCGAACTGCCGGCCGGATCGGATGCGGCATCCGCCGGCGCCTTGCCGGGTTCTCCGCCGGCGCCGCCCATTCCCGGAACCATCATGCCGGATGCCCTGGCAACATTCTTCAGATCCTCCATGGTGAGGTCGAACGCCACCTGGTAGTTGCCTTTCAGGCCGGTCATGTCCACCACGGGCCGGTCCACGAAGCGAGACAGAACCTCGGCAAACCCCGCCATGGTCATCTTCAAGGTTTCGAGGTGCATGGTGCCGCCCGGCCCCATGGACATCTTCGTCTGCCCGTTTGGCCCTCCCGAGACCACCATGCCTTTGCCCTCCATGCTGCCGCTGACTCGCACCGGGCCGTTTCCGGTGTTCACGGTGACGCCGCCGCCACCGGCAGGCGCCGCCGGACCGGAAGGCGCGCCGTCCGGGCCGGCGGCCGCTGGAGTATCGGTGTCGGGCGGGGATTCTTTCAGCCTGGGCCCGTTCTTTCCCACCAGCAGGGCGTACACCGGCTGGTCCTTGCTATCGCGATGGATGGTGAGCTTGAACCGGTCCGCCAGCAGCGCCTGGAGCATTTCCGGCACCTGGTCCTTGGATGCGCCCTCGGGCATCTTGGCCAATATGTCGAATCTCTCGGTGGCCATCCAATCCGGCCCCGAGACCTGGTATGTCTTCACGCGGTACGCCGTGCGAATCAGGTCCGACAGGGACAAGAAGCCGATATCCACCCTGGCTGCGTCGATGGACACGCCCACGTGGAGCTTGCCCGACGCGACCATTGCCGGATTGAGGGGCGCGGCGGGCTTGATGGTGGCGACTTCGAAAGCCGGTCCGGCGGCGGGCGCCTGGCCGAACACCAGACCAGCGGCGAGCAACAGGCCGGCACTAATTGCGGAAAGAGAGCATTTCGACATTATGGATATTCCCAGAATAGCGTTTTTCCTTTCCCCATCTCAAAGGAAGAGGTCGGCAGTCACGTGGAACAACTCCGCGAGCTTCTTCGCCTGCGCCTTGCTGATGGCTCGCTTTCCGCTCACAACCTCAGAGGCTATGCCGCGGGAACCAAACACGCCGAGCAAATCGCGCTGGCGCAGGCCGTGCTCTTCCCTCAAGCTGCGCAACCGGCTGTCGGACGTTGATCCTTCGAGAGCGTAGTTGGCATCCTCGAAGGCTTCGATAAGCACGGTCAGGAGCTCGGAGTACTCCCGCTCTTCCGGGGTGAGTTCGTCATAGCGTTTGTCGAACTGCTCCAATTCGGCGATGAGGCGCTCATTTTCCTCGGTACGAATGACCGCCGGCAGCTTGCGCGCCAATAGACGGCCGTAGCGCTTTGGATCCACTTCGAGCACGGAATGTTTCATCGCTTCTTCCAATCCTCCCTGCTGTATTCCTGGTGCGTCATCACGTGGCGAATGTAAACCTTGCCGGTTCGATAGTTGATGTACGTGGCCAATTCTGACAGGCAGCCGCCCGAAATCGCGGCCGGCCAGCCGCGATCATTCGCCGCATCCCTCGTAGATACGCGCACGGATTTCCGTCCAGGAGAGTCTCCGCAACAACCCCCTGCCTGGGAAGGACCCGTCGCGCAGGCGAAACCGCGGAGCAGGCCGCCGACGCCGCGAAGCACGGCGACTCAAGCCGGCGCCTCCACCGTCCGCCGGATGAAGGTCACGATGGCGTCCAGCGAGGCGCCGGGCTGAAAGACCGCCGCCACGCCCTGCCGGCGGAGCGCCTCGGCGTCGTCGTCGGGAATGATTCCGCCGACGATCAGCTTGACGCCGGCCATATCCTTCTCGCGCAGCAGCTCCAGCACGCGCGGCACAATCGCGTTGTGCGCGCCCGAAAGGATGGACAGGCCGATCACCTGCACGTCCTCCTGCAGAGCGGCGTTCACGATCATCTCGGGCGTCTGGCGGAGCCCGGTGTAGATCACTTCCATGCCGGCGTCGCGCAGCGCCCGCGCGATGATCTTCGCGCCGCGATCGTGGCCATCCAGGCCCGGCTTGGCTACCAACACTCGAATCGGTTGTGACATGGCTCAAATGTGTGACGTTTCCTGGTACGTGCCGAAGACCTCCCGCAGCGCGTCGCAGATCTCGCCCAGGGTGGCGTAGGCGCGCACCGCGTCCAGCAGGCGCGGCATGGTGTTCTGGGTGCCCTCGGCCGCGCGCTGTAACGCATCGAGCGCCCGCCGGACGCGGCCGGAATCGCGGCGTTTCCGCAGCGCCGCCAGCCTGGCCTCCTGGCGCCGGGCCGAGGACTCGTCGATTTCGAGCAGCTCGATCGGCTGGTCTTCCGACTGGAACCGGTTCACCCCTACAATTATGCGCTCCCCGGCTTCCACCTCGCGCTGGTAACGGTAGCTCGCCGCGGCAATTTCGGTTTGCGGGAAGCCCTCCTCGATGGCCGCGATCATCCCGCCCATCTCGTCGATTCGACGGATGTAATGGTTGGCCGCGGCCTCGGTTTCGAGCGTCAGCTTCTCCAGAAAATAGCTGCCGCCCAGCGGATCGGGCGCGCCCGCCACGCCGCTTTCGTACGCCAGCACCTGCTGGGTGCGCAGCGCGATGGTCACGGCGTGCTCGCCCGGCAGCGCGTAGGCCTCGTCGAGCGAATTGGTGTGCAGCGATTGCGCCCCGCCCAGCACCGCGGCCATGGCCTGCAACGCCGTCCGCACCACGTTGTTGTACGGCTGCTGCCAGGTCAGCGAGCAGCCCGCCGTCTGCGCGTGGAATCGCAGCCTGGCGCTGCGCTCGCTTCGCGCGCCGTAGCGGCCGCGCATGACGTACGCCCAGATCTTGCGCGCCGCGCGGTACTTGGCGATCTCCTCGAAGAAATCGTTGTGGGCGTTGAAGAAGAAACTGAGGCGCGGAGCGAATTCGTCGATCTCGAGGCCGCGCTCCAGTGCCCAATCCACGTACTCGATCGCGTCCCGCAGGGTGAACGCCAGCTCCTGCACGGCGGTCGAGCCGGCTTCGCGGATGTGGTAGCCGCTGATCGATATCGGGTTGAACTTCGGCGTGTGGCGCGCCGCGAACTCGATGGTGTCGGTGACCAGCCGCATGGACGGCCGGGGCGGAAAGATGAACTCCTTTTGCGCGATGTACTCTTTCAGGATGTCGTTCTGAATGGTCCCGGAAACCTGCGTCCAGTCGACGCCCTGCTGCTCCGCCACCGCCAGGTACATGGCCCACAGCACGGCGGCGGGCGAGTTGATGGTCATGGACACCGTGACGCCGCCCAGCGGAATCCCGCGGAACAGAGTCTCCATGTCCTCGAGCGAGCAGATGGAAACCCCGCACTTGCCCACCTCGCCCAGGCTCATGGGGTGGCCGGCGTCGTAGCCCATCAGGGTGGGAAGATCGAACGCTACGGAAAGGCCGGTCTGCCCCTGTTCCAGAAGGTAGCGGTAGCGGCGATTGGTCTCCTCCGGCGTGGCGAAGCCGGAGAACTGCCGCATGGTCCAGAGCTTCCCGCGATACATGTCGCGATGGATGCCGCGGGTATAGGGAAATTCGCCCGGCGCGCCCAGGTCGCGGCGGGCGTCGAAGCCCGCCAGGTGCCCAGGCCCGTAAACCGGCTCGATGGGGACCCCGCTGATGGTCGTGAACTGCCGTTCGGCGGTTTTCATGTCGCTATCGTCACCCCCAGTGTGGCACAGGCAATCCTGTCTGGAGTTAGTTGACGTGGCGGGGGGAGGCGGCGCGGGTTTCCGGCCGCAACGAAAAAGCCGGCTCCGCAGAGCCGGCTTGATAGACGAGACCCGAGACTGAAGACGGTTCCCCCCGAAATCGATCTCCAGCCCCAGTCTCTTGGGATACGATTCACCGGGGGCCCGTTGCGTTGCAGTTACAGGACCGTGACGTGTATTGCGCCACACCAAACGCGCGACCGGCTAATTCCGCGATCCCACGCTTTCGGTCCGTCCCGCCAGCGGCTGTACGGAGCCCGCGCCGCACACCGCCACCCCGGTCTTGATCAGCGCCGTCAGGAAGTTGGACAGCAGGAGGTAGAACACCTGCTCGGTCAGCGGCTGCTTGCCGGGCAAGCGGAAGGTCACGGGCAGTTCTTTGGAGATCACCAGCCGCACCGAATTGCGCTGCGGTTTGCCGCCGCGGTCCCGTTTGTTGGCGAGGATCAGCGGAGTCTGCATGACCAGGCCCGTGCGCCCCTCCACGTAGAACTGGCACCGCGAGAACCAGCCCAGGTTGGCCGGATCGGCGGCATCGAACAGCAGCAGCGGCCCCTCGCGCGCGGGAGTGCTGAGGTCGAGGTGCATACTTCTCTCCCCGTCCTTCAGCCGGGTGTCGAACCCCGCCTGCCGCGCCACGTGGGTAACGATCTCCGGCTGAAGTTCGAGGTAAATCAGCTTGTGTTGGCCCGCCTGGAGAACCTGCATGGCTCGAAGGGCTATTGTACCGTGGCACAGGAATCGGTGCCGGGTTTGGCGCGCCCGCGGCTCAGCGACCCACCACGTCCCGATAGTATTTCTCGTATTGCGGGATGATCTTCTCGGAGCAGAAGCGCTCGGCCGCATTCCAGCGGCCGGCTTTGCGCATGCGATAGTGCAGGTCGCCATCGGACAGCAGGGCGGTCACGCGCGCGGCCTGCGCCGGGATATCGCCGGCGGCTTCCAGAAACCCGTCTTCTCCATCCGTGATCAGCTCCGGCACGCCGCCGACGCGGGTGGCCACGGGCACCACGCCGCAGGCCATGGCCTCCAGCGCAACCAGGCCGAACGACTCCAGCTCGCTGGGCATCAGCAGCACGTCCGCCAGCGGGATGAGGCGCTCCACGTGGTTCTGCTTGCCCAGGAACAGAACGTGGCGGTCCACCTTCAGCTCGCGCGCCAGGTGCTCGGCCGGGCTCCGGTCCGGGCCGTCGCCCACCATCAGCAGCCGCGCCGGAACGTTCTTTCGCACCTCGGAGAGAATCCGGATGCAATCCAGCACGCGTTTCACCGGACGGAAATTCGAAAGATGGATCAGCAGCTTCTCCCCGCCGGGAGCGTAGGCCGCGGCCCCGGCCTTGGCATCGTCGGGATGGTACAGATCGCAGTTCACGAAGTTGCGGATCACGCGGATCTCGTTGGAGATCCCGAAGACCTCCACCGTTTCCTTCCGCAGGTATTCGCTGATCGACGTGATGCCGTCGGATTTCTCCATGGAGAATTTCGTGATCGGAAAGTACGAGCGGTCGGTCCCCACCAGCGTGATATCGGTGCCGTGAAGCGTGGTGATGAAGGGCAGCCGCCGCGCGGCGGCGAGCATCTGCTGCGCCAGCATGGCGGCGATGGAGTGCGGAATGGCGTAGTGCACGTGCAGCAGGTCCAGGTTGTAGCACTCCGCCACTTCGGACATGCGCGAAGCCAGCGCCAGGCAGTACGGCGGATACTGAAACAGCGGGTAGTTGGACACTTCTACTTCGTGGTAGTGAATGCGGGGAATGCCGGGGTCGAGCCGGATGGGATTGGCGTAGGTGATGAAATGGACCTCGTGGCCGCGGTTGGCCAACTCCATTCCCAACTCCGTGGCCACGATCCCGCTGCCGCCGTAAGTGGGATAGCAGGTGATGCCGACGTTCACTTCCCCAACGTAGCATTATCGGGGCGCAGGATACCGGCGCCGATCTGGCCGTTCAGATTTTCATCCGGCCGGGCGATGTCGCCGCCGCCGAAGTAGACGGCCCCGCCGTACACCGCCGGGTCGCAGATGACTTTGGAATCCCAGCTCGCAGTCCCGCCGAAGACGGCGGGGAGCTTGCGCCAATGCACGCCGTCGCCGGATCGCGCCAGGCCCAGGCGGCGATTCTCGGCGGCGTCCCGCCCGGTGTAGAGCATCCAGTAGGAATCTCGCGCGATCCACACGGCGGGTTCGCCGAGCCCATTTTCATCGAACGCCCCGGCATCGCCCAACTCCAGAATCGGATTGGAGCGCAACTTTTGAAAATGGATGCCGTCTTGCGATCGCGCCACGCCCAGGCGCTGGCGATGCGCGCGATCCTGTCCCAGGTAGTAGAGATAGAAATAAGGCGCGATGCGAATCACGTTCGGATCCGCCACGCCCATCTCGTCCCAACTCATGTACGGCCCCGGTTCGAGCACGGGACGCGCCTCTTTGCGCCAGTCGCGTGCAAAACCGATGCTCGGCCTTTCCTTCGGACCGGCCACGTACCAATACAAGACCTGGTTCGCGTACCGGCCCGCGGAGCCGTTGGCCGCGATGTACGAGCCCTCCCAGGTCCGCGGATCGGGCGAGAGGACCGTGCCCAGCTTACGCCAATGCTCATGGCCATCGGAGAGCGCGTGCGCCGTGCGCCACGTGTGGCCATCGAATTCGGAGTAGAACATGTCGCGGCCGCCCACCACGGACGGTTTGAGGACGTCGCGCGCCTCGCCGCGGGGGAGCACCGGTTCCGCCCGCTGCTCAAACGTAAACGTCAGATCGGGATCGCCGCCCGCAAGCCGCGGCAGTGTGAAATCGGCGTATCGGCCGCAGCCGGCGCACGCCAGTGTCAACACCAGCCACGCGCGCCTCATTGCAGGGGTATGCGGAATTTCAGGCCCGCCCCCCTGCCGGGCCGCGATTCCAGCAGCAGGTCGGCGTTCAGCGACCGCGCGCGCCTCTTGAGGCTGGCCGGTCCCAGCCGCAGCAATTCCAGTTCCTCGAGAGTGTAGGTGCCCGCGAAGTTGAAGCCGTGGCCGTTGTCGTCCACCGAAATTTCCAGTCCGCTGGGGCTCTTTTCGATGGCCACGGCTACGCGCGAGGCTCCGGAATGCTTCTGCACATTGGCCAGGGCTTCGCGCAGCATCTGCAGGACATCGGCGGTCATCTCCTGGGGCAGGCCCACGGAGGTATCGGCGCCCAGAAAGGCGCACGGGATGCTGCTTTCCTTCTGGAAGGCTTCACAGGTGCGCCGGGCGGTAGCCACCAGGTTGGCCCCATCCACATCCACGGGCCGCATGCTGTGCAGGAACACGCGCAGGTCGCGGATTTGCGTGCTCGCCAGTGTCCGGAGCTGCTTCAAATCCTCCATACCGGCTTCGAAGTCGCGTTCGAGCAGCTTGCGCAGGACCTCCAGGCGCATCTGCAGACTGATGAAGCTCTGCAACGGGCCATCGTGGAAATCGGAGGCGATCCGCTGGCGCTCCACCTCGCGAGCCTTCTCGGCGGTTTTCTGCGCCTCGTTCACTTTTTCGTTCAGGAGCTGCACTCGTGCCGAGTCCCGCTGGAGCCGGAGGGCAAAGGCGCTGGCCACGATCCCGCCCACCATGATCGTCGGTTGCAGAAGGACAATGGCCCTGCCGGGCAGCGCCAAACAGAAAATCACGCAAATGCCCGCGATCAGCACCAATTGCATGGCGGTGTACAACATCAGCGCCTCGGCCAGCAAATACAGGTAGAAGATGGAGTCCAGCCAAACCAGGCGGTCGGTTCCGATGCTCGCCAGGACCAGGAAGAAAACGGTGTCGGCGAAGAGGGCCAGCAGACCCAGCAACCCGCTGAGGCCCTTGCGGCGCATAGCCAGCAACAGGGCCAAAGCCAGAAACAGCGCCAAAAGGCCGCGAACCGGCAGGGACAGTTCCGGCAGGTACAGTAAACTGAGTCCCAGAGCGGCGGCGGCCAGTGCGGTCCGCACCCAGGGGATCGATCGGGACCACGGGAACTTCGCCAGGGAGATCACACCATCATTTCCGGTACAGGTACAGCGTGTGGCTGCGGCCCTCGCCATCATCGGCGATGTTTTCCACTTTTTCCGGCGTCCACGCCTTGAACTCGAAATCGTGCGCCACTACGCGGGAGCCCTTCTTCAACTGCTTCTCGAGCAGCGGATAAACCTTATTGTCGATCGATTCCGGCAGCAGGTACACGGTCACCAGGTCCGCGGAGTTGTAATTCTGCTTCAGCAAATCGCCGTTCAGGATGCGCGCGTTCTTCTCCAGGCCCAGCTTTTGAATTCTGGCGATGCTCCGCCGGCAGAGATCCGGGTCCAATTCCACGCCGACCGCCTCGGCGTGAAACTTCTGCGCCGCCATGATGACGATGCGCCCGTCGCCCGAACCCAGGTCGAACATTTTCTCGCCGGCTTTGAGCCCCCCGAGCTGGAGCATCTTTTCGACAATCGTCTCGGGAGTGGGATAGTAGGGGGCCAGCTTGTCGCCGTCAAAGTTCTGGGCGGGAAGGGCCGCGCAGAAAAGGGCGGCGATCACACACAGTTTCCGCATGGCTCGTGGCCTTGATCGAATCGGTAACCACTTTACCACCATTTGTGTCCGGCTGAGGCGCGAATGCGGGGGAAGGTTTTCCACGCCTTTGTGCAAAAGCCTGTGGAAATCCGACGTCTCAAATTCCGTAACCAATCCTGCATTCATGGCTTTGTTATATTTTGCACTGCGATTCAGCAAATCGGGTCCGCTGCCGTTTAAAATCTGTAGCCTTAATAACTTTGAGGTGGAAGCGTGCTGATTAACCGAAGATATCAGGGAATTCCGAAGTGCTACACCCAGGACTTCTCCATCGGCTCTCCCCGTTTGCACAATTCGCAATGGGCGCTATCGGCATAGTAGCTGGCCTCCAGCTTGGCCAGGTAGTAGAGCGGGAGCGAGCCGAAGTTCACCGTACTGGGCGTGGGCTGGTAGATCACGACGGCTAACCCGACCACGATGGCGCCGCTCGCTTCCAGCAGCCTCTTCAGTTCCGCGAGCTTGCTTCCGGTGCGGAGAATGTCGTCCACCAGGACCACCGGCTCGCCCGGCTGCGGCTCGACGTATTGGCGGAAACGCATGGGCTCGTCATCGTGCTCCCGCTCGGCCCAGTACACCAGCCGGGCGCGCACCGCTTCGCAAACTCCGTAGGCCACGGGCAGCCCGCCGGTGGCCGGCACCACGATGGAAAGATCGGGCATGATGGCGCGGATTTCCGGGTTGGCGCGCAGCCGCCGGCTCAGACCCACCGAAAGGAGCCGCTGGTGCTGGTAGTGCCGCAGCGCCAGGGGCACCTGGAGGTACTCGTTGGAGTGCAAGCCGTTGGGATACTCGAAATGGCCGTCGCGAAGAGCGCCGGTCTCGCGCAGCAGGGCGACGACTTCCTCTTGAGTCGGGATCAGGTGCATAAGCTTAACGGTATCACCGGGCGGGCCACCATCTCTAATTCGCGCCGCGGCCCGTCAGGACGCGCGGGATGGTGCGCAACAGGATCTTCCAGTCGAGCGCCAGAGACCAATTGTCGATGTACTGCATATCCATCCTCATCCAGGTCTCGAAATCCACGCGGTCGCGGCCGGAGACGGCCCACAGGCAGGTCAGCCCGGGCCTCATCCGCAGGCGGCGGCGCTGCCAGCGCTGGTACTGGTCGACCTCGCTCGGAACCGCCGGCCGCGGCCCCACCAGCGACATATCGCCCCGCAGCACGTTCCACAACTGGGGCCACTCGTCGATGGAAAACTTGCGCAGATAGCGTCCGGCGGGGGTGAGCCGCGGGTCGTCCGGAATCTTGAAGGCGGTCTCGCGCGTGCTCAGATGCGCCAGTCCCGGTTTGAGATCTTCGGCATTCTCCACCATGGAGCGGAATTTATAAAAGAGGAACCGCCGCCCGTTCAATCCGCAGCGCACCTGTTTGAAGATGACCGGACCGGGTGAGGTCAACCGGACCAGGAGGGCGATCGCCGCCATGAACGGCGCCAGCACGACGAGTCCCGCCGCGCCGATGGCCACATCGGTGAGACGCTTCAACAGCAGGCGGATTTCGTCGTAGGGCGCGGCGGAAAAAGTGAGCAGCGGCGTCGCGCCGAAGCGGTCGAGCGATACGGTGCTGTTGACGTGCGGGAAGAAATCCACGGCCACCCGCGTGCGCACGCCTTCCTCGTCGCAAAGCAGGAAGGATTCTTCGAGCGACGCCAGGCTCTCGCTCTCCACCGCGAAGACGATCTCGTCCACCACGTGCTGCCGCAGGATGGACGGCAGCTCCCGGATGGGCTGAACCTGGTAGACGGCGTCCAGCGCCAGATCGCGAGGCGCGCTTCCGGGCCGCTCGTCGAGAAACCCGCGCAGCCGCACGCCATACTCCGCCGACTGTTCCAGCGCGCGCCCCATGCGGATGGCCCGTTCGCCGGTTCCGACCACCATCACGTAGTGCGGCGCCGCGAATTCGCGCCGGATGACGCCCACCACGCGCCCCGCCGTCAGCCGGAACGTCAGCAGCAGGACCCAGTCATAGGCGATGAAAAGGCCCAGAAAGGGACGGCTCAGGTCGAGCCGCAGCAGGTATTCGAACAGCACCAGGCAGATGGCGCCGTAAGCGCACTGCCGGGCCGAATCGCGCAGGATGACGGGCGGGTGGCCGGAATCGAGCTTTTCGTATATCTCCAGCCAGGCCGCTATGGAGACCCAGGCCACGAGCACGAAACCCAGCACCAGCGCCTTCGTCTCCACGGTCAGGAAGAAGAGGCGTCCCAGGTGGAGGAACTCGCGGCTCTGGTAGGCCGCCTCAAACGCCACAGCGGCCAGGCCCATGTCGGACAGCGCAAACAAAACACGGGCTTTACGCTGGCGTTTGAACATCCGGACCCAGCATAACATGGGGTGCGGGGAGTGGCGTTTCCGGCGGGCTGGCGGGGTGGGAACTTCCCGCCGCTCCCGGGGTCTATAGACACGTGATCGCCATCCGGCCGCTGGAGGATCTGGGCGCCGACCTCCGCCACGGCATGCGCGCGTTGCGCCGCGGGGCGGCTACAGTTTTTCCACAACCGGCCGATCTGTATATTGACATGACCTCTGGAGCAAGGCGGGCGGCGCGGTTTCGTTCTATCCCAACGTTCGCGGGGCCGGACAATCCGGCGCGCGAATCCCTCCCCAACCCCTCATTCACCCTCCCAAAGTCACCCAACTACACCCGGAACGGAGCCCGCCGCCCCTAAAGTTTTCCGGGGAGCCGTCCGATCTAATGCGCATGATGAAGTTCGGCGCTCCTATAACCATGTTCCTGGCGTTGCTGCCGGCTTGCGTGTGGCAGGGCGCGGCGCAATCGACTGCCCCCACGGTGAGTCCGAGTTCTCTCAGCTTCACCTACCAGGTGAACAGCTCGACCTATCCCGCGGCAGCCAAGCTGACCGCCTCGCTCCCCAGTTCGATGAGCACGGTGGTGATGACGGCCACTGCAACCTCGGCCCCACAGGGATGGCTCGCCGCGACTCCGGATACCGGCCGTACGCCTCTGGCCCTGTCGGTCACGGTCAACCCCACCGGTCTGGCGCCCGGCAACTACGCCGGCAGAATCGACATCGCCACCGCCTCCGCCACCGTGTCGGTGGCAGTGAGCCTGGCGGTTTCGAACCCTCCCTCGAACATTTCGGCGACTTCTCCTTCGTCCAACTACGCTTCGGCGACCGCTACCGCTCCGGCCTCCCTGACGTTCAGCTACACCACCGGCGACTTAGCCACTATCCCGGGCTCGAGCGAACTGGACGTGACCTCCACGGGCGACGTAATCCCGTTTGGTGTCACGGCGGCGAACGCCTCCGCCAAAGGAGGTACAGGCGGCGGAAGCGGAACCACTCCGGTCTGGCTGCGGGTGAACCAGTCCGGCCAGCTTCCCAATCTCAATACCAGCGGGGTGGCACTTTCGGGCTCCAGCGTGCCGATCACCGTCTCGATCGACATGGTCGCTCTGGGGACGCTCAATCCCGGCAGCTATACCGGCACGATCACGATAGCCGCCAACAACGCCGTCAACGGCACTGTCCCCGTCACCGTCAACCTGGTGGTAGCGGCCGGTGCGCCGGTCTTGAACCAGACTCTGCCGATTTTCCCGGCCAGCGTGATCGCCGGGCCGGCCCTCGATCCGGTCATCACGATCTACGGCGACAATTTTTTCAGCACGTCGGTGGTTACTCTCCAGCCTCAGAGCGGCGCCACCTTACCCATCACCCTGACCGCCACGCTGTTGAGCCGGAAGGTCATGCAGGCCACCATCAAGGCGGCTTACCTGGCGGTGCCGGCCGGCGCCGTGACCTACCCGATCAAATGGACTCTCACGGTGATGAATCCGGCGCCCCCCAGCAATCCCGTGCCGGCGCTTGCCACCACGGAATTCGACGTCACCGATCCCACGCTCCCAGGGATCAGCTCGGTGGTGAATTCGGCGAGCTATCTTCCCACCGCCGTGCAGACCGGCACCGCGGCAAATCCCGTGCCCGTTGGCGCCGTGTCGCTGTCGCCACGCCAGATCATTTCGATCTTCGGGCAGAACCTGGGACCCTCTTCGGCCACACCGGTGGCTCCCACCGGCACGCCGCCGGCGTACCCGACGACCGTCGGGGCGGTGCAGGTGACGTTTGTCGCCGGCACGTCGCCCAACACCACGACTTACCTCGCGCCGCTCCTGATGATCTCCGCCAACCAGATCAACTGCATCGTGCCGAAAGAAGTCGATGGGAGCGTCACTCCGGTAAACGTTACGGTGACCAATGCGGCCGGCCCCACGAACCCCTTCGCCGTCACCGTGGTGCCGGAGGATCCCGGCATGTTCACATTCGGCGGACTCGGCCAGGGGCAGTCAGCCGTGCTGAACATCGACAGCAGCGGCGCCTACACGATCAACTCAACCAAAACCGCCGCCGCCAGAGGATCCACCATTGCCATTTATGCAACGGGCTTGGGCGATCTGCAGGCCGGAACGAGTGTGGGCAACGGCGAGGTGGCCACGGCCGCGGTGAGCCTCGCCGACAACACCTGCCGGGTGGATATCGCCGGACAGCCGGCGGTGGTCAGTTATGCCGGCACGTCGCCGGGGGCCGTGGCTGGCCTGGTGCAGGTCAACGCGATCGTGCCTCCGACCGTGGCGGCCGGAACGGCCGTTCCGATTACCGTATCGATCGGCAGCGCCGCCAACTCGCGGCGCAGCCAGCCGGGGGTGACGCTGGCGGTGAAGTAACCGGTGCGGGGCTGCCCGCCTGCGTGGCCGTCACCTCTGCTTGGCCGCCATTTTCCGCTCGAGCGCCTTCATCAGCCTCGACTCGACGTCGCTCGGGATGGGATACGGGTCCATCCCTTTGTAGATCTGTATGGTCTTTCTGGTGGTGTCGGTGATCACCCAGCAGTTAGGACACTCGCTGATGTGTTGTTCCAGCTTGGACCGCACTTCCGCGTCTACACACTCATCCAGGTAGTCACTCAGCTCCTTCAGAAAGTCTTTACAGGTAAGCAAAGGCGTCATCTCCCTTGCGCTTAAAGAAGCGTGTCAACTTCTCCCTCAGTTGCAGGCGTGCCCGCAACAGTCTGCTCTTCACGGCTGGAACGGATAGGTTCAAAGCTTCGGCGGTCTCCTCGGTCGACAGTTCTTCGATGTCGCGCAACACGAAAACGCTTCGATAAGGTGGCTCCAGGCTTTCGATCGCCGAATCCAGGATGCCGCCGAGCTCCTCGCGGGTGAAGCGCTGCTCCGGATTCTCGTCCCAGGCGGCGATCTCACGGACCAGGGTGTCTTCGCCGGTGTCGATGGTTTCGTCGAGCGAAACCGACTTGTCGGACTTCCGCCGCCGCAGTTTCATCAGCGCCTGGTTCACTGCAATGCGCACGATCCAGGTGTAAAACTTCGAATCGCCCTTGAACTGGTCCAGGTGCTCGTAGGCCTTCATGAACGTCTCTTGCAGCACATCCTCGGCGTCTTCGCGGTTCTGCGTGACGTGCTGCGCCAGGCGGAAGATCTTGCCTTCGTAGCGCCTCACCAGCTCCCCGAAGGCTTTGTCATCGCCCTCGCGCGCCTGCGCGACCAGTACGGCTTCGTCGATTCCGGCTTGGCTGGAGACGGGCATGGGTCTGTTCCCCATCATAGCGCGGCGGCGGGCGGAACTCCCCGCATGTTACGCTGAAATTCTCCCTATGAGCGACATTGAGATTACCCTGCCCGACGGCAGCAAACAGCCGGCCGCGGCGGGCACCAGCGCAATCGAGGTCGCCCGGCGCATCAGCCCGCGCCTCGCGGATGCGGCAATTGTGGCCAGGGTCAACGGCGAACTGTACGATCTCACCCGTCCCATCGAGAGCGACGCCACCGTCCAGATCCTCACCGCGAAGGATCGCGAAGCGCTCGAGGTCTACCGCCACTCGACCGCCCACCTGCTGGCCGCAGCGGTCCTCGAGCTGTATCCGGAAACCAAGCTGGGCATCGGGCCGCCCATCGACAACGGCTTCTACTACGATTTCGACCGCGCCACTCCTTTCACCCCGGAGGATCTCGAAAAGATCGAACAGAAAATGTGGGAGATCCAGAAACGCCATCTCCCCTACGAGCGCATCTACACCAAGAAGGATGACGGCCTTCGCAAATACGGCGACGCCTGGATGAAGTGCGAGCTCATCACCGAGCGCGCCGGCGAGGTGTTCAGCGAGTACACCCTGGGTCCCCACTTCATCGACTTCTGCCGCGGCCCGCACGTGCCCGACACCTCGAAAATCAAGGCCTTCAAGCTGCTTTCCATCGCCGGCGCCTATTGGAAGGGCGACGAGCACAACAAGCAGCTGCAGCGCATCTACGGCACCGCCTTCTTCACTCCCAAGGAGCTGGAAGAGTACCTCAAGCAGGTCGAGGAGGCCAAGAAGCGCGACCACCGCAAGCTGGGCCGCGAACTCGACCTGTTCAGCATCCAGGAGCTGGCCGGCCCCGGGCTGATCTTCTTCCACCCCAAGGGCGGCATGATTCGCAAGCTGCTCGAAGACTGGATGCGCGACCAGTATCTCAGGCGCGGCTATTCGCTGGTCTACACGCCGCACGTGGCGCGCTTCGACCTGTGGAAGACCTCGGGCCACGCCAATTTCTACGCGGGCAACATGTTCAGCCGTATGGAGCTGGACGACGCCGAATACCAGCTCAAGCCCATGAACTGCCCGTTCCACATCCTGATTTATAAGGACCGGCAGCACAGCTATCGCGATCTGCCCGTGCGTCTGGGCGAGTTGGGCACGGTGTACCGCTACGAGCGCTCGGGCGTGCTGGCCGGCCTGTTCCGCGTGCGCGGCTTCACCCAGGACGACGCCCACATTTTCTGCACTCCCGAGCAGATCGAAGACGAAGTGGTGGCTTGCCTCCAGTTCGCCGTCGATACCCTCACCACCTACGGATTCCACCAGTACGAAGCCGAGCTTTCCACCTGGGACGGCGGCGCGAGCGGCAAATACGACGGCACGCCGGACCAGTGGCAGGTAGGCGAAAACGCCTTGCGCCGCGCCACCGAGCGCCTGAACATCAAGGCCAAGGTGGTGCCCGACGAAGCGGCCTTCTACGGTCCCAAGATCGACATGAAACTGGTGGACGCCATCGGCCGGCCGTGGCAGCTTTCCACCGTGCAGTTCGATTTCACGCTGCCGCGCCGCTTCGAGCTGGAGTATATCGGCGAAGACGGCAAGGCGCATCAGCCGGTGATGGTGCATCGCGCGCTGTACGGATCGATCGAGCGCTTTTTCGGCATCCTGATCGAGCACTACGCGGGCGCGTTTCCGGTCTGGCTGGCGCCCGTCCAGGCCATCGTGCTGCCCATCACCGATCGCCAGACCGAATACGCCCGCGGCGTGCGGAAGACGCTGGAGGAGGCCGGCATTCGCGCGGCCATCGACGACCGCAGCGAGAAGGTGAATCTCAAAATCCGCGAGGCCCAGATGCAGAAGATCCCGTACATGCTGGTGGTGGGCGACCGCGAGCAGCAGAACGGCCAGGTCGCCGTGCGCAATCGCAAGCACGGGGACCAGGGCGCCCAGTCGCTCGACGCGTTCCTGGATGGAATCCGGCAACTGATCGAGACGAAAGCCGTATCGGAGTAGGCCGCTCCGCGCCGGATTGCCTATGCACGCCACGGCCGAGGGCACCACGCGGTACGCCGAACGCCATCCGGAGTACCGGGCCGCCGGCTTCTACCGCACGGTTCTCGGCCTCAGCGTTTCCAGCCTGGGGATCGGCACCTATCTCGGCGCCGACGACGATGCGGCCGACCGCGCTTACATCGAAGCGCTGGCGGCGGCGGGCGAAGGCGGCATTAACTTCTTCGATTCGGCCATCAACTACCGGCGCCAGCGCTCCGAGCGGTCGATCGGCGCGGCGCTCCGAACGCTCGAGCGCGACGAGATCGTGGTGTGCACCAAGGCCGGTTTTCTCACGCCCGGCGCCGTGCCCGATTCGCTCGAACCGGATGACGTGGTGGGCGGCATGCACTCGATGTCGCCGCACTTCCTGGCCGACCAGATTGACCGCAGCCGGATGAACCTGGGGGTGGACACCATCGACGTGTTCTATCTCCACAACCCCGAGACGCAGCTCGGGTTCCGCACGCGGGAGGAATTCGAGGCGCGGATCCGGCGCGCGTTCTTCAAGCTGGAGGGGCTCGCGGACGAAGGAAAGATTCGCTGGTACGGCGCCGCCACCTGGGACGGCTTTCGGAAGAAAGAAGCGCTCAGCCTTGAGCGGCTGGCCGAAATCGCGGCCGGGGAGGGCGGACCCGGGCATCGCTTCCGCTTCATCCAGATGCCGTTCAACTTGGGAATGGTGGAGGCATTCGTGGGCCGTCCGGGGTGCGTGCTCGAACAGGCGGAGCGGCTGGGAATCGTGACTATCGCCAGCGCCACCCTGCTCCAGGCCCAGGTTCTGGCGCACATGCCCGATACCGTGCGGGAGCTGCTGCCCGGCCTCGAGAGCGACGCACAGCGCGCCATTCAGTTTACGCGGTCTACCCCCGGCATCTCGGTGGCGCTGGTGGGAATGGGGCGCGCGGAGCACGTGCGCGAGAATCTCGGCATGGCCGCGGTTCCTCCGCTGGCGCGCGAGGACTACTTCAGGCTGTACCGCTGATGACGGCCATCGAAATCGCGGACCCGATCCAACTGGATGTGGCGCTCGAATCGCTGCCGCAGAGCCCGGCGGTTTTCCTGCTCTGGCCCAGGGAGGGCGAGCCGTATCTTTCGAAGACCGCGCTGCTCCGGCGGCGTCTCATGCGGCTGCTGAAGGAGCGCGAGAAGCCCTCCCGCCTGCTCAACCTGCGCGGAACCGCGGTGCGCATCGAATACCAGTTGACCGGCTCGGCGCTCGAATCGAGCGTGGTCCTCTTCGAGCAGGCGCGCCAGCACTTTCCGGACCGCTACCTGGAGCTGCTCAAGCTGCGGATGCCGCCCTATGTCAAGATCGTCCTCAACAACGAATTCCCGCGCAGCCACATCACCACGCACCTGGCGCGCGCCGCCGGCCTGTATTTCGGCCCGTTCCGGTCGCGCGTCTCGGCGGAACGGTTCGAGAGCCAGTTCCTGGACCTGTTTCAGATGCGCCGCTGCCAGGAAGACCTGGTTCCTTCTCCCCAACACCCCGGATGCATCTACGGCGAGATGGCGATGTGCCTGCGGCCGTGCCAGCAGGTGGTCGGGCCGGCCGAGTACGGCCACGAGGTCGCGCGCGTGACGGAGTTCCTGCGCTCCGATGGGCGCTCGCTGCTGGAGGCGGTGGCGCATTCCCGCGACCGCCTGAGCGAGGAGATGATGTTCGAGGAGGCCGCGCGCCAGCACAAGCGGGTTGAAAAGATCCAGGAGGTGCTGAAGCTGCGCGACGAGCTGGCGCGCGACGTCGACCGGCTCAACGGCGTGGCCATTACGCGGTCGCTGGCGCCTTCGGCGGTGGAGATGTGGTTCGTGCGCGACGGCTGGTGGCAGGAGCCGCGGAGATTCGCCTTCGAGGTGCGGGAAGGCAAGACGGTATCGCTGGACCATCGGCTGCGCGAAACCTTCGCCGCCGTTATCGAAGCCGGCAATACCGCCCCCCGGCGCAAGCCCATGGTGCGGGAGCGCCAGGAGTACCTGGCCCTTCTGGCGCGCTGGTATTACTCCAGCTGGCGGGAGGGCGAGTGGCTGGCATTCGACAGCTTCGACGATCCGCCGTATCGCAAGCTGGTAAATGCCGTTTCGCGCGTGGCGCGCTGAAGCGTGCGCCGCTTATAATGGTGGGGCCATGAAAGAGTGGGGATTCGCGCAAACCACGGCGTCGCAGGAACTGGCGCAATTGCATCACTTTTCGATCAAGAAGCGGCACGCGCAGGGCGAGATAGAGTTGGTCATCACGGTGAAGGAGTTCGTCACCCCCGCCGAGCCGACCATGCACTACTTCGCCCAGGCGGACAAATACACGAACCAGCGGACAGCGCCCTACCGGCCCTGCGGCTGGGGCAAGAGTCTGCTGGAAGCGCTCTCCGAATGTATCCGGGCGATCGACCGGTTCCCCTACGAGGGCGAAGAAACTGCCCCCCAGGGGTGAACCCGGACTGGCGGGCCGGCGACACGTGTGCTCAAAGGTACAGCCGGTTGCCCGAAGCGGAGGCGGCGTAACTGCGCAGCGCTTCCTGTTCGTCGTCGAAGGTGGCGAATACTGTGTAGAGTTTGGTCACCTGGAGGAGGTCGTGAACCTTGGCTTGCGTGTGCAACAGCTTGATGCTGCCCTGCGCATTGGTGACCGTGGCATAGGCGCCTACCATCTCGCCCAGGCCGGAGCTGTCGAGATAGGATACCTCTTTGAGATTGAGCAGAATGTTCTTTTGACCCGAATTCACCAGGTCTTTGATGGTCGTTCGCACCAGCCCGGTGCCTTCTCCGAGCGTGATGCGGCCGGACAGGTCGACGATGGCGACGTCCCCCGCCCGGCGCACGTTTGCTTTTAGACTCATTAATACCTCCGCAGACATTATATGTGCCGGTGCAGGCGGGCTCAACGGTTGAGCGGGCGCCCCGCCGACAGGCCGGAAAACGACGGCCTGCCCACTCCGTCCTACGCGTCGATGTGATGGCGGAAGAAGTGGTCGAGAGCCATCTTGTTCTTGGCCGACAATTCCGTTGAGAAGCGCTTCATCTCGCCGGCCGGCATGGGCTGAAACGCTTTGGCCACCTGGATGTTCTTTTCCAGGTGCTCGGGCTTGGGCATGCCGATGACGGTGGCCGCGACCGGCAGCGACATGGAGTACTGAATCAGCTTTTCGGGCGGCGCCTGTCCCACCAGCGCATCCTGGGCAAAGATCTTCATGGCCGTCACGCCCATCTTCTTGCCGAGGGCCACCGGCAAGGCAGTGGTCTCGAAACTGGAGGTGGCGCCGGCGACCTGGCCGCGCATGGCGGCGTTGAGCGCCATCTGGGTGCAATCGAAATCGTGCCGCTCGAGCGCGGTCTTGAGCACGTCGGGATAGGCATGGCAGGTGATGCCGATGAACCGCGCCATCTTCTGGCTGCGCGCCTTCACCGCGGCGGCGTAGGCGCCATCCTTGGCGGAAACCGCTTCGAGATCGTCCGGGCCCATCAGCGCGTGGATGTGAAGCAGGTCCACGTGGTCCACCTGGAGGCGCTTGAGGCTGACGTCCAGCGTGCGCAGGAAGTCGTCGTACTTGCGGGGGCCGATCTTGCTGGCCAGCCACAGGCCCTTGCGGCCGCGGGCTTTGAGCACCTTGCCGATGAACACCTGGCTTTCGCCGTTGGTCCCGTAGCTGTCCGCGGTGTCGATGTAGGTGATGCCGAGATCGAGCGCGTGGTTCAAGACCTGGATGCCCTTCTCCTCGCCGTATTGCACGAAGCGGCTGCCGCCGCCGAAAGCGAGAATGGAGACGTTGGTGCCGGTTCTGCCGAGGGCCCGCATCGGCATGCCGGCGGCCGAGACGAGCGGAGCAGCCACGGCGCCGAGCGCCGCCGAACCCAGAAAATCGCGTCGTGAAATAGGCATTCAGGACCCCCTCCGCAGCCTAGCACAGGCGGAAGGCCCGTGCCACCTACTCCACCGTGACGCTCTTGGCCAGGTTGCGCGGCTGGTCCACGTCGCAGCCGCGGCGCACGGCGATGTGGTAGGCCAGGAGCTGAAGCGGCGCGATCTCCAGAATGGGCGAGAGCAGCTCCGTGGTGGCCGGAATTTCGATGATGTAGTCGGCCGTCTTGCGAGCCTCCTCGTCTCCCTGCGTGACCACCGCCACCACCACGCCTTCGCGGGCCTTGACCTCTTGAATGTTCGACAGCGTCTTCTCGTAGAGAATGCGGCTTTCCGCGCTCGACGGATCGCGCGTGGCCAGCACCAGCACCGGCAGATTCTCGTCGATCAGCGCGTTGGGCCCGTGCTTCATCTCGCCGGCCGGATAGCCTTCGGCGTGGATGTACGAGATCTCCTTCAGTTTGAGCGCGCCTTCGAGAGCGATGGGGTAGTGCACGCCGCGGCCGAGGAAGAGCGCGTCCTTCACGTGGTGCAGGCTCCGCGCCAGGGACTCGTAAACCGCGTCGTTGGAAAGAACCGTCTCCAGCTTGCCGGGGATGTGCAGCAGCTCCTGCACCAGGCAGCGCGACGCGCTCTCATCCAGGTTGCCGTTGGATTGCCCCAGGTACATGGCCAGGATGAACAGCGCGGTCAACTGGCAGGAGAACGCCTTGGTGGAAGCCACGCCGATCTCCGGACCGGCGTGCGTGTAAATGGTGCCCGCGGCCTCGCGCGTGATCATGGAGCCCACCACGTTGCAGATGGCCAGCGTCTTCGAGCCCTTCTGCTTGGCCTCGCGCTGCGCCGCCAGCGTGTCGGCGGTCTCGCCCGATTGCGAAATCACCACCGTCAGGGTGTCTTCGGTGACGATGGGGTCGCGGTAGCGGAATTCGCTGCCGTAGTCCACTTCCACCGGGAGGCGCGCCAGCCGCTCGATCATGAACTTGCCGGCCAGGCCCGCGTGCCAGCTCGTACCGCAAGCGATGATCTTCACCTGGCGGAAGCGCGCGAACTCGGCCGGCGCGATGTCCATCTCGTCGAGGAAAATACGGCCGGTCTCCTGTCCCACGCGGCCCAGGGTGGTGTCGCGGACGGCGCGCGGCTGCTCGTAAATCTCCTTGAGCATGAAGTGCTGGTAGCCGCCCTTTTCCGCTTCGATGGGGTTCCACAGGATGTGCGAAACCTGTCGCGTGACGGGGCGCCCGTTGAAATCGCTGAGCCGCACGCCCTCGGGCGTCAGGATGGCCACGTCGCCGTCGGCCAGGAAGAACATGTCCTGCGTGTGCGTGAGGATGGCCGGCACGTCCGATGCAACGAAATATTCGTCGTCGCCGATGCCGATCACCACCGGCGGGCCGGAACGCGCGGCCACGATCTTGTTCGGATCGCGGAGCGAGATTACCGCCAGGGCGAACACGCCCGTGAGTTCTTTGACGGCGGCGCGCACCGCCTCTTCCAGATTGCCTTTGAAGTGACGTTCCACCAGGTGGGCGATGACTTCGGTATCGGTCTCGGTCTTGAACACGTGGCCTTCGGACTGGAGCTGGTGCTTCAGCGGCAGGTAGTTCTCCACGATGCCGTTGTGCACCACCACGATCTCGCCTTTGCAATCGCGGTGGGGATGGGCGTTCTCCTCGGTGGGCCGGCCGTGCGTAGCCCAGCGGGTGTGGCCGATGCCGAAGGTGCCGTCGACCGGGTTCAGGCGCATGGCCTCTTCGAGGTTCCGCAGCTTGCCCTTGGCGCGGCGAACCACCAGTTGATCGTCGCAATAGACGGCCAGGCCGGCCGAGTCGTACCCGCGGTACTCCAGCCGCTTGAGGCCTTCCAGGATGATAGGGACAGCTTTGTGGCGCCCGATGTAGCCTACGATTCCGCACATGAAATCATTATAGGGGGGACGGGATTCCCGCCGCTGAGATGGGGGAGTGGAGCAAGTACTGGACGGCCTATGAGTCCAATAACTCTACGCGATACTCTTCGATCACCGGGTTGGCCAGCACCTCGTGCGCGGCCGTTTCGATTTCGGTGCGCGCCTGTTCGGGAGTGGTGCCGTCGGCGATGGCGATGTCGAAAAACTTGCCCTGGCGGACAGCGGACACGCTCTGGTAGCCGAGACCGCGGAGAGCCGAGCAGACAGTCTGGCCCTGTGGATCCAGTACGGTGGATTTCAACGACACGAAGACACGGGCTTTCATGGAAACTCGATTATCTCACGGCAACGGCCCGCGACGTGCCCTGCGAGAGGCATGACACTCGGACCTTCCCTGCGCCGCGCCATCGGGGTTTTCGATTCGGGTGTGGGCGGGCTTACCGTTTTGCAGGCGCTGCGGCGCCGCATGCCGCATCGCGATTTCGTCTACCTGGGTGATACGGCGCGCGTTCCGTATGGCCGCAAGCCGCCGGCAATGGTGGCCGGGTTTGCCGCGGGGATTGCGGACTTCTTGTGCGGGCTCGGCATCGAGGGGTTGGTGGTGGCGTGCAACACGGCCTCCGCGGTGGCGTTGCCAGGCCTCGCCGGGCGCTGCGCGATCCCGGTGTGGGGAGTTATCGACCCGGGTGTGGAAGCCGCGACACGCGTGACGCGCACCGGCCGGGTGGGAGTGCTCGCCACTCGCGGAACGATTGGCAGCCGAGCCTATCAGCGGCGGCTCTCCTCGCGCGGGCTGCGGGTGTGGGCGCAGGCCTGCCCCATGCTGGTGCACGTGGTGGAGGAGGGGCTGGCGGATTCGCCGGAGGCCGAGGTCCTGGTGCGCCATTACCTGTCGGGCAGGCCCGGCATCGACACCCTGATCCTGGGCTGCACGCATTACCCGCTGCTGCGCAACACGCTCCAGCGGGCGGTGGGGGACGCGGTCACGCTGGTGGACAGCGCGGAGGTGACCGCCGAAACAGTGAGCGCGTCATTCGCGCCGGCGTCCCCTGGGCCGATCGCCCAGGGCCGCGTGGTGCACTTCGTGACCGGCGACCCCGCGGCGTTTACCCATACGGCGCGCGTGATCGGGGGCGTGGACGGCGAGGTCGTTTCGCTCCCCGTAACCGAACTCGAGGGCGCAGCTCCGGCGGAGTACTTCCGGCTGGCCGGCCGCCGGTGACGCGCGGCGCCCTCCCGTCCTACTGAACCAACTGGCCGTTGTGACGCATATACGCCGGTGTATCCAGTTCGTCCAGCTTCAGCAGAGGCTCCTGTTCCGCGGCGATCATCGCCGGCTCGGGTTCGGGTTCCCTCACGGGTTCCGGCTCGGCGTAGGTTGGCGGTTCGATTTGGGGCTCCGGCTCGGCCTTGCGCGGCGCCGCCCGCTGGACGATCGGCGGGGTGGCCGGGCGTTCGGCTCGCGCCTCCTCCGCGGCTCGCACGTGCTCCGGCTGGAAGCCGGTGGCGATCACGGTGATCTTCACCGAATCGGCCATCGACTCGTTGAGGATCACGCCGAAGTTGATCTGCACCTCGTCGCACTCGGCGGCCTGCCGGATGATGGAGCAGGCTTCGTTCACCTCGTGCAATCCCAGGTGGCTGGACCCGATGATGTTGATCAAGACACCGCGCGAGCCGGCGATGTGGGTGTCTTCGAGCAACGGGCAGCTGATCGCCTGCCGGGCCGCTTCCACCACCGCGTTTTCGCCTTTGGCGATGGCCGTTCCCATCATCGCGTAGCCCATCCCCACCATCGTCGCTTTGATATCGGCAAAGTCGCGATTGATGAGGCCGGGCGTGATGATGATGTCGGTGATCCCCTGCACGGCCTGCCGGAGCAGGTCGTCGGCCACCTTGAAGGCCTCGAAAAAGCTGGTGCCGCGCGGCACCAGGGTCAGCAGCCGGTCGTTGGGAATGGTGATGACCGTATCGATGGTGGTGGCCAGCTTGTGCAGTCCTTCTTCGGCCACCCGCATGCGCCGCGGCCCCTCAAACCCGAACGGCTTGGTGACGATCGCGACCGTGAGAGCGTCCAGTTCCTTGGCCAGCGACGCCACTACCGGCGCCGCCCCGGTGCCTGTCCCGCCGCCCAGGCCGGCCGTGACGAACACCATGTCGGCGCCTTGCAGCATTTCGACAATATGGTCGGTATTCTCCAGCGCTGCCTGGCGGCCGATCTCGGGGTTCGACCCGGCTCCCAGCCCCGCGGTCATCTTCGCCCCGAGCTGGAGTTTGTTGGGCACCGCGCATGCCGTCAGCGCCTGGAGGTCGGTGTTCATGGCGTAGAACTCCACTCCGTCCAGGCCCTCTTGCACCATCCGGGCCACTGCGTTACAACCGCCGCCGCCGACGCCGACCACTTTGATCCGCGTTCCGCTGCGGGCTTCTTCTTCCATTTCGTACTTCAGATTGTGCATGTCCGCATCCATGAGCCCCATATAACCTCCTGCAAGAATTCTCCAGCCACGCCATCGTGGCCGCCTTCCCTTACCGCAGAATCCTTCCCAGCCAACCGGCTGTTTCCCGCTGATGCTCCGTCTGGGCCTTCAGCTTGGCCGAATACATGGCCAGGCCCGCGGCGGTGCACCACTCCGGATCGTTCAGAGTTTCCGGCCAGTTCTGAATCCCGAAAGCCAGGCCGTAACGGGCCTGGCACTGCAATTCCTGCTCGGCCACATCGCAGAGATCGGGCAGCTTGGCCGCACCGCCCGTCAGAAACAGGCCGCCGAGCAGCGCGCGGTCCATCCCGACTCTCACCACCTCGGCGTTCACAAAACGGAACAGCTCCCGGGCGCGCGCCTCCAAAATCTGGTTGACGAACCGGCGGCGCACATGGCGCGGCTCGCGGTTCTCCAGCGAGGGCAGCTCCAGGAAAACGTTGTTCGGGGTGTTTTCCACGAGCGCCGAGCCGAACTCCAGCTTCACCTGCTCGGCATCTTCGAAGCTGAGGCACAGGCCCTGCGCCAGGTCGCGCGTGAAATGGTCCCCCGAAATGCGCAGCGTGGATGCCAGGTGAATGGCGTCGCCGTAATAAATCACCAGCTCGGTGGATTGCGAGCCGATATCCAACACGGCGATGCCTTCCCGCCGCTCCTCCGGCAGGACCGCGGCATAACACGCGGCCAGCGCTTCGAAAACCGTTTCCTCCACCACCAGGTGCGCCTGGTTGACCGCGCCGACCAGCGCGTTGTGCTCCTGGATCGAGGTCGTCACCAGGTGAACGTTGATCTCCAAGCGCGCGGCCAGCATCTTGCGCGGATCGCGGTGCCCCGGACGATCGTCCACCACGAAGTCCTGCGGGAATAACTGCAGGATCATGCGGTCTTCCTGCAACTGGACGCGGGCCGCCCGGTCCACCACGCGGTTCACATCGCGCTGCTCGACTTCGCGCACGTGGCCCAGTTCCACCACGCCCCGCGCGTTGGCGCCGCGCGATGTCGGACCTCCCACGCCCACCACGGCCGATTCCACCGAGATCCCCGCCAACGCCTCGGCCTCGCGCAAGACCGCCAGGATGGAATCGGCGACCGCCTTTTGATCGGCGATCTTGCCCCGCACCCAGCCGTGCGCCTCTACCGTGGCGCATCCCAGAAAGCGGAGCCGCTCCTCTTCCAGAGCGCAGATCACCATCCGCGCCTGACGCCCGCCGGCATCCAGTCCAACCGCGTACATGGGTTTCGTTCGCATGCGGTCCTAGTCCTCCGCGGTGATGCGGTCCGCTAGCCGCACATCGAATGTCCTGGCGCCCGGCAGGCGCCTTTGAATTTCCTGGTAGTGACTCATGAAGTTGCGGTAGCGCGCGGCGAAATCCGTGTCGCCCATGATCAATTCCACGGTGCGGCGGTCCACCTGGGTGGTTATGCGGACGTTGTCGGGATCGGCGGTGTTCACCTCGGAGATGTCCTTGGCCATGCTTCCGAGTTCTTCCTGGACGCGCAGCAGGCAACTCACCCGCTCGCGGCGGCGTTCTTCCGGCTCGTCCTCCCGCACTCCGCTGAGCACCGGGAACGCAACCTGCGCCTGCGACGGCTGTTCGAGCAGCACGCCGTGGGCGTCGATCAGCAGGACGCCGCTGCGGAAGGACACGAATGCCACGGGCTTGCGTTCGCGAATGCGAACCACCAGGCGGTCCGGCCAGATCCGCGACACCGAGGCGTCCTCCACCCAGTCGATGGCCAGCAGGCGGCGGCGCCGCTCGTTCAGGTTCACCGAGAAAACACTTCGGCCGTAATCGCCGGAGAAGATGCGCAGCACCTTGGCGCGGGGTGCATAGTTCGAGCCCTGGATGGTGATGGCGTCTTTCACGTCGCGCGACAGCAGGAACTGCGGATCGGTGAGGGCGTAATCCCGGACCTTGAAGCCGGCCACGGCCGTCGACACGCCGGCGATGCCCAGGCCGGCCAGCCCGAGCCAGCGCCGCCACCGGATCCCGCCCTCGGCCTTTTTCGAATCCCGCGCCATCTAGTTCTCCGCTTCCTCCTTGAGCCGCGCCAGCAGTTTTTCGCCGGCCTGCCACACGCTTCCCGCGCCCAGCGTCAACACCAGGTCGCCGTCCTGGGCCACCGAAAGCAGCGCTTCCACGCCGCGCTCGATCGAACCCACATACTCCGCGCCCCGGTGGCCGAACTGGCGGATGCGCTCCACCAGGGCCTCCGCGGTCACGCCCTCGATGGGCTTCTCCGAGGCCGCGTAAATATCCAGCACGAACAGGCTGTCGCACTGATGAAAGGCGCGCGCGAATTCGTCCATGAGGTGAAAGGTCCGCGTGTAGCGGTGCGGCTGAAACAGCACGTGGATGCGCCGGAACCCGCACAGCCGCGCGCCGTCGAGCGTGGCGCGGATCTCGGTGGGGTGGTGGCCGTAATCGTCCACCACTGTGACGCCGCGCTCCTTGCCGCGCACCTGGAAACGGCGATCCACGCCGCTGAAGGTGGCCAGCGCTTCCCGGATCGTCTCCGGCTTCACCTCCAGTTCCATCGCCGTGGCCACCGCCGCCATGGCGTTCAGCACGTTGTGGCGGCCCGGAATGCGCAGCTGGAAACGGCCCAGATCGGCGTTGCGGTAGCGCAGGCCGAAATCGCTCGAGAAATGGCCGCACCCGATTTCCGTCGCTTCCATGTCGGCCTGTGCGGTGGTGCCGTACGTGATCGTGCGGCGGCGGATGGCGGGAAGAATGCCTTGCACGTTGGGATCGTCCAGGCACACGATCACCGCGCCGTAGAACGGCACCTTGTTGACGAACTCGATAAATGCCGCTTCGATGGCCTCCAGCGAGGGGTAGTGGTCCAGGTGCTCGCGATCGATGTTGGTAACCACCGCGATGATGGGAGCGAGCTTGAGGAACGAGCCGTCGCTCTCGTCGGATTCGACCACCAGGAAATCGCTGCGGCCCACGCGCGCGTTGGAGCCGCCCATGGTCCCCACGCGCCCGCCCACCACCACCGTGGGGTCGAGCCCCGCGTAGTTCAGGATGGTGGCCGTCATGGAGGTGGTGGTGGTCTTGCCGTGACTCCCGGCCACCGCGATTCCGTACTTCAGCCGCATCAGCTCGGCCAGCAGCTCGCCCCGCGGGATCACCGGGATCTGCAGCCGCCGGGCCTCCTGAACTTCGGGGTTCTGTTCGTCCACCGCGGAACTCACCACCAGGGCGCGCGCGCCGGCGACGTTGGAAGCGTCGTGTCCCTCGTAGATGCGGGCGCCCATGGCGGCCAGGCGGTCGGTAATCGGCGAGAGCTTCAAATCGGACCCGCTGATCTGGTATCCCAGGTTCAGCAGCACTTCGGCGATTCCGCTCATACCGATACCGCCGATGCCCGCGAAGTGCAGGTGCTGTGGACGAAAAAACATTTCCTTATGCCATTGTTTCGGCTTGCGGCGCAACTGTCAATCGAAATCTGCGGTTCACCTGCCACCAGCCGCCTCCTCCAGAACTTCCGCCGCCCTCCGCGCCGCGCCCGGGTGGGCAAACTGCCGTGCGGATTCGCCCATTCGCTCCAGCGCTCCCGGCAGGCGGGCGAGTTCCATGACCGCGGCGGCCAGCGCCGCGCCGCTGAATTCCCCGTCGCGCACCAGCCGCGCCGCTCCCCCGCGCTCCAGGGCCTCGGCATTGCGGGCCTGGTGATCGTCCGCCGCGAAGGGAAAAGGCACCAGGATGGACGGCTTGCCCGCCGCGGCCAGCTCCGACACGGCGCCGGCGCCCGAGCGGCAGATCACCAGGTCGGCGTTGCCAAAGGCCGCGGGCATGGCGGTGATGAACGGAACGACTTCGCCCTCCAGGCCGGACTGCGCAAACTCGCCGCGCAGGCTTTCGAAATCGGCGCGGCCGGCCTGGTGCACGATGGAAACCGGGAACCCGGCTTTTCGAAACAGCGGCCAGCTCTCCCGCGCCGCCTGGTTGAGCCTGCGCGAACCCTGGCTGCCGCCCGTGATCAACAGGTTCAGCACGCCGCCGCGCGGCTTGGGACCGATTTGAAAAAACTCTTCGCGCACGGGAAGTCCGGTCACTTCGGTTCGTCCCCGGGGAAAGTGCGCGGCGGTTTCTCGAAACGCGATCAGCGCCCGCGAGACGAAACGCCCGATCACCCGGTTGGTGAAGCCGGGCATGGCGTTCGGCTCCATCACCACCACCGGAATGCGGCGCACGAGCGCGGCCGCCACCGGCGGGCCGGCGACGTAGCCGCCCATGCTGAAAACCGCCGAGGCCTCGCGGACGAGAGGCCCGCATCGCCAGGTGGCGAGCGGCAATTGCACCAGCGTGGCGAGCTTCTGCCCGAGCCCCACCCGATTCAAGCCGCCGATATCGATCGTTCGCAAATCAAAACCTTCCGCCGGGACGAGCTTGGATTCGAGCCCGCGCTCCGTCCCGATAAAAACGATTCCGTGCCCCCTCTGCCTCAACTCGCGAGCCACCGCCAGCGCTGGAATCACGTGTCCGCCCGTTCCACCGCCGGCCATCACAAACGTCCGGTGGGGCGGGCCCCCTGGCCCGCAGCCGGCCCCCTGGCTGACCCCCAGCCGCTTGCCGAAGGACCCAGGAAGTGTCCCGAAGGCCACGGACCAAGGGGTCCGCCCCACCGAATTCTTATCCTGCATGTTCCGCGACGTTCATCAGGATTCCTAACAAAACCAGCGTGCTGAGCAACGAACTGCCGCCGTAGCTGATCATCGGCAGCGGAATGCCTTTGGTCGGCATTAATCCCAACACCACGCTCATGTTGATCATTCCCTGCACTACCACCACGATCGTCACGCCCAACGCCAGGTAGCGGCCGAAATCGTCGCGCATCAGCCACGCCGCGCGCATGCCGCGCCAGAAAATCACGCTGAAGCCGATAAGCAGGCCCGCCGAGCCGATCAGCCCCATCTCCTCTCCCACCACCGCGTAGATGAAATCCGTGTGCGCTTCCGGCAGGTACAGCAGCTTCTGCTTGCCGTTGCCGACGCCCAGGCCGTCCAGGCCGCCGTCGCCCAGCGCGATCTTGGCCATCTCCACCTGGTAGTTGGGATCGCGCGTGACCAGCGATTTTTCCATACGGGCCCGGATCTTGCCGTGCGGATCGAACTTGGCGATGATCTTGAATTGCGGATCGAAGAAGTGGACCACGCGGGCCAGCCGGTAGGGCTCCGCCACTATAAAAATGATGACCCCCACCGCCGCCACCGCCCCCACGATTCCGCAGTAGCGCAACTCCAGGCCGGCTACAAAGAAGACCACCCCCGCGGTCAGCCCGAGGACCACGGCCGTGCCGAGATCGGCCACCACCACCGCCAGGATCACCAGCCCCACCAGGATCGCAGCCGGAACCAGGGTATAGCGCCGGTTGTTGATGGCGCGCGCCCGCCACGTCACGAAGAACGCCAGGAAAATGACCAGCGCGGGCTTGGCCAGCTCCGAAGGCTGTACGCCGACCGGGCCGCCCAGCCGCAGCCATCGATGGTGGGCGCGATCGGCCAGCAGCACCGCGCCCAACAGCATCAGCACGATGCCGATCACCGTGAAGGCCACCGAGGAGCTGTGCAGCTTGCGGTAGCTCATCTTCTTCAACATCATCATGGCCGCGATCGCCAACACCGCCCATTCGGCCTGCCGCATCACGAAGTGCCAGCTCGAGCCGAAACGTGGATCCATTTTCGCCATGATGGACGATGCGCTGTAGAGGATCAGCAAACCGAACGACACCATCACCAGCACGGTGAAGAACAGGACCCAGTCGGTCTTGAGCCTTTGCGACATCTCAATCTCTCTCCTCCAATTGATTCACGATCTGCTTGAAAACTTCGCCGCGGTGCTCGAAGCTGCGGAACTGGTCGAAGCTGGCGCAGGCAGGGGCCAGCAGAACGGTATCGCCCTCCGCGGCGTGGCCGTACGCGTGCGCGATGGCGGCGTCCAGGGTCTTCGCGTCCACCAGTGGAACGGCGCCCTGCAACTGGTCCGCGATCTTGCCGGCCGCGGCGCCGATGAGCAGCACGGCGCGCGCTTTCGCCGATAGCGGCCCGCGCAGCGCGGCGTAATCCAGGCCCTTGTCCTTCCCGCCCAGGATGACCCACAGGCCGCCCGGGAACGCGTCCACCGCCTTGAGCGTGGCGTCCACGCTGGTGGCCTTGGAATCGTTGTAGAAATCGATTCCGCCGAGGCGCCGCACGAATTCCAGGCGGTGCTCCACGGCGCGGAAGGTGCGCACCGCGGCGGCGATGGCTTCGCGCGAAACGCCGGCTCGGGCGGCGGCGATGGATGCCGCCAGAACGTTTTCGGCGTTGTGGCGGCCGCGTATGGGAATCTCGCCCGTCTCCATCAGCAGCCTGCCGTCGAGGATCAGCTTGTCGCCGCACAGGCTGGCGCCGGGCGATACCTTGCGGCTGCCGCTGAACCACTGCGGAGTGGCGGCGGTGCGTTCCGCGTAGCTCACGCAAACAGGATCGTCGGCGTTGAGCACGGCGAAGTCGCCGGCCTGCTGCGTTTCGAACAGGCGGCCCTTGGCCGCGGCGTAGTTTTCGAAAGTGTGGTGGCGATCCAGATGATTTTGCGTGACGTTTAGCGCCAGCGCGATCTGCGCGCGGAATTCCGCGATGGTTTCGAGCTGGAAGCTGGAAAGCTCGAGCACGTTCCAGCCGTCGGCGCGCGAGCTTTCGATCATCGCCGTGACCGGCGTGCCGATGTTGCCGCCCACCTGCACCGCTAGGCCGGCCGCCCCCAGGATGTGGCCGATGAGGCTGGTGGTGGTGGTCTTGCCGTTGGATCCCGTGATGCCGATGTTGCGGCCCTCGAGAAACGGCGCGGCCAGCTCCACTTCTCCCACCACCCGTACTCCGCGCCGGCGGGCCTCGACGAGCGGCGGAAGATCGACCGGCACGTCGGGCGACAGCACGATGAGATCGCAGCCTTCGAACACCTCGGGCGTCTGCTGCGCGAAGGGGATCTCGAGCCGCGCCAACAGGTCGCGCGCTTCCGGAAGCTGGTCGAGCGGTTTCAAATCCGTCGCGCGCACCGTGGCGCCATGGCGCGCCAACAATTCCGCCGACGCCATGCCGGATTTTTTCATGCCGGCGACCAACGCGCGACTGCCCCTCAGTTCCATGGTCATCTCAGCTTCAGCGTGGTCAGCGCGAACAGCGCCAGCACCAGCCCGGCGATCCAGAAGCGCGCGATAATCTTCGATTCGGTCCACCCCAGCGCTTCGAAATGATGGTGCAGCGGGGCCATTTTGAAAATGCGCTTGCCGTGGCGCAGCTTGAAGCTCCCCACCTGGAGGATCACCGAAACCGCCTCCAGGATGAAGATCCCACCGATGAACACCAGCAGCACTTCCTGCTTGATCAGCACCGCCACCACCGCCATCGCGCCGCCCAGACCCAGCGAGCCCACGTCGCCCATGAAGATCTCGGCCGGGTGCGCGTTGTACCACAGGAAGCCGAGGCTGGCGCCCGTCATGGAGCCGCAGAAGATGGTCAGCTCCGAGGTGCGGGGATTGCGGGCCAGCAGCAGGTACTCGGCCAGTGTCGCGTGGCCGCCGGCATAAGTCAGCACGGTCAGCGCGCCGGCGGCGATGACCATCAGCCCGATCGCCAGGCCATCCAGCCCGTCGGTCAGGTTGACCGCGTTGGAAGAAAATACCACCACCAGCGCGACAAAAATGCAGAACGGCGCCACGCCGATCAGGTACGTAGCCGGATTCCGCAGCAGCGACTCGAGCAGCAGCGAGGGCTGGAATTGCTTGAAGAACGGCACGTTCATGTTGGTCGAGAAACTGCCGTAGGTCCGCATCACCAGCAGAATCGCCGCGAAGGCGAACCCCATGGTGAACTGGTACGCCAGCTTGCGCTTGCCGCTCAGGCCGAGATTCCGCCTCCGCGTGATTTTGGCGTAATCGTCCAGGAACCCGATCCATCCGTACCCCAGCAGCGCGGCCGTGGCGATCCACACGTAGCCCTGGCGCAGGTCGGCCCACAGCAAGGTGGGGATCACGATCGAGATGATGATCAGCACGCCGCCCATGGTGGGAGTGCCGGCCTTTTTCTGATGCGACTTGGGACCTTCCTCGCGGATGTACTGGCCGATCTGAAACTCGCGCAGCTTGTGGATGAGCCACGGCCCCAGCCCGATGCACAGGAACAGCGCCGTGAGGCTGGCAAAGGCCGTGCGGAACGTGGTGTAGCGGAAGACGTTGAACACGCTGGCGTGCCGGTGAAGCTGTTCGTAGAGGAGGAAGTAGAACATGACCGCCTATGCCAGTAACCTCTCCAACGCGCGCTCCACGTGGACGCCCCGCGAGCCCTTGAACAGAAGCGCGTCGCCCGCGCGCGCTTCCTGGCGGACGAACTCGCCCGCGCCGGCCGGCTCTTCGAAAAACACCGCCGCGTCTTGCGCGAGGCCGGCCGCAATCGCCTCCTCCACCATGGAGCGGGCGCTGCCGCGAACCCCGATCAGCAGGTCCACCCCGTGCTCCGCCGCGTAGCGCCCCACGCGCCGGTGCAACTCGCTGGCGGCGTGTCCCAACTCCAGCATCTCTCCCATGACCGCGATGCGCCGGCTGCCCTCGGTTTCGCGCAGCACGTCGATCATCGCCAGCGCGGCCTCGGGGTTGGAATTGTAGCAGTCGTCCCACACGACCATGCCGCGATATTCCAGCCGCTCGCCGCGCATTTTGCCCACGGTGAATCCCGCCACCGCTTCCCGCAGACGCTCCGGCGCAATCTGAAATACGTGCGCCACCGCGATCGCGGCCAGAAGATTGAGCACCCCGTGCCTGCCGGTCAAGCCCGTCTCGTAATCCACGCCCATCGAGCGGAAACGCGTGCGGGCGGCCCCGTACTCCACGGCCTCCGCGCGCACATCCGCGCCTTCCGAAAAACCGAATGTCACCGAGCGGCCGGGGTGCGCGTCGCGGAATCCGAATACGCGCGGGTCGTCCGCGTTCAGCACCGCCACGCCGTCGCGCGGCAGCGCTTCGATCAGCTCGCGCTTGGCCGCCGCCACGCCTTCGATGGAATCGAAGAACTCCACGTGCGCGTATCCGACGTTGGTCACCACCCCCACATCCGGTTTGGCAATCGCGGCCAGCTCGCGGATCTCGCCCGCGTGATTCATTCCCATTTCCAGAACGCCCGCGCGGCAGCCATCGGGCAGCCGCAGAATGGAAAGCGGCACGCCCACGTGGTTATTGAAATTGCCCACCGTGCGCCCCACCGGGAACTCCACCGACAGCAGTTGCGCGATGGCATCCTTGGTCGTAGTTTTGCCCGCGCTTCCCGTCACCCCGATCACCGTTCCACCCCAACGTTCGCGCGCCCACGCGCCCGACTCCCCCAGCGCCCGCAGCGTATCGTCCACCACCAGGGCGCAATCCGCCGCCTCCGGGCGCTCCACCACCACTGCGGCGGCCCCTTTCCCGATAGCCGCCGCCACGAAATCGTTCCCGTCATGGTTCGGGCCGCGCAGCGCGAAATACACGTCGCCCACATTCTGTGTCCGCGTATCCACGCTCCAACCCGCAACTTTTACCGGCCGAGGCTCGCCCCTGGCGCGCATGGCGTGCGCAACCTCTTGCAAATCCAGAGTCATGTTTTACTGAGGTTTGTGGTACCCATACCCCCTCAGCACTTCAGAAGCCACAGCCCGATCGTCGAACTCGATCGTCTTGTCCTTCAGAACCTGATACGTTTCGTGGCCTTTGCCGGCCAGAATCACGATGTCGCCTTCGCGAGCCTCCTTCAGCGCCCGCCCAATGGCGGTGGCGCGATCCGGCTCCACGATGTGCGGCACGTCCTTGCGGCGGATCCCCACCAGCGCGTCGTTCATGATGGCCAGCGGGTCCTCCGACCGCGGATTGTCGCTGGTCAGCACCACGAAGTCGCTGGCTTCGGCGGCGGCCTGCCCCATCAGCGGGCGCTTGGTGCGGTCGCGATCGCCCCCGCATCCGAATAGTGTGATGACCCGCTTGGGCTCGAGCGCGCGCGCCACCGCGATCACGTTGCGCAGCGCGTCGTCGGTGTGCGCGTAGTCCACCACTACCGTGAAGGGCTGCCCTTCATCGACCCGCTCGAAGCGGCCCGGCACGGCTCGCAGTTGCGCGATTCCCCGGGCAATAGTGTCCGGCGGAATGTCGTACGAAAGCCCCGCGCCGCACGCCGCCAGGATGTTGTACACGTTGATCTTGCCGATGAGCGGCGATTCCACCGCGAAACGCAGCTTGCCCAGCCGTACATCGAAGCGCAACCCCTGGAAGCCCGATGAGATGTGCAGCGCGCGCAGGTTCGACTCCTGCCCCAGGCCGTACCAGATCGTGCGTGTCTGGGGGTGGAGCTTCAGTTGCCTCGCGTAGGTGTCGTCGCGGTTGAGCACGGCGAATCCCGGCGGAGGCCCACCGGCGCCTTCGAACAGCATCTGCTTGGCCGCGAAGTACGCCTCCATGGTGCCGTGAAAATCCAGGTGATCGCGCGTGAGGTTGGTGAAGACGGCCGTGTGGAAACGCAGGCCGTAAACGCGGCCGAGCGCCAGCGCGTGAGACGAAACTTCCATCGTCGCATGCGTTCCGCGGGCCTGCTCCACTTGCCAAAAGAGGCGCACCAGCTCCAGCGATTCGGGCGTGGTGTTGACCGCCGGCAGCACTCGTCCCGCCAGGTGATATTCGATGGTGCCGATGAGCGCCGTGGTATACCCCGCCGCACGCAGGATGGAATCGAGCAGGTAGGCGGTGGTTGTTTTCCCGTTGGTTCCCGTAATCCCGGTGAGCCCCAGGTGCTCGTCGGGCCGGCCGTAGAAATTGCGCGAAGCCAGGGCCAGGGCCTGGCGGCCATGCTCCACCTGGACCCACTGGCCGGCCAGCTCCGGCGGCGCGGGCGATTCGCTGGCTACCGCCACGGCGCCGCGCGCCACGGCGTCGCGCGCGAATTCGCGGCCATCCACGCGGCTTCCGGGGAAGGCGAAATACACAAAGCCTTTTCCCGCGCGCCGCGAATCGTACTCCAGCCCTTCAATCGTCGAACGGGCGAGCTCCGGCGAAAGCGGCTGGCGCAGCCGCACGCCGGTGAGCATCTCGCCGAGGTTCATTTGTCAATCCCGACGCGGCGCACGTGCGCCGCACTCCTCCCGATTCTGTACGTCTCGCCCACATTCATCTCGCAAACTGCACCCGGATGATCTCTCCCTGGCGCAGAATCGCTCCGGCCGGCGGCTTCTGGACGCGGGCCACGCCGCTGCCGTCGGGCTGCACCGTCAGGCCTCTCGCCGTGGCTTCCGCCAGCACCTCCCGCATCGACATTCCGCGGAAGTCCGGCACTTTCGGACCGGCGGCTTCCGGCTCGCCATTTCGCGGGGCGGGAACCAACGGGCCCACGATGGGCGCCGGTGGGGCGGCGGGCTCACCGTCCTCGTCGCTGTCTTGCAGAATATTCGGCTCGTCCGGGTCGCCTTCGGAAATGGCGAGGTCGTCCGTATCCTGCTTCGCGGCCACCAGCACGGGTTCGTCGGGGATGTCTTTGGGAACTTCCAGTATGCGCAGCGCTTCCGCCGCAACCGTGTGGAACACCGGCGCCGCGGCTGCTCCGCCGAACCCGGCATTGCCGTGGGTGCCGTTCAACGACACCACCACCACGATCGCCGGATTCGTGAGAGGCGCGAATCCCAGGAACGATCCGTTGTAAGTATGCGTGTAATGTTTCGACGCGAAATCGAAAATCTGTGCCGATCCGGTCTTCCCGCCGACGGAGTAGCCCTCCAGGCGCGCTGCCGTTCCGGTTCCGTGGAGCACCACGCCTTCCATCATGTTGCGCATGGTGATCACCGTGTCCGGCTTCAAGACGCGGACCTTCGGCGTGCCCTGTCTGCCCGCCGGCAAGGTCTGGCCGCCCTTTTGCAGCACGAGCCGCGGCCTCACCAGGTAACCGCCATTGGCGATGATCGAGGTCGCCTGGGCCAACTGCAGCGTGGTGACCGAGACCTCCTGGCCCATCGACACCGAAGCCAGCGACGTCGTGCCCCAGCGCTTCCGCACCTTTCCGCCCGATTCCGCGGGCAACTCGATTCCGGTCTTCTGCCCGAAACCGAACCTGCGCATATACTCCATCATGTTCTGCTGGCCCACCCGCATCCCCACTTCGATGGCGCCGATGTTGCTCGACTTGGCCAGCACCATGGCCATCGGGATAATGCCGAGCCCGGCGTGCGAGTCGTGAACTACGCGCCCGGGTAGCGCCAGGACGCCGCCGTGGCAGTTGATCAGGCTCTCCGGCGTCAGGTGCGTGGTCTCCAGGGCGGCCGAAAGCGTGATCACCTTGAAGCACGAGCCCGGCTCGAATGGCACCGAAACGGCGTGGTTCTGACGCGCGAAATTCTCGCTCGGCTGGGGCGGCAGGTTGGGGTCGTAGGTCGGGTAGCTGGCCACCGCCAGCAGCTCTCCGGTAGTCGGCACCATCACAACCACGCTGCCGCTTACGGCATGGTGCGCTTCCACGGCCGCCGCGATTTCGCGCTCGGCGACGAACTGCAGGCGCTCATCGATAGTCAGCGTGATCGGCGCCCCGGGATGGGCTTCGGCGTCGAGCTGCGATTCGATGCCGCGGCGCTTGACATCGGTCAGCATCCGCATTTGCCCGTCTTCGCCGCGCAGGTCCCCGTCCAGGGACTTCTCGATTCCCGCGTTGCCCGTCTCTTCGAAATCCACCGACCCGAGGACGTGGGCCGCCAGCGTGCCCTTGGGATAGTGACGCTGCGGTTCCTGCTCCAGAAAGATCCACTCGCGGTGCATGTCCAGCAGGCACTTGGCTTCGTCCGGTTCGATCCTGCGCTTGACCCACAGGAAGCCGCGCTTGTTTTCGTACGCCAGCTTCATCGCGTCGTCGAGCGGGGTGCGGTCGATGTGCAGCGCCCGCGCCAGAAGGTCGGATGCCACCTCCAGGTCGGGCACTTTCAGCGGGTTGATGTAGACCGACACGGTGGGCACGCTCATGGCCAGCGGCTGGCCCGAGCGATCGTAGATGGTGCCGCGGGGTCCGGGAAGAGGGACCACCAGCTCCTGTCGCATCCTGGCTTTCTTGGCGTATTCCTGGTGATGCAGAACTTGGAGGGAAACCAGCTTCAGAAAAATGGCCGCGCCCCAGAGGAGCACGATCCGGACCAGCCATGTCAGCCGACGTTCAACCATGCCGCACCCTGGAGCCCCGGATATCAGGGCCCCTGTTTATTTCACCATCGCCACCGTGCCATCGGCCCTGGTTTCCAGGTGGAATACCTGTTGGCTGGATGGCGTAACCATGTTCTGCTTCCGGGCCAGCTCCACCAGCCGGTCGGGCCTCAGCAGTTCCGCCGCCTGCAGATCCAGCGTGCGCGATTCGTCCTGCAGTTTCCGTTCTTCGGCGCGCAGCGCTTGCAGCTTGTACCCGGCCACCGTGTTGGCCACGCTGAAAGACAAAAGACCGGCTAGCAGCACCAGAACCGCGGCGGCCCCGCCGATGGCGCCCCAGCAGGCTCCGTGGGCCCGGACGTCGTGTTCGCGCACGAGGCGCGAATTGTCGATTCTCTTGCAGTAGAAGAAGACGTCGTCGTGCGGGAGCGCCCGCAGCTGAAACGGATCCCTCTCCGCGCGCACGGACGCCATCCGTGCGTGCTCCACGTATCCCTGCGCGTCTGACCTTTTTAGAAATGCTGGCATCGTCGCCATCGTTTTTCTCTTCCCTCGCTTAATCGCGCCACTCCAGCGCGCGCAGCTTGGCGCTGCGTGAAGCCGGATTGCGGGCAATCTCTTCTTCGCTCGGCTGAAGCGGGTGCTTCGTCAGGATCGTCGCACGCCCCTCCCGGCCCAGCGCCCTGAATCTCTCCTTCACCTTCCGGTCATCGATGCTCATGAAGCTGATTACGGCCATTCGTCCTCCGCTCCTCAGCAGCTCCGGTGCAATCCGGAGTAAACGGTCCAGTTCAGCCGGTTCATCGTTGACCGCCATCCGCAAGGCCATGAAAGTCTTGGTGGCGGGATGAAGGTGACCCGTCCTGGGCACGGCCCGTAACACCACATCGGCCAGATGAAGTGTACTCCGTATGGGCCGTACCCGGACGATTGCTCTGGCTACTCTCCGCGCCCTCCTCTCTTCGCCGAGCTGATAGATCAGGTCGGCGAGTGCTTTTTCGTCGGTGAAGTTGACGAGATCGGCCGCCGTAGTGCCCGTGGTTTGATCCATGCGCATGTCCAGCGGCCCATCCGCCGTAAACGAAAATCCGCGAAGCGGCTCGGTGAGTTGATACCGGCTCACGCCGAGGTCCGCTAAAATCCCATCCAGCTTCCTGAGCCCCGCTTGCGCCACGGTTTCCGCCAACGCCCCAAACGTCCCGGCATGAAACCGGATTCGTCCGCCCCACTCCGCCGTGTTGCGCCGCGCCATCTCGAGCGAAGCCGGGTCGCGATCGTTCGCAATCAGAATCCCCGTGGTCAGCCGCTGCGCGATCAGCGCCGCGTGTCCGCCCAATCCCGCCGTGCAGTCCAGGTACGCACCCTCGGGGCGTACCGCCAGCAGCGTAAGCGTTTCCTCGGGCATGACGGGGACATGCATACATCGTCACTTGAGCCCCGCCGCCTCCAGCTTCCGAAGTTTCTCCGCCGGCGTTTGCGACGCCCTCTCCTTGCGCTGCTCGTAAATCTCGTCGCTCAGAACTACGACCTTCCCGTTGTGAGCGTAAATCTTCAAGGGCCGATTCTCGATGCCCAACGCGGTCCGCAACTCCACCGAAAACCCCACGCGGCCCTGGCTGTCCATCTCCGCTTCGGCGCCCAGGTCCTGGGCGTTGAACGCGATGTCGGCGGCCGCATCCGGATCTTCCTTGTATCCCGCAAAAACCTCTTCATTTTGCCGCCAGGTTGCCATAGGATAGATGGCAGCGATGGACCGGTCCAAACTCGTGACAAAAAGTGTCTTCTCCCGCAACGAGGCAAAGTACAGCATGAAAGCCTGGGGTAGCTTCATCCGGCCCTTGTCGTCAAGCCGTGCCGGGTACATTCCCCTGGGTAACTCGATCTGTGCGGGAACTTCCACTTTTTGTCCCTGGATCGGTCTGAATATGCCACTCAATATCCAGATTCAATCCACACAACCTATAGTGCACGAGAATCTCAGAATTCGCAAGAACTTTTTGAGGGAAAGCTGCTGATTTGTCTGTAGTTACAGAGGGGATAGCTTCCCCCCACCGGATCTACACTGATCGCGCAACACACTATATGTAGTGTCTATAGCGAAATAAAAGCGAAGATAGAAGCTGTTAACCTGTGGAATTATCCTGCAGGAGGCCCTCATGATGCCCGAGTACTATCGAAGAAAGGTGGGGCTGCGGTGAAGTACTACCGAAGAAAGGTGGGGCCGGGGGGTGAATCCCCCGACCCCTCGGAGAAGGCTTACTGGACTGGGATCTTGCTCGTAGCGCTGTAAATTGGCGTGGTGGAGCCGACTGGAACCAGCCCCACCGAGAAGGTGACGTTCGGACCGGTCGCCATGTCCGGCGGGATCTGGATCGATACCACGAACACGCCTACCAAATCCTCCGACAACTGAGCGTAGTTCAGGGGCACGCCGCCGCCGTTCATCCCGGCAATGACACTGCCCTGCACCGTCGCAGCGGCGCCGGGCGCGGCCACGGAAAGGGTGTTGGAAGGCGGCGCGGTAGTCCCGAGGCCGGTCACGTACGCCACCTCGGTTTCGCCCCGGCGGGCCGGGTTCTCGAGACTCACGAAGGAGCCGTCGGGGCGCACCAGCACCGCGCGGAATATGCCGTCGGACATCTGGGTCTGGAAAACACCCGGGCTGGCCGCCTGGATGTTCAGGTTCACCGGGGAAGTGCCTCCGCCAACCGATACGGCGACCGGAACTGATCCTCCCACCGGGGCGTTGCACGGCACCTGGAAGGTGACCAGTTGCTGGCCGGCGGCATTGTTGGTGATGTTCAAAACCGGCGCCGCGATATTGCCGATCGAGATCGAGAGCGCCTGCGCCGGCACGGTCAAGCCAGGCAGCACCGGTGAAAGCGGCGTGACACCCAGCGTTCCGGCGGAGGTCACCAGCGCGCCGATGCTGCACGGCGAAAGCGAGTTCCCCTGGAAATCCGCGCCGTTGACGAACGCCCCGGCGGTGATGTTCGGGGCCGACGGCGCCACCGACAGAACGAACGTGACGCTGCCGATGCCGGCGTTGGATGCCACGCTGGCGACCACGTTGGCCGTCCCCGTAAACGAACCGGCGGTCGCAGTCACCGATGCGCGGCCGTTCGCGTCGGTGCTTGCGGTCGTGGCGGACAACGATACGGAGCCTTGAGTCACCTGGAACTGCACCGGGATACCGGCCGGCGAGCCCGAGGTGACGGTCAACTGCACCACCAGCGGTTGCGCGAAAGCCGTGTTCACCGCCGCCGCCTGGTTGCCGCCGGAAACGGCCTGGATCGTTGTGATCGTCACCGGCTGCACCGCGTTGATGGTGAACGTCGCGGATTTGGTGGAGTCGCTGGTAAGCGTCACCGTCACCGTTATCGTGCCGAAGGCGCTGCCGGAGAGGTTGACGTTGGTCGAGACCCGGCCATTCAGGTCGGACGCGGTCGAGGTGTTGGAGAGGTTCGCCGCGCCGGCGGGAGTTACTGTCCATTTTACCCCTATGCCCGACAGGGGCTGTCCGCCGGTTCCATCGACTTCCGCGACTAGGGCGAGCGGCGCGGCCTGTCCGGAAATGACGGTCTGTGGGGTGCCCTGTTTGATGTTGACGCTTCCCGGAGAGCCGGGCGTAGCGGTGATATTGAGCGGCAGCGAATTCCAGATCCCTTCGGGAATCTGGGTCGGGTCGCCGCCCGGATACGCCCCGCCGACCAGCACCGAGAATTGGCCCTTGCCGGGCGTCCCGCCAAAAATAGGAGTGCACGACAAAAACCCGGTGGCATCGGAAAGGACCACGTTCGGGCCCGCCCCGGGAGTCGCCTGGCATTGGACCGTCGGACCAACCGTGGGATCCTGGGTGTTCACCAGGAACATGCCCACGTTGGGGATCGGGAACCCGTGCTCTTCCGACACGCTGAGCTGCAGCACCGTGCTCGACGCGGTTCCGATCTGGCCCGATAAAACTCCCCCAACGGGTACGTTCCGGGCCACCACCTGGATCGCTGGAGCCAATTGGTTAAACGGGTCCGGAATTCCCTGAGTCAGGAAAAAGGTCGCAGTCGAATTGCCGGCCTGCGCCGTCACCGTGTACTGGTTGTAGCTTTGGAACGCATTGGAGTTCGTTTGCACCCCGGCAAAGAGCGTGTTGGAGGATGTGCCATCCGTTTGGGTAAACGTAGTTGGAGTGGCGATGGTGGCTCCGGTGGTGGTCCAGTTCACCTGCTGGCCGCTCAGCGGATTTCCATTCGCGTCCGTCAATTTCACCACCATGGACTGGAACCCCACGGCCGTGGCCCCCTGGCATCCCGGGCAGATCACCTGCCCGTTTCCAGCCACGATAGCCACGTTCTGCGCGTATGCCGCCTGGACTCCCAGCAGGCACACCAACGCCGTCAGGACTGCGATGAATCGAGATCTGTTCAAGGTTTGCCTCCTCTACTTCTACCAACACGATTGGATACGGTTGGACGCGGGGGAGAATCTCAGTGTAGCACAAGCCAAAAAAAAAGAGGGGAGCCGAAGCTCCCCTCTTGGTTAAGGGCCAGACATTTGCCGGCCGATACCGCGTTTACTGGTTCGCAGACTCCGTCGTAATCGTTTGGTTCCGGTTGTTGGAGTTGCTGTTGTTGTTGATGATCAACGCCAGGTAGCCCATGGCCAGGTTGCGCGCGCCGAGATCGCTGATGAACGCAAAGCCGTGAGCAAACTGGAAGTTGCACAGTGCGAACATGTAGCCCTGGAAGCCCGCGGCCGAAGTCGAGGCCAGGGTCGTGTACACCGTGCCGGCCGCGATGCTGCCGGTGGTGACGGCGGGTTCCTTGCCCGTCCCGTCATACCAGGTCAGTGTGCAAGTGCCGGCCTGGGTGGATGTGCCGATCGGATCCTGCGAGGTGTTCGCGATTGCGATACCCGTGTCGAATCCGGATTGGTTGGTGACGAACGGGAACAAGAGTAACGTCTGGCAGATGTTGACTGCCAGAAGGTTCTTGGCCGTCGATGTATCGGCAAACCTTGGTATCGTCAAGCTGCTGGAAGCCGCGGATCCGGCGCTGGAGCTGAACGGAACGGTCGGCGTCGGCGCGTAGCTCATGTTGACGGTTGCCGTGCCTGGAGCCGGCGAGTTGGTCGCCACGCTGGCGGCGTACTGTGTCCACACGCCGAACTGGAGGGTCTCCTGCTGGTTCGGGTTGGTGTTGACGACTTCCCAAACGGCCGTCGCGCTTCCGCCGGATTGCGGGAGTTCGACGATGCCCGTCGTTGCCGGGGTGCCATTGACGCCGGTCGTCTGAGTCAGCACCGGCAGGAAGCCGTTGGAATCCGGAGCAGCTTCGCTCGAAACCAGGACGGCATACGAGCTGCTGCTGGTTGCAGTCGGCGCAGCCGTATTCGGCGAGGTCGTGTTGACGGCGAGGTTGGTCACCGAAACGAAGATTCGCACGCCGGCCGGAATGTTGTTGAAGACGGCCTTCAGGCGAGTGCCGTAGTCCGCCAGACCGGCTGTCCAGCCGTTGCCGGCAGCCCCGGTATACACAAAGTTGGATTCCGAGTTGTAAATCTGACCCGGAACGTTTTGAACCGGCGAACCGGACTGGCCGTTATATGCGGCCGTCGGTTGTACGCGGGTCTTGAACGCGGTGCCGAAGTTCTCCGTGTATTGCAGAATTGCAACGCCACTCGGTGAGCTCAAGCCGTTGCACTGGTTGAAGCCGGCGCCGCCGCTCGACTGGTTGCCAGTGTTGTTGGTGTTGCGCAACACGGTGGTCAGACCGGCCTGAATGAAGCCGGCGATCTGCACCGGGTTGTTGATCGGCACCGAGGTGCTGCCGCTGATCGAGATCGAAGCCAGCAACTGCGTGGTGCCCGCCAGGCCGCCGCCGCCCAAACCGGACACGTTGGCGCGTACGTTGGTGATGCGGAACGTGCGCTGCGTGCTGGCGGAAACCGGGGCCAGAATCGGAATACCTTCAAAGGTAACCTGGTTGCCGCTCGCAAGTCCCGAAAACACGTTCGCTGCCGGGGTAGTCCCACCGGCGACCGAAACCGCCACGGGATACCCGTTGACCGTGTTCGCAAACTCCGCGCAGCCGCCGATGCCGGCGCCTACCTGCGGGGTGCTGCAAAGCGTCTGCGGCGCGTCCGGTCCGAAGCCCGGAACCAGCGGAACCAGGGTTCCACCCTTCGCTACAGATGCTCCAGCCTCGTCAATGATCAGCAACGCTTCCGAAGCATTCGAAACTCCACCAATGCCCAGAAGACGGCTGGTCACGTTGGTGCCCAGGCTGACCGTAACGTTGGCTGTGGGAATCGTCGAACCAGCAGCCAGAGCGCCGCCGCCGCTGCAGGAGATCAAGATGTCACCGATAACCTCCGTCATGCCTTCTGCCCGCAGCGCGGGAGGCACTGCAACGGTGGCGCTGCAGATCAAGCTGCCGTTCGCCGAACCACCGCCTGGTACCTGCGCACCGGCCAGCCCAACGAATAGGGCCAGCACGGCTAGCGCAGTAATCCATCTGCGAAAATCTACCATTTCCTTCTCCTTGTAAATTGCAAATTGAATCGGTCGAAGTTCTCTTTCCAACCTGAGCCTCAAAACTACCCAAACAAACCGTTCAGTTACCTAGGGAACTTCTCCGTGTCGGGCGGAGAGCTGTCCTCCGGAAGCCGCCAAGCCGGCCACCGGATTACCCGGCCCTAAACCGGGCCTTACTGAAGTGCTTCCATCTTAAGAGCTTCTTCAAAACCTACCCGCCGCACATGCTATTGGGCTCTTATTCTGCTCTTCTGTGCGACCAAGGTACAAACAGACGATTGCACATCAACTCGGACGCGGTAAAGATATTCATAACCCGATTGCACGCCCGATGTCAAGCGAAATTCTTTCCCTTCAATGCGGAACAGCGTATCTGACCGCCGCCTCCAGCGAATCGTGAAGGATGCCCGATTAAACCATGATCGTCCGCCCCGCGTCAATAGTTTCACACCGAATCGTCTCATTTTTCTGTAACTATCGGGTTACAGCAGGCGTGCTAAATATGGTTCCCCCTGTTTGGGGGAGGTGAACCCCCCACGCCGGGGGGAACCGGAGTCCGGGAGACCCATATCCATAGTCCAACGGCGAGCGTCAGGACCAGGAGATTCCGGATCGCCAGGAGGCTGATTCCAAGAAGCGTGGGAGGCAGGATCGCCGCGCTCCCGGCCGGCGCCGGCGTGATTTGGCCCGCCCACAAGTACGGAAAGATGGCGGTGGTGATGAGGCAGACCGCCAGGAACCCCGGAACGAAGCGCGGAACGGGTTTGCCGCCGCGATCGAGCAGCGGCGCCAGGGGCAGCAGCCACAAGAGATACTGAGGTGAGAATACGCTGGACGTGACGATGCTCAGGAGCTGGAATAGGATGGTGTAGGCGGCGATCAGGTCCGGCGCAGCCTGTGCGACCGTCGCACGGCCTGCGTTGCCCGTATCGCCGCTTGACAGCCGGCGGTAGGCGCTCCACACCAGGGAGCCCGCCGCCGTGGCCAGCACGCCTGCCTCGGCCAGGGGCACCAGCTTCATCAAGACCGGGGTGATCGGCGAACTCACGTGGACCGCGCCGAAGTTGAGCGCCGACTGCGTGGAAAGGCCGAAGATGCGGCCCGCGATCAAGGCCAGCGATGCCCACAAAGACTCGATCTCCAAACCCCGGTGCGCGTGGTATCGCAGGAAATCCAGGGTCTGGCGGCCCCCCAGCCAATAAAAGGGGAGGAACATGGCGGCCGTCAGGGCCAGCATCTCACCCGACCTCCTGGCCGCTTCCAGCGCGAGACGCCACAGGCCGGCTTTGTCCCGGCAGCGCGCCAGCGCCGCCGCCGGCATCGCGCCCAAAACCCACACCGGCAGAAGCACGATGGGAGTGAGCTTCAGATTGATCGCGGCCGCCAGCACGACGAACGAAGCCAGGTACCGAACGCGGCCGCAAAGCAGCGTCAGCGCGGCCAGCAGAATCACGCCCACCAGGAGATCGAACCGGTCGTACAGAATGTGCATCAGGATGAGACCGGCGGCGCTATAAAAGAGGAGTTGCCGCGCGGAGCCCCGGCGCGCCAGCAGGAGGAATCCCAGGAGGTCCACAATCGCCAGGGCGATCCGATTCGCCTGGATATACCGCTGAACGAGGCCTGGCAGCACGGCGCCCTGGGACGAAAGCGCGGGCAGAAGCTCGCCGGGCAGCGCCATCCAGGCGATCGCCAGCGGCGGGTACTCCACGGCATATTCGATCGGATCGTGGCTTCCCCCGCTGCCTGCTGCTTTTTTCACCTCGCTCGCCACCGAATAGAACCCGCCGCCCTGTTCCTGAGCGAGCTGCCAACTGAACGTGTAGGCGACATTCACCTGCAGCAAAGAGCTGCCGCGGATATCGGCAACCAGCAAAATATAGAGGCGGGTCACCAGGAACAGGGCGATCGCAACGTAGAAGGATCGCGGCCGCCGCGGCCTTGGCGCCGCGCGGCCCGCCACCTTCTTGTTTTTCTTATCCGCGTTCATCCGCGTTCATCGGCGGCTGGTAATCCTTTCCTACTGAATCGTCACCGCGACCGTATTGCTCAGTATCCCACCCTGCTTGAGGGTAATCGGAACACCGACCCCGGGAGGCGTGGCGCCCGGAATCACGACATTGACCTGATACTCGCCCGCGGTCCCCGGCGCCAGACCGGCAAACGCGGCCGGCAACTCCTGTCCGTTGAGCACCACCGTCACCGGCGTCGTGGTCACCCAAAGCTGACCCTGTTTCGTAACCGTTCCCAGCCCGGTGGCATACAGAATGAGAACCTGCCCGCGGGGCAGCGGGTTGGCCGGCGAGTTCAGCGTCCCGTCCTGGTTCACCACCGCGCCCACCGGCGGCTCTCCCAGCAGGAAAATCGCGGGAGCGATGGCCGAAATGTCGACCGGCTGTTGCGCGCTTCCGTACGCCGAGGTCACGCTCAAAACATGAACCCCCGGCGTGGTGTCCGCGGGAACCACCGCGTTGATCTGGAACGGAGTAGCCGCCAGGATTTGCACCGCTTCGCCATCCATGGCGGCCTGGGTGGCGGCGCCCGGACCCGAAAGTCCCGTCCCGAAGATGGTCATGATGCCGCCCGGCGCGATGCCGGCGGTGAACGTCGCCGCGTTCACCACGCCATCCGCAACAAAGCTCGCGTCCTGCGGCGCGAGCGTGAGCGCCAGCTTCGGCCGCGAAGCCTTATAAGTGGCCGGCGCGCTGGCCGAAATATCCTGCGAGGAGCCGCCCACGGCCAGGTCGGTGACGAAGGCGCGATAGCTCCCGGTGGTCCCCACGGCGATGGTATACGCCGGCTCCAGGCCGTCGCAAACCAGGATGCGCGAGGTCAGGGCGCCGGTTCCGGTGCCTTGCGAATCCACCGAATCCAGCAGGTCGAGCGCGATGCCGCACGCGCCCGCGGCCGACTGCGCGCTGTCAGTGAAGCCCTTCATCAGGTCCGGCGGCTGCGACAACGCCGCCACCATGAATCGCGTGCCGCCAGGACTGCGGCGGGCGAACTGCACCACGCCGCGCAAAGTGGCTGTCCAGGTTCCGCCGGCCGCCGTGAAACCGTTGAGATAGTCGTTGAGATTGGCTCGCGCGAACAACAGATTCGGATCCTGAATGACAAAGCTCCCGTCCGAGGCCATCCCGATCGCCACCACGAAGTGTCCGCCGGACGGCGCGCCATTAAGCGAAAGCCCCAGCGAGAGCAGCGCCGGATAGCCCTGGGCCAGCAAGTCCGCGATCGCCGATGCGGAAGGGCTCTGGGCCTTCACGTCCACGCCGCCGGTGAATTCGGCCGCGCGCCACAGGTTGACGATCTGCTCGCCCGAAGCGGGATTCGAAAGGTACCCGTCGCAGAGCTGGGCGTTCTTCGCCGCATCGTATCCGCAATAAGCCGTGAGGAACGTGTTCAGCGCGCCGGGGTCGGCCGTCCCGTTGGGCGCAGGCAGCTCGCCGCGATTCTGGTGATAGCGCAGAATCGACGCCACCGCCGTCAGCAGCGCCCCTTTCCGCCCAATGGTCGCGGAGCCGTTGCCCAGCGTCGCGGTTCCGGCCATCACCAACTGCGGGAAGTTGGAAAGGCTGGAGGCCGCCGCCCGCACGAAGAAGGAAACCGGCGCCTGCGCGATTGACGGGGCATTCGCCGTTACGGCCGACACGCCCTCCGTGCCGGGCAGGCGCACGAACGTTTCGGCCTGTCCCGTGGCATCGGTCACCGCGCTCGCCACCGAAAGCTGCGCGCCCGTCGAGGGCTGGAACACGATGGGCGCTCCCACCACCGGCGTTCCCGCCGAGTCCGTCAGGCTGATGCGCAGCGAGAGCGGCAGCAGCGCGCCCGGCAGTCCCGTCTGGTTATCGCCCTGAATCTTGGCCAGGGTCACGCGGTTGTCGGCGAATCCGCGAACGGTGAGCGTGCCATCGGCCGCCGCCGGGCTGTTCGTGTCGGCCGCGTGGATGGCCAGCGCTGCGCTCTTGGAGGCCAGCGGGATGGCCATCTGCCAACTGTAAGCGCCATTCGCCGTGGTCACTTGAAAATCGGGCTGGCCCGTGATGGATACCTTCACGGTGCTGTTGTTGGCGAAGCCCAGGAAGGCCGCACGAACCTGCCCACCCGCGGTCACCGAAGAAGGAGCCACAACCACGGTGGGAACTTTGGGCGCCGGATGCTCCACGGCAGCGGCGTCGCCCGCCGAGTACGTGAAGTTGCCGCCTTCGAAGTTCTGCTGGTGCAGGCCGGAGCTCACGAACTCGTCGCTGATGGGCATGCCGTAATCGCCGGCCGCCCCCTCGAGCGCGTTGTACCGCGCCAGAATCAGGCCGGTGACGAAGTAAGCCTGCCCGGCGCGCGCTCCCGCGGTGGCCGCGTAGATCGCACCGTTTTTGAAGTTCTGCGTCGCCCCCGAGTTCGCGCCGAAAGTGGCGAAGGCCGCGGCGTCCGAGACCGGCGGGCCCGCCGCGCCCGTTTCATACCCCAGCAGCGCCCACTTGGAGAGAATGCCGCCCGTCACCACGCGCACCGGAGTGCCCGCCAGAGCCGACCCGTTGGCGAACAACTGCGTGCCGCCCGCACTCGGATCGCTGATGGGATACCCCAGCGTGCCCGCCGGCCCGCCCATGCTCTGATACTGCGCCAGGATCGCGCCGGTCACCAGGTACGCCGTGCCCAACTGGTCCGACTGCGCCAGCATGTAAACCGCCGGATTGGCCTGGTCGCTCGACTGCAGCATCTGCACGTACCCGCTTCCCTGTCGCGTGGCCGGCGACTGGGCGGGCAACTCGACCGAGATCCTGTTGCGCGTAATCGCGTCCTGAAACGCCTGCACCACCGATGCGGGCGCCCCCGCCCCGACCTGGCAGCAGGGCGCGATCACCGTGATGTTCACCTTGGTGCTGGTGATGCCCTCGCTCGACGCGGTGACGCTGGCCGCGCCGCCGCCGACGGCCGTCACCACCGCCGATTGCCCGCTGGCCGCGATCGAGACCACCTTGCCGTTGGTGGAGCTCCACGACACCGGCCGGTCGCTCAGCACCACGCCGCTCGCGGCCGAGGGCGTCGCCGTCAGCGTCAGGGATTGGCCCAGGTTCATCGTCGCTCCGCCGGCCGGGGCGCCCGTCAATGCCACCGAAGCCACCGGCAACTGCACGATGGGGCCGCCGCCTCCCGCGGTGTATTGCAGGCTGCCGCCTTCGAAAGTCTGTTTGAAGAGGCCCGTGGAAGCCTGGAACGCGTCGCTGGTGGGCAAGCCCAACGGGCCGGCCGCTCCGTTCTGCGACACGTACAGGTCGTACATCGGCTCGATCACGCCGAAGACCTTGCCCTTGTTGACCCCCGAAGTGACCGAGTAGATCGCGCCGTTGGCATACGTCTGCACCGTGGCCGCCGTCGTGGTGAAAGCCGTGATGGCGGTCTGCACATCCACCGGCCGCCCCGGTCCGCTGATTCCTCCCAGGTTCGTCCACTCGGTGTAGAAGACCCCGTTGATGGCGAAGTCCTGGCCCGTCGCCAGCGAGTTGGCGTATGCAAACAGCGCGTAACTCTTGTCGAAGAAATCATACTGGCAAGCGTTCGCCGGATCGAACGGGGGGCAGTTCTGCGAATCCATCAACGGGTAGCCGGCGGTCGAGGCGCCCACCGTGCTGTAGTACGGGTAAATGTAGCCCATCAATTGCGCGATCTCGATCACCGAGCCGTCGGGCTGAGTGGTATTCACCGTCGGGCTGAGGGTGGCCAGCGCGAGTTTCACGCCGGAGGTCTTGTTGGCATCCGAGAATTCCTGTACGTACCCGGTGGTACCCAGTTTCTTCACATTGCCCAAAGGGGGAAGCGAAACCAGAAAGCTGAAGCCGTTGCGGTAATAGGCCGTGACAAACTGCTCCACCAGCGACGGCGGCGCGCCCACCCCCACATCCACCACGGTGCTCAGGGTGATCTTGGCCGTGCCGGATTTGCTCGCGTCCGCCACCAAAGTCGCCGTCACCGTAACCGTCTGGCTTCCGCTCACCAGCGCCGGAGCCGAGTAGAACCCCGTCGGATCGATCGTTCCCAACTGCGGGCTGATCGACCACGTCACGCCCGGGGCCGCATTGGTCACGGCCGCCGAGAACTGCTGCGTCTGGCCGTTGGAGAGCGATACGGTCGCCGGCGACACCGTCACTGTCACGGTGGGCGCCGGTTGCAAGGTGATGGTGGCCGTCCCGGTCTTGGTGGGGTCATCCACGCTGGCCGCGGTCACTCGCACCGTGGCGCCGTTGCTGCTCACTGTGGGCGGCGCCGTGTACAACCCCGTGGAATCGATCGCTCCCATTTGCGGACTGATGGACCATGTGACCCCGTTTGTGGAATTCACCAGGCTGGCGGTGAACAACTGCGTCTGGCTGGGGCCGAGTGTCACAGTTGAAGGAGACACCGTTACCGTAATGGGCGCCGACGGATTCAGCGTCACCGTCGCGCTGCCGCTCGCGGTCGGCTGGGAAACGCTGGTCGCGATGACCGTGACCTTCTGGCTGGCCGTAATGGGCGCCGGCGCCGTATAAACGCCCTTCGCGGGATCGATCGTGCCGACCGGCGAGCCGAGGCTCCAGGTCACGCCCGTCTGGCTGGTTCCGGAAACGGCAGCCGAGAACGCCTGCGACTGCCCCGCGCTCAGCGAAACGGCGGCCGGGCTCACGGTGACCGTGATGGTCACCGGTATCAGCCCGATGAACACGGATGCCGCCTGGCTCGGGTCTGCCACGCTGGTCGCGGTGGCCGTCACCGTTTGGGGTACGGTGATAAAGGAAGGCGCTTTGTAGGTATTGGTGGAGAGCCCAGTGGAATCCGGAGCCGTGCCTGTGCCCGCCACCGCGCCGGCCACCGACGGGCTGAAGCTCCAGGTAACCGCCAGGTTGGCCGCCCCCGTCACGCGGGCCGTCAAAGTACACGTTTGCCCGCCCTGGAGAGAACCGCAACCCGTGCTGGCCCCTAGAGATACCAGCACCTGGCCGTGCAGGGCGCCGGCCGCCCACACACCGAGAAGGAACGCAAAGCACCGAAAAGAACGCACGAGTATTGGACTATCTTAACTTAATATGATGCAAACCCGCCGGCGGGCCGCTAGTTGCAGGCGCCGGCGGAACACCATGATGCCGCCTTCAGGCGTCAGGTGCGGTTGTGACTTTCCAAAGGCTCCGGTACTCGGATCGCCAGGTTGTGATAGCGTGGAATTGTCTGCTTTAAGCATGATTGAGGTTCTCCCATGATCGACTTGAGAGAGGTCCGTTCCGTTACCGAGTTCCAACGTCACATCAAAGACTACGTCGGTCGTCTGAAGGAGAAGAAGACGCCCCTTGTGCTGACCGTGAACGGCCGCGCCGAGCTTGTCGTTCAGGACGCTGAAAGCTATCAGCTGATGCTCGACCGGCTCGAACGCGCGGAGACTGTGGCCGCCATTCGCAGGGGCATAGAGCAGACTGGGCGGGGTGAGGGAATTCCGCTGGAAGAAGCTGAGAAGCGACTCCGGAAGAAGCATGGCTTTTCGCGTTGAGATCGCGCCGCAGGCGTTCGACGACATCGATGGCATAGCCGCCTACATCACGGAGAAGAGCAGCTTCACGGTCGCCGAGAGATGGTTCCACGGCGTCATCGACGACATCGGCTCCTTGAAGGACATGCCCGCCAGGTATCCCGCCACACCTGAATCTGAGGAACTCGGCCTGGAGGTCCGCTTGCTCCTCCACGGCAGGAAAAACAGAGCCTTTAGAATCTATTACACGTTCGATTATGAGACGCCGTTGAGCGGCACGGTCCGAGTCCTTCACGTGCGGCACTGGGCCCGAAGGCCTCTCAGCGGGGACCAATTCCCCTTCCTCCTCTGAGGCGCGAGACATTTGCCCAATCCCCCCAATCAGCCTCTCCCATTTGCGCCCCTCCCCCGCCTGTCCTACAATCTCTACTGGGACCTGGGTGATTCCGCCCGCCTCGCCTCATGAACATTTCGGTCAAAGCTGAATACGCGTTGCAGGCGATCTTTGACCTCGCCGCGCAACCGCCCGGCGAGCCGGTGAAGATCGCCGATATCGCCCACCGGGAGAAGATCCCGCAGAAGTTTCTCGAGCTGATACTGGCCGGCTTGAAGCAGGGCGGCTTCGTCGAATCCCGCCGCGGCGCCGAGGGCGGCTACCTGCTGGCCCGCGCCGCCGATTCCATCACCATCGGAGAAGTCGTCCGCTTCGTCGAAGGCCCGCACCAGGCGAAGGGCCGCGCGCGACGCAAAACCGAAACGCCGTTTTCCGACATGTGGGAACGGGTGGACCGCGCCGTCTCCGATGTGATCGACCGGACCACCTTCGCCGACCTGCTTCGCACCTGGAATGAAAAGCAGAACAAGTTCGTCCTGAATTGGGAGATCTGAATTGACAGTCTACGACGATAATTCCTTCAGCATCGGCCGTACCCCTCTAGTCCGCCTGAATCGCGTCACGGAGGGAGGTAAGGCCATCATCCTGGCTAAAATCGAAGGGCGCAACCCGGCGTATTCGGTGAAGTGCCGCATCGGCGCCTCCATGGTGTGGGACGCCGAAAAGCGCGGCATTCTCAAACCCGGCAAGGAGATCATCGAGCCTACCAGCGGCAACACCGGAATCGCCTTGGCCTTCGTCGCCGCCGCGCGCGGTTACGCCATCACCCTCACCATGCCCGAGACCATGTCCATCGAGAGGCGCAAGGTGCTCAAGGCCCTGGGCGCCCGCCTGGTGCTCACCGAGGGCTCGCAGGGCATGGCCGGCTCCATCACGCGCGCCGAGGAGATCGTGTCCACCGACCCTCAACGCTACGTGCTGCTCCAGCAGTTCAAGAATCCGGCCAATCCGGAAATCCACGTCCGCACCACCGGCCCCGAAATCTGGGAAGACACCGAAGGCGGGATTGATGTTCTGGTCTCCGGCATCGGCACCGGCGGCACCATCACCGGTGTTTCCCGCTACATCAAGAATGACAAGGGGAAAAAGATCCTGTCGGTGGGAATCGAGCCGGTGAGCAGTCCGGTGATCACCCAGCGCCTCGCCGGCCAGCCGATGAAACCGGGCCCGCACAAGATTCAGGGGATCGGAGCCGGGTTCATACCGGATACGCTGGATCTTTCGATGGTGGATCGCGTGGAGCTCGTAACCAATGAGGAATCTATCGATATGGCGCGCCGCCTGTCGAAGGAAGAGGGGATTCTCAGCGGGATATCTTGCGGCGCGGCGGTAGCAGTGGCGGTGCGATTGGGCCGGCAGCCCGAGTTTGCCGGGAAAACCCTGGTGGTCATCCTGCCGGATGCAGCCGAGCGGTATTTGAGCACCACTCTGTTCGAGGGCCTTCCCGAAGATTGAAAAAGCGGGCGCAGGTTTGGGTGATAGGGGTGAGTAGCGCCCGCTGTCGTAACGGGGATTTAATTCCAAAGACGACCGGATTCTCCGCTGAGTTACATGTGTCGTCTGCATTTCGCGGTAGCCCTTTCGAGCTAGAGGTAGCTGGCTGCACATCCGCTAATCAGCGCTCCACCCTCCCACACGGTACAATTCATTCCAGGATGAGGTTGTCCGCGCCGGTTCTGATGGTGACGCTGGTGGCTTTTTGCCGCGGCCAGGACCAGCCGCCCACGGTGCCCACGCCGCCACCCGCCGCTCCCACCGCTCCCATCGCTCCCGCGCCCCCGCCGGTGCTCGAGAATTCCGGCAAGCCGATGGCGCTGCCATTTCAGTGCACGCTGGAGGATATTCAGGGGGCCGGCCTCTCCTGTTCGGAGGAGGACCCCTGCCCGATTTATCTGGAGCTCACGGCGGTCGAATCGAAGGGCTCGCGGATTTTCGCGGCGGGCAACATTCACACCAACGCCGTCACTCTCTCTTCCGCGCTGCTCGCCAGCGAGGACGACGGCCGCACATGGCGCGAAGTGCACGAGCACATCCGCGGGTCGGGGCTCGAAACCATCCAGTTTCTCGATTCCGAGACCGGTTGGGTGAGCGGCCAGATTCTGTTTCCGCTGCCGCAGGACCCGTTCCTGCTTCTGACCTCGGATGGCGGCAAGACCTGGCGCCAGCGTCCCGTCTTCGGCGACAGCCGCGAGAACCGCTTCGGCTCCATCCTGCAATTCTCCTTCACCGCCAAAGACAGCGGCAACCTGATCGTCGACCGCGGGCAGGGAAGCGACGGAGACCGCTACGAGTCCTACGGGTCGCCCGACGCTGGCGAATCGTGGTCTATCAAAGAGACCAGCAACAAGCCGCTGCGTCTGCGCCAGCCGCCCGTTCCATCCGCCGACTGGCGCCTGCGCGCCGACGGCCCCACCCAGTCGTACCACATCGAGCACCGCCAGGGCGCACGCTGGACCGGCGTGGCCGCGTTCGCCGTCAAGCTGGGCGCCTGCAAGCCGCCGCAACCGGCCGAGGAAACCGCCACGCCCGCCGTCAAGAAACAGTGACGCCTGCCCAGGTGAGGCCGCGGTTGGACGGCTGGCCCCACTCGCGTTTTTCCAACCCTAAAAGTGCAGGCCGATCCCGCCGCTGTAGATGGGGTGATTGCGGCCGTCCGTGACTCCCAATCGCGCCCGCGTTACAAAGTCGCCAGCCTCGAAGCGCAGGCTCAGCAGGCGGGTCAATCGGAAATCGATGCCGCCCCCGAATTGGAGAGCCCAGCTCTCGGTTCGCCCGATAGTCGAGCTCGTGAATTCCGGCCCCAATTGTGATTCGTTCTTGCCGAATGAGCCGATCCCCACGCCAATCGCCGGGTATAACGACACGCGCGTGTGAAGCGGGATGTTCCACCGGATGCCCGGCGTGAACAGGATCATGTCCCGGACGGAGCCGCTGAGATTCGCCCCCGCGATAGTTCCCTCCGCCTGACAAGCCTATGGTATTTCAATTGCTCAGCCGATATGTAGAGGTTGAGGGCATTATGATGGTCGCAGCGGGGCTCGCGGTTTTGGTGGTGTTTTGCTTGCTCTTGTCGGTGCTTCAGACGCCGCCCCACATTGGCCGGTAAGACACGGGTGGGTAACTCCGACACAGGAGTTGTGGCCGCCCTCTCCTCCGTCACTTCTTCGGGGGCGGAGCCGGTCTCTTGTAAATCGTCTCGAAATCGGGCTTGGAACCTACGTGGATGCCGCTCGACACCGATGTTCCCGGCGTCGGCGATCCGGATCCGGGTGGGCCCGGCCGCGTGTCCGGGTCGGTCGTCTTGCTCTTCGTTTCCTTCGTGACCCGTCCAGCCGCCGGCCGGTAGTCGATCCGCTCGATTTGATCCCTGGCGATCGCCACCTGCCCGCTCTTCACCACCACCATCAGGTTGTCGTCCGTCAGTTCGTCCATCTTGGCCAGAAGGGGCTGTGCGGCGCCTTTCTTGTAGACCCGCAACTCGGCGCCGCCCTTGAGTTCCTTGACCTTGGCCCAGGGGTCGTCAGCCGCGAAAACCGCCACCGCGGCGAGAAGCATGATTAGCGCGCGTGCCATTGGCAAGACCTCGCGCGATCCAGTTTAGCAGAATGCCGCGCGCGGCCCGGCCAGACACGGGATTCCGCACCACCGCACGGGCATCCACCGCCGGCCGTCATCACCCGGATCCCCCGCCGACGCGGGTGGCTTTACCCCTCCGCCGTTCCCCCACGTTGCGGCGGCACCGCCATTGTGTTATTTATGGGTTCAAGTCGGACTTTTTGATCCAACTAAAGCGCCTCGCTTTGTGGTAGCGAGGGTTCAATCATAATTTCATTCCGAAGGATGGAGCCCCGTGGAAGCTGTCAATCGCAAACTCATTCGTCCGTCTCTCAACGAGATCAAAGAACAGATCGCGCCTCCCCGGCGGGCCCCGCCTGTGCAGAAGAAGCCGGTTCCACCGGACCAGACCAACGCCGAGAATTTTTACTACGTGAAGCAGATGCAGGCCAAGACCGCCATGGTCTTCGTGCTGCGCGATGGCGAGACGCTTCACGGCACCATCGAGTGGTACGACAAGTGTTGTCTGAAAGTGAACCGCACCGACGGGCCCAACCTGCTGCTCTATAAGCCGGCCATCAAGTACATGTACAAAGAAGGGTAGGGCGCGGGAGTGTCCTTGGATTAACCGGCCCCTTTCGTTTTCCCTTTCAGCCGGTTGCGCAGCGCCAGGCGGTATTCTCTGCGGTCTCCCGCCTCGCGGTAGCGGCGTTTCTCTTCCTCGGTTTCGGGAATCACCGGCGGAACCGGAACCGCCTTCCCGCTCCGGTCCACCGCCACGAACGTCAGGTACGCCGAGCAGGTGTGCAGCTTTTTACCGGTCAGCATGTCCTCGGTTTCCACCTGGACGCCCACTTCCATCGACGTGCGGAACGCCCGGTTCACCGAAGACCTCAGCACCAGCAGTTGCCCGATGCGCACCGGGTGGATGAAGTGCAGGCTGTCCACCGACGCCGTGACTACCGGGCAGCGCGCGTGCCGCAGCGCGGCCATGGCCCCAGCCAAATCCACCAGGTGCATCACCTTGCCGCCCAGCACGTTGCCCAGGCCGTTGGCGTCGTTGGGCAGCGCGATTTCCGAGTACTCCGAGATCGACTCGCGGACCGGTTTGCCTTCCATCATATTTCTGATGCCGCTCACTCTCCCGAGGCTTCCGCCTTGCGCCGCAGGTAGCTTCCCACGTAGGCCCGCGCCTGGCGGAGAATCGCGCCGCCCGGCGCGCCCTCCACGAACGCCCCCTCGGCCAGCGAATAATCCAGCGCGCCGTGAGCAAACGGATGATGATCGCGCTCGGCGACCCACGAGATTCCGAGCCGCGTCCCGTTGTCGTGGCGAATGGCGAAGCGCACCGCGTCGGGGCCGTCGTCCGACGGGAAGCGCGCGCAGGCGTCGCGGGCGTATCCCGGATTGCAGAGGCGCCGCAGCCTGGTTTCGTCCGGCTGCCACGGCTCATCCGCGACGGCTCTGCAAGTGCCCGCCCACATATCGCCCAGCGGCAGCATGGCGCTCGAGCGGTCGTACGCCCGCGCGCGAGGCTCCCGCGGATCGAAATAAGGGCACGCCATTTCGGAGGTATAGTAGCACATGAATGGCAGGCAACCGCTTGGAAGCCCTGAAGGGCATGGTGGCGCAGCAGCCTGGCGACAGCTTCCTGCGCTACGGTCTTGCGATGGAGTACCGCAACGCGGGCGATCTGGAATCGGCCATCGCCGAATTCCGTTCCGTGATCGCGGCCAACCCCGATTACTCCGCGGCCTACTTTCACGGCGGCCAGACCCTGGAGCGTCTCGGCCGGCTCGACGAGGCGCGCGGCCTGTTCCGCGCCGGAATCGAAGTCACCACCCGAAAAGGCGACCGCAAGACCCGCGACGAGCTGCAAGCCGCGCTGGACCTGCTGGGCTGAGGACCTACCGGACCACGCCGGCCAGCGGAATCGAAATTCGGGCGGTGGTCTTCTCCGGCCCCGAGGCAATGCTCAGATCCGCCTCCGGCCCGTAGCAGATCTCCAGCCGCCGGCGGACGTTCTGCAGTCCCACGCCCGTTCCCCGGCTCTCTTCCGAGCCCGCGCCCGAACTGTTTTCCACCAGAATCCGCAATCGCTCGTCGCGCAGCTCGCACCGGATCCGCACGTACCCCGGCTCGCTCCGCAACGCCACCCCGTGTTTGATCGCATTCTCCACCAGCGGCTGCACCGAAAGCACCGGGATCGCCACCTGGAGCGCAGCCTCGTCCGCATCGATATCCACTTTCAGCCGGTGGACCAGCCGCAACTGTTCCACTTCCAGATAAGCGCGCACGATCTCCATCTCGTCGGCCAGCGGGACGAAGGTTTTGTCCGATTGCAGAAAGTAGCGAAAAATATCCGCCAGGTTGAGCACCATGCGCCGCGCCGGGCCGGCTTCCCGTGGGATCGTCCCGTACAGCGTGTTGAGAGCGTTGAACAGAAAATGCGGATTGATCTGGGATTGCAGGGCTCGCAGCTCCGCCTGGCTCACCAGCCGGTCCATCTCCTGCTGCCGCAGCGCCTCCACCCTTTCGGCGATCCGCGTCGCGGCCTTGGCCAGCGCATTCAGATCCTCTCCCAGATAGCGTTGCCCGCCCTGGCGCCGCCCCAGCAGGATCAGCTTCGAGCCCGGACCCAGGCGGACCGGCACTGCCGCTTCGGCCCAACCGCAGTCCGCCAATGCCGGCGATCCGGCAAGCCGGTTGGCGGGCACCGGGGCGTCGAAACCTTCCGCGCCGCTGACCTCGCTCTGGTTCACCACCGTGTAGTCTTTGGTTCTCACCGCGGCCGCCATCGCCGAAGCCGCCCAGGCCAGGTAATGCTCCTCGCCGGATAGCTCCGGGTAGTCCTTGACGCGTGCCGCCAGGCCGGCCAGGCTTCCCTGCCGGAAGACCGCGTGCGTGAGCCACGCCTGTACCCGGTTGCGCAGCCACGCGAAGAACACCAGGAAAAGACAGACGCTGATCAGCAGCAGCGCTTCGTTGAGCGGTTCCCGGGCGGCGCGCTCCACGAGCACCAGCCGGAAAGCCGCTTCGATCATCAGGCCCGTGAGCACCGCCGCGAGCAACGCGTTCGCCAGGAACCGGACGAATGCGTCCAGCAGCACGAAACGGTAGTCCTGCAAGAGGACGAACAGCGCCAGCGGAATTCCCGCGTGGTGCAGGATCAGCTCGCTCGACCACACCTGCGCGGCATGCCCCTGTCCGAAATGGACGAACGACGTGGCGAACAGTGCCAGGCACATCGACGCCGCGATTCGAATCCCGCCCGGGCGCTTCCGGAAAGCCGCTTCCGCCACCGCCGAGCCCGTCAGGATCAGAAATCCGGCGGTGATCACTAACAACGCCGTCTGATGCAGCGCCGGCCCGTTGCCATAGATCTCCCGGAAGTGCATCACCACGGCAACCGTGCTCAGCAGGTAACCCACCCCCACCAGGACGCGGCGGCTGCCTCCGAGCGACAGGTGCAGCAGCACCGCGGGCAAAAGGCTCAGCACGGAAAAGCTGAATGCGACCACGTAGTTCAGCACGATGACCGGCAGGCCGGGAAACGTCAGCACCACCAGCGAGCCGAGATTCCAGGCCAGAGACAACCCCGCCGCCAACCCCGGCAAATACCGTCCCCGCGCCCCCGACCAACCCCGCTCGCTGTACAGGAGCACCAGGAAAATGGCGAAGATCAACGCTCCGGCCGCATGACCGAGGATGTTGATCAGCAGAGGCTGGTCGAGTGCCGGCATTCTCGTACTCCGTTCGCCGCGAGGTGGAAGTGCCTGAGCGCCGAAACCTCGTGGCGATGTCCTATATACTCTCACAAGGAGTCCTCCGGGCAATGGGATCCCTCCTCCAAGACCTCAAACACTCGCTCCGCTTGGTTCGCCGAAGCCCTGGCTTGGCAACAGCGGAGAGCCGGGATGGCGTTGGCACCACGGACGGTCCAGAACATCCCCGACTGCTTACAGCGCGAACCGATTAGGGCCTTGCATCCCGCTTCGATGACGCCCGTGCCGACGAACAAGTGCTGGTCGCGCAATTTGGCGTAGCGCATGCGCTCCGTTGTCGCGCACCTGGCGGCTGGCGCCTGAACGGTAGAATCAGGTTGCTATCATAGGCATGAAGGACACAAGCCCGTGAGCATCGACCTCGACAAAGAAACTCAACGCCTTATCGAAGACGAACTTCGGGCTGGCCGCTTCCAGGATGCAGCCGCGCTTGTTGGCGCAGCGGTGCGGCATTTTCTGGTCACGCGTGAGGACCTCGGGCACACCCGTGAAGAAATCGATGCTATGATTTCCCAGGCCATCGGCTCTCTGGAGCGTGGCGAGGGTGTCGATGGTGAGGACTTCTTCGCCGAGCTCGAGCAGGAAGAGCGCGAACTCCAGCGCCGACGAGGGTGAATCGCTTCCGCCTCTCTCCTGAGGCTCGTCAGGATGTCAAAGAAATCTGGTCCTATACTGCGCGGGACAGCGTCGAGAACCTCATCATCTATCGACCAGATACCAGACCGCTGGAAATCCTCCGAGTCCTTCACGGCAAGCGCGACGTCAAGAGCGTTGAGGGCTGACCCGCGACTTCCGCGTAGCGGGAATTCCACCGGCAGCCCACAACGCCGACGGGCCAGCTTGCGCCCGGGGCGGCCGGAATCCGCCTGCCGGACACTTCCGCCCCCTCATCGTCGATCGGCGGAGGCAGACGGCGTCCGCCGGTGCCTGAAATCAGCCCGCTGGCCCCTGGTATGAGTTCGACAGTGAAAAAACTGTTTGGCGTTCCGGCGCTTTCTCCGATACTGGACTCCGGATGCCCCGCCCGAAGACCTCGTTCGCACGGCTCAGCCGCGGGGCCGCGCTCCGGGTTGCGCTCTGCGCCGCCTTCATTTTAGGTTCGTGCGCCCTCGTCCTGCAATCGACGGTGTGGAATCAGCCGAAATCCGCGGAGGTGGAACCGTTCTATACGGACTTGCCGGGTGTGGACCTGTCCGGCCTGCCGGCGGCCCGCAAAGAGGCGCTGCTCCGGGAACTCAATTCGCGCCGCTGCCCCTGCGAATGCATGCGGACCATGGCGAGCTGCCGCAATCACCACGATTCCTGTTCCATGAGCCTAGCCGCCGCCCGCAAGGCGCTCGCCGAGGCGGGGAGCAAATGATCTCTTCCGCTCCAGGCCTCCTGGCACCAGCCGCGCCGAATTCAAGATGAACGCCATCTCGGACGTGACGTGCAACGTCGCGGCCAGAAGCGGCGTCAGGATGCCCACGCTGGCCAGCACCACGCCGAACGCGTCCACCAGCAGCGTTCCCGCGAAGTTGAACAGGATGATCCTCCGGCAGCGCCGCGCGGTGTTCAGCAGCTCGGCGCAGTCCACCAGGTCGTTTCCGATCAGCAGCACGCCCGCGCTCTGGCGGGCCAGGTCGGTTCCGGAGCCCATGGCGATTCCCACGGTCGCCTGTGCCAGCGCCGGCGCGTCGTTGATTCCGTCGCCGACCATCGCCACCCGCCGGCCGCGGCGCATCAACTCTTCCACGCGCTCCAGCTTCTGGTGCGGCAGGATCTCGGCGGCGAAGTCCGCCACTCCCAGTTGACGCGCGACCTTCTCGGCAGTGCCGCGGCGGTCTCCAGTGAGCAGCATGACCTCCATCCCCATGCCCCGGATTCGCGCCACTGCTTCCACAGCCTCGGGCCGCAACACGTCTTCGATGCGCAGCGCGCCGGCCAGCCGTCCGCGGTACGCCACCAACACGTTGCCGGCTTCGGACGGCAACATTCGAAGCTGCGCCTCGAAGTCGCCCAGGCCGCTCATCAGCGCGCGATTCCCAACCAGGATCTCCCCCGCCCTCCAGAAACAGCGGACGCCTTTGCCCGGCAAATATTCGAAGGATTCGGGCTCGTCGGCATGAATGTGAGCGCGGCGCGTTTCCTTCAAAACGGCCCGTGCGAGCGGGTGCTCCGACGGCTGCTCGGCGATGGCGGCGAGTTGCAGAACCGTGGCCGGGTCCACGCCCGGGCAGGGAATAACGGCGGCCACGTACGGCTCGCCGAACGTCAGTGTGCCGGTCTTGTCCAGGACTACGGTGTCGATGGTGCCCAGCGCCTCCATATACCGGCCGCCCTTGACGACGGCTCCGCCGTGCGCCGCCCTCCCAATGGCGCCCAGAACCGCCAGCGGCGTGCCGGCGGCGATTCCGCAGGCGCCGGCCACAATGATCACCGCGATGGTCGACCGGATGTTGTGCGTCAGCGCGAAGGTGAGCACCGCCGACGCCAGCGCGAAGTACACCAGCCAGGCCGCCAGGCGGTCGGCCAGCTTCTGTATGGGCGCGCGCGACTGCTCGGCCTTCTCCACCGCATCGATGATCCGGCCAAACACCGTGTCGCGCCCCAACCTCTCGGTGCGGACCTCCAGCGCTCCCGCGTGATTCGTGGTGCCCGCGAAGACCACGGACCCGGGCATCTTCGCCGCGGGCTTGGACTCGCCCGTGATGCTCGACTGGTCCACCGCCGAGTGGCCCAGCACCACCACCCCGTCCACCGGAATTTCCGCAGCGGGCCGGATCACCACCACGTCGTCCAGGCGGACCTCGTCAATCGCGACTTCGCGAACCTCGCCTCCACGGCGCACCAGCGCCCTTCTCGGCAGGAGCGACAGCAGGTCTCGAATCGCCTTCCGCCCGCGGCCCACCGTCAGGTGCTCCAGAATCTCGGCGCCCAGAACGAAGAAGAGGATGAACAGCGCGGTGGAGAACTCCCGAATCGCCAGCGCCGCCACCAGCGCGATGGTCATCGAGAGCTCCATGGTCATCCGCCGGGAAAGCAGGTTATCGAAAGCCTCGCGGAAGACGGGGTATCCTCCGGCCAGCACCGCCGTCACCGCCAGTGCGTCGATGCCGCGAATGCGCGGAACGAAACCCAGCCAACTCACCACCGCGGCAATCCCGACCAGGGTAACGGCAACCAGATCCCGCGGATGCACGGAGCCTGGCTCGGGCGTCTCACCCGAAACCGCTCGCGGGAATTCGGCCGCAGGCAGCGGAGCCCCATAGTCGGCGACAGTTCCCATGCTCCCTCTCTCTCGCAGTCGATTATGGACGAGCCGCGGCTTCCGCGCAGCAGGAATCCAACCAGCGGCCCACAATGCCGCGCCAGCGGGCGAGTTGGCCCGCGGGGCGGGCGGGATCCGCCTGCGGCACAATTCCGCCCGCTCATGGGTATAAAATGTGCCGTTCGCCAGTTTTCGCTGCGAAGTCGCCGTCATCTGGATTAGATCTAACAGAGATGGGCCATCGCGCCATCAAAACGCTGATCGTGGACGATGAACCCGTCGCGCGCCGGGTCCTGCGCGAGGAATTGGAAGTCTTTCCCGATATCGACATCGCCGGCGAGGCGGAGAGCGGCAGGGAAGCCTTGCAGAAAATCACGAGGCTCCAGCCGGACCTCGTCTTTCTCGACCTCCAGATGCCCGCCATGAGCGGCTTCGAAGTGGTCCGCTCGCTCAGCGGCCCCCACCTGCCGGTGATCGTGATCGTCACCGCGTTCGATCAGCATGCTATCGAGGCTTTTGAAGCCGGAGCGGTCGATTACCTGCTGAAGCCCGTCAACCAGGCGCGCCTGGAAAAGGCGGTGGAGCGCGCCAGGAATCTGCTGGGACGGCCCGTCGAGGTGGCCAACAACCTGGTCCGCCTCACCGATTCCGGCGGCCCTTCCGATCGTTCCAGGACGCGCAAGGTGGTGGGACGCAGCGGCGCGGATTACGTGCTGCTCGACGCCGACGAAGTGCTGGCGTTTCAGGCGGAGCGCGAGCTGGTGTGGATCATCACGGCCAAGCAGCGCCTGCTGGCGACGCAGTCGCTGCGCGCCATTGAAGAACGGCTCGGCGAGCCGCACTTCCAGCGGGTTCACCGCAATGCCATCGTCAATGTGAACCATGTCCGCAAGATGAGCGCCCTCAGCAGCCAGCGCTGGCTGATCACCATGAGCAATGCGCTCCAACTGGTGGTCAGCAAGCGCCAGGCCCACAATATCCGCCGCATTCTGAACTGGTAATCGCCTGCCGGGGTTTCCTGCCCCGGTTGCCGCGCGGCGGCGTTACCCTGTAGTTTGCTCCCCATCCAGATCGCCCACGCTAAGCCCTGGTGGTCGCGCATCGGGCCGACCGCGCGCTACCTGATGCAGACCGAGGCGCACGTCTATGCGCTGGCCATGTCGGCCAGCGTGCTGCTGGCGTTTTATCCCTTCCTGATCGTGATGATGGGGTTCTGCCACAACGTGCTTCACTGGCGCGCGGCCGAGCAGGCCATTTACCTGGCGCTCAACGATTTTTTCGCGCGCGGAGCGGGGGAGTTTTTCGCCCGCAATCTGCAGCCGTGGATGGTCGGAAGACTCGGGCTGACTTCCATGTTTCTGCTCCTGTTCACGGCCAACGGGATCTTCGAACCGCTGGAAGTCGCGCTCAACCGGGCCTGGGGCGTCGCCGAGAACCGGCCCTACTGGAAGAACCAGCTCGTAGCCCTGGGGCTGATCCTGGCTTGCGGATTGCTGGCGCTGCTGTCGCTGATGTTCACGGCGCTGAACGAGCAATGGATGTCGGATTGGGCCGGCTCGCACGCCTCCATACAAGTCTGGCTGAACCTGCTGTTTTTCAAGATCGCCGCGCTGCCGCTTTCCATCCTGGCGCTGTTTCTGGTGTACTGGCTGCTGCCGAATCGCAAGATCGAGCCCGCGCGGGTGGCTCCCGTGGCGATCCTGGTGGGGCTGGCGCTGGAGGCGCTCAAATACGTCAACCTGCTGATCTGGCCCCTGTTGAAAGCCAAGCTCGAACGCGAGTACAACATCTTTCAATACTCGGTGACGATTCTGCTCTGGAGCTTCGCGGCATCCATGATCGTGCTGGCCGGCGCGGAGTGGACCGCGCGCCACGGCAGGGAAGATCCGCTATCGTAGAGAGTGCTGTGAAGGACTGGAAGACCATCGCCAAAGCCGGCGGGATGGATATCCCCGCCGCCGACCTGGACCGGCTCACCGGTCCGCTGGACTCACTCGAAGAAACGTTCCGGCCGCTGGTGAAGGACCTGGCTCCGGAGCTGGAGCCCGCCATCGGAATGCGCCTCGAAGAGGAGGGCGAGTGACCATCCGGGAAGCCGCGGACGACCTGCGCGCCCGCAAAGTCTCGGCCGGGGAACTCACCGCGGCGGCGCTCCATCGCATCGAGCGCGACACGCACAACACGTTTATCACGGTGACCGCGGAGCACGCCCTGCGCCGCGCGCGCGAGGCCGATGCCGAGCTGGCCGCCGGGCGGGATCGCGGCCCGCTTCACGGAATCCCCATCGCGGTCAAAGACCTGTTCGCCATGCGCGGCGTGCGCACCACCGGGGGTTCCAGAATCCACGGCGACCAGGCGGCCGGCTACGATTCGACGGTGGTGGCGCGGCTGGAAGCGGCGGGCGCGGTGATCCTGGGCAAGCTGAACATGCACGAACTGGCGTACGGGATCACGTCGGCCAACCCGTACTTCGGCGCGGTGCGCAATCCGTGGAACGCGAAGCATAGCCCGGGCGGCTCGAGCGGCGGTTCGGGAGCGGCGGTGGCGGCCGGGATCCTGTATGCCGCCATGGGCAGCGATACGGGAGGCTCCATCCGGATTCCGGCCGCCTTCTGCGGAACCGTGGGGCTGAAACCGACCTATGGGCGCGTCAGCCGTTACGGCGTGCTGCCGCTGAGCTACAGCCTGGACCACATGGGGCCGCTGGCCCGCACGGTTCGCGATGCCGCGACGGTGCTCAACGCCATCGCCGGCCACGACCGCCGCGACGACACCTCCTCCCGCCGGGCGGTTCCCGATTTCGTTCCGCGAGACGGCTGCTCGATTCGCGGCCTCTCGATCGGTTTTCCGCTGAACTTCTACTTCGACCGGATGGACGCGGACGTGGAATCGGCGGTGCGCGGCGCGATCGCGCGCGCCGAGTCTTTGGGCGCCGAAGTGAAGCCGGTCGCGGTTCCCGACATTGCGGCCCTGAATGCGGTGGCGCGCGTGATTCTGCTGGCGGAGGCCTCGGCGGTGATGGAGCCGTATCTCGGAGACCGCACAAAATTCGGCCCGGACGTTCTGGCCCTGCTGGACCAGGGGCGCCTCATTCCCGCCACCGATTACGTCAACGCGCAGAGGCTGCGGCGGAAGATGCAGCGGGAATTCTCCGCGCTGTGGACGGAGATCGACTGCCTGATCACTCCCACCACGCCGTCCCCGGCGCCCCAGATCGGCCAGACGACGGTTCGCCTGGGCGGCCGCGACGAGGATGCGCGGCTGTCCGCGACCCGCCTGGTCCGCGGCATAAATCTGCTGGGCCTGCCGGCGCTGTCGATCCCCTGCGGGCTAAGCCCGGCCGGATTGCCGATCGGAATGCAGATCGCCGGCCCGGCGTTCGAAGAGGCGCTCATCCTGCGGATCGGCGCGGCACTCGAAGACAGCGGCGTTGGAATACCGCCGTGCCCTCCGAACTCCTGACAACCGTATGCATGCATACGGTCTTTCAAGCCACCTTTGTTGAAAGCAAACAACTTATCGAAAACCGACCGTAAGCATACATACGGTTCGGCAGGTTCAACCCGCTATCGGGGTTCCCGCATAACTTAACCCATACACACTTTATCATCCGCTTCGGCAATTTCCGGGCTTCGAACCGCGCGGCAAGATCCGGATTCGAGGCTTGCCGCGGGCCTGGCTAGTTCCCGTAGCCCAACGGAATCAAGCTGTTGGAGATAGGCGGGGGAGGGGGCTTGCGGCCGCGAAAATAAATTATCAAATCGTGTGACCGGCCGTGGCGGGTTTCCGCGAATCCAAAAAAGGGCGCGACAGCCAAAGCCGCCGCGCCCTGTGGTTCAGACCGAACTCGGGAGCCTAGAAACTGATCTTCGCTCCCAGTTGCAGATTGCGGTTGCCGTTGTAAGAGCCGGCGACGAAAGAGTAAGAAGAAACATCCGCCGTTGAGCCATCCACGCTGAAGTTGGCGTGGTTGAAGGCGTTGTAGAGTTCCAGGCGGAGCTGCAGGTTGACGCGATCCGACACCTTGTTGTTCTTGTAAAAGCCCAGATCGAGGTTCCAACTGCCGGGCGTACGAATGGTGTTGCGGCCCAGCAGGTTGCTGGGGAAGGGCCCGAAGTCGCTCAGGTTATTCTTGGGGTTGGCCCAGGTGCCAATGGCGAACTGCTTGGGGCTGATCTGGTAGAACTGGTAGGAGTCGGGCGTGCCGGTCGCCACGTTGGTTACGCCCGAGGCGGGCAACGACGTCAGGGCCTGGGCCCGCGTGCAGTAGGTGTAGTCGTTGCTGCAATCGTACATGGTGATGGGCGCCCCGGTATGCGCGGTGAAGATGGGGGCCAATTCCCAGCCGCCGAGGATCTTGTCGGTGGTGGTCCTGCCCTTAAAGGCGGGAATGGCCCACACGCCCGAGACCACCATACGTTGGCGAACGTCGAAATCGGCGTTGCCGCGGTCGAGCATCGGGTTGAAGGGGTCCATGAATCCCAGCTCGAAGTCCCCCGCGGTGCCGCTGCTGAAGGTGCTGCTGAGGTTGTCGATCGCGTGCGACACCGTGTAGTTGGCATTGAGCGTCACTCCCGAGCGGGCGATATCCCTCAGGGTCACGCTTCCGATCAGGGCGTTGTAGTTGGAGATGCCGCCGTTGCCGCGCCAGTTGATATTCCCGTACTGCGGATTCAGGCGCGCCGTGCAGTTGCCGAAGTCGCCCGGACCGCCCGTTCCCGGCGTGCAAGGGGCTCCCAGGTAGATATTGCCGGCGCCCACCTTGTTGTAGCTGTCGATGGAGTACAGGTCTTCACCCATGGACCCCGAGTAGGAAATGCTGGCCAGCACCTGGTTGGTGAACTGGTGCTCCAGGCCGGCGCTCAACTGGTGGGCGTAGGCCGTCTTGATGTTAGGGTCAACGGCGCGCAGGGTGACGGCCGGGAGCACCTTGCTTCCGGAGTTGCCGGCCAGGGGACCAGCGTTGTTGACGGAGATGGGAATGGTCGGCAAGTCAACACCCGCGGTGAGGCCCAGCACCGCGTAGTTGGGCGGGTTCTGGATGACGTTGAAAGTCACATTGCCGAAGTTGCGTTCGTAGCCCTTGCCGTAACCGGCGCGGAGGCTGGTTTTCCCGTTGCCGAAGACGTCCCACGCGATGCCCACGCGCGGGCTGAAGTCCTTGTAGTTTTTGGCCCACAGTCCGCCAATCGGGCTGTTGGGAGCAGTCTCGACACTTCCGCTGGCGATCTGCTGCTGGATGGTCGAACCGGTGCCCAGGTAGTAGTTAGCATCCAGGGCGGGGTTCTTGTCGTGCTGGGTACCGAAGTATTCCCAGCGGAGGCCCAGGTTGAGAGTCAGGCGCGGCGTGAGTTTCCACGAGTCCTGAGCGTATAGGGCGCCTTCGTTATAGCGGTTGCTGCGGGTGAAGTCGGGAGGGCCCACCGGCAGATTGATGGTCTGGCCGGGGAACTTTCCTTGCGGATTGATGGCCGCATTGAAGGAGTATAGTTGGCCCTGCACCAGGTTATCGAATGCCTTGCCGCGATTCGATCCCAGGGTCTCAACGGCCTCCTCGTAAGCGCCGAACATGCGGTTGTCGCGCATGTACTCGTACTGGCCGCCGAAGCGGAAATTGTGCTTGCCGATTACCTTGCTGACGTCTTCGGTGACCACCGCGAAGTTCTGCGGTCCGCCGAACGGGATGGCCGAGCCGGGGCTCCAGGGGAGATATCCCGGGTATGTGACCCTGGCGCTTGCCAGCGACACCACGCTCGAAGTCATGTAGAGCGTCGGCCCCACCGGCGCCGTGCCCAGCGGCTGGGTATTGTTCTGCCGGTTGAAGCTGACCCGCGTCTGGCTGACAAAGGTGGGTGTGAAGGTGTGGGTCAGGGAGTAAGTGGCGTGGTTGTTGACATTGGTGTTGGGCGTGTCGTAGCCGGCATAAGCGCTATACGCGTTGGTCCCCGCGAATTCGTTTAGGTTCTGCAAGGCGTACTTGAAAGACATCTGCGTCTTTTCGGTGTGGGCATAGTCCACGTTGCCCACCAGCATGTAGGTGTTCTGAGGCTCGCCGCCGCCGGCGTCGGCCGGTGTCTGGTAGGTGACCTGCGAGAACATGGGCAGGGAGCCCGCCAGGGAAGCGCAAGCCCCGCCTGCCGCCGAGCCGGTGCACGGGTTCGAACCCAGCGCGGTCAGTTGGTCCTTGGTGTAGGTGGTCATCGTGGTAGCGTCCGGCCGCAGCTTCCCGTAAGCCTGGAAGAAAGACTGCGTGGCGGGCGCCGAGGCGGCGATGAACTGAGACGTGGGGACCAGGTTGATGTGGCTCGAATAGCTGCGGATGCGGAGCCATTCCGTATTCTGGAAGAAGAACAGCTTGCTCTTCTTCACCGGCCCGCCGAGGGAATACCCAAAGTTGTTGCGGTCGTAAATACCCTTCGGCAAACCGTAGGCGTTGTTGTAGAAACTATTCGAGGCCAGCGCCGAGACGCGGCTGAATTCATACGCGGTGCCATGGAATTCGTTGGTGCCCGACTTGGTCACCACGTTCACGATGCCGCCGGAGGCGCACCCGAACTCGGCCGTGTAGTTGCTGGTCAGCACGCTGTACTCCTGGACGGAGTCCATGGGGACTGCCTGGCCGACGCCCGCTCCGAACTCGTCGTTGTTGGCCACACCGTCGAGCATGACGTTGGTGCTGGCCGAGCGCATGCCGTTGATGGCATAGCCGACGCCGCGGCCATCCGGGTCCGCCGGCGAGATGTTCGGCACCGTCGCCACCAGGGCGTATGGGTCGCGGTTCAGGGACGGGAGTTCCATCACCTGCTGAGTACTGATGGTGTTGCCTATGGTCTGCGATTCCGTGTTCACCTGCACGGCGCTGGTGGCCACTTCCACCGTGGTGGTGGCGGCGCCGACTTCCAGGTGGGCGTCTACGCCGACCCTGGTGCCTACCGCAACCGTCACCTTCTGCCTGGTGGTCGTAAAGCCGGACGCGGCAACCGTCATCTCATAGTCCCCCGGACCCAGGTTCGGGAGCACATACACACCAGCCGCATTGCTGGCCGTGGAGCGGCTGACACCGGTAGCCACGTTCTTCACCGTCACATTCGCGTTGGGAACGACCGCTCCGGTCGCATCGAAAACCGTGCCGGTGATCTGTCCGGTCTCGGTCTGGGCATAGACTGCGGTTGCCCAAAAAATGGTCAAGGCCAACAGGACCAGATACTTCCATCCCATAAGCCAGGCTTTAGAATTGACACATTAACCTCCTGAACTCCTAAATCGTAGCAAAATTCACCGGAGAATGGGCAAATCTGTGGCCAATCTCTTCAAACGGTGCGCCTCAGCGGGCGACGGGTCCATGAAGCAGGGTGTGCAGAAGTTCAGCAGGGCTTTTAATTTGTTGCAGTTGCGTACAATTGGGGCCCTTCCGGAGGTCCCGAGCCCAAGACGCGGCTGTCCCTGCCGGGCAACGCTACGGCCCAAGGGCTCGGATGTGACAACTATGGGAATCGGTAACGGGAGGTACGATTTGCCGGAGAACTCCGGTGGCGGACGAACCCGCGCGCGTTAGTGTCCTGTCCAGCGTAATATTTGACAATAGGGTGCGGGGCGGGCAATTCCCCGCAGCCGGCTTTCAGCCGGCTGGACCCGCTGGAAAGCGGGTCCGCAGCCAAGAATGGCTGCCCCACATCGCGTTGCGCAGCGTTGTCAATTCTCAAGCGAGACACCACATTAGCAAGCGGTCTTCGATGACGGGCGCGATCGTTGAAAATGGCAAGAAGGGCGAGAAGTGCCCCTCGAACCAGATCCATACCCTTTATCACGATCCCACATTCCGAAAAAACCGGAGCGGCCCGGGTGTGCGGGGTGGGCCCGGAAAGCGGCTCCGCATGTGAAAGGAACGGAGGCATGGCGCAATTCATCAGTGACACGGCTGGACGGCGGACTCGACGGCAGGAACAATTGGCCGGCCACCGCGGTCCAACTCTGCAAGCCGGTTGAGGACACATCATGCAAGCCTACAACGGACCCATCAAGCCATCGACGTTCTTTCTCTTCTGCGCCGCATTGCTGGCCGTCGCACCCGCGCTGGTAGTGGAATGCTACCAGGGGGCCCAGGCGGCGAATGGCGAATCGATCGCCGCTACCTACTCGCACGGCACGTTGCACGTGACCATTCCTTATCGCGCGCCGCATGCCGGCGCGGGACGACTGACCGTCGAGCTGCTGAATCCCGAAGATGAGGTGACCAGTCGCTCCCAACGGCAGGTGGAGGTAGGGGATGGAACAGAGTCGTGGCAGGAGGACCTGAAGCTTGCCAAGGCGCTGGGGACCGATGAGCTGGTGTGGCATCGCCTGCGGTATCGGTTTGCTTACGGCGATGACCAGGATGCGGCGCTCGAGGGCACGGAGTCGATCTCGCAGATCCTGCGCACTCCGGTGGTCCACATCCTGGGCCAGCAATCCTATTTGGCCGGCGGAACCGCGGCGGTGCGGGTGATCGTCACGGATTCGAAGAACGAGGCCATTGCGGGCGGCGGCACGGTGCGGATCGACTTGATGACTCCGGATCAGAGATCGCGCGCGCTGTTCACGGGGCCGCTGAACCGGCGAGGAACCACGCAGGCGCAGTTCCGGTTTCCCGCGGGCCTGGTGGGCAGTTATCCGTTGCGATACGTCGTGGACACGCCGATCGGGTCGACGGAGCTTACCGAGCAGGTGCGCCTGGAAGATAAAGTCTCCATTCTGTTGACCACCGAAAAGCCGATCTACCAGCCGGGCCAGACCATCCACGCGCGCGCGCTGGCGCTGGACCGCTCCAGTCACGAGGCAGCCGCCGCCCGCAAGCTGACCTTTGAAGTGGAGGACTCCCGCGGCAACAAGGTTTTCAAGAAAGCGACGCAGACCGACAAGTTCGGGATTGCGTCGGCGGAATTCGGCCTGGCGGATGAAGTCAACCTCGGCGCCTACCACCTGCGGGCCCTGATGGGCGAATCCGAAGCGGCTCCGCGGAACACCGCGGAGATCGCCCTGAACGTCGAACGGTACGTGCTGCCGAAGTTCAAAGTGGCCGTCGATTTCGCCGGAAAGGACAACCAGGCGAAGCGCGGCTATCGGCCCGGCGACCACGTGACGGGAACGGTCCGCGCCAATTACTTTTTTGGAAAGCCGGTGGATGGCGCCGGGATTACGGTCAAAGGGTCGGGCATGGACGTCGCGATGTTCGAAGTAGGCAGCGTGCAAGGCAGGACGGATGGCGATGGGGCGTATCGCTTCGACCTCCTCCTGCCCACTTACTTCGCCGGACGCCCGCTCAGTCACGGCGCGGCGCGCGTGCTGATCGAAGCCACGGTGAAAGACTCCGCCGGCCACGCCGAGACTCGCGGCGAACCGATCACCGTCAGCGAATCGCCGCTGATCATCACGGCGGTACCCGAGGGAGGCACGCTGATTCCCGATCTCGAGAACCAGGTCTTCATTCTTACTTCCTATCCGGACGGGAAGCCAGCCACGGCGGACGTGAGAGTCCGCGCCGCTGGCGGCGTGGACCAGACTGCGGCCACCGATGCCGGCGGGGTCGCGGTGGTGCGCCTCACGGGGGGCGCGGAAACCAGGACGCTTCAGATCGAGGCCAGCGACAAAGAAGGAAACCGCGCGACGAGTTCGGTGCAGCTCGACATGCGGCAAGGCGCCGACCAGATTCTGCTGCGCACGGAACGGGCGGTGTATCGCGCCGGAGATCGCATTCAGCTTCATGTCTTCTCGACGAAAGAGCGCGGCACGGCGTATGCGGACATCGTCAAGGAAGGGCAGACCGTGCTGACGCGCGACCTGGATATCGTCAAGGGCCAGGCGGAACTGGCCCTGACCGCCACGCCGGACCTGGCGGGCACGCTCGACTTCAACGCTTACCTTTTCGGCCGCGACGCGCGGCCGGTAGGCGATCATCGGCTGGTTTTCGTGCAGCCGGCCGACGAGCTGAAAATCGAGGCCGCCGCGGACAACCTTATATATAAGCCGGGCGACGAAGCACGCTTGCGCTTCCGCGTGACCAACGCGAAGGGCGAAGGAGTGCAGGCCGCGCTGGGCCTCGAAGTGGTGGACGAGGCCGTCTTCGCGCTGGCGGAAAAGCAGCCGGGCTTTGCCAAGGTTTTTTTCTATCTGGAGCAGGAAGTCATGAAGCCGCGGTACGAGATCCACTCGATCGGCATGCCGGAGGTGGTTGAGACGGCGGAAAAGGGCCAGGCCGGCCAGCGGGACCGGGCGGCCCGCGCGCTGTTCTCGGCGACGGAGATGGTGAACACCAACAGGTTCGAGACGGAATTCGGGAGGACCGTGCCGGTGACGAAGTTCTGGGAGTATGCCGGGCGCTACCGGACGCGTTTCGTGGCGCAGGTCGTCCGATACGCGCAAAATGGGGGCGACTTGAACCAGGCCGGCGGGCCGGGGCTTCGCGATGCGTGGGGCACCCCGCTGCGTGTCGACCGCATGTCATCGGACGCCCAAAACACGTACTACCTGGCGCGCAGCGCGGGTCCGGACAAGCGATTCGACACGGGAGACGATCTGGCGACCTGGCTGGAGGTTCGCGGCAGGAAGACGGTGGGCCGTCCGAGCTCGGGAGCGAGCGGTATCGACGTCAACATGGAGCATGATCGCGGGCCCTTCAACGGCCGCGCGGAAGTCGTGGGAACGGTCACCGACCAGCGGGGAGGCGCGCTCGAGGGCGCCACCATCACGCTGCGGGAAGCCTCCAGCGGAGCGGCGCGCACGGCGAAGGCCAATGCCGATGGGCAATTCACGCTGGCGGCGGTCGCGGCGGGCGATTACGAGGTGCAGGTGTCCAGCGGGAGCGAGACGGTTTCGAGGAGACTCACGCTCAATGCGCGCGACCGCGCAATCCTCTCGTCGGTTCTCCGGCAGGAATCTGCGAGCGTGGTGGTGGTCGGCGACGCCCAGCCTCGGTTCAGGGTGGGTGGCAACGTGCGTTTCGCCATGGCAGAAGGACAAATGGGCGCCATGGGCGGCATGGGTGGCGGGGGTGGCGTCGCTCGCGGCGTGGCCGGCGGCGTTGTGGGCGGCATCATCGGAGGCGTGCCGTCCGCTGCTGCACCGCCTCCCCCGATGGCAATGGTGGAGCGCCTCGCGGTCAACAGTGCGACTGTTAGAAAGGACGTATCGGTTGCGGCCGCTCCGCGCGTGCGCTCCTACTTCCCGGAGGCGCTGTACATCAATCCGGAAATCATCACCGACCAGAACGGCATCGCCAGCATCGCCATTCCGCTGGCGGACTCCATCACCAGGTGGCGCATGGCTCTCATGGCATCCACGGCGCGCGGCGCGCTGGGCAGCGGGACCTCGAGCCTCAAGGTCTTCCAGGATTTCTTCGTGGACCTCGATCTGCCGGTGACTCTCACCCAAGGCGACCGGGTGTCGGTCCCGATGGCCATCTACAACTACTCGGGCGCGCGCGGAGACGTCAGCTTGCAATTGCAGCCGGACGACTGGTACGCCTTGGTGGACGATGCCGCGGAAAAAACCGTCGCGGTGGATTCCGGCCGCGTGGGCGCGTCGCAGTTTACGCTGGAAGCCAAGCGCATCGGGAAATTCAAATTCACGCTCGCAGCGCGGATGAAGGGCGGCGCCAACCGCGCGGACATCGTGGTCCGGGAGATCGAAGTCGTTCCCGACGGACGCGAGCAGAGCGTGGTGTTCAACGGGCGCCTGGAAACGGCGGTGCAGCACGCCGTGAATTTTCCCGCCGCTTCGATCCCGGACGCCAGTAAGATTTTCGTGAGGCTGTACCCCGGGCCGCTGAGCCAGGTGATCGAAGGCATGGACGCCATCCTGCGGATGCCGGGCGGCTGCTTCGAGCAGACCTCGTCGAGCACCTACCCCAACATACTGGCGCTGGATTACATGAAGCGCACGAGGAAGCTGACACCCGAGGTGCACGCCAAGGCCGAGGGGTTCATCGCCAACGGATATCAACGCCTGCTGACCTTCGAAGTTCCCGGCGGCGGCTTTTCGTGGTTTGGCAGCGCGCCCGCCAACAAGATCCTGACGGCGTACGGGCTGATGGAATTCTACGACATGTCGAAAGTCCATGACGTGGACCCCAAGCTGATCGCGAGGACGCAGCAGTGGCTGGCCTCGCAGCAGCAGCCGGACGGAAGCTGGAAGCCGGACGCTTCCTTCATCAACGAAGGCGCCACCAACCGCTACAACTCCGATGTGCTGCGCATCACCGCCTACGTGGGATGGTCGCTCGAGAACACGGGATACCAGGGACCGGCGGTGGAGAGGGCCAGGCAATTTGCCGGGAGCCATATGGGCGCGAAGATCGACGCCTACACGCTGGCGGTGCTGGCCAACTTCGCGGCGGACTATGGAAAGGACCGGGACTTCACGCGCCAGGCAGTGCAGCTCCTGCTGGACGCCCACATCGAGAAGGACGAACTGGCGTGGTGGACCTCGGAAGAGACCGGCGTCTATTCCACCGGGGCGAGCGCCAGCGTGGAGACGACCGGGCTGGCGGTGCAGGCGCTGCTCAAATGGGGCGAGGCGTCGGGCACGGCGCGGAAGGCACTCGGCTATATCGCGTCCAAGAAGGATGCCTCGGGAACCTGGGGCACCACGCAGGCGACCATCATGGCGCTGCGGGCGCTGCTGGCGGCCACCGCGAGCGGCGCGGCGGACGTTCGCGGCACGCTCGAAATCACGCTGAACGGAAAGCCGGCCGAGAAGCTGACACTGACTCCGGAGAACAACGACCTGCTGCACCAGTTCGTCTTCAAAGGCGTCGATGCGAAGGGCGCCAACGCGGTGGCGATCCGGTTCGACGGGAAGGGCGGCCTGGCCTACCAGGTGGTGGGGAGTTACTTCCTCCCCTGGAACGAGAAGCCGGCCAACGAAGCTCTCTCCATCGGGGTGGCTTACGACCGCACGCGGCTGGCGCAGGACGATATCGCCACCGCCACCGCGACGGTGAAGAACAACCTGGCGAAGGCCGCCAACATGGTGATGGTGGACCTGGGGATCGCTCCGGGGTTCGACCTGCTCAGCGAAGATTTACAGACGTACCAGGAGCAGAGCGCCGGCCGGAAAAGCGGCCGCCTGGAGAAGTTCAGCCTGACCGCGACGCAAGCCATTCTGTATTTCGATTCGATCGCCGCCGGCGACACGGTGACCCTGCGCTACCGTCTCCGCGCGAAGTATCCCATCCGCGCGTGGACCGTCCAGTCGCGAGTCTACGAATACTACGACCCCGATGTGAACTCGGTGGCGCGGCCGGAGCGGATGGAAGTGCACAAGCGGTAGGCGCTGCGCCGCACTTGACAACTTCCATAATTCGATTATAATCGAATTATCGGTGAAGAAATCCGAGTCTGAGGAGATCGCGCGGTTCGCCGACATGCTGGCGGCGATCGGAAACGAGCCGCGGTTGAGGATCGTCCGGCTGCTGCTGAGCGCGCACCCGGAAGGAATGGTCGTGGGCGAGATTCAGACGGAGCTGGGGATTCCGCCGTCCACGCTCTCCCACCACCTGGAGAAGCTGAAGAACGAGGACCTGGTAAGGGTCCGGCGGGAAAGCACGTTCCTGCGGTACAGCGCCAACGAAGAGGCGCTGCGGGAGCTTCTGACTTTCCTGTACGCGGAGTGCTGCACTCGAAGCAAGGCGGTCAAGCCCGCGCAGATCGTGCAGCTCCGCGGCCGTTAGTTTAGAGAGGAATCATTCCCATGGACGTGAAAGAAGTAGTGAGAGAGAAATACGGCCAGGCCGCGCTGCGGGTGGTCACGGGAGAAGGCAGCGCCTGTTGCGGCAGCAGCCCCTCGTCGTGCTGTTCCGGAGCTGACCCCATCACTTCGAACCTGTACGACGAACTGCAGAAGAACGAGCTGCCGGACACCGCGGTGCTGGCCTCGCTGGGATGTGGAAACCCGACTGCCCTGGCGCAACTCAAGCCCGGGGAAACCGTGCTGGATCTCGGCAGCGGCGGCGGCATCGACGTCCTGCTGTCGGCGCGGCGCGTGTCGCCCGGCGGCAAAGCGTACGGACTCGATATGACCGACGAGATGCTGGCCCTCGCCCGCGAGAACCAGAAGAAGGCCGGGATCGGCAACGTCGAGTTCCTGAAGGGCGAGATCGAGAACATCCCGCTGCCGGACAACTCGGTCGACGTGATCATTTCGAACTGCGTGATCAACCTGTCGGCGGACAAGGACCGGGTTCTGCGGGAAGCCTTCCGCGTTCTGAAGCCGGGCGGAAGGTTCGCCGTGTCGGACGTGGTAACCAGGGGCGAGGTCCACCCCGAGATCCGCAAGAACATCCTGCTGTGGGTGGGCTGTGTCGCCGGAGCCCTGGAGGAGAACGAGTACCGGGCAAAACTGGCCGCGGCCGGCTTCGAGAAGATCGACGTCGAGCCGACGCGGATCTACCGGGCGGAGGATGCGCTTTCGTTCCTCGCGGACCAAGGCCTCGACGCGAAGATCATCGGCCCCGAGGTGGACGGCAAATTCCTGAGCGCGTTCGTGCGCGCCACAAAGCCCGCCGGGCGGCCATCGGTCTAGCCCATCCACACGCCGTTGCCGCGCAGGGCGAAGTTGGCGACGTGGCCGGCGCGCGCCGCGGACACGCCGATCTCCACCGATGCGTTGGGTGTGTTGCGAGAGCGGACGCAGTCCAGGAAGTTCTTCATGTGGGTGAGAGTGCCGTCGCCCGTGGCCTTCACGTCCTCGATGGGATTGGTGGGGTCGGGCCGCTCGCTGTAACGCGCGATCTCGCCGTACACCGAGTAGCCGCCGCGCCACAGGCGCATGGCCGCTTTGGTGCCGCGGATCATGAGGCCGCCGCCTTCGATGTAGCCGAGCAGCGCGCTATCGAACTCCACCACCACGCGGTTCGGATAAGCCAGCGCCGCGCTCATGGTGTCGGGAGTCTGGCGCTGGAGCAGGATGGCCTTCAGGCCGGTGGCGGTGGCGCGCGTGGGCGTGTCGCTGCCCATGATCCAGTGGGCCACGTCCACCCAGTGGACAAACAGGTCGGTCATGGCGCCGCCTCCGAAATCCCAGTACCAGCGCCAGTTGCCGTATTGGTCGGCGTCGAAGGGGCGGTCCGAGGCCGAGCCCAGGAAGCGCTTCCAGTCGAGCTTGCTCGTATCGAAAGACGGCGGGCGGCCGTTGGCTGGAATGTGATTCTGAAACCAGTAGGTGCGAATCAGCGTCACCTGGCCGAGCTTGCCGGCGAGGATCTCGTCGCGCGCCCGGGCGAAATGGTCCCAGCTGCGCTGCTGCAAGCCCACCTGCACGACGCGTTTGGATTCGCGCACCGCGGCGATCAGCGGCTCACCTTCTTCGATGGTATGGGTGACGGGCTTCTCGCAATAAGCGTCTTTGCCGGCGCGGACGGCGGCGGTGAGGAGCGGCACGTGCCAATGGTCGGGCGTGCCGATGACCACGGCGTCGATGTCCTTGCGGTCGAGCACCTCGTGATAATCCAGGCAATCGGTGGCGTCTTTGGCGTATTGCGCCTTGGCTTCGAGGCGATGCGGTTCGTAGACGTCGCAGCAGGCCACGATTTCGTTACCCTCGAGCTGGTTCAGCAGGCTCAGCAGGAACTGGCAGCGGCCTCCGGTGCCGATGGCGCCGACGCGAATGCGCTCGTTGGCGCCCATGATGCGGCTGTAGGAAGCCGCGGTGACGAGGGCCGCCCGCACGAACTGCCGGCGGTGCGCGCCTTGGGGACGATCGGTGTCAGTCATCGGATTCTCCTAAAAACTCAGAAGCACGTGCCAGATATACAGGTAGGCGAGCGACTCGATATTGTCCCAGACGGCGCGGACGATTTGTGGGTCGCCCGAAATCGGCGGCATCCCCTTCAACTTCTCTTCGAACGGGAAACACACGCCGGGACGGATCTTCGGGGCGGTTACCCACGCGGGCAGGCCCGGTGTAACGGGCGGCGGCTCCGGCGTGGGCGACGGCGACGACGGGGAACGATAGACGCCGCAGGCCAGCGTGGCGTCGGTCATGGCGCGGACGTTTTCGATGGTGGCGTCGTTCTGGATGATGGCGGAGGCATCCATGATGTAGCCGCCTTCGGCGCCGATGCTTTCGATCAAGTGCTGGCAGTGTTGCTTCACTTCGCCGGGGCTGCCGAAGGCCAGCAAGGCGTTGGGCACGCCGCCGCTCAGGCAGAACTTGCTGCCCAGGATGCGGTGGGCGGCGGCGGGGTCGGTGCGGTCCAGGTGGAAGACGACGCTCCGGGCGGGAAGTTCCGCGAACCGCTCCAGGTGCGCGTCCCATTTGCCTTCGGCGTACATGAGCACCTGGTTTCCGCGCGCCCAAAGCGCATCGAAGACAGGCCGCAGGGTGGGCCAATAAATAGTCTCGAACTGGTCCCGGGAGATGAAGGGCGTGCAGCCGCGGTGCATCCAGATGGGGATGGGAAGGGTGCCGCTGGGGTCGGCGCTCGAGAGCGCGAGCCACGCCAGGTGCGGCATCAATGCCTGGCAGGCTCCCAGGACTTTGTCGGGAATCTCCATCAGGTCGAATGCCAGGGCCACGTATCCGCGAAGCTTGTCGGCCAGGATATCGAGCGGGGCTTTCAGCATGCCGCAGATGGAGGACGGCGTGCCGCATTCCCGCCGCATGCGTTCGACCTGCGGGCCGAAAGCGTTGAAGTAGCCGAGCATCGCCATGCCGCCCTTCACGAACGACAGGTTGTTGCGGTAGGAAGCCGGCTGGCCTTTGGCGCTGACTTCGGTGGAGACGCGCGGCAGCCAGGTTTCATAGAGGAAGCGGACGGGATCTTCGATCAGCTCGTCGTACTCCTCGCGTCTCATGAAGGCGTTGTCGTCGGAGGGCTCGCGGTACTGGAAGCCGACGTCGGGCCCGACGTGAATGCCGGGCACGCCGTAGTAGCGCAGCCCGATGGCCTCGGTGAGGCCGGTCCAGACGTAGACCATGTTGGGCACCACGGCGTCCCACTCGAAATCCTTGCAGCAGCGGATGACGGCTTCGAAGGCCTTGTTGTAGTCGTGGGTGATTTCCTGGCAGGTGAAGCCGGCGTACTTGCCGGTGATTTCGGCCGCCAGCGGGCGGAGCGGAACGCGATCGGGCGTGCCGTTGCGCATGGCGGTGACATAGCGGGAGAGCCGCTCGGCATAAAGCTCCTCGGCGGGGCGGGAGGCGATGGTGGGCGTGGTCATAAAAGGAACCTCCACGATAATCCCTGTACGCCGCAGGTTCAACTCGCGGCATTCGCGGAAGACCCCCGGGCGGCGTCCGGCGGCGCGATCATAGACGATATGATCTCCGGCGCTCCCCATGAAGCCCGCTGGATGCGGCCCGAGCCGCGGCGCACTTTGCCCGCGCCGGTTGTGGAGCGCATTGTCCGCCTCGCGTTCCCGCACGGCCGCGTAGCCGCAATCGAGCCGCTCGGCGACGGCTTGCGAAATGCGAATTTCAAGCTCGATCTCGAAGCTCCCCGGGCATCGCTGGTGCTGCGCATCTACGAGCACGACGCGTCGATCTGCCGGAAGGAGCTGGATTTGATCCGGCTGGTCGCCGGCTCGGTCCCGGTGCCGGAGGTGATCCACGCGGAGCCGCGAGGGTTCGAGGATCTTCCGCCCCTCGTGCTCGTGCGCTTCGTCGAAGGCATCACCTTCCGGGAGCTGAAACTGAGCGGTGGCACGCGGTCGATCTCGGAAGCGGCATACTCCGCCGGCGAAACCCTGGCGGCGATCGGCCGCGCCGCCTTTCCCCAGCCGGGATGGCTCGCTGCGGGACCCGCGGTCGGAGCGCCGCTGATGGAAGGCGCCGATCCCGCGCCGCGTTTCGTCGACTCGTGCCTGGCTTCGGCAAACCTCCAGCCGCGGATGCCGCCGGACCTGCGCGATCGCGTGCATGCCATGGTGTGGTCGTGCGCGCCCGAACTGGCGCGTCTCGGAGACGAAGCGCGCCTGGTCCACGGCGATTTCGGCAAACGCAACCTGTTGGTGCGCTCGATCGAAGGGCGGTGGCGCGTGGCCGCGGTTCTCGACTGGGAGTTCGCCGTTTCCGGCTCCCCCCTGGCCGACCTTGGCCACTTCCTGCGCTACGAGCGCGCCTCGCGTCCGCTCGCCGAGCCGCACTTCTCAGCCGGCTACCTCGACGGCGGCGGCGTATTGCCACACGACTGGCGGCACCTGGCGCGTTTAATCGATCTGACCGCCCTGTGCGAGAGCCTGACCCACGAGCAACTCCCGGACTCGGTTGTGGCGGAACTGGTCGAACTGGTCCGTGCGACCGCCGAGAACCGCGACCCGCAACTGCCCTGACCACTGCGCCGGCGCCACTACTTCTTCGGAGGCGGCGCGTCGCACGTGGCCTCATCTTCCGGCAGCTTGTTGGCCACCGGATGCGACACCCACAGGCTCACCACAGCGGCAGAGGGCACATAGCTCGTGGTGCATCGCTTGCCCGGCGGGTAGATGCCGGCCTCGCCGTTACCCACCTGGATGTCGAGCCAGGATGGCTGCTTTTCGAACTTCCGCATACTCGCGCGACTCCGACTCCGTGGTCATCACCCTTCTCAGCCGGCCGTATCGTCCGGTCACAGCAGCCAGGGGCATGCCCGGACGAACACCATCGCGCGTGGCGCAGTGGGCATCGAAGACGCGAATCAGCTCGATCTTCGCGCGCTCCTTTCGCGGCTCGTCGACGTCCAGGTACAAATCCAGCAGCGTGTGCACGCCATCGCGCGTGACCGAAAGCATCGGCAGCCCATCAGGGTCTTCCGCCGGCTCGAGAGTCGCACCCGGGAGCGCCGCGCGAGCTTGTGCGGCGGTCATTCCACGGTGCACTGCTCCCACGGTTTCGGATTGGATGATACAAGGGGGAACTTGCGCCGATGCGCAGACCGCCAGCGCGGCGATCAGAATCGGCAAGAGGAAGGAGCCTGGGGAGGGAACAACACTGGAGGGCCGCGTAGGTTCTCGGACGGCTGCTACGCGGCTTCCCAGCGACTTTCTAACTGGAAGCAGCCTACTTGCCGCCATCCTTCTTGGGTGTCTCTTCCTTTTTCTTGCCACTCTTTTTCTTGCCGGCCTTCTTGGTGTCTTCCTTTTTCGGCGCGTCCTGAGCGAACGTCACGGCCACGGTTCCGAATACCAGCGAGAGGCCCAGAATCAGCGGGATCAGTTTCTTCATTGCGTTTCTCCTTTGGATTGGGGGGACGAACTCTTGTCGTCTGCAGCTATGATAGCGGACCGCACATGAATGGCTCCTTAACTGGTAATTAAAATCACTTCATAATGGCGGTCACACGACTTAGCATTTTTTAATTTAGCGCTGATGTTCCTTGTTTTCAATGAATTCCCGCCGCGGCCGCGGGCCGCGGGCCCGGTTTCGCGGACACCCTGCTGGTACAGTGAAATCGGAATGAATAAGCCGGATATCGCAAAACGCATCGCCCGCCAAACGGGCGTCACTGAAGCCGAGGCCGCCGACGGCCTCGATCGCGTGGTTCGGCAGATTCTGACGAACCTTCGGAAGGGCAAAGAGACTTCCTTCCCCGGTCTGGGAAAGTTCGTGGGCGCTCCGGGTGGGAAGGTCAGTTTCGAGCCCGAGGGGCGGAAGCGGGGAGGGAAGCGTGGCTGATTCCCCCATGATCGATCGGCTGTCGCAGATCGTGATCCGCGGGCTGGCAGCCGGCAAGGCGGTGGAGATCGACGGACTGGGCGTCTTCTATCCCGATGCCGTGCGCGGCTTCCGGTTCGAACCGCGCCGGGCGCCGCAGGTGTTCCTGGCCTATGCGAAAGAAGACCAGCCGGCGGCCGAGCGGCTGTCCGGCGTACTGGAGAGCGCGGGGTTCAGCGCGTGGATGGACGTCCGGAAACTGCTGCCGGGCCAGAACTGGCCGCGCGCCATCGAAAGCGCCATCGAGGCCTCGGATTTCTTCGTGGCCTGCTTCTCGGAAAACTCGGTGAACAAGCGGGGCGGCTTCCAGGCCGAGATCCGCTATGCGCTGGACTGCGCGCGGCGCATGCCCCTGGACCAGATCTTCGTGGTGCCCGTGCGCCTGAACAATTGCCGCGTTCCGCGTCCGATCCAACGTGAGTATCAATATGTCGATCTTTTTCCGGACTGGCAGCGCGGCCTTCGCCGCGTTCTGCACATGATGCGGCGGGAAGTGGCCAGGCGGGCGCAACTGGCGGCCTAGCCGCCAGTTGCGCCAAGCCATTCGACGTCCAGTTAGTGCGAGCCGCCGTCTTTCTTGGGCGTTTCCGCCTTCTTCTTTCCGCCCTTCTTTGTGGTGGACTTCTTGCTTGACTTCTTGGGCGGCGTATCCTGAGCGAGCGTAACGGCCGCGGTGCCGAACACCAGCGACAGGCCCAATATCAGCGGGATCAGTTTTTTCATTGCGGTTTCCTCTCCTGGCCTCAATGATAAGGAATCCTGAGTGAACGGCGCATTAAATCGCGATTAAAATCGTTTCATCAGGTTACAATCTGTCCCGAGCAACCACTTCGGGCGGGTGCAAAGTGAATGTATCTCTGCCAGCAGTACTCGGCCACGTCGCCATTCTGACTTCCTCGTCTTCTGACTCGTGCCTTACTGGGTGACTGCCTCGACGGCTAACGTGACGCTGTTGCTGTTGAACTGCTTTCCGTCTGGCGTTGCCACCTGGAGTTGAACCGGCGCCGCGTCGCCCGACATCAGCCCCTCCGGCACGCGCACCCGGACCGCGTACATGCCCGGATAGCCCGGGACCGCGCGGACGGCCAGGACCTCGGCATTGACTTCACCCAGCTTGACCGATAGTGTCCCGGTCGAAGCGTCGAGGGCCGGACCGAGACCGGTGCCCCAGATCAGGATTTGGTCGCCGGCCTGTGCCGGGCGGCCCTGGATGCGGGGCGTTCTCTCCACCACCATATCGTTCCCGCCGGCGAAGAAAATCAATCCCTGGTCCCGGCCCGAGCCGTCCAGCGACAAGATCGCTGGCGATGCTGTCTGCATGGTGGCGCTCAATGCTTCACTGAGGGCGGAAGCATTTTCCACCGCTATGGAGAGTTGCGTCCCGGGCGCCAGAGCCGGACAAAGGAAGCTCACTCTGGTTGGCGAGGCAAACAGCACCGGAATGCTCTGGCCGTTGATCCTCACCTTGGTTCCACCCAAATCCAGAGCCTTGCCCGAGGAATCCGAGAGCGTTGTCCCGGACTCGGCCAACCACTTCCCGGCCAGGCTGGCAATAGCTCCAGGGCTGCATGTCACCTCCTCGGAAGCGCTCAGCACGGGCGCCCCCGAGTCCACGTCGATGGTGACTTCGACCGTCGACACCTGCTGGGCCGAGTTGACCGCTCCAAAAGTGATCCGATGCGTGCCCCCCTGTGAGGTGTTCGGAGTCCACTCGAAGCGGCCGCTCGCCGGATCGAACGTAGCGCCTGCCGGCAGATCACCAACCGTAAGCCGGAACGCCTGGCCTGAAGGATCCACTGCCGCCACGGTGAAACTGAGCGGCGACGCGAATCTGGCGAACTGTCTGTCCGGAACCGTGAGAATCGGAGCCGGAGCCGGAACCACCTGGATCGTGTCTTGGACCGACGTGTCGCCCAGCGTTGCAGTCAGTACGACTTCCTGTTGCCTGGCGACAGCATCAACCGAGACCTGGAAGGTCAACCGCGATTGGTTGGCGCGAGTCGCCACCATGGCGGGAACCCGCATCTGGCTGCTGCTGCTGGCCAGTTGAATTCGGGCAGAGCCGCCCCTGGTCATCCCCAATTGGCAGGTAACCTGACCTCCCGCACTCACGGCCCTGGGCGAGCAGGCAAGCGCGGAGATCTGCGATAACGAAGCGGCATCTGTACCGGTGGAAGCGGGCTCTTCAGATCCCCCATTCGTAGCCAGGACCAGTTCGCTGGTCAAGTTCGACGAACTCACAGTCGTCACTGCGGTATTCATGTCGTTCTGAATTTCAGCTTGTGACAGCGCCCGGTTATACACGCGGAGATCGTCGATGACGCCTTGGAAATAGGCCACGTCGGACCGTTTTCCGATGGTCGCGTCGACCGCGGGGCTGAACTGAGACCGGGGAACGGTGCCGTAGAGCGTCCCGTTCTTCAGGACGCCGTTAACGTAGATGTCCAGGGTTCCCGCGGAGGCATTGTAGACCGCTGCCACGTAGTACCACGTGTTCAGGGCGCGAACCGTCGTGCTGCAGCGCTCGGTGTAGGACGAGCCATCTGCCGAGATAAGTATGCCGAAAGTCACTGGACCGGTGTCTGGAGTGGATTTGAACTGGAAACCAATAAGGCCGGAACCCCACCTGGACTTCGCGATAATGTTGCCGTCATCGGGAGGATTGCCCGTAGCATAGACCCAGGCGCTCCAAGTCATGCTGCCGGTACTCTGCAAAGACGACGGGTTGCCGAGGTCTACATAGTCGTCCTGGCCGTCGAACGATAGGGCCTTGCCGTGTTTGGCGTTGGTCGTCCAGGTAGCGCCTTGAATCTGGCCCGTATTGCCATTGCCGGAAGCGTCAGCCGTGGTCGAGCCGGCGCCTTCATCGAACGCATAAGCGGCTGCGAGGAGGGACGGGGGGCTCGTAATGGTGAAGGCGGAGTTGCCGGAGGAGCCTCCGCCGGGTGCCGGATTGAATACGGTCACCTGAGCGGTTCCTGCCGTGGCGATCTCCGCCGCGGAAATGGACGCGTGCAATTGCGTCGCATTCACAAACGTGGTCTTGCGGTTGGTCCCGTTCCAGTTCACCACCGAACTGCTGGTTACGAACCCGGTCCCATTCACCGTCAGAGTGAAGGCCGCTCCCCCGGCCGTGGCGCTCGTTGGTGACAGCGTTGTGATCGTCGGTACCGGGTTGTTCGCTGCGCCGATGGTGAACGGAGAATTCCCCGACGTCCCTCCGCCCGGTGTCGGATTGAATACCGTGACCTGCGCCGTTCCGGCGGCCCTGATATCCGCGGCGGTGATGGCCGCTTGCAATTGCGTGGCGCTCACAAACGTCGTCGTCCGCCCGCTCCCGTTCCACTTCACCACCGAACTGCCGGTTACGAAGCCGGTTCCATTCACCGTCAGGGTGAAGACGGGTCCCCCAGCCGCGGCGCTCGCTGGCGCCAGCGTTGTGATCGTCGGTGCCGGGTTGTTCGCCGGGCCGATGGTGAACGCAAGGTTCCCCGACGTCCCTCCGCCGGGTGTCGGATTGAACACCGTGACCTGCGCCGTTCCGGCGGTCCCGATATCCGCGGCGGTGATGGCCGCTTGCAATTGCGTGGCGCTCACAAACGTCGTCGTCCGCCCGCTCCCGTTCCACTTCACCACCGAACTGCCGGTTACGAACCCGGTCCCAGTCACCGTCAGGGTGAAGGCCGGTCCCCCCGCCGTGCCGCTCGATGGCGCCAGCGTTGTGACTGTCGGTGCCGGGTTGTTCGCCGGGCCGATGGTGAACGGAGAGTTCCCCGACGTCCCTCCGCCGGGTGTCGGATTGAACACCGTGACCTGCGCCGTTCCGGCGGTCCCGATATCCGCGGCGGTGATGGCCGCTTGCAATTGCGTAGCGCTCACAAACGTCGTCGTCCGCCCGCTCCCGTTCCAGTTCACCACCGAACTGCCGCTCACGAACCCAGTCCCAGTCACTGTCAAGGTGAAGGCTGCTCCCCCCGCCGTGCCGCTCGCTGGGGCCAGCGTTGTGACGGTCGGTGCCGGGTTGTTCGCCGGGCTAACGGTAAACGCAAGGTTCCCCGACGTGCCTCCGCCGGGTGTCGGATTGAACACCGTGACCTGCGCCGTTCCGGCGGCGCTGATATCCGCCGCCGTGATGGCCGCCTGGAGTTGCGTGGCGCTCACAAACGTCGTGGTCCGCCCGCTTCCGTTCCAGTTCACTACCGAACTGCCGCTAACGAACCCAGTCCCAGTCACTGTCAGGGTAAAGGCTGCTGCCCCCGCCGTGCCGCTCGCTGGTGCCAGCGTTGTGACCGTCGGTGCCGGGTTGTTCGCTGGGCCGATGGTGAACGGAGAGTTCCCCGACGTCCCTCCGCCCGGTGTCGGATTGAACACCGTGACCTGCGCCGTTCCTGCAGCGCCGATATCCGCGGCGGTGATGGCCGCCTGGAGTTGCGTGGCGCTCACAAACGTCGTCGTCCGCCCGCTTCCGTTCCAGTTCACTACCGAACTGCCGCTCACGAACCCAGTCCCAGTCACTGTCAAGGTGAAGGCTGCTGCCCCCGCCGTGCCGCTCGCTGGTGCCAGCGTTGTGACCGTCGGTGCCGGGTTGTTCGCTGGGCCGATGGTGAACGGAGCGTTCCCCGACGTCCCTCCGCCCGGTGTCGGAGTGAACACCGTGACCTGCGCCGTTCCAGCGGCGCTGATATCCGCCGCCGTGATGGCCGCCTGCAATTGCGTGGCGCTGACAAACGTCGTCGTCCGCCCGCTCCCGTTCCACTTCACTACCGAACTGCCGCTCACGAACCCGGTCCCAGTCACTGTCAGGGTGAAAACCGGTCCCCCAGCCGCGGCGCTCGCTGGCGCCAGCGTTGTGACCGTCGGTGCCGGGTTATTCGCTGGGCCGATGGTGAACGCAAGGTTCCCCGACGTGCCTCCGCCGGGTGTCGGATTGAACACCGTGACCTGCGCCGTTCCGGCAGCGCTGATATCCGCCGCCGTGATGGCCGCCTGCAATTGCGTAGCGCTCACAAACGTCGTCGCCCGCCCGCTTCCGTTCCAGTTCACTACCGAACTGCCGCTCACGAACCCAGTCCCAGTCACTGTCAGGGTGAAGGCTGCTGCCCCCACCGTGCCGCTCGCTGGTGCCAGCGTTGTGATCGTCGGTGCCGGGTTATTGATGGTAAAGGGGAGGTTCCCCGACGTCCCTCCGCCCGGTGTCGAATTGAACACCGTGACCTGCGCCGTTCCTGCGGCCCCGATATCCGCGGCAGTGATCGCCGCCTGCAGTTGCGTGGCGCTCACAAACGTCGTCGCCCGCCCGCTCCCGTTCCAGTTCACCACCGAACTGCCGCTCACGAACCCGGTCCCAGTCACTGTCAAGGTGAAGGCTGCTGCCCCCGCCGTGCCGCTCGCTGGTGCCAGCGTTGTGACCGTCGGTGCCGGGTTATTGATGTTAAAGGGGAGGTTCCCCGACGTCCCTCCGCCCGGTGTCGGATTGAACACCGTGACCTGCGCCGTTCCTGCGGCGCGGATATCCGCCGCCGTGATGGCCGCCTGCAATTGCGTGGCGCTGACAAACGTCGTCGTCCGCCCGCTCCCGTTCCAGTTCACTACCGAACTGCCGCTCACGAACCCGGTCCCAGTCACTGTCAGGGTGAAAACCGGTCCCCCAGCCGCGGCGCTCGCTGGCGCCAGCGTTGTGACCGTCGGTGCCGGGTTATTGATGGTAAAGGAGAGATTCCCCGACGTCCCTCCGCCGGGTGTCGGATTGAACACCGTGACCTGCGCCGTTCCTGCGGCGCCGATATCCGCGGCAGTGATCGCCGCCTGGAGTTGCGTGGCGCTCACAAAGGTGGTCGTCCGCCCGCTTCCGTTCCAGTTCACTACCGAACTGCCGCTCACGAACCCAGTCCCAGTCACTGTCAGGGTAAAGGCTGCTCCCCCCGCCGTGCCGGTCGCTGGGGCCAGCGTTGTGACCGTCGGTGCCGGGTTGTTCGGCGGGCTGATGGTAAACGGAAGGCTCCCCGACGTCCCTCCGCCCGGTGTCGGATTGAACACCGTGACCTGCGCCGTTCCTGCGGCGCTGATATCCGCGGCGGTGATGGCCGCCTGGAGTTGCGTGGCGCTCACAAACGTCGTGGTCCGCCCGCTCCCGTTCCAGTTCACTACCGAACTGCCGCTCACGAACCCGGTCCCAGTCACTGTCAGGGTGAAGGCTGCTGCCCCCGCCGCGGCGCTCGATGGCGCCAGCGTTGTGACCGTCGGTGCCGGGTTATTGATGGTAAAGGGGAGATTCCCCGACGTTCCTCCGCCCGGTGTCGGATTGAACACCTTGACCTGCGCCGTTCCGGCGGCGCCGATATCCGCGGCGGTGATAGCCGCCTGCACTTGCGTGGCGCTCACAAACGTAGTCGTCCGGCTGGTTCCGTTCCAGTTCACCACCGAACTGCCGCTCACGAAGCCAGTGCCAGTCACTGTCAGGGTAAAGGCTGCTCCCCCCGCCGTGCCGCTCGTCGGTGACAGCGTTGTGACCGTCGGTACCGGGTTGTTCGGCGGGCTGATGGTAAAGGGGAGATTCCCCGACGTCCCTCCGCCCGGTGTCGGATTGAACACCGTGACCTGCGCCGTTCCGGCGGCGCTGATATCCGCGGCAGTGATAGCCGCCTGCACTTGCGTGCCGCTCACGAACGTCGTCGTCCGCCCGCTCCCGTTCCAGTTCACTATCGAACTGCCGCTCACGAAGCCCGTTCCATTCACCGTCAGAGTGAAGGCCGCTCCCCCCGCCGTGCCGGTCGCTGGGGCCAGCGTTGTGATCGTCGGTGCCGGGTTGTTGATGGTAAAGGGGAGATTCCCCGACGTCCCTCCGCCCGGTGTCGGATTGAACACCGTGACCTGCGCCGCTCCTGCAGCACTGATATCCGCGGCAGTGATCGCCGCCTGCAATTGCGTAGCGCTCACAAACGTCGTCGCCCGCCCGCTTCCGTTCCAGTTCACTACCGAACTGCCGCTCACGAACCCAGTCCCAGTCACTGTCAGAGTAAAGGCTGCTGCCCCCGCCGTGCTGCTCGCTGGTGCCAGCGTTGTGACCGTCGGTGCCGGGTTGTTCGCTGGGCCGATGGTGAACGCAAGGTTCCCCGACGTGCCTCCGCCGGGTGTCGGATTGAACACCGTGACCTGCGCCGTTCCGGCAGCGCCGATATCTGCGGCGGTGATGGCCGCCTGGAGTTGCGTGGCGCTCACAAACGTCGTCGTCCGCCCGCTCCCGTTCCAGTTCACCACCGAACTGCCGCTCACGAACCCAGTCCCAGTCACTGTCAAGGTGAAGGCTGCTCCCCCCGCCGTGCCGCTCGCGGGCGCCAGCGTTGTGATCGTCGGTGCCGGGTTGTTGATGGTAAACGGGAGATTCCCCGACGTCCCTCCGCCCGG
>Ga0316363_10000146_pt1 | contig 109519 bp, 80 predicted proteins | sample Sb_taG_3_FD_200459 | JGI IMG/M metagenome (GOLD analysis project Ga0316363, IMG submission 200459) | Peat soil microbial communities from Weissenstadt, Germany - Sb_50d_a_PC metaG (v2) (version 2) | ecosystem: Environmental > Terrestrial > Soil > Wetlands > Peat | place: Germany: Weissenstadt... | reverse complement strand
CGCCCGCAGATACTCCCATCGCCCTTTGTTCCCCAACCGAACCTCCTCGAAAACTCGTTTTGGTCGGGTTACATCTTAAATGGCGCGACGTTACCCCCTCCGGTTACATTTTAGATGGCGCGATACGTCCGCTTGCGAACGGTGCAGGCTGGCGTTAGACTTCGCCGAGCAATATGCAACCCCACGGAGAGAGGGCTCCGATTTTCGAGCGGTGCTACGCATTGAGACTTGTCGGATACCTGGAGGCAAGCCATGGAACATCTTGCGGACGCGCCTATCGCCAACATATTGATTTTGGCTGGCGTTATCTTTCTTGCCGTCGGGCTTTTCGGCCGCGTTGGCGGATTCATTGGAAGTATTTTTGGCAATATCGAAGCGGGGAAGAACTCCCGTGTCCTTGCAGGAGTACTCGGACTATTTCTGATTGTGGTGGGAGCGTGGCGCCATCAGGACAGCCACAAGGCCGCCGCAAACCCGTCAACAACCGCTTCTGTCCCCAATCCGTTACCAACTGGAACGGCCACACCACCCGTCACGAATGACGCTCCGCGGGGAGCTTCGGAAGTCAAGTCCGCCTCAAACCCATCGCAGACCGCTCCTATCCCCAATGCGGCACCTGCGGGCGTGGCCGCGCCGCCGGTCGCACGTGACGTACCGCGCGAGGGTCCGAAAGCCACCTCACCAGCGCCACAACGTTCAACACACGAGAAGAAGACCTTGGCACCGGTTGAGCCCATAGAGCCCGAGCACGTCAGCGGAGCCGACAGTCCGGCAGCATCAAATCCTCCGCCCGGCAAGTCGGATCCACTCGTCGGGACATGGCTCAACCTGACACCTCGCGCTGACAGCATTAAGAAACTAGAAGTCGCCGAAATGGGGCGAGGGCTCAGCGCGCACATATGGCATGCTTGCGCCCCCAGCGATTGTGACCTGGGCACGCACAAACTGGATGTGTCGAGCGGCACGCCTACCTACGAGTTCACGGCCTCAAATCGTCGCCGGCTGGGCTATCTGACATTACAAACTCCCGTAGCGCTGCACCTGAGAGTGGACAGTTTCGAACCCGGCACGCAACACCACTGGCGGAACAATTGGGTTTTGACCAAGTCCACGATCTCTGATGCTTTCAAGAGCGCCTTTGCCCGGTACTTCGACCAGCCGGGCGAGAAGGCCTTTGCCATGGCTCCGGGTATTTGGTCCTACGTCTCTCGGCAGAATTCGATCGACGATGCCAAGAAAAAGGCACTGCAGGGGTGCGAGAAACGTACCACGCGCCGTTGCGTCATTGTCCTAGTCAACAACGACGCAGCGGAGTGACCCCGGGGCGCTTAGTCATGCGGGTATTAAGCGCGACAAATGCTCCCACCAGTGGCGGGTGGACCCGTCGCTGACGCTTGGTTTGTTTTTTTACCTGCGCGTGGATTCGTGTGCCCAAGGATATCATCTCTAAAGTTGAGTGAAGCGTTATGCTGCAGCGGGTGCCCTACCCGTTTGTTCTAGCAGGCTGCGGCGCGCGATCAGGAAAGGTGGGCCGGTATTAGGAAGCGACAACTCCGGATTTGCATCTGGCTTCCGGCGGTTTCGGAGCTTACTTTCGAGAAAGAACAGCGTCATCCGGTAATGCGCGCGGCTTTCGCGTTCGGCGGGCGCCGTGAGCAAGGGCCAGATTGCTTTTTGGAAAGGTTCAGCGAGAAGTGGGGACCGGCAAAACGCTCCGGCCGCGAATGAATCTCTCGATGCGGTCGCGGGTCTCGTGCGGAGGAAAACTATGAAGAAGATCTTTCTTTTGACGTGCGTGCTTTTGTCGGGCGCTTTGTACGCCTCCGCGCAGACGAGCGGCGTGGCGGGCGAATGGCGCGGCATTTGGACGAATCCGACAGGGTTTGTTTTTACCGCTGAACTGACATTGGAGGCGGGAGCTGGCTGCAAAACCTGTGCAACGACAGGCGACGGCTCCATCCGCGGCAAGATTGTCTGGACGCTCAAGAAGGTGGGACCCAATGCACCCGAAGAATATGCCAAGAAAGTTGGCTTGACGGCCACGGAGTTTGTGAAAGGTGAAATGAAGGGCGACGGATTTTTTGTTTTGAGCGGCTACGAGAAGGACGACCCCAATGGCATCATCGGCATAGACAAGTATCGCCTGGCCATCTCCGATACCGGCCAGGTGATCGGTGGCATCACCTTCAACAATGGCCCCTGGACGGGCCAGTTCATAGCCGTGAGAGCTCAGCCGTGAGTGCGGCGTCTTCCCTCGGCTTCGCAAATAGTTCCGGGTCCAAGGCAATTCCACTGCCCCTGTGCAGTGCAGGGAGGAAGTAATGAAGAAAGTCCTGCTGGCAATGATCCTTTCAGCCCTGGTTTTGACGCTGACGCAACTTGCGGCAGCGCAGACTGGCACCAAGAGTTCGGATGCCGAATTCCTCGAAGCCGTCCAGAAAAGTGATGCCGCCACGGTTCAACAACTCGTGCAAAAAGGCGCCAACATCGAGGCGAAGGGCGAGGGCGGCTTCACCGCGCTAATCGCCGCCTCGGCCATGGGAAAGACCGACATGGTCAAGCTATTACTGGACAAAGGCGCCAAAACCGACATCAAAGACAGCCGTGGTGATACAGCCCTACACTATGCGGTCATGACCACGAATATCGATATAGCGAAGCTGTTGCTGGATAAGGGCGCGAACGTCCAGGCACAGGAAAATGACGGACTCTCGCCGCTGATGCTGTCGGTCGTAAGTGGCTCGCTTGACCTTATGAAGCTTCTGCTGGAGAAAGGTGCGAACACGGAGGCCAAGGATAAGAACGGCTACACGGCGCTGATGGCGGCGTCCGGCGGCGGGCTGACAGACATGGTGAAGCTGCTGCTGGAAAAAGGCGCCAACATCGAGGCCAAGAGTAACGACGGCACGACGGCACTTAAACTGGCGACCAACAACGGCAAGACCGAGGTTGTGAAGCTGCTTCAGGAAAAGGGCGCGAAGTGAACAGAGTTTTCGGCTTTAAGTTGTCGGTTTTGAGTTTCGAGAAAAGAGGAAGCAGGGGAACGAATTCCGTTAACCACGCTGGAAACGAAATGTCAAAATCCCCACACGTAAAACCGACGTGTGGGGCACCCAATTCCTCTTCTGCCCATTGCGCCCGGGTCACCCGCCAGCCCACGAGGGATGTGCCACCCGCCAACCCAAGACCCACCCTCCAACTGCGAGGGTAGGGCACCCAGATTTGTCTCCGCACTTATGCGTCACTGGTCGCGGCGCGCGACGACGACGTAGGGAAAGTTACATCGTGATGGGATCTTTGGCGTGGCGGGTGACGTACCAGCACGGGCGGTTTCCGGCGTGGGAAAAGAGGGAGCGGGAGCAGGGGAGGTCCTCTTCGGGCTTCTGGGAGTCAAGCTGGTATTCGACCTTATTGTTCTTGAGTTGAATGGCGAGAAGGCGGATGCGATGGACGCTGCTGGTGGTGGGGCCGGCAGCGGGGTAATGCACGCGAAGTTGAAACCATAAGAAGTCGCCAAGATAGACGAGCAGGAGCAGAGCAAACGCCGCGAAGAAGATGCGGCGAAGGATGTGGCTGAGGGACGAAGAGGAATTGGCAAGAGTGCGTGGTGATGTAGTCATAGGTTTCGGCCTGCAGAAATGAACGGTTGCCGCACAGTGCAACTATACCAGCACAGCGATGGTGATGCCTTCGTTGCTGTGATTGATGTCGCGGTCGCTGCGCAAATCGGGGCAATGTTCGATGGCGTAGCGCGCATCGTCTTCGAAGACGCTCCACTTTTCGCCGAAGATCACGCGGGTGACTAGGCCTTCTTTTTTGCGGCGCAGCAATGAAGTGCGAAGAGCGCCGCGCAGGGCACCTCCCTTCCCCGTGGAGCCGTAACCGTGAATGATTTTCACGGCGGCGACGCCGCTCTGTTTGGCCTGCTTCAATTCGGCGAGGAGAATCTGGCGAGCTTCTTCGACCGTGGGCATGCCGACTTCGATGTTGATGATTTTCATGCCCGCCATGAGGGAACTCCCGTTGCCGCCCCAGGTGTGATTGTGCCCGAGATCGGCGGGACAACTCAACAGGCGTGGAGTAGCATGGATTGTGGCTCGGCGCAAAAGCGCGTGGCATGGAGCAAGTTGGATAAGCCGGGTCCCAGGAGCGCGCGATGAGAATCCTGATTGCGGTCGATGGGTCTGCCTCGTCGGATGCGGTGATCCAGGAAGCGGCGGCGCGACCGTGGCCGAAAGGGACGGAGATGTGCGTGGTGACAGCGGTGGATCCGTACTTTTTTACGAGGGCGCCGTTGCTGCTGGAAGAAGTGAAGCAAAAAACGAGCGAGGGCCTGGAAGAGAGCGCACAGCCATTGAGAGAAGCGGGTTGGGCGGTGAGCACCACGGCGTTGCTTAGCAATCCGCGGCACGGCCTTCAGAAAACTGCGAGCGAGTGGAAAGCCGACTTGATTATGCTGGGATCGCACGGGCGGGGGGCGTTCAGCCGGCTGCTGTTGGGGAGCACAGCGCAGGCGGTGATGCGCCACGCGACTTGCTCGGTGGAGATCGTAAGGGCGAAGGAGAAGGGTCACGCGGAACGCGCGGGAATGCGTGTGCTGATCCCGACTGACGGTTCGGAGTATGCACAGATGGCGCTGCGTGCGGTGGCCGAGCGACCCTGGCGGGGAGGCTCGGAGTTCCTGATCATCGCTTGCCCGGAAATCCCGGTGATCATCGGCGAGTATCCTTATTATGCGCCGGAACAAGTGACAGAACTGGCCAAAGGAAGCGAGATGCACGCGGCGGAGTCCGCGACCGGCGGCGCCGATTTGCTCAGCAAGGCGGGACTGCGGGTCTCACGGCAAGTGACCGAAGCGAAAGATACGCCTTCTCGCGCTATTCTGGCGGCAGCCGATTCGTGGGAGGCCGACCTGATCGTGATGGGCTCTCACGGGCGGCGCGGATTCGACCGCATCGTGCTGGGGAGCGTGAGCGAATCGGTGGCCATGCACGCGCGGTGCTCGGTGGAAGTGGTGCGAAGAGCATGAAGCGCAAAGGCGCAATAGGAGTAGCGGGAACGCAGGGTGCAAAGGAGAATTGGCCCCAGGAGCGTGAGCAGGCGCTGAGATTCCCAGGAACTTCACAAACGGAAAGATACTAGACGGCGGCTTCGTTGTGACGCGCGGGGGACACCATGGGCTGCGGCAAGGCGCAATCCACGATCTGGTTGATCGCGTAGATTGATTCCCTTTCGCAGGAACGGCAGCGCAGGACGAAGACCCGAGAGACGAGCAGGAACTGCGAATCATTGTCCTCGTGCTTCCCCAGGTAAGCGCTTTCCTTCCTGCTTACGATGCCGGGAATGCGCACAGGCTTTCCGCAGTGACGGCAGAGCACGCCGCGGAAGTGTTGACTAACGGGTTCGGCGGACATCAGGACAACTCCTTGGACAGATTTCAGCGGAGGCATCGGAAGCAGAAGCATACTGAATCACCGATGAATTTGTCTACCTGAAGATAAGGTTTCCACAGGGCGAAAGAATGTGACTGGGGTCACATGGAAAAAGAATTCTAAGTGGCTTAGAACGAGGTACTTGTGAGCCGGGCGGAGACTGTGCGCAGGGCTTGGAACAGTAATTCCTCGGTGGAAAACTCCCCCCTTTTTTGAGCCGGCCGATCCAGATCTCCGGCCTGAGCCGCGGAGATGAGTGTAGGTGTTACCGGGAGGCAAGGCCTAGTCCTCTGGGGGCACCTCAAACGAGAGCTGCTTGGTGAAGCCCTTTGTCCTCCAGATACCGAAGGCGATCCCCACAGCCATCCAGACCGAGCCAATTTTCATGGCAGGGTGGCTGAGATTCAGCCATAGCAGGAAGCAAATGACAAAGCCGAAAATCGGCGGTATCAGGTTGCCCAGCTTCTTCTCTTCGGCGCGCCAATAATAGCGAAGAAAAGCGGCAGCATTGACTCCCATGAAGGCGATGAGCGCGCCAAAATTGAGCATGTTGAGTCCAAGATCATAAGTGAGGAGGAACGACCCAATGAGCGCGACGGCGCCGACAAACAAGACGTTGTTTCGGGGAACGCGATGCTTGGCGTCGATGGCGCCAAAGAACGACTTCGGAAGAGCCTCGCTTCTTCCCATTCCGAAAAGCAATCGGGCGGCGCCGATCTGCGCGCCGAGACCCGAGCCAAAATTAGCAACAATTAAGGTGACGCCCACAATTCCAAATAGTGGCGCCCAGGTACGGGCGGCGGCAAACACGTAAGCCGTGTTTTCATTCGGAAAAGCCTGCGAAGCAGGCCACACCAGTTGGGCGATGTAAACCTCAGCCGCGGAAAGGGCGCCAATGACAACGCAGGTGAGGACCGTCGCCAGCATAATGTTGCGGCGGGGATTTTCTGCTTCCTCGGACAAGGTGGAGATGCCATCGAACCCAATGTAAGTCAGGACCGCAATCGAGGTGCATCCAAACAAATTTCCCCAGGTAAACGTTGCCGGATCATAGAAGGGCCGAGTGAAGTAGATGGAGTCGGCCCCATGCGGAGTTCCATGAATGTAACGGATGGCGGCGACAAAAACGATGACGATCACCGCGCTCATTCCGGCAGCCATGACGGTGTTCACGCGTGCCGAAGTTTTGATCCCGCGAATATTCAGCAGCGTAAAAACTCCGGCAAAGAAGATTTTCCAACCCCATACGGGAAGTCCAGGGGCGAATTCGTGTGCTTGCTCAGCGCACCAGATCGTGCAGATAAGAGGATTGAGCATGTAATCCATGACCATGCTCCATCCGGTCACGTAGCCGACCGCCGGATTGATCTCCTGCGCCACGTAGGTGAACGCCGAGCCGGCACTGGGATACGCCCGGGCCATCCTGCCGTAGCTGATGCCCGTGAAGAGCATGGCCACCATAGCAATCAGTATGGCTGTGACGACCTGACCGTGGCCGCGCGTGCTGAGCACTCCGAATGCGGACATCGGCGCAACCGGCTGAATCACAATGATGCCGTAGAGAATCAGGTCGCGAAGTGTGAGAGTGCGCCGCAGGCGAGGTCCCGCGGTTGTGGGGCTGGCATCCGTGCTCAAGCACCTCTCCTTTTCTCCGGACAGCGCCCATCGGGAGAGAGAACCACGGCGCGCGTTTGCATGGTGTTATCCGTAATCTCCATTTCGACTTCCCTGCGGACCGATGACGTGCACCCGGCCCCGTCAGTATGCATTTTTCCGGCCGGGCTTTGCAGTACAGAATCTTTACGACGGCCGCGACTCCTCTTCTCTAGAAGATCGTCGCACTGCTTCCAAAACCCTTCAGCGATCCGTGGGTTCATGAAAGCGCCGGTTATCGAGCAGGTTTGAAAAGGGCCGCAATTTGCCAGTCACCTTGATCGAAAAGTTCTGAACGCTTGGTACGCCGTCTACCCCGTCCGCCGTGAGGCGGATGGTGAAATTCGCTGCCCTCGTGTAGGCGTGAGAGACCTTGGGACCGTTCGCGCTGGTGCCATCGCCAAACTCCCAGCGATACTCGACCGCGGGCACACCGGTGGCTTCTGATTGAGCTGATAAAGAGATAGTCTCACCAGCATTGGCAACCGAGGGAACTTTTGCTGTGATGCCCGGTGCGCCCGGCGCGACATTGCTATCGATAATCTTGATCACTTTCACGGATTCGGGAAGTTGATTCTCGATCAGCACGGTGCCGCCCGCCACCGCGACCGGCGCGCTCTGGTTGAGAACGTCCAACTCCGTAAAGGCATGCTCAGCGGGCAACCCAAGATCAGCGAGTTTCAGCGTGTGCGACCGCGAGGTCTTTGTCCAATTAAAGACGGTCAAGATGGCCTGGTGCGGACTTTCCTGCAGAAAGAAGATGCTGGGTTGTTCATCGCCGGGCTCATAGGTCATCAGATCGAAGGGCGCGGCGGCGCGTCCAAGCTTGGCCATATTCAGCAAGTCTCTGTTTTCAACGAGCGCCAAGCGATCCTTCTGGGAACCCAATACGAGCATGTCGTCACCAATCTCATACATGCCTCCGGACACTGCTGAGAGAGCAATCGAAGCCTGTGCCGCGGACAGACCAAGCAGGGGCGGCTTCTCTGTAAACTCGCCGAAAGGTTGATCGGTGGTATTGAAGGCGTCCGGATCGTTCAGGAAGAAATTACGGTGCATGTAGAAGCGGGCGGCAATCCCCGGCGCGGCATTCCTGGTTGCTTGAAAAGAATGTGCCGTGTCCGCAGAAACTCGGCCAGTGTCGACCAGCCCTACCGGCGTGAGCATAGGACTTCCGTCCTTGTCCAGGACCACCCCGTCACCCACGGTGTCACGAATGACTTGCAAGCCGATGCGCTGCGCTTCCAAGGCGGTCGTGTTGGGCCGGTAGCGGTAGCCTTCGATGGCGGTGGTGTCCATAAAGTCGAGCTTGATGAACCGGACCCCCCATTCACGCACCAGAGTGTTGTATGTCTGGCGCAGATAGTCCTGCGCGCCGGGATGCGTGGTGTCCAGCATGAAGAGCAGATCCGTTTTTTGATTCCAGACTTCGCGACCCGAGATTGGTTCACCCTTGGCGTTGTGGACCAGCCAATCCTTGTGATGCTCGTAAACCCAAGCCCGGGCGGTCACCTCAAAAGGAGCGGTCCAAACGCCAAACGTTAGTCCGTTCCCGGTGATGTGGTGCCCCACAACGCGCAGGCCATCTGGGAACTGCGTGGCATTCGCTGTTACATACTCTCCGCGGGCGTACTGGTAGCCTTCATCAATTTGAAAGTATTTGTAGCCGAGCGCCTTCAAATGTTCGGCTAGCCAGTCCGCGTTGGCCAAGGTCTCGCCTTCGTTGACGGCGCCATAATAAGCAGTCCAACTCCACCAACCGATAGGATTCTCAATGGAAACGCGCGCGTGATGCAGCTGCCGAATCGCATCGCCGTAAGCCAACAACTGATTGTGGTAGCCCAGCCCGGCTTGCAGCATCACACGCTCTGAGACCATGTCTGAGCCGGACGCGACGGGGAGGCTTAGTTCGACCTGGTTTTCCGCTGGAGCATTCTTCAGATCAAAGTCCTTTTGTATTTCCGTAGTTCCTGTGAAGTCGACCCTATACGACGCAATCTTCGTTCCGTTCCCATCGCCCGCAGCCTGCAGATGCAAAACAGTCAGCAAGCGATCCGCGGTCAAAGCGCCGATGAAGAGACTTTGCTTGCTCTCCCGGTTGTAGACGAGTTGACTCCCGACTCCGCGATGCATCCCCCCTGGCGCTTTCCCCAGGTCGTAGAGCCGCAACTGCGGCCAATCTTCGCTGAAGCTGTCAGAAAGAACACGATCGGCGAAGGCAGAACCACCCAGATTGAGCAATGGTTCCCCAAGCACCTCGACGCCTCGGATGGCTTGCACCGTCACTTCCTCTCCAGTGCTGTTCCGTACTGTTACCTGGAGAGTGCCGTAAGGATTTTGGTCGTAAAGTTGGACAACGTAGATAAGGTCCACTTTTCCCGGAAGTCCCGAGTTCGTGACGGTGATTGCCCGGCCAGAGCCGAGTTCATCGCTGAACGTGGATTCGGACAGTTGGTGACGCGGATAATCCGTCGAACGCAGCCACTGGTGATTGACCTGAGCTGCCGCACGGCTCGTGAAGATGGGTTGCCCGCCGCGAACCGCAAGTTGATACGTTCCATCTTTAGCGTTGACGGTCAGGGACAGCTCGTCGTTCGTCAATTGTTGAGCCGCACAGGGCGTAATGACGATCAGCGCCGAAGCAATAATCGCGATTCCAGCACTGCAGAGCCATCCGCAATTCATTTTGAACACGGTGTGTTTCTCCCTTCCCAGCAGGATGTCTATGACTTTACTTTATGGCCACCGCGATCCGCGGCGTGTTGTACCCCTCGAGCCGGACCCAGGCGGGTGTTTTGCCTGATTGCGGCACAACACCGTGAATCACGACTGTTTCGCCTGGAAAAACTGTGACGTAATTATCGTCGTACTCGATCGGAAGAATCTCGTCGCCATCTCGCTCGGATGTGATCTCCGCTCGCTCGAAGAACGCGACGTGTTCGGTGGCGTTGTGCAGCCGAATCGCGACGCGAATCTCACCGCCGGATGACGTTTGCTTGGCACTTAGCTCCAACGGGACTTGCTGCATTGAGTTCAGCGCCGTCATGTCGGCCCAACTCTCCTGCTGCAATGAAAATGCACCGTCGTTCTTCCGATCACCTAGCTCATCGTCCTTCTGCGACTGCCAGTAGATGTTTTCCGCAAGGACCGCGCCGGAATCGCCAAACAACTGACAGCGCACAAAGAAGACAGGGGAGCTATTCGGCATCCTGGGCATCGTCATGGCCTGGACCGCCCCGCCGGAAGCGACGCGGATGTTCGCCGCCTTGCGGTCGTCCAACACCTTGCCTTGTATGTCGTAGATGCGCACGCGCACAAGCAGGCCTTGCTGCTCGGTCGGCATCTGGTTGACGACGGTGACTTTTGCCTGACTGTGATCACCGGTCGCGTAGGAATCAAAGACCACCGAGAGGGGCCGCAAGCCCTTCTTCGCGCCGTAATAGGCTCCGCCCGGGCGCAAGTAATAATCGAAAATATTTCCAAAGAAAGAAGGCCAGTGGCTGTTCAGCATCCAATAAATCGTCATTTTGTGATTCGCCCAGCCGTTCGCGGCAAACGCCTCGAATTGGGCGCGGGTACCTTCGTAGTGGGCAAGCTGGGCCTTCCGCGCAAACTCCTCCGCGCTGTTTGAGGGCCCGTAGCGGCGATCAACGGCGCGCTGAATGTTGACCAGCGTACTGTTTCCCGGGTTTGAGCCGGAATGGAAGTACCACGTATCATTGATCGGCCAGAGCTTGTCGCCAGGAATGAATTTTTTCAGGCTCTCGTAGGGAGGGATATGTTCATTGTCGCCTTGCTCCGCGCACGAGCCTCGCGAGGGTTCATACTGTCCGCTGAACCAATATGTGGGTGGCCGCCAACTGTAGGGTCCTGCCATGTGGATACCGTCCCATAGGCGCTCGCCTCGATCGTCCTTGGCGAACGATGAGACGGTGTCAACCGTGGCGTTCTGCCAGTGCAAGTCCGACAGGATCCCGTGGTACACGCTAAGCATGGATTTCGGCGGCAGACCGTCACTTCCGTTGGCCCATATCCAGACTGAAGCGTGGGGACGGAGCATCAAAATCTGCGACTGAAGACTCTCGGCCGCAACGCGATGATCCTCTTCATCCCACTGGCCCCACTTCTCCCACTGGTTGCAGCACATCCAACCGAACATGAGTGGGATGCCCTGCTCGTCTGCCAACTCCACAATGTGCTCACTCGAAATTTTCGATTCCCACCGGAGCATGTTGAGTCCAAGGTCCTTCACGTATCGGAGCACCGCGGCCTCCCGGTCCGGGTCGTAGCGGTATAACAGGTCCGGCGTGTAGACCGCCCCGCGCACCAGGAAGTCTCTGCCGTTGACCTTCAGATAGAAATTGCCTCCCTTGCCGAGGCCGGGGAACTGCTCATCCTGATCGCGATGTTGGGTGATGGTGCGGATCCCGAACCGGATTTGCGTAACGTCGGTCAGTTCATGGTTCTCCAAAAACTCGAGGCGAAGATCGTAGAGATTTGGCGTTCCCATCGTGTAGGGCCACCAAAGGTCGGGATTCTGTACAACTAACTCTGGATATTGATCCGGCGTGAAGCTTGCTTGCCGCTCTTCGCCTGGTGAAAGACTGACCGATTGTTCGAACCGTATGGAGGGTTTGCCCGGACGCGAAATCGTCCCCCGGAGAATGCCACTCACTTGCCGGTTCGAAAAATTATGGAGGTCAGAGAAAACTGTCAGCCGGGCCGTGGTCGTTTTTGGCAGCGGAAGATCTGAGTTGACTAACGCATGATCGAGTGCGACATCGCCCGAGACCCGCAAGTAGACCGGCTTCCAGATCCCGGCATTGCGATCCGCAACAAAAGAAATTCCGTTCTCAGAGTTCTTCCGGGGACCTTGATAGCCCAGGTACTTCCAGTTGATCCAGTCGAACCAGCTATCTGCCAACTCCACGCCATTAACATCTTGAAGCGCCTGTTCCGGGGTCACTTTGACCGCCAGCGTGTTCAATCCCCCACGCTTGATCCACTGCGTTACATTCAACTCGTGCGCGCTATACATCCCCACTACATGCTTGTTGTCGGCTACCATCTGGCCGTTCAGCCATATCTCTGCACGATAGTTAATCCCCGGAAAATCCAGCAAATAAACCGTATGCCCGTCCGGCGCTTTGAAGGTGGTGCGATACCACCAATCCTGCTTGTAAAGTTCTTGCGGAACGCTCTCAAGCAAGTTCTTGCCAAAGTAGAGATTTGGATATACGCCGTCCTTTTCCAGCGTCTCCAGAACAGTGGCGGGCATGCGATGGATCGCATACCAGCCGGTGTCTTTATAGTCGGGGAGGGAGATGGCCGCTCCGCCAACCTGCAAATCCTTTGCGGAAGTGAGTTTCCAGTTCTCGGTCAACTCGATGCTTCTTGGGGAGTCCGAGGCAGCGGATGACGGGAGGACGCCCGCACACAGCGACAAGAACAGCGAAACGATAAGCTTGCACATGTTCCTTCGACTCCTATCAATCGACCTAACATGATCTTTCGTGGCGCGGCCATTGATTTCGCTGGATTCCATATTGACCTCGCACGCGAGACATGCAAAACCTCGACTCACCAGGGAAGACACCCTAACCGAACTTCTCCCTGCGGCCATTGCTGCGGACTTAGACATCTCACCATCGAAACAAGCGGTTGAACGATCGTGCCTTGCTGCTGCTCAACCCACACGGTGCTTGCGACCTTCACCCAACCCAGGTCTTCATACCAGCATTGCAGCGCAGGCCTGCAAAAAAGCAGCATGAAGTCCACACCCATGTCGCTCAACGCAAGAGCCTCCGCTGCCTTCATCGCGATGCGGCCATATCCGCGCCCCCTGCACTCAGCCCGCGTCAGCACTCCACCAATTCCGGCGACTGCAACAGGATGTCCCTCAACCGCGACGGTATGCTTCACCATCCCCACATGACAAACATTCCTGCCGCCCTCGACGATCAAAACATGCTTCTCCGTGGGTCTCCATTGCAACTGGTACGCTCTAGTCTGGCTTGGATCCTTTTCGCCGCCAGCCAGGTCACCGCGATCTGCGTCTGAGTAAAACTCCTCCACACGAACGTCGATGGGTGCCGGTGGCATGGGGGATTGCGACTGCATATCGTTTTCCAGCTGGCTCCCGGTGGCATCCGAAACCGCCCTGAAAATCAGCTGATATCGCTTCCTTCGTGCAACTGAAACCGTTGCACTACTCGGGTGATCACACCATTCGGACTTGGGTTATCCGGATCTAGATCCGAGGCGAGGCTCAGGTAATAGGCCAGCAGTTGAGGAAAAACTATTTCGAACGGTGTACGCAAATAGTCGGGCAGGTCCCCCGCCATAGCAGGGACAAATACGTGCGCAAGCTCGCTCGAGGGAGCAGTCGGTCCAACGACAATCAAGTGGCCAAGATTTTTCCGCTTCAGCTCCCGCAACAAATCCTCTTCGTAACGACGCCTGTCCATATCCGATGACAGCACGCACAACACGAGTGAGTCGGGACACAGAAAACTCATCGGGCCGTGGCGAACGCCCAGGAAAGTTTCGGGCAAAGCGATAATGCGTCCAGCCGTCAGCTCAATAACTTTGAGGCAAGACTCCTTCCCGAGGGGCGTCAAACCTGCGGAGGTGAGGACCATCACCCGAGTGGGCCTTCGCGACGCCAAGTGTTGTGCCGCCATTTCAAGGCTGGCAAGTGCCTTCTTGACTCTGTCTGCGATGTGCGGCAGCCGTTCCGCCAATACCTCGCCCTCGGCAATTCCCAGTCCCGCCAAAACGAGGTTTGAGAAGGAACTCGTCATCGCGAGACTGCGGTCATTGGTGCGGGGGTCGAGGACAATAGATTTGACGCGCGGCAACTGGGCGAGTTGGCCATTCTGATTGCAGGTAATGGCAAGGTGCATCGCGCCGGGAAACATCTTTTGTACACGTGCGGTTACGCCAGTGCTTTCAGGGCTGTCACCGGAACGTGCCAAGGAAACAAGTACGCCATTTGCAGCAAAACCGGGCGCCAGACGCGCTATCTCCTGTTTTGAATAAAGAAGGAGATCGGTGGTTGGAATAGCCAAGGCATTCGTCCAGCCTGCTGCCACAGCTGAAGCTGCATAGGCAGAGGTGCCGGCTCCGCAGATAATTGCCGCTCGTCCTTGCACCACTGGCTTGAGGTCACAAGCTGCAACGCATTCGAGCGTTGCCGGCCAAACTTCCGGTTGCTGGCGAATCTCGGTAAGAGTCAGTACTCCTCGCTGATTATCGGTTTCAGTACTAGGGCCATGGCCCCTGCTCATCATGGATCATGCCTTTCTGCAAGTGCCATTGATTACAAACACTCTGATTTTCGTCGGTCGCCCAATTCCGCTTGCCTTTCCCTCAGCGGGCGCGATTAGCCTCCAGACGTCAACCAGGCTCGCCATGCGATTCCTTTCTCCCAGGCTATTATTTTCTGTAAATGGGCTGGCCGAAGCGGAACTGCCTCCTCCGCTTCGCGCTCAATCCCGCCTTCTATTCTCAAAAGTAGAATTTGAGCGCGAATTGAATCTCGCGCTGATCGTTTGAACCGTCCCGCGTCGAAGAGATCATTCCAAAGGTACTTGGGTTGGTGTAGTCCAGTGAGCCGGGAGCAGCCAGCACGCCATTGCCCGAGAAGCCGGGAATCGAGAAGTTGGGATGGTTCGTTAGGTTGAAGAATTCGGCCCGGAACTCCAGGTGCGTCTGCTCCGTCGTGCGAAACTCCTTAAAGAGGGAGAAATCGAGACGATGGAAGCCGGGCCCCCGGAACTGACTAGGCCCTCCGCCCAGCGGGCTGTAGTCGGTTTGGCCGATCGTAGTCGCTACGGGCGGACTCGCAAATGCCGCCCCGTTGAGCCACTGATCGACATTGTGAGGGCCGGCATAGATGTCCTGACCGGCAACTCGCAGCGCATAGCACCCGAACCCCGAGGTCGTGGAGATCGTGCAGGGAATCGTTCCCGGCTGCCCATCCTGCATAGTCAGAATCCAGTTCGTGTTCCAACCTCCAATAAAGGCATCCACAACGCCGCGGCTGTCTTTCAGGAAGTGTCTGCCATGGCCGACCGGCAGGTCATAGGTGCCGCTGAGGTGAAATACTTTTTGCACGTCAAAATCACATTCTCCGAAGTCTTTGTGGATGCCAAATCCCGGCAGGTACGGTGCCCGGAACCCGGTCAAGGATGTGCCATTCAAAACGTCAACTGCATTCGTAAGACACTTCGACCAGGTGAAGTTCCCCAGCACGCTCAGGCCGCCGCCCAATCTCCGTTCATAATTCGTCTGCAGACTATGGTAGTTGCTGTCCGCCGCAAAACTTGTGAACTGTGCTGCGGTGGTAAAATCGGGATAAGGAGAGAAATCGTACGAGCTCAATGGAGGAGGTAGCGCAGGAGGTAGAATTTCTCTCGGTGTATTCCAATTTGTGTACACCCCGAGGTGGCGAACCGTATTCCCCACATACCCCACCTGGATGGTATCGCTCGGCGTGAGTTGATATTGCAAGGTCAGGTTGTAGCCTTGGGTGTAGGGGGTCTTCATGTGGTAGTCCTCACCGAGAAACATTACCCCGCCTGGCTCGACTTGATTGGTCGCGAGCTGGATGGCGGTTAGCCCCGTCTCAAGGGTGCCGAATGCGCCATTGCTGAAGGTGATGGGCGCATCGGGCGTCAAACTGGGATAATCCAGGGAGAATTGGAATGGAAAATCAATGTACGTCTCGACTACCGAGTTTTCAAAGCCGCCGTAGAAAATACCGTAACCTCCTCGAATCACGAACTTCCGCGTCGGCTGATACGCAAACCCCACTCGTGGTGCAAAATTGAGTTTTTGCGATACGCCAAGCCCTGGCTGACTCGAACACACGATGTTGATATTGTCCGCTTGGGCCGCCGCGTAAAAGTCCGGTGACAACGGGGTATTGCAGCGCTTCTTCGTCAGCAGAAACGTAGAACTCCCATTCGCTCCGGACGGCAGAAAGTTGGATTGCGCCCCATAATTCTCAAGGAGTTGCCCGAAATACTCCCAGCGCAGCCCTAAGTTGACGGTCAGCTTTGGAGTGACCTTAATGTCATCTTGAAAATACGTCCCAAAATAATTGTGTTTCATGGAGCTATTCGCAAAGTTGGAGACGTAGACGTCATCAGCACCGCCAACGTAGTCTGCCGCACCCGGAACGTTGCCCGGGATCGGCGTCAATAACATTTGGGCTAGCCCGGTGTTGCCTCCCGATTGCGATGGCACTTCGGTGTAAGCGCCGGTGAAGCTCCACGCTCCTCGGCCGGCAGCAGGTTGTAGGATGGAGAATCCCAGGCGCTGGTATGTGAATCCCATCTTGAAGGATTCGCGTCCCGCAGTTTTTGTCACATTGTCAGTAATTTCCGTGTTCGTGCTCAGCTCAATCGAAGGGAGGTACTCATTACTGCCGAGCGTATTCAGCCCCGTGAAGAAGATGGATCCTAAACCGCCGTTCGAAGCATTGTTGGGAATTCCGGCAATCCCATATTGCGCGGGAATACCGGGAGTGTTGGCATTTGGTTGCAGACGAGTGGCCGCCAGGCGGCTGTAGCCCGCGCGCACTTCATTCACGAGAGATGTTGAAAACAGATGCGTTTCGCTTACCACGGCGTTAAGGCTTTTCGAGGTCTGGTTACCGTCAGAAAACGATCCCCCATCCGCAATGCCTCCAAAGGCCCCGGGAATAAAGGAAGGGTTGTCTATATAACTGAACCTGGTGAAAATGTTGTCCTTTTCGCTAAAGGTGTGGTCCACGCGCACGTCAAATTGGTCCGTGTTAATGCTCGAAACTGGATTCGCCGTATAATTAAGGAAAAGATTGGAGTTAGTTGGGGGAGGAAACAGATTGAGAAGCTTGATCGCATTGGCATCCAGGCGATCTGCCGAAATCATGTTGCCCGCGAAAGGCTCGCGCACAAATCCCACTAGCGTACCGGGCGGCACACCCGTGCATGGTGCGGTGATGCCCGTCACAGGATCCACAACTCCGCAGGTAACTCCGCGCGTGGTGGCAGGATCGAACACTTGCCCCAGTGGAAAGGTTCGCCCTAGTGCATCGGGCAGGTAGCTACCCCCTTGGGTGAGCAGTTCCGAGAGATTCGTATAACCCGTGCTCCGCTCCAGAGCCGTGGGAACCGTGTTCGTGGAGGTGAGAGCCTGTCGGATGCGCGTGCCTTCGTAATCCGCGAAGAAGAAAGTCTTGTTGTGACGAATCGGACCGCCGATAGTGGCTCCGAATTGGTTCTGTTGGTACCTGCCTTTTGGAATTCCTCCCGAATTTTCAAAAAAATTGGCGGCGTCCAGATGGTCGTTCCGGAAGAACTCCCAAGCAGATCCGTGGAACTTGTTGGTTCCAGACTTGACGGTGGCATTGAGGACAGCGCCGCCCGAACGTCCCGTCTCGGCGCTATAGTTGTTCGTTTCGACCTTAAATTCCTGAATGGCATCCACCGGAGGACGCACAACGTAAGCCGTCCCGTTCAAGAAGTCGACGAGATTAGTGTTGTTGTCCATGCCGTCGAGCAAATAGTTATTCTGCGCAGGACGCATACCATTCGCGGAAAAACTTCCGCTCGCGCCCAGCCCGCGCGTGTCCTGTTGGCCCTGGGTAACTCCGACCGAGAGTTGCGCGAGAAACGTGAAGTTGCGCCCGTTCAGAGGCAGGGCGTTGATCGCTTCCGCCTCGACCACCTGTCCCACGGAAGCCTCTTCTGTTTGAAGCGCTGGCGGTGCTGTATTGACAATTACCGTCTCGATGGATTGGCCAACCGGCAGGGCAAAGTCGACAACCACCTTCTGTTGCACATCCACCGTGACGTTATTTTGCCGTACCTTCTGAAATCCCTTGATTTCCGCCGACAACGAATAATGACCGATCTTTACCGGCGAGAACGTATATTCGCCGACAGATCCGCTGGCCGTCGAAATGGATATTCCAGTACCGTCATTTATAAGCGTCACGGTAGCGCCGGGGATGACACCCCCGCTGGAATCTTTGACTGTCCCGGAAATAGTACCCGTATCCACCTGGCTAAATACTCTTGCGGGCAAAACCAGCCCCAGCAAGAGAAGCGCAAAAATACTGGAGAATTTGCGATACGAAATAGCGTTAAACATTGTGACTATGTTCCATCCTTTCGCTAGGCTAGTACCCGGTCCAGGAACTGAGTGACCCCACGTTCTGACAATTCACTTCCGCAATCATTCTTTTCAGCACACCGCTAGAGAACCCCGGCACGAGATCGGCTCACGAATATCAAGAATCCAGTTCAAGCGAGGAAAACAAATCACCGCATCCCCCTCCAACGCCTGCCGAATCGAGCAGAGCCGATCATTCGGGCCTGCACCATCGTCTTTTCTTGGCACTTTCGTTTTGTATTGAATCAATTCGTTTTCTTTCTATTGCAACGAACCCTATTCCAGGGTTGTCGGTTTGTCAAGCGAAAAAATGGAATTGACGGGAGAAGAAAAAGAGCATATAAGAACTGAAACGAAACCAATCGTAACTCGGGCGAGTCTCTTCGAAAACCGGGCTGGGGCATCTCGCAAAGAGGTGGATGAAGCCGTGAATAGATCGCGGTCGGCAGTCACGGCCTGGCAGAAGAGCTGGCTGGCGGAGCGGGTGTGAGCGGCAAATTGAGTGCAAAGAAACAAACTTGGGGCTCGAGCGGAAGCGCCACGGCGAAGCTGAAACGCATCCTTGAGGCAAACCAGCGTGGCGAGCACACCGGGATTTACTCGGTGTGCTCTGCGAACCATGCCGTGCTGGAAGCGGCAATGACTCAGGCGCTGCGGGATGAGAGCCTAGTGTGCATCGAGTCCACGTCCAATCAGGTCAACCAGTACGGGGGATACACGGGGCAGACAGCCAGGGATTTTGCGGCATTCGTAGCTGATATTGCACGGGGGACGCAGTTCCCTGCTGGGCGAATTGTGCTGGGCGGTGATCATCTGGGACCGCATGCGTGGCGCTCGGAAAAAGCCATTGATGCGATGGCGAAGGCGCGGGAACTGGTGCAAAGCTGCGTGCGGGCCGGCTACACGAAGATTCACCTGGATGCCAGCATGCGGTGCGCGGACGACGGAGGCGACAAGCGGCAGCCACTGGAAGACCGGATCGTCAGCGCGCGGGCAGCAGAATTATGCGCGGCGGCGGAAGAAGCACACAAGGAAATGCCGCGGGGCTCGACGGCGCCCCTCTACGTGATCGGAACGGACGTGCCTTCGCCCGGTGGCGAGCAACTCGAAGCACAGGCTCCGGAGGCAACCAGCATAACTAACCTGGCCCGGACGGTCGGGGTCACCAAGAAGGCATTCGCGGCGCGCGGATTGCATGAGGCATGGGAGCGCGTAGTTGCCGTCGTGGTACAGCCGGGAGTGGAGTTTGGGGACGCGACGGTGTTTCCCTATGATGCATCGCGAGCAAAGAAATTGGCGGCGTTCGCAGGCGCCCGCGGCAGCCTCGTGTACGAGGCGCACTCGACGGATTACCAGACACCCGGAGCGCTGAAGGAGATGGTGCGGGACCACTTTGCCATATTGAAGGTGGGACCGTGGCTGACGTTTGCGTACCGCGAAGCCGTGTTTGCGCTGGAGGCGGTGGAAAAGGAATGGCTGGGTGCAACGCGCGGCGCCTCCCTTTCCGGCGTGACTGATGCGCTGGAAGCGGCGATGCGGGAAAACCCAAGCCACTGGAAGGATTACCATCACGGCGACGAAGCCGCGTTGCGAATCGCGCGGAAATACAGTTACAGCGACCGGTCGAGATACTACTGGGGCGTTGCAGCGGTGCGCGCGGCGGTGGAAAAGCTGACACAAAACCTCGAGGCGCACACCGCGCCTGTGTCGCTGCTGAGTCAGTTCTTGCCAAATCAGGCGGCGAAGATAAGAACGGGAGAGTTGGCAAATCGGCCGCGCGACCTAATGCGGAGCAAGATTTGTGAGGTCACAAGCGTTTATTCTTTTGCCTGTGTTCAGTCCTTGACAGAGAAGCCCCGGAGGCGCGCGGGCGGGAGGAAGACGACATGCTGAGGGAAGAACGGAGCAGGGCGATTCTGGAGATGCTGCAGGCGGATGGACGCGTGCTCGTGCGAGACCTCGCGAAACGCTTGCGCACATCGCAAATCACTATCAGGAAGGATTTGGAGTTCCTGCATCACGAAGGCAGTCTGGAGAGAACCCACGGGGGCGCGCTGCCAGTGCGCACGGGCTCGCTGAAAGACCGCTCGCTGCAGGAAAAGGAGCGTTCGCACCGGCAGGAGAAGATCCGGATTGGAGCAGCCGCGGCGCACATGATCCGGCCGGGGCAAGCAATCATCCTGGATTCCGGAACGACCACGACGGCCATTGCGAGGGCCTGCCGTGACATCAAGAACCTGACCGTCATCACGAATGCGACCAACATCGCGGCGGAACTAGCGGACACACCGGTGGAAGTGATCCTGACGGGCGGCGTGCTGAGAAACAATTCCTATTCGCTCGTGGGGCCGCTGGCGGAGGAATCGCTACGAAAGCTGAGCGCGGACCTCTTTTTCCTGGGCGTGGACGGATTTGACCTGCACTACGGAGTCACGACGCCGAATTTGCTGGAAGCTCGCGTGAACCGCGTGATGACGGAATCGGCGCGGCGAACCGTGGTGGTATGCGATTCGAGCAAATTCGGAAAGAGGAGCCTGTCGCTCATCCTTCCGACGGAAGCGGTGCATGAAACCATCACCGACAAGAACATATCGCGCGGCGATTTGAAGGCACTGCGGGAAGCGGACGTGGAAGTCACGCTGGTGTAGGAGCACCAGCCACAATTTACGACGCACGCTGACAATTCGGAACGGGCAGTGCGACGCGAGACGCAAAGAGTTTCCGGGTCCGCAGGACAGCAGGACACAGCGCCTAAAGTAAAGAACATTGATGCTGCGACAATCCCAAGAATCTTACGCGCGTCGCGATATTGGACAAAGCCAAAGCAAGGAGAATGAACTGTGGCCATTTTTGACGTCAGTGTAGTTGGTGAGTTGAATCTCGACCTGATCTTTTACGGATTGCCGGAAAAACTCGAACTCGAGCGAGAACATCTTGCCAGTGACCTCAGTATCACGCTGGGGAGTTCCTCGGCGATCTTTACGCACAATTTCACGCTACTGGGAAACAAAGCCGGATTCAGCTCTACCATCGGGAGCGATCCGCTCGGTGAAATTTGCCTGCAGAAGCTGGGGGAATGCGGCGTGGACCTCACCCACGTGCGAAAGTTCAAAGGAAAGATCACCGGGCTGACTGTAATCCTGCCGCAGCGGAAGCAGCGGTACATCCTGACGTATCCGGGAACAATGCATGAGATGAGCTTGAAGGATCTGGACCTCAGCTATGTTTTCAGCGCCAAGCATCTGCACCTCTCGTCCTACTTCCTGCACAAGGCTCTGCGGCCGGACATGATCGAACTCTTCCGCCGGGCGAAAGAGGCGGGCCTGACGACCTCACTGGACACGAACGACGATCCGGAAGGCCGCTGGTCCACGGACATTCTTTTGCTGTTGAAGTATGTGGACATACTCCTGCCAAACGAAAATGAGGCTTGCAAAATCGCCCATGCGAACGACGTGAACCAAGCGGCGGAGGCATTGTCACAAAAGGTGCCTCTGGTGGTAATCAAGCGCGGCTCGCAGGGAGCGGTTTTGCGCGAGGGTAAGAATAAGCTCTCGGGATTTCCGCCGGTTACGGACGTGGTGGACGCCGTGGGAGCGGGAGACAGCTTCGATGCCGGGTTTATTCACCAGTTTATTCGCGGTGCCAAGGTTGAAGATTGCCTGAAATTTGCGAATATCATCGGGGCGCTTTCCGTGACGCGGGCGGGCGGGACGGAAGCGTTCCGCGACGCGAAGCACCGGGAGAGTTTCCTGAACAAACATTGGCACCCGGCATCGGGGACGGCACCTCGCAGCGTGCGAATCTGAGCCAAACTTTGCCGCGATGGAACGGCTGAGATTCGTCCTGATTGGCGGGAAATAGCCTTGCTGAGAGGTGCCATAAGAGCGGCATCTCGATCGAATGTAAATCTCGTATAGAGCTTGCCGGCTATTTTGTTGGTGCGGCCGGCACGGGCGTCACTTCCAACAACAGGGTGTTCTGTATATCCAATTTCATTTTGGCGGAAGGCCCGGTGACGGTGCCGTAGTCTTTGTTGTTGACGTAGTCGACGACCTTGTAGGTCTTGGCGCTCAATCCCCGGAGTTCGATTTCGCCCGACCAGGTCCCCGCATCGGAGGTCTGCTTTGCCGCTTTTGTGGGCTTCTCCGGAGCATAAAAGGCGTAGTACATGCTGCCGTCTTTTTCGATGGCATAAGCTTCCGGCAAATCGTAGCCGTAAACGTAGAGGTCTCGGAAGTCGCCCTTGGAAAGCATTTTTTCGTTGTAGAGAGCGATCCATTTCTTCCAATGCGCTTCTTTCTGGGCATCGAGGTTGACGTTTTTGAACTTTGGTCCGTAATCCGGCCAGGTGAACTTGGTGCCCAGCACGCCGCCGGTGCCGAGTGTGGCGGCAAAGTCGTCGCCGATGTCTTGCTCGTTGTCCGTATTGGCGCCGGTAAGGCGGGTGAGTTCGACGTGGTCGCCATAGACGGCCGCGCGCGGCCCGAGGAGCGCCTTGTACATCTTGATGCGGCGGCGCACCTGAACGGAACCGACAGGATCGGCGGTGACCGCCTGGTCCATATAGCGAAGCCAGGCGATGCTCGGCGGAGTGCCGCATGGGCAGCTTTGCGTGACGCTGTCCGGCTTCAGGGCGCGAGTGGTCTCGAAGATGACCTTGTAGACGTCGCCCATGGCATAAATCGAATCGTTTGGTGATTTGTGATGATGCTTGGGGTTGTAGCAGGGCGGGACGCTGTAGATATTGTCAAGCTTGTGTCCGTCGAAACCCCAATCGCGGATGAAACGTTCGGTGAGTTGCTTGTAATAGGCCTGCACTTCTGGCAAAACGGGGCACAGGGTCGCCAGGTTTCTGGCCATGCGCGCCGGCTTTCCGGATTTGTCGAGGACCAGCCAATCCGGGTGTTCTTTCAAAACGTTGGAGACGACAAATTTGCGGCCGCCGTAACCATTCCGGCCGTCTTCGACCGCGAGCGGCAACCACCATAGCTGAACCTTGATGCCTTGCGCGTGGAAGTCGCTCACCATTTTCTGCATGGCGTCGCCCGGAAAGGCCTTTTCCGCCGGCTGCCAATCGCCATAGTTATTGAACCAACCGTCGTCCAGCGTGGCCCAGTGGATGCCCAGTTCCTTCAGCTTGGGGATGGTGTCCACCATTTGCTTGGGGGTAACCCCAAATTCATAGCCCCAGCCGCACCAGCTCACTGCATAGTTTTCAGCATTATTCGTGGGTTTGGCCAGGCCTTCGCGCTCAACCGCGTTGGACCACATGCTCAGGGGCTCGTAGAAATCGCCCGCGTAGACGGCCAGGAAAGTGCGCGGCGTGGCGAAGGTTTCGCCTGGCTTGAGGGTGACGTTCGCGGGAAGATGCACAGAAGCATCGACGCGGCCATCTGCCGCGGTCTGCACCGGGATGGAGAGGACGAGAGGGAGCGTTTCGAGATGACCGATGGCCTCGCCAACGGTTTTCGTCCAGAAGGCCACAACGGGAACACCACCACCGGCGCTGCCGAGGTCGCCCCCAACTTCGACGGGCGCTCCGAAGGGGTTTTCCTGTGTGAACTTGGCGGGCACAGGGAACATTTCGTCCTTGCCCCACTTCAGGCTCGAGCCATGGAAAGACCACATTTCGTGCGAGGCCGCGGCGGGATCTGCGAGCGTGGCACTGAGGCGGTGCCGTTGCAGCGAAACGCTGTCGAGAGCCAGGTCCTTCTGTCCCCTATTTGTGAAGGTGGCGGAGACAAGCGCGAGTTCGGGGAAATCGTCATAAACTTCCAGGACCAACGTTTCCTGCAAGCCCGTGCTGGCGCTACTGCCGGGCACCTCGATCCGTTTTCCGCGTGTGCCGAGTTTGCCCTGAGCCTCACTTATTTTTGCTTTGGCCAGATCGAGCGTGAGATCCGGGAGACGCTTGTGCGCGATGGTGACCACTTGTCCAGGCTGCGATCCCGGTTCATCGATGGTCAAAGACGGTCCACCGTTGAGGAGCACGCCTTTGAGATAGCCATTGGCAGAGAGTACAAACTCGGCGAGGGGCGTGCGGACGTCGATCGCATCGGGCGCGGAGGTCACATGAATGCTCGAGGCTTGGACCGCTGATGCCGTAGTCTCCGATTTTGCCGACGGAGCGGGCCGTTTCTCGCAACCGGCAAGTTGTGCGAGGCCAATTCCCAATAGGAGAAGGAGTGCGCTGAATCCGGCGGATTTGGCGAAACATTGCGGCTTGGTTCTGACCTGGGGAAGGAAATTCATGGCTTTGCGGCTCCCAACTGGTTTACGCCCTTGAATTGCGCAAAGATCTTTTCTGCGTTTTTGTTGTAAACCTTTTCGAGGACATTGTCCGGCAGTTCCATTCCGTAGATCTCCCAACGGCCTTGTCCCGGATAGCCTGCGTATGGGAAGTATTCATCCGGGGTTTCCAGCCAGCGGAAATAATTGCCATACATCGCTTCCTCGGGCTCGCTGTCGGTACCGAACATGATGCGTTCCTGATAATCGAGGAAGAACTTGCGAGCGCGGCGCGGCTGGCGGCCAAGTTCGGCCTCGCGAGCGCCGAATTCCACATACATATTGGGGTATTTGTCGAGCCAGGAGGAAACGGCGTCGAGGTTTTCGGGCCAGTTGGCGACGTGAAGCGCGATGAATGTGGTATGCGGATGCTTCGCGAATACGTGGTGTTCCTGGTCGAGCAGAGTCTGCTTGCTGGGGAATTTCGGGCCGTAGAAACTCCAGCTTGGGTTGGACATCAACTCTTCGTAGCGCTCGTTGTTCTTGTCCGCGGGGGTAAAGAAGGCTTCAGGGTCGGAGGTGTGAATGGCCACGGGAATACCCAAGCGGCCGCACTCTTCCCAAACGGGATCCAGGCGGGCATCGTCGACGGGGATGAGCTTGCCAGAATTGTCGCGCACGCCGAGGCCGAGGTCCTTGAGAATCTTCAGCCCGCGGGCGCCGCGACCCACGGCGTCATCCAGCTGCTGAACCATTTCCTGGCTGAAGCTTGCATCGTTGATTTTGCTCCAATCCATCTGGGCGAAGACCATGAAGCGATCCGGATAAGGCTTCACCATTTTGTCGATGACGCCCTGCAGCTTGTCGCCCCACATGCCGGTAAGGATGACGACCTTCTTCACATTAGCGGCGTCCATGCGGCGGATCACCTCGGCTGGGGCAATCTCCTCGCCATGTACTCCGCCAGCATCGTTCACATGGTTGTGCACGTCGATTACGGGGAATTTCGCGCGGCGCACTTCATGGCGCGGCACATGGAGCATGGATTTGGGATCATAATCTCTGAGCAACAAAGTCATTCGTGTGGCAGCGGCGGGGTCTTGGCCGTATTTGATCTCCTGGCTCAGGGCAAGACTCAGGCCGCCAACGGTGACCAGAATCAGCAGCAATGCCACGATAAGAATCGACTTGCGATCCAGTTCGCTCTTATTTCTATTGCGAAACATGGAGGAGACTACCTCCTTTGAGGGGGCCTCTTTTACGGAGGCATTTCTGCGACTCGCGTTGCAGATCGTTTTGATCAAGGTGAGTGTACACACAAACGAAAGAAAAAGAAATAAAAAGCAGAGAAGCGTAAGTAGCCCTCGAAACGCAACTGCGGCGGCTAGTTATACTTGTCATTCGCCAAAAATACTATCCGGCAACGAAACAAGAGAGTTCGAGGTCTGATTGCCGCCTCATGATCAGTCCGGGTGTGCGCGGAAGGTTTTGCGAGCCAGGCTGCAGACTGACTGGCTTGGATAAGATCCGGCTTGGGGGCTCACCAGCCGCACGCTTACGACAAGATCATCGTGGTCACTAATTGCGGCCGCATCTGTCTAGGACACAAAAAGATTAACTTCGGCACGGTCTTCGCCTGGTAAGCCGTCGGCATCAAAGAAATTCACGACGATATCTGGCTGGTCAGCTTTATGGAGTATGATCTGGGATACTTCGATCTGGAGACGCGCGTGTTAGAACCGCTGGAAAATCCCTTCGGCCCAAAAGTGTTACCCATGTAGCCAGTACATTCTGTTACCCATGGCTCCGGGCTGGACCCGGAGACTTTGGTGGAGCCGATGGGATTCGAACCCACGACCTCCTCGATGCCATCGAGGCGCGCTCCCAACTGCGCCACGGCCCCACCGGAGGAACTTCCAAAAGTTTACCACAACTCGGCGAACGGCTGGAGCGGCGGGCGACGTAGAACTGCGGTATTGATTGCCGGCCGGCGCCGTTGGAACTCCCACCGAGGCGCTTTGCACCAAACGAAAGCATGGAACGTTGGGTGACAGTATTGCAGGTTTTTCATCGCGGGGGACGGCGGCGTTCCGGTAGAATGCAGACATCATGGCAAAACTCACTTTTCTGGGCGCAGCAGGGTGCGTGACGGGGTCCAAATACCTGGTGGAAGCAGCCGGCAAGAAACTGCTGGTGGATTGCGGTTTGTTTCAGGGCACGGATGACTTAAAGGAACGCAACTGGAATCCGCTGCCGGTGGATCTGAACACGATCAGCTACGCGGTTCTGACGCACGCGCATCTGGACCACACCGGATGGCTGCCCGTGCTGGTGCGCGACGGCTTTCGCAAGCCCATCTTTGCCAATCCGGCGACGATCGAGCTGACGGAACTCCTGCTGAGGGATTCCGGGCACCTGCAGGAAGAAGAAACAGCGGACGCCCTCAAACACAATTGGAGCAAGCATCCGCACCCGCGGGCGCTCTATACCTCGGAGGACGTCGATCCGGTGCTGCGGCTGCTGAAACCCATGCCGCGCAACGGCGGATTCGACATTTCGCCGGAATTCCACGTGGAGTCGTATGATGCGGGGCACATTCTGGGCTCCTCGAGCCTGGAAGTGACGATTGCGGAGAACGGCAAGAAGACGGTCATCGTGTTTTCCGGGGACGTGGGCCGCTACGATCAGCCCATCCTGAATGATCCCGTCACGCCGGTGACAAAGCAGATTGACCTGCTGCTGTGCGAAGCCACGTACGGCGACCGCGAGCACGAATCCGGCGATCCCCTGGCGCTACTGGGCGATGTGGTGAATCGCGTGGTGAAGCGCGGCGGGTCCATCGTGATTCCCGCGTTTGCGATCGGGCGCACGCAGACTTTTATGTATTACCTGCGGCAACTGGAAAACCTGCAGCGCATCCCAAAGGTTCCCGTGTACGTGGACAGCCCCATGGCGCTGAGCGCCACGGATCTATACCTGAAGCACAAGGAGGATCACGACCTGCTGTTTGCGCGCGACGAACAGAACGGCGGCGATCCCCTGAGCGTGCACGAATTCCACCTGACGCGCAGCGCAGAAGAGTCCAAGCAGATCAACAACGTGAAGACCCCGTGCATCATCATCTCAGCAAGCGGCATGGTGACCGGCGGACGCGTGCTGCACCACCTGGCGCAGCGCTTGGGGGATGCGCGGAACGCGGTGATCCTGGGCGGATTCCAGGCCGAGGGTACGCGGGGGCGCGCCTTGCAGGAAGGGGCGAAGACCCTGAGCCTGTTTGGGCAGGTCGTTCCGGTCCTGGCGGAAATCGTGGAGATGGGGCAATTTTCGGCCCACGCCGGGAAGAGTGAGTTACTGCGGTGGCTGACTGCGTTGCAAGTGCCGCCAAAGCAGGTGTACCTGACGCACGGTGAGCCAGCGGCGGCACAGTCGTTGCAGCAGGCCATTACGGAGAAGTTCCGGTGGAAGGCCTCGGTGGCGCGCTATCTCGATACGATAGAGGTGGGGTAAAAGGTAACGCGGGAACTTTTTGGTACATTGTCAGGCGTGATTATGGGCTGGGCTATCCCGCCCGAGACGTTACAACAAAGTGACAAACTATTTTGCAAAGAGCGGGAAACATTTTGGGGGGTAGTTTCGTCTATACCTGCAAGACCACTCGCGGGGTAGGAAGCTAACCACCACAGGGCAACCGACCAATAGCTTCCTACCCCTTAACTTTATCGAACGCAAAAGCGCGAGGGAGAACGTGTGATTTTCTCCCCCCGAGTGTCCGCTAGGATACAGCCAAAGCGGCCCGTTTCGTAGGGGTATCTTGCGACATCGGCGGAATTTCGGTCAGGGTCAGTCCAACCACAAACATGGGCGTGGGAGCAACGCGTCCCCAGCGGTTGAGCTCCCAGCGAGCGCGGAGAAAACGCACTTCCGGGCGCAGGGAGAGATCCAAAACCATTTTTGTGGTGCCGCGGTAGAACTGTTGCGGAATTTTCAGGTACGGCCTTTTGCCGAAATCCTGGCCATCCGCGGAACCCCAGAGGGATACATCGAGAGACTCCTGCTCAAGCTGCTCTGTGACGGTGAGCTGGCAGAGGAAAGTGCGAGTGGTGGTGGCGGAGATCTCAAAGGCCTGGCCATCGGCGTTGGACTCAAGCTTGGTCTGCGGCGGAATGATGGAAAGTTCGAGGGGCACGGTGGGTTCCTTCCTTGTCTGGCGCGATTTTAGCACGGAGCATAGTTCCGCTGGGGAAGCTTAAAGCAATTCCTCGTCGGAATTTTTGTCAAGGCAATGCCGGGGTGACTTAGACGTACTCGCGATCCGCCTCGACCGGGATTGGCTCGCCCGCTTCGCGGACGTCTTCAAGGTACAGTTCGATAGCGTCCTCGATGTTTTTGAGGACTTCCGCGCGAATATCGCCCTGCGACACACAACCAGGCAGGGCGGGAACTACAGCTACATAGCCGCCGTCGCTTTCGCGCTGAAGAATTACGGTATACCTCATGGCAGACGCAACCGAACTGGTTAACTTGGCCATGATATTCCCCCTGTCCCAAAAGGTAAACCGTGCAAGCTACCATAGAAAATCCCTTTGTCTTCAGAAGATTAGCGAGATACCCTTCTATTGATTTCGGCATGGTCATATCGCAAGCCTGCAAGTGCCTTGCGGAGTATACATGGGCGATCTGGAAAGTATTCTGCCTGACGAGTTGAAGAAAGCTGCCCTTGCGTCTGGAAACGAACTCGTCCTGCCGTATTCTGAAGCCTTGTCCGCAATCGGAGTTGCAAGCCAAAACAACATCGCTGTTTTGGGACTGGAATTATTCGATGTTCGGAAAGACGGCTTGCTGACCATCGACTACAGTGGATACGACAGTGGATACAACTGCGACATCCCATTTCCCGGCGATTGGAACACATACGTTGCAAGCATGAATGCCGAGGCCGAGCGGTGGATTAAGGAGCATCGCGGCGAAGTGAACCATGGCTATATCCTAACGTCGGCATCGGAAAGAGAGTTTGCAGAAGCGAAGCTCCGCATCGATAAGTCCTGATTCGCCCCCACAAATTGACCGATTACCTTTGGAAACACTAAGCGTAGAGGTTAGCGAGGCGCGCTTCGGCGGCGGCCAGCGTTTCCTCTTTTTTGCAGAAGGTGAAGCGGACCTGGGAGGCGCCGTCGCGCGCGTCGTTGTAGAAGCTGGAGCCGGGAACGCAGGCCACGCCGATGTGCTCGACCAGATATTTGGCGAAGGAGACGTCGCGGGATTCGGCGGAGTATCTGGCTTCGTCGAAATGGAAGCGCGAGATGTCCGTCATGATGTAGTAGGCGCCGCGGGGCTTGTAAACAGTGAAGCCGGAGGCGATGAGAATTTTCAGGAGGCGCTCGCGCTTGGCGGCGTAGTTGGCGGCCAGCTTGTCATAGTAGGACTGCGGCGATTTGAGAGCGAGTGCACCGGCTTGCTGCAGCGGAGCGGCCGCGCCAACGGTCAGGAAATCGTGCACCTTGCGGATGGCTTGCGTGGTTTCCGGCGGGGCGATGGCCCAGCCGACGCGCCATCCGGTAACGCTGTAGGTTTTGGACATGCCGTTGATGACGATGGTGCGGTCGCGCATGCCGTCCAGACGGGCCATGGTGATGTGCTCGGCGCCGTCGTAGATGATGTGCTCGTAGATTTCGTCGGTGATGCAATAGGCGTTCCAGCGGACACAGAGATCGCGGATGAATTCGAGTTCGGCGCGCGTGAAGACTTTGCCAGTGGGATTGTTGGGCGTGTTGAGGATGATGGCCTTTGTGTGCGGGCCAAAGGCGGCGGCCAGTTCCCTTTCGTCGAAGGTCCAGTCCGGCGGGCGCAACTTCACAAAACGCGGCGTGGCGCCGGAGAGGATCGCGTCCGGGCCGTAATTTTCGTAGAAAGGCTCGAATACGACGGTTTCGTCGCCCGGATTGATGATGGCCATCATCGAGGCCATCATCGCCTCCGTGGAGCCGCAGCAAACGGTGATTTCGCGCTCGGGATCGACGGTGATGCCCTGGGTGCGCGCAAATTTCTCGACGATGGCGTCGCGCAGGGGTTTCGCGCCCCAGGTGATGGCGTACTGATTGATGTCGTCGGCGATGGCCTGGCGCGCGGCCTCCTTGATTTCCTCGGGCGCGGCAAAATCGGGAAAACCCTGGGAAAGATTGACGGCGTCGTGCTGCATCGCCAGGCGCGTCATTTCGCGAATGACGGATTCGGTGAATTGCTCGGCCTTCGCGGAAAGCATGCGGCGAGCGATGTGCGTCATGTTGGGTTCAGGAGTGGACATGGCGTTTGTGTTCGGAGTTGCCCCCTCAAATTGGGGAAAGAAAAGTCTACGGGGGAATTGGAAAAAGTCAAAGCAAAGTGTCAGCGTCGGATCAGCTTCCGGGTATCAAAGCTGTCAGCAAGGGTTCATCTAGGGTAGCTTGCCGAAATAACTCTCATCTGAATTAGGCCTTAGGTTACAGTGGGAACTAAATCAGGACGCTGGCGTCTACGTAGGTATCAGAACTCTGGGAAATTGTGCGGTTCATTGTTCGATCCTGCCAGAGGCTTTCGGTATGAGGCTGTTTCTCAGAAAGTGAGTTAGCTCATGGCGATGTCGACAAAATGTTTGGTGGCAGTTGGAGCAGTTGTTTTTCTTCTATTCTCCTGCAAGGCGGGAAGACTCCGGCCTGAGCAAATGGAGAGAGGGGGAGAATGGCTATCGTGGACCACAAGTGAGAGGAATAGGTACGTTTATGGGTTCATTGACGGATACCTGCAAGGGCGGCTAATTGCGTGTGAGGCGGCAGATCAGTTGTTCGAAGTCGGTCAGCCGCACCGGCTCGGGGATGATCAGCACCCCACTGACATTCCATCTGGGCGTTGCCTAGCAAGCGTAGATACATATTCCAGGTTCAAGTACATCAGCTCTGGGGGGGATCTCAGTGCTTACACTAATCCAATCACTGAGTTTTACACCAAGCACCCTGAGTATCAGGGTGTTCCCTTTCCATTTCTATTGAAGTATCTGAGTGACAACAAATGCACCACGGCCGATGAGCTTTTCCGAATGGCGTTAAAGGGAGAACTTCACAATATCCGTTAGAGGCCGGTTCGTGGGACGGGAACAATTGGGCGCATGGGTTGCGGTTTGAAAAGCGGCGGCAAGCCACCGCACTCCACAAAGACTAGCGGGAGTGGATGGCGGCGGAGACCGTTGCTTTGGCGGGTTCGCCGTAGAGCAGGCGGTACATGGTGGCGTTGCGCAGAACGATCTGGACGTACTCGCGTGTTTCGGTGAAGGGGATGGATTCGACGAATTCGGGAACTTCCTCGTAGGTACGTTCCGCTTTCCACTGGGAGAGGCGTTCATCTCCCGCGTTGTAGGCAGCGGCCGCGTACTCTGGCGCGCCGGTGGTGCGCACCAGATCAGCGATATCGAGCATGCCCAACTCGATGTTTACGGTGGGATCGAAGAGCGAATTTCTGGTGTAGCGGATTTTGCGCTCCTTGGCCAGGCGGCGGCCTTCCTTGGGAAGAATCTGCATGAGGCCGATGGCGTTGGCGTGAGAGACGGAGTCCGCCTGAAAGGTGGATTCCTGGCGGATGAGGCCGGCGGCGAACATAGCATCGAAATTGTTGCGTTCGGCTTCGCGGCGCAGCGTGGCTTCATAAGGCAGCGGAAAGAGAACTTTCCACACGTTCACGGGAACATCCTTGAACGCTCGCGCATCGAAATTCGAGACCGCCATGCGGCCGTAGGCCATGCCCGTGGCGAAGTGGCCCTGATCGAAGGCGGCTTGCGCGGCTTCAACCATAAAGCGCGGCGAGGCCGTAGCGGCATAGGCGGCTTTCAGTTCGAGTTCGGCGGAAGCATCGAACGCGATGGTGCGGAGGGCTTGCGCGCGATTCCAGCGGTCCGCAATGTTTGGCGCGACAGGTTCGTCAAACGCGCGCAACGGCGGCGCCGGCGGAATTTGCGCGAGGAAGTCCACAGGATCCGATTCGCCCGTGCCAAGCTTTTCCACATGCGCCGCGGCATACTCCGCGAAATAGCTGGTGGGGAACCGCTCGATGGCCTTCGCGTAGTAGGCGCGCGCATGAGCGGGATTGCCGCCGCGTTCGGCGTTGCGTCCAAGCCAGTAGAGGGCGTTCACGGCCGCTGGGGAAACAGGATATTTGCGGAGGAAAACGCTCATCTTGTCGTCCGCGATAGGCAGGTGATCGAGATAAGCGACCCAGGCGATGCGCCATTCCGCGTTGTAGGCGTTTTTGCCTGCAGGAAAAGCGTCCAGGACGCGCTGGTAATAACTGACGGCCTTGCTGCGCTGCAACTCCACCCAGTAATAGTTTCCGCCGGCCATCAGCGCATCCTCGGCCCAGCGGCTTTGCGGATATTTCTCCCAGATTCTTTCGATGGCCGCGAGCATCTCGGCTTCGTTTTTATCGGAGCGATAGGCCTGTGAGAGCATGTAGAGACGCTCCGCATCCGCTTCCGGATCGCCGACATTCAGCGAAGCAAGCAGCTTGATTGCGGGTTTCGGATGCTGGCGGCACTCCGCAATGCGCACCAGAGCCCGCTGGCGCGTGGGATTGCCGGGATCCTTCAACATGGCCGCGAGCTTTTCGTACTCGGCGCGCGCTTCTTTCCATTTGTGCGCGTCGTAGAAGTCCTGAGCGCGCAGGTCCTGCAATTCTCCGGTAGCGTAAGGAAATTCGCTGTGCAGCTGCTTGTTCAAGCGCGGCAGAGCGATGCCGGCATCGCGCGCTTCATCGGCCAGCGGGAATTTGTAGTACAGCGTCTGGTAATCCTTGGCGGCGGGCACAAGGTGGCGAGCCGCTTCATTGGCCCGAGCACGCTCCAGGAGCAGGCCCGGCTTCGAGGAAATGGCAGGATACGCGGCGAGCGCGTCGAGGCCATCCTGCGCGTGGCCCATCTGCACCGCTGCGGGCACGTAGGCCTCCAGCACTTGTTCCTTGATGGCGGTGTTGGGGTAGTTCGTCAGAAGCGTGGTGAAATCCTGAATCGCTTGGCCATTCATGTTCAGGGCATGCTCGCTCTGCGCCATCCAAAAGAGCGCGTACTCGTACAGAAGCGTGTCGGCCTTGGCTTTCTGGAACCAGACGAGGGCTTGCTGCGCGTGGGCGTGGGAGTACTCCTCGTAGCCCAGCGCGAGAGCCGCGCGTTGTCCCCAAACGCTGGCGGAATTTTTGTTGGCGAAGGTGGCGAGTTTTTCGTAAGAGCCAGGAGTGCCGAGATGAACGTCGCGGGCGAGCAGGGAGAGCTCTTTTTGTGCGGCGGCGTCTTCGGGAGTGGCAGCATCGAGCGCCGGCACCGAGGTATCGGGCTTGCAGCCGGTGCGGCACGCGGGCGATTTGGGCTTAGCGGCTTTTTTCTTCTTGTGGCTGGTGTTCTGCGGTGTCGTGGAAACGTTGTGGGCGGCGGCAGGCGATTGGGGCGCAGTGGCAGCGGAGGCGTAAGAATAGCCGCCTGGCAACAATGATGCGCAAAGCCCAAGCGCCAGGGCGCGCCGCACGAGCGTGCGCGTCGCGCAGTGCTTAACGCGATTTGCCAGCCGTGGCGTAAGGGTATTCGCCGAGCAAGGAAGGATCGCCGTCGGCAAGGATCTCCACCAACCAGCGATAAAAGTAATCGACTGGATGGTCCATGATGGGCTTGAATCTGCGGTCGTATTCTCGATGGGCTTTTTCAATGTCATCTTTCAATCGGATGCAGATGTCTCTGTGTTCGCGGCCCAGTCTAACCAGTTCCGGTCGCAACATTTTAATATCCTGCATCGAAACTTTGGCCACGCGATTTGCGCGGCGGTGGAGTTCCTGTTCCTCAGGAGTTAACCGGTTGATGTCGAACTCGGAGTCGACGCCAGCCACACCTGGGGGCAATTCCAATTCTACAGGAGTGGAAGGCGCAGGCGTGGGCTCAAAGTCATAGGAAGGAGGTTCCACCAGTTCCAGCCGAGCGGGAGCCGCGGCATTTGGAGCGGCAGCCTGGGGAGCCGGAACGCTAGGCACCGGGCGTTGCGGGGCGGCGGGTGCCTCGGGGGCCGCGATGCCGATGGCCTGGGTGATGCTCTCTTCCAGCGGGCTGCGGGGACCCACTTGCAGCGCCATGGCGATGAAGCGGGACAACACTTCCAAAGAAGCTGACAGCGCAGCTGCGGCCGTTTGGGCGCGCAACATCGGAGGAAGGGCGTTGGTGGGGCGGCTGCTGGAGCAGGCCGCGACGACATCACCGACCGCCTGCGTCAGTTCGTCGTTGGTGCGCTTGATGCGCTCGAGGTTATCGCGCACGGCGCGCGCCACCGCTTGTTCCACCGAATTGGGTTCAGGTGCCATGACCATCTTCGGCGTTTTCGCCGGAAATTCTCCTGATTCTTCATTTTGGGAGCAACGCCGCGGGGAGTCAACGGGGACGGAAGGAGCGTGTGACCAATTGTTGCTCCTACGCGGGGGGGTGGGACATAACCAATTGAGAACAGAGCGGTTGGGGCAGCGAGGCGGTTAGCTGAAAAGTCGGGTGCTCCCAATTCAGGAATCTGGGGGACGCGGAACATCACCTGCCTATATAAGGATGCAATTGGGGGAGCAGGGTTGCGCCCTGCTCTGCGAAGCAGACTAAGGGACGATCGGCAGCAGAAGAGCGGAAGGGTGCGCCGCATCGTGAAGGATGGTGTTGGTGGCGACAGCCCACGTGGCGGAAGTGGCCGCGGATTCGCCCGTGTTCAGATTGCGATCGAAACGCGGAAAATTGCTGCTCGAGACTTCCAAGCGGATGCGATGGCCTGCGCGAAAAACGTTGCTGGTGGCCCAGAGATCGATGGCGAGGGAGTAGACCTTGCCCGGCGCGAGGAGCGTGGGAGATTCCTGAGAATCACGATATTTCGCGCGGAGGATTCCTTCGGCGATGTTGATTGCGGAACCGTCGGGATACACATCGACGAGCTTGGCGGTGAAGTCGGTGTCCACCGCGGATGACGAGGCAAAGAATTCGAGGCGCACGGGGCCAGTAACTTCGAGGTCGTGTTCGAGCGACGGCGTGGAATAGATGAGAACATCGCCACGCTCTTCCACGGTGCGCTGGTCTTTCGGGCCGGGCGCAAGATGCGCAGAATCGCAACAAAGCGGGCCGCCGGTGGTGGGCACGGGTTTGCCGGGATCGTAAGTAAACTTGTCCGCGGGTTCGGAAGCGGGCGCGGAAGTGGAAAGTGAACCATTGCCGCGGGAAGTGTTGGCGCCACCCTGCGAGTGCAGAAAATATCGGGTGTTCTTGGCGCGTGCCAGCGGCCAGTCGTCTTCCTGTCGCCATTGATTGGGGCCCATGACTAAAATCGTGACGGGCTTGCCGCTGGCGAATTCGTTTTGCATGCCTTTGAAGAGAAAATCGTACCAGCGGATGGTGGCGTCGTATTCGTCGTATTTTGCGGCTTCGGGGCCGAAATCGACGTCGCCAATTTTGCGGCCACCACCAGCGTGGCCACCGATGGTAACGAGGAGACGCTGGCCTTTGCGGGATTCTTCGGTTGCGGCGTGGGCCTTCAGGCCGGTGTAGTTGCGGAGAGAGCCGCCCAGGAAGATGTCGTACCAGGCGGCGATGTGCAGCGCGGGAACAGGAATATCCGGGTAGTGATCTTCGAGGTTCAGGCGCTTCCAATAGTTATCGTAGGCGGGATGGGCAAGCCAATCGAGGAAGTACGGGGCGAGCGAAGGTGTGGAGGCGTTAACGGCACCGGGACCCGGGAGATTGAAAAGCGGATAGGTGGTAAGGGGAAGAACGTCGTCACCAATCTGGGCGTTGGTGGCTTTTTGGACCGCGCGATTGAGGGTGTCCTGTGCGAGGCCCGAGGCCCAGGATTCGTCGAACCATTGTTCGAAGGCGCCGCCCTGGTAGGTCCAGCCGTCGTGATAGTTGCTGGCGGTAACCACGGGACAGATCCCGGCGAGATGCGGGGGATGAGCCGTGGCGGCGAGCATCTGAGTGGCGCCGACGTACGAACCGCCGAACATGCCGACCCTGCCGTCGGAATAAGGAAGAGCGGCGGCCCACTCGATGGTGTCGTAACCGTCTTCGGCTTCGTGGATAAAGGGATACCAGTCTCCTTCGGAGGTATAGCGGCCGCGAACATCCTGGATCACCACAACGTAGCCGCGCCCGGCGGCCAGGTATGCGAAATTCATGCTCCAGCCAGATTTGTTGTAGGGACTGCGCTGGAGGAGAACGGGGAATTTCCCGTCAGCGTCCGGACGATAGATATCGGCGCGAAGAGTGACGCCATCGCGCATTTTCGCGCTAACATCGCGCTCGACTTTGACGGCATAGTGTTCAGCGGCGAGAAGCGGAGAAATGAACAAGGCCAGAAGAAGAAGCAGGGTCGACTGGCGGAATACGAGAATTCTCGATGTCATTGGGGGATCTCCAAAATGAGCTGGAGAGATGTTAACGCGTCCCGGCCGGCGATGCGAAGGGTTCCTGCAAATTGCTTAGTCGATGGCCAAGAGTCATTTGGTCATGATATAGGGCTTGGGATCGATGAAATAGCGGAAACGCGATCTTCCCGGAGTATTGCTAGCGCCGCTATCCGGCTTTGGACGGGGCAGGCTCAGCGACCAGGGGCGAATGATGAGAAATTTTGCGGGCGGCGAGCCGGCGGGACAGGATTTCGTCCAATTCCAGCGGCCGGATGGGCTTGGAAAGATATCCGTCCATGCCCGCGGCAAGACAGCGTTCCTCATCACCTTTCAAGGCATGAGCGGTCAGGGCGATGACGACTTGATGCTTTGAAGAGCCCTGTTCACGCTGGCGCAGGATGGAGGTTGCCGTCATGCCGTCCATTTCCGGCATTTGGACATCCATAAAAACAATGTCAAAGGCCTCTCGCGCGATGGCGTCGAGAGCTTCCTGGCCGTTACCGGCGAGGGTGACGCGATGACCTCTTTTTTCGAGCATGCGGGCGGCAAGACGCTGATTCACCAAGTTGTCTTCCGCAACGAGGATCGAGAGGATATCATCGACGTCGCGGACGTCCTGCAAGGAATAGCGGGTGACGAGAGGGATGGCACCGCTTTGCGGCCGGGCGCCCAACACCAGGGCGATTGCTTCGCGCAACTCGGACTGGCGAATAGGCTTTAGAAGGTATGCCGCCACTCCCAACTGTTTGCAACGCTCGGCATCTCCACGGTGTCCTGCGGAAGTAAGCATGACGATGGTGGGTGCAACCGGAGCAGGTTGTTGACGGATTCTCTCAATGAGGGTGAAACCGTCCATGTGCGGCATGTGCATATCCGTCAAGATGAGGCTGAACTGCTCACCTTTATCACGCGCGAGTGCCAGGGCCGCGAGTGCTTCTTCCCCTCCATCCACGGTCGTGGGCTTCATGTCCCAGCGCAATAACATGCCACGCAAGATCCGTTGATTGGTTCGATTATCATCGACAATCAAGGCACTCACGCCTCGAAGGACTTCCGGAGGCGCGGGCATCCCGATTTCAATTTTCTTGTGTACAGCCTTTACGGGAATGGTGAAGTGAAATTGGGTTCCCTGGCCGGGAGAGCTCTCGACCCAAATCCGGCCGCCCATTAGGGCAATAAATCGAGCGGAGATCGTAAGGCCAAGTCCCGTGCCGCCGTATTTGCGGGTGGTGGAAGAATCAGCCTGGGAAAAGGGATCGAAGATGGATTTTTGCTTGTCATCAGGAATCCCGATGCCGGTGTCAGAAACGGCAAAATGCAGGACGCCTGCGTCGCCATCCTTGGAGTCGAGCGCGACTCTCACCGACACTTCGCCTTTGTGAGTAAACTTGATCGCGTTGCCGACTAGATTGACCAGAATTTGACGAAGCCGGGCGGGGTCGCAACAGACGACATCCGGAACGTCGGGCGCAATCTCGCAAAGAAGTTCAAGGCCTTTCTCGTCGGCGCGCAAAGCCAGGATCTTTAAGGTTGTTTCGACGCAGTCGGCAAGATTGAAATCGCTCAGGTCGAGGTCGATTTTACCAGCTTCGACCTTGGAGAAATCCAGAATGTCGTTGATGACCGTGAGGAGCGAATCTGCAGAGAGTTTCACGGTTTCCAGATATTCTCGCTGTTCCGCGGTGATTTCCGTATCCAAGGCCAAATCGGTCATGCCGATGACGCCGTTGAGCGGGGTACGAATCTCGTGGCTCATGTTGGCAAGGAATTCGCTCTTGGCGCGACTGGCGGCCTCGGCAGCTTCCTTGGCTCTTTGCCACTCAAGTTCCACCTTCTTGCGCGCAGTAATATCACGGCAGACACCCGCGAGGCCCACGGCATTAGCGTTGTTGTCTAGCAGGGGAACCTTTGTGGTCAGCAACCAGCTTCGATTCCCGCTGGCGTCTACGCCCACCTCTTCCCGGTCAAACAGGGGTTGTTTCGAGCGCATCACGTTCGTATCATCCTGGCGGTAGGATTTCGCAAGCTCCTCAGGATAGAAGTCGAAGTCGGTCTTGCCGATAAGCTCTTCGGGTGACTTCACCCCCGTGGACCGAGCCAGCGCAGCGTTGGCCACGACGTAACGGCATTCCGTGTCCTTGACGAACATGAGATCCGGCACATTATCAATCAAGGCGCGCATGACTTGGCGCTCCTTCGAGAGGGCTTCGTCGGCGCGCATGCGCTCGTTGACTTCTTTCTGGAGCTCCGCGGTGCGAGCCTTGACGCGAATTTCGAGCTGGTCGTTGGCTTGTTGGAGGGCCAAGTCGCGCTGCTGGATGTCGCCCAACATGTCATTAAAGGAGCGGATCAAAGCTCCGATTTCATCTTTGCCGCCCCCCGGGGCGCGTAGTGAATAATTTCCGTCAGAGGACACTCTTCCCGCGATCCGTGCCAACTGCAGAATAGGATTGGTGGCCATGCGCAAAAACCGAAGCGAGACCAGGAATGTGGCAAAGATGGAGACGACCAGGATGAGCGCGGAAATCTGGGCATACTGGCGAATTTTCTGGTTCAGCGCCCGCAAGTCCGAAACCAGAACCAGGGAGCCACTTCTTTCTCCCCTCAAGAAAACTCCCTGGGACACCGTCAAGGAACCGCTCGTGAACTGGGTCCCGTCCGGTGGCATTGGTGGGACCACGAAGTTTCCCCGGGAGTCTGCCCGGTGGTATTCGGCAAAGACCTTCCCGGTGGTGTCATACAGAAAAGCTGCAATGAGGTCCGGGTCTGCCTGCAGGGCGGCGAGCATTTCCGCCGCCCCCTTTTGATCATTGAAATTGAGAGAGGCGGCGGTGTTTGCACCGAGAGTGTTGCCGAGCAGGGAAAGCTCGTTCATCCTGGCATTGCGAAAACTGTGGCGCTCAAAGAGCGCAAGGCCCAAACAGGCCAGGGCGAGAGCCGAGAAGGTGGAGGCTGCCACCAGGATGGTCAGCTTGCGGTGAAACGACATGTTGGGAAAAAACATAGCATTATCCTTGCCTGCCATCGCCGACGACGGTCTTGGCGAGGAGCAGGAGCCGCGAACTGATCTTGATATTGGCGCGTTGCGCCGCCTTCAAATTGATGTCGAAACGAATCTTGTTTTCCAGAAGGCAGAAACCGATCATGCCGCCCTGTTGAATAAATTCGTCGGATTCCCCAACGGTGAGGATCGGGGCGTTGTTCAATTTGGCGAGAATTGCGGCGGCACGCTTTTTGTCCCTGCCCACTATGAAAAGGAGATGGCATCCAGCGGGGTTTTCCTTCTCCTGAAGATGGCGGACCTCAAGCGGCCGAGAGCCAATCTGCTTGCCCCGAATGGTGGCTTCAAGAATGCCGGACAGGGCGCTTTCACCTGCGGTGCAAAGGATCAGGGGGCGGTTCTCGGGACCAAGAGCATCCGCCGGCCAATCCACGAGTTGCGCGAAATGGAAAATGAAGGCGGCTTTCAGTTGATACTCGGCAGAATTGGATTGCGCGTGCGCAGAATTCGGGACGAGCAATTGAAAGAGCAAAACAGCTAGTGCAAGGAGAGTTTGCGGAACGAGGCAAGACAAACGCGCCATGCGATTTCGGGGAAAAGGCCCTCGCCGCGGCTGGCCAGGGTTGCAATCGGATGTGTATAGTGCGATCAATACGGCTCCCGGTCAAAAATGCCAAGTGATTTTCGCGTAAGCGGAGCGCTTCATGAGCGAAGAATTTAGGGTTTGCGTGAGATCCTGGAATTCCAGATGGTGGTCTTGCAGAAGATTTTGGCCGAATATACTTAGCGTTAAGTGTTCCTTCCGCTGCCAGGTGAGCCCCGAGTCCAATCGTGTGTAGGAGGCAATCACGGGGCTAACCAGGCGATCGACGAAGTACACTGAGGTGTCCCAACTGAACTGGCGCTGCAGCGCGACATGGCTGCGCAATTGTGCGGAGTGCACGGGTGTGCTACCGCCGATGAAGGGTATGGTCGAGGTGTCCTGACTGCCAGGATCGAGGTGAAGATGCAGGCGGCCAAAGGCGTAGCCGGGGCTAAGCGTCCAACGGGGCAGCATTTGCCAGTTGGCGAAGAGTTCCAGGCCGTGCGCTTCGCCATGCATCAAGTTTTCCTCGACGTATGGCACGTCCAAGTGGAGTGGAGCCGGGGTGTTATCAAGGAAAGGAGCGGAAGGCTCCCACGTTTGTAGATGGTCATAGCTGTTGTAATAGGCAGCCAGATCAACGGACAGATTCTTACGCAAGAGAGTGCGGTACCCGGCTTCATAAGCGAGCAAACTCTCGTTCTGGAGGCGTGGATTGCCCAAGAAGTAAATGGCGACGGGCACATCATTCGGACCTGGAAAAACGCCATTGATCACACTCACGCCGTCGTCCAGATCAGAAGGAGAACGCAATGCACGCGAGACTGCGGCCCAGTAGGTGGACTTGGTGCTGGGTGTCCATGCGATGCGCGCCGAAGGCATCACGCCAAACCCAGAGTAGTAGTGATGTTCCAGCTTGGCGCCAACCGTCAGAGTGAGGCGATCGGCCACCAGCGCGATCTGGTCCTGGAGGAATCCGCTGAAAAGATTGGTGTTTCGATCGGGAGGGATCAGCGAGTAAGCGAAGGAGCCCTCAGTTTGCGCAGAGGAATAGCGATAGTCGAATCCCCAGACGAATTGATGGCGCTCGCCTATGGAGAGATTGTGCTGGAAGTCGAAATCCAGAATTCCTCTTCTTTCGTCAATGATGTCGGAGCGGGCAGTGCGCTGATAGGAAACCATGAGTATCGTGTCGGAGCGCCCGGAATAGCGGTGGTTCCAGGAAGTTTGGAAAGAGCCGCCACTGATGTTCACTTCGCTGTGGACATTCGGGGAAGGAGGTTGTGTGAATGAGGCAATGCGTTGAGCAGATCCGCCCTCTCGGCCGGAAAACATGTCACCTTGTACGGAGAGCGTGTCTTTCGAAGAAATTCGGGAATCGCTGCGGAATCCGCCGTGAAGAATGTGCCAGCCGTCTCCTTCCAGTGGGCCGTCCGGCTCGTGCAGGCTGCCATCGGTTGAGTAATTTGCACACACCCTGAACTCGCCGATGCTGCGAAGTTTGCCGCCTTCTTGGAGCAGTCCGAATCCTCGGTCGGTGCTTCCTCCGCCAGCCACGAAGGTGGTGCCGGGGGTCGCGGAGGCCTTTTTGGTGATGATGTTAATGACGCCGTTGACTGCGTTTGTGCCCCAAACGCTGCCGCCGGGCCCACGGATCACCTCAATGCGGGCAATCTGCTCGAGCGGAACACCCAGAGCTTCGTAGAAGACCCCTGCGAACGACGGATCGTAAACTGTTCGGCCGTCCACCATGACCAAAACTTTATTGCTGAATCTGTTGTTGAAGCCACGAATGCTAACCGCCCAACTGCTGGCGCTGATCTGGGCAACTTGCACTCCAGGCACCATGCGCAGGAGTTCTGGGATGTTCGTAGCGCTGGAGCGGAGGATGTCCTCTTCGGTAATCACGAAGACTGCCGCGGCGGTCTGGGAGAGGGACTGTTCGTGGCGCGAGACGCTGGTGACCTCCACATTCATCAACTCCTCAATGTTCATTTGGGCGAGGTCGCTCTGTGGTGCTTGGGGATAGGCTGGCGTGGAAAGAAAGAGGAGAAGGAAAACAAGACCTGCGACCAAACCAAGGCGCACGGTCCAGAACGAAAAGTCCGTCGCGAGCATTTTGACACCTCCACCCGAGCAATTGGGTGCAGGAAGAACACCAAAAGTTCATCGCAAGGATGGGATTATCCATCTGTTAATGAAGGACTTAGCTGGCTCCGGGAAAGAGTGGGTGCTGAAGAGTGTGCCGTCCAGGCGCACATGGATTGAAGTGACCCAGAGACTTGGAAGGCTGAAGCAGATTCCCATTGCCCGGAGTGCTACTATGAATGGGCAAGGAACAGGGGGCGACACGGTTTCGACGGAAGCTGTCGCGTCTCGAAGGCATGCCGGGGCCCACCCGCCCGTAACAGGATGGAAACTAGAACTGCCAACAACAACTTGGCACTTGCTGCTTAATTAATTAAGCGCACGCTTCCCCGGGCTTTGCTCACGGGCCCGGCAAGAAGCGTCATACAGTGAGCTGGCCTGAGCCTTTCGGTCCGTAAGGCTCGGGCGAGAACCATCGGACTAGCCGGCTGCGTTTCTTGCTCATTCTGAGCGCGGAAGGCGAAACTAAGCGAATTGAGCTAAGCATGTAGGCTTCGGGCCGTTGCGCTTTTCGGACGGGGGTTCGACTCCCCCCGCCTCCACCATTCAATCATCCGTAGTTCGGTTCAGGCAGTGGTGTAAATGCTGTTGGCTGCAAATTCGCGTGTGTTGTACACAAGTTGTGCAGATCAAGGGATCGTGGAGCGGGCTGATGAAAAACATGCTACGAATTATTTTGAGTGCGGCGGTGCTGTTGATGGCGGTGTGGGTGTATGCGGCGTCAGATGCAGGCCGGCCGAAGATTTACGGGATTGCGTACGTGAAGGTGAAGGTGACGGACGTCGAGAAGTCCAAGGCATTTTACGGGGGCGTTTTGGGGCTGCCAGCTGGCGGGGAAAGCTGCAAGGGCGTGGCGAATCCATGTTTCAGCATAAATGCATCGCAGCACGTGGAGCTGGTGAAGACGGATGCGGGGGATACAGGTTCGTTTTTGCCGGAGATTGGATTGGCGACGAACAGTCTGGAGCAAATGGCGGGTTACTTGACGGCGAAAGGGATTCCGGCTTCGAAGATCCTGCGGCGGCCCGATAGCGTGAAGTATCTGGAAGTGTTTGACCCGGAGCACCACAAGCTTGTGTTTGTGGAAGGCAAGCCAAGCGCCTCAGAGGCTCTGCCGCCGGGGGCGATCAGCAACCGGATCATTCACGCCGGCTTTGTAGTGAAAGATGGCAAGGCCGAGAGCCGTTTTTATGAAGACATACTCGGGTTCAAGCTGTTTTGGCACGGCGGATTCAAGGAAGACGAAACGAATTGGTACATGGTTCAGGTGCCGGATGGAGATAACTGGCTCGAGTACATGCTGAATATTCCGGAGACGGCGGATCATAGAGAGTTGGGCATACAGAATCATTTCTCGCTGGGAGTGCGGGATGTCAAGGCGACGGCGAAAGAACTGGAAGCAAGAGGAGTAAAGCTGGCCGGGAAGCCCATACTGGGGCGGGATGGGAAATGGCAATTGACCTTGCTTGATCCGGACGAGACGCGGGCAGAAGTGATGGATTTTACGCCGGTCGAGAAGCCGTGCTGTTCCGACTATACGGGAATCCAGCCGAAGCCCTAAGACCTCATTCAGTGTGGGAGCACATCGGTGATTGGCTTTCCCGCCTTGGGGACGGCCGCCGCATAATCTTCCCCCAAAAAGGCCGCTAGAGTGGAGGCAATCTGACTTTGCGTGACAGGCGCAACGTTGCTGCGCTCGCCGAGAGCGGGTGTGTCTGGACCAAGAAAAGCCATCCAGATGTACTTGGAATCAGGGATTTTCTGCCCATGGTCGCGCCATTTATGAGGGGCTTTCCCCCGGCCATGGTCGGGGGAAAAAATAAGAGTGGTAGTGCCGCGGTAGTCGGGCATGGATTGCACGAGTTCCCAAAGAGCCCGCAAGTAGGAATCGACACGGTGAGCAGAATCCAGGTACTCCGCGTATTTTCCCTCGTGCGCCCAGTCGTCTGTCTCCCCAAGCGATAGGTATAAGACGCGCGGCTTTTTTGCCTTCAGATACTCCACACTGGTGTAGAAGGGGATGACGTCAAATGGCTCATCGTCCCACACACGCGGCGTTTCCGCCTTGAGGCGATTCAAGAGTTCGAGTTTGGGCGTGTCAGGAATTGCAGTGAAGGGATCGTAGCCGGCATTGACGGTGAGTTTGGAGCGTTCGGGATTGAATACCGCTGCAATCACATCCCAGGCGCCGAAGGCTGCCACCTCGCCTTGGAAAGAAGGGCGATTTTTCAACCATTCCAGAACCGTCACGTTGGGATTGGGAACTTTGTCGTTGCTGTTGATCCGTGGGTCCACAAAACCACACAGAGTTTCGTTGTAGCCCGGATAGGAGAACCATAAGCCATTTGTGACGTACGCGTCCGAGCCTTTCCCGCGATTGCCGAAGATTTGGCCCTGCTTCGCCATCACTCCCCAGACAAAGGGCAGGAGAGCCTCGCGGCGCGCCTCGGGCGTCTCTCTCCAGTAGGCTTTCTTCAGCGAGCTTTCATCGCTAACCTTGCCGTTCTTCTTGTCCATCAGGGATTTCTCCGCGCCAGAAAACACCTCCTGCCATCGCAAGCCATCCGTCATGACAAAGATGATGTGTTGAGTTTTGTGATCGGCGGGAGTCTGGGCGCAAAGCGGTGTGGCGGCGCAGATGATTGCTCCAAGAATCGTCAAAACAATCCGGGAATAAAAGTTCAAAGAGATGTACCTCAAGTCTTTCTCAACTTGGAAGCCATGACTCACTTTAAGAAAGACAAAGACAATCAGCGAGCGAGTTGTTCTTCTTAAGGTGAAGCGGAATTGTCCACTGATTCGGTCATAGATGTCCAGACACCACGATCGAGATTAGCCTCGCCACCGTCTCGTCCCCACATTTGCTATTTAAAGAGGGTGGTCGAATTGGCACATGAAGCCTGGGGCGAGACGGTTTCAAGCTCAGTATGTTTCAAATTGGCGCATCTCGGCTTATATTCTCTAGATATATATAAAGTTAGTTGACATCTGCTTGGCCTGCCACTAGACTCCTGTTGCCAGTTTAGGTGAAGTGCCCTCTTCGCCTGCCCCCCTTCGCGCTTGGTGTCTGGCCCTCTCGAAAGGATGAATTGAACTGAGGGTGTCTATGGAACAGACAGACGACCGCAAATTATCCCCGCAAGTTAGCGTCTACCTCTTGACCGAAAACCGGTTGCTGCGCGACACCCTGGCCCGGCTCCTGAAAAAGCGCTCGGAGATTAACGTTGTCGGGGTAAGCCGCTCTTCGGAAACGGTCCAGGACGAGATACTTTCCTCGCATTGCGATGTTGTCTTGACGGATTGCTTTGACAACACGGCCCGCTCGACCTTTTTGCGCGACGTCCTCGGCCAAGACTCTGGAGTCAAGCTGCTTCTTTTCGGCATGAACGATGACCCTGACGTTTTTTGCAGCGCGGTCTTCCTGGGAATCTGCGGTTACCTGCTCAAGGACGCTTCAGCCGCGGAGATCGTCGCGGCGGTGCACGCCGCTGTCCGCGGCGAAGCCACTTGTCCCCCGAACCTTTGCATGACATTGATTCAACATCTGAGCGAGAAGAGACAGGGAAAATTCGAAACATCGCATCCGCCGAACGGCGATCGGAAGACCCTCACTCCGCGGCAACTCCAACTCCTGAGGCTTGTGGCTGACGGCAAGACAAATAAGGAAATCGCAGCAGACCTGAATTTGTCTCCATTCACGGTGAAGAATCATATACGCCGAGTAATGCGACAGGTGGAAGCGGCAAGCCGTCATGACGCCGTCAGCCTGGTTCGTGCAACTGGCCAGCTCACCATGCCATAGGCCGTAGCCTTTCGGCGATTCATCCACCCAATATTGAGGTGATTGCGTGCCACGTTGAAAAGTGCGGCATGATTCTGGAAATCCTCGAACGTCTCGGTTCCGATGTAAGGGTGGTCAGCTCTGAAGCGGAATCGGTCCTGCCAGCGGGCAAGAAAACCCTGGCAACACTGTCCCAACGGCCAATTGCGCGGCAATCACGAACGGTTATGCTAGTTGAGCCGGCAGAACACGGAGTCGGGCCGGCCCGGCCGTTGGCGCAATTTGGACAGATAGTCCTCTTCTCGATCTGAAATGGACCACGGGCGCCGGCGGGGATTCCATGCCATGAGCTTATTGCACAAAGCAGGTTTCACTGCTCTCGGCCTGATTTTTCACCTGCTGTCGCCACATACGACGGCCGCTGCTTCCAACAAGCCGGGCACGGGCACCCCGCTCGCCGCGGCCATTTGCCCCATCGTTTACCCTGTTGATCAATCGCCTTCCGAAAGAGGCTATCACTACATTTTTTATGGCAACGCTTTCTTCATTAACAAAGAGGGTTATCTCATCACCGCGGCGCATGTATTGAGCCAACTGCGCGATGCGCAACCCTATATTCTCCTGCAGTTGCCGATGGCGCCGCCCCGATTGGTGAAAGTCACGGTGGTGATCGCGGACCAGGACCACGACGTGGCGGTGCTGCGGGCCACGCCGAATCCCTTTGAAGGAAGATTTGCCGTAAATTTCCTGCGACTGGCGGCGCGCAGGCCCGAACAGGCCCACGAAGTGCTTGCCGATGCCTTGCGTCCTTCGCGCCTGAAAAACCCTTACACATTTGATGCGCTGCTGGAGGACCGCCCCGCAGGACAGGTCGTCGAATACCGGTTTGCTCAGCTCGACAAGGGGCGGCCGGACACGGAGATCTTTCTCTTCAACCACGACGTGCTTCTCGGTGATAGCGGGGCGCCGGTGGTCTCCGGCGAATCGCAAGAGGTGGTGGGCCTGGTGGAAGGGCGCTGGCTGCATGGAGCCACCATGACCATGATGAACGCCAAGCAAAAACAGAGCGCCGGCTTGGGGGCGGTCGTGCCAATCCACTACGCCATCGCGCTGCTGCAACAAATGGGCATCGCTTGGCAGGGAGTTCCAGAGACATCACCACCTGTGGAGCCGGATGCACCACCCAGCAAACAATTTTCCGTGCCCGTACCACTTTCCCTGGTTGCCGCGCCCTATCCCACCGAAGTTTTCTCCGGAGGCGAGGTTGTGCTGGATGCTCTTGTCGAGAGCAGCGGGAGACTGGGAGACATCCAAATACTGGGCGGGGAAAATCCATTTCTGCAGAAAGCTCTCGCCGCGGTCCAAACCTGGACTTTTCTGCCGGCCCGCGCCGCCGATAATGTGGTGGAGACGAGGATTGGGATCATCTTTCAATTTCCAGGCTCGTTGACGTCTGTACGCGCGCCGCAGGAACACCAACACGCGGGAGGCTTGGCAGATGCGCCGGAGAGTGGAGCTCGTCCCATTGATACCCCTGAACCGCAGGGCTCGCAGATGAAGCTGGCCGAGGGCAGCGTGATTTTGCGTGCACTAGTCGATTCGCGCGGTCAGGTTGATACTGTCGAAGTTGTGCGCGGCCAGGAATCGCTCACCGCGGCAACCGTCGCTGCCGCCCGCCAGTGGCATTTTGTTCCTGGAAGACGAGGCGGGGTGGACAGCGCTTCCGAAGTCATCGTGGTCGTGACGTTTCGTCGCTCGGCAACACCCGCCCACGTGCCAACATCAGACTCGACTCACTAACCCGCGCTCCTATCATTCCTGTTAAGCGTGGCCTTGCCGATCGGGCGGTCGCTGTGGCTAACAATTGGCCGAGGAAAACTATCGCAAGTGGGGACCGGTCGTGGGGGCGATTCGCACCAGGCAGAAAACGGAGCAGAGAGCCAGGCCGAATCTGGCGCACATCTGTCCAATAGAAAGTGAGAGGCGGACAAGCCGAAACTATTTCAGTGGTGAACTTAGTTGTCGCAAAGTGGCGCGCAACGGGGCATAATGCCGAGTTGTCCAACGGAGGCGCGCATGACCGAGAAAAAGGAATTGCCGGAGAAGAACGAAATGACGCGGCGCAGTTTTATCGAGAAGGGGGCCGTGAGCAGTGCAGCATTCACGATTTTGCCCAGGCACGTTCTGGGACGCGGTTTTGCCCCGCCTAGCGACATGTTGAATATCGCGTGCGTCGGCGTGGGCGGCATGGGCCGCAGCAATTTGATCAATCTGGCCAGCCAGAACATCGTGGCGCTCTGCGATGTGGACTGGGGCTACACGGACAAGAACCTTTCGCGGCTGGATACGGACGCTTCCAACCTCAAGGGCCATATCGACCACCCGGGCGATACCGGCGCCACAATGTCCCAGGCGGAAGCGGAAAAAGCCAAGGGACGCCTCGAAGCGATTCTGCACCTGAAGAACGACCTGATTCCCAAAGCGAAGCGTTATTCCGACTATCGCAAGATGCTGGAACAGCAGAAGGACATTGACGCTATCGTCGTGGCCACGCCCGACCACATGCACACGCCGATTGCCCTGGCCGCAATGGATCTGCACAAGCACGTGTACGTGCAGAAACCGTTGTGCTGGTCGGTGGACGAAGCGCGCCAATTGGCGAAGCGCGCGAAGGAAACCAAGCTGGCCACCCAGATGGGCAACCAGGGCCACTCGTTGGATGCGGCGCGCACTGCAGTGGAGCACGTCTGGGCCGGTGCGATTGGCGAAGTTCGCGAAGTCCATGTGTGGACGGATCGCCCCGTGGGATTCTGGCCGCAAGGCGTGCCGCGCCCAAAGCCAGCCACGAAGGAATCGCTCGATGCGCTGCCGTGGAACAAGGGGGGAGTGGACGACCGGCTCGCGGCGGCGATGGGCAACTATCCCATTCCGGACACACTATCGTGGGATTTATTCCTCGGTGTGGGGCCGACCGTGCCGTATCACCCGATCTATCACCCGTTCAATTGGCGCGGCTGGGTGGATTGGGGCTGCGGCGCGATTGGCGACATGGGCGCGCATCTGCTCGACGTGACCATGTGGAGCCTGAAGCTGGGCCTGCCAACCAGCATCGAGACGGTGTCCTCGCCTTTCAACGGCGCTTCCTACCCGACCGCCACGATGACCTTCTATGAGTTCGCGGCGCGCGAATCGATGCCGCCGGTGAAACTCACCTGGTATGACGGCGGCCTGATGCCGCGCAAGCCGGAGGAGATCGGCGAAGAAGACCTGAAGAAAGAGGGCGGCGCGCTGCTGATCGGAAGCAAGGGCAAGCTGATGCACGACACCTACGGCGCGAATCCGCGGCTGTTGCCGAAGTCGCTGCAGGATTCCGCGGGCAAGCCTCCACAGAAGCTGCTGCGAATCGAGAAGGAAGAACATGAGATGAACTGGGTGAACGCGGCCAAGGGAAAGACGGAAGCGTCCTGCCCGTTCGAATATGCCGCGAAGCTCACGGAGACGATGTTGCTGGGCGTGGTTTCGCTGCGCAGCGGGAAGAAGCTCGAGTACGACGCCGCGAACATGCGCATCACCAACGTGGCGCAAGCCAACGACTACCTGAAGCGGGAGTACCGCAAGGGCTGGTAGTCCGTTAAATCGAAAAACACGGCGCGGGGCGGGCCGGTCGATGCGTGCCGGTTCCGGCTGGATGTCTGTCCGCGTGAATTTGCCCAATTCAGGGCGCGGGGGTTGCGCTCGAGGAATCTCCGGGATAGCGGGCCAGCGGCGCGGTTTCAACGCCCGCCTTGACGATCCAGATGGTGCGATCCTTGAAGTAGTTGAGCAATTTCGCGTTCTGTTCCGGGCCGAGATCGCGCGCCCAAACTACTTTTGAGCCATCTATGTCCGCGCCATTGTAGACCCACTCATCGTGGATACTGTGCTCACCTTTGTAGTTGACGATCACCAGGTGTTTTCCGGGAGCCTTCTCAAGCTGCTGCTGGATTTCCGCGCGCCGTTGCAATCCGCCCCCGCCCCAACCCATCGGATCGCCGTAGCCGGTGGCCGCGAATTGCGAAACATCGATGACCAAAACTAAAACGATGGCACGCGAAAGGGCTGCACCGATAGGCCGCTTCCGGTAGTACATCTGCCGCAGGTGGCGCATGGCCTGAACGATGATTCCGTAGAGGATGCACGTGACCGGTGCGATGTAATGTGGATTTGGCCAGGTGGTAATGAAATAGGCCAGAAGCACAAAAAGCAGAACGACGAGAAGAAAGCGCATGCGTTTGTCGCGGTAAAGAAGAAGCAGCCCTGGCAGGACGAGCAGCAGCGCCAGCCAGGTGTAGACCGCCTGGCACCGATACAGCTTGTCGACGCTCACGTCTCCCAGAGAATCCCACGTGTGCGCGTAGTTGCTGCGCGCCCAGTGGTTGTAAAACAACTCCATTTCAAGATTGTTGTAATGGATCATCGGCGCGTTTTTCTGCCAGATGAAATTGGCGAAGCGCTCGTAGGTGTGGGCCGCGGCAGCAAACGGAGGCACGAACGGGCTGCCGGTCACGCGCCAGTTGTAATAGCCCATGAACAGGAACGTCGCCAGCAGGATCACCTCGACGGGAAGGATGATACGCATCGCCGGCTGCGGCCAGGTCCGGCCGTATTTTGTTTTTCCTAGAATACATCGAAGCAGCACGAACGCAACAGGAAGGCAAAAGAACAATCCCTCGTAAGGCCTGCTGTTCGCAAGAATGGCTATGCCCAGGCCAAGCAAGACGCCGAGCGTGATCGTGGGGCGCCGCAAGATACGCGCCAACGCGCCAAGGACCAGCGCCCCCGCAAACGCCGCGACCGCGCCGCCCCAATAGCTGTTCATCCAGTAGCAGCCGATGCAGAGTCTGATGGCCGCCAGTGCACCGGCGAGAAACGCCCACCGCGCGGGCATCCACGCCTGCAACATCCAGACGATCGCGGCGCACATGGCGGCCGCGCTCAGCAGCACGCCGATCCAGGGATTCCCCAGCAATTGCCCCAGCGCGAGTACCGCCCCTTGCGCCGGCGGATATTTTGAAGCGTAAGTGGGAAACCACAGCACGTGGAAGGTTTCAAAGCTCCGCCACATCGGATGGGTCGGATTGGCCAGCCGGCCGTGCGCCAGAGTGTCCCCCAAAAGCAGGTAACTGAATTCATCATGAATGCCGGGCGTGGGAACCTGCACCACCGGGAGCAGCGCAAGGCGAACCGCGAGAACCGCGAGGAATATCGTGACGACCGCCAGCGTTTTGTGCGCGGCGAAACGGGAGAACGGCCGCTCCATCGTCCGCAGCAGTCGTTCCGACCTCTTCGGCCAAACGCAGGCCACCAGGCACGCCAGCAGTGCAACCAGGATCGTGATGCCCGGCTCGCTGATCGGACTTAGAGAAGAGAAATCTATATCCCCCATGGGCGCTCGATGGAGCCAGTATTTGTGTTGAATAGGATTCAGCGCGAAGAGCGTTGCGGCACGGAATCCTGCTTACCGTGCCTTAGTATTGCAGAGGAAGGTCCGCGCGCTGTTTTCGGGAATTCCGAAGGTGGTCTATCCGACACTCCCCGGATACCTGCGCCGCGTGGCAAAGAGGAGACGTGCGAAGAAATAAATCGATGCAGAAACATTGAAGTTTGATGACCAGGGAAGACAGCCCGGCCCCGCCGGCGATTCCATTGATGACTTGCTGCGAGCTGTAACACTGGTCGCAGCCATTCCCTGCTTGGCACAACCCGTCCCGATTCTGCACATTGCCGCTTCCCTTCTCGCTGGGACTTCTTCCGGCAGAAATTTATTCCTTCTCCAGTCACCGTGCCATGGCCTTGTTTTCCGCGCGGAAAGCGTCCTTTCCTGAGAAGCCAAAGCTCGCGTTACTCCCATAGATACAGGCGCTTCCCGCAAATGGCTCCACGACGGCAAGGGGTCGCTAAACCGTGGCTCAGAGTTTGCTCATCTTCGGCTGCGTGGGAATCGTTTTATGCCCTCCGCGACCCAGTGGCTCTTCTCATGCAAGCAAATACCCTCAGGAGGAGGCCTTGAGCGTTCTCGTAGACAATGCGCATTCGGGAAGCAAGGTGGTTCATCGGCGCCGCAGCCAGCGCATCGTCTTGTCCGTGCCCGTGATTGTTTCCGGCGACCGTGCCAGCGGCTCGCAGTTCAGCGAACGCACCACAACCTTGGTGGTGAATGCTCACGGGGGCCTGATACTTCTTCGCGAACCCGTCCTCGCTGGGCAGATCCTGAATCTCACCCACCTGGGGACCGGCGAAAAACTTGTCTGCACTGTGAAAGATATCAACGCCGGAGAAGAGCAAAGACTGGAAATCGGGATCGAATTCGCCCACCCGAACGCGCATTTCTGGCGCGTTTCCTTTCCTCCCGTGGACTGGACCTCACGCAGCCCCGAGGCCAAACATTTCGCCAAGCAGAGTGCGCCGGCGGCGAAACCCCCGGAGGTCAAGAAGTAACCGCTTTAGCCTCGCCTGGTATTCCCGCATAATTCGCTGTAGCCATCCAGCCCGCCAACGCATCTCATTCTCGTAACCAGCCAGGGCCAATTCTGCTAGATTTTGGGGGGAATAATGAGGAACGTACGCATGCTTATCGTTGTTGTCGCCGTGATTGCCGTGATCGGACTTGTCGCTCTCTATAGTTTCACCGCGCGTGCCGGAGACAAGGCACCGGCAGTGGGTTCCGCCGCGCCGGACTTCACATTGAACAATCAGGAAGGCAAAGCCATCAGCCTGCACGATTTCAAGGGCAAGTGGGTGGTGCTGTACTTTTATCCCAAGGACATGACCACGGGCTGCACCATTGAAGCCCACAATTTCCAGCGCGATCTGGCCAAGTACGACGCCAAGAATTCTGTCATCCTCGGCGTCAGCGTCCAGGATGAAAAGAGCCACCAGGAGTTCTGCGCCAAGGAAGGGCTGAACTTCAAGCTGCTGGCCGACACCAAAATGGAAGTTTCCCAGAAATACGATTCCATCATGAACTTCGGCGTCGCCAAACTCTCCGCGCGTCACACCTTCTTGATTGATCCGAGCGGCACGGTGCGCAAGGTCTGGACCGACGTGGACGTGAAGACGCACAGCGACGACGTGCTGGCGTCGATCGACGGACTGCAAAAGTAACTTCGGCTGGCCTGACTTTTCTCTATTTCGAGCGCCTTGGCTTCAGGCGCCGAAATGCGCTAGAGTTTCGCAGCCTGTTCCTTTGAGGGGTGATCCATGAATCGCAGATCCTTCTTTCCGGTCCTGACGTTGAGCGTTCTTGCCCTGAGTCTGGCCCTGCACGCGGGCTCGGTGAAGACGGAGACCGTAAGCTACAAAAGCGGCAGCGACACGGTCAACGGCTACCTGGCCCTGCCGGAGGGCGGCGGCAAGCATCCCGCTGTCATCGTGATTCACGAGTGGTGGGGGTTGAACGACTGGGTGAAAGAGCAAGCCCAGAAATACGCGGGCCAAGGCTACGTAGCTCTGGCCGTGGATCTCTATCGCGGCAAAGTCGCGGCAACTCCCGACGATGCGCACATCCTGATGCGCGGCCTGGCGGATGATCGCGGCTTGCGCGACCTGGAAGCCGCATTTGCTTATCTCTCCTCACGCCCCGATGTGGATGGCGGCAAGATCGGCTCGGTCGGCTGGTGCATGGGCGGCGGCTGGTCCATCAAGCTGGCGGAGGACCAACCCAAACTGGCCGCATGCGTGGTGAATTATGGCTCGCTGCCCAGCGATCCCGCGATCATCGCGAAAATTCACGCGCCGGTGCAGGGTAATTTTGGCGCCGATGATCAAGGCATACCCGCGACGGATGTGCGCGTCTTTGAAGCGGCCATGAAGTCCGTTGGCAAACCCACGGACATCAAGATTTACGATGGCGCCGGCCACGCTTTCCAGAATCCCAACAATAAGCAGGGTTTTCGCCCAGAGGCGGCCGCCGACGCCGCCCAGCGCATCAGCGCATTCTTCCAGAAGTACCTGCATTAGCAGAGATATCGCGCCAGATGCGGATTATCTGTTAAACAAGTTCAACAAAACGGTGTCATCCTGAGGCGATCCAATAAGGATCGCCGAAGGACCTCAACCTTGAGTTTTGAACAAGGTTTCAGCTGAGATCCTTCGGAGCGCAAACGGCGCGTTCCTCAGGATGACATTGTCGTGGAGCGCTCAAGTAGCAAGAAAAATTGCATATCGTATGAAATCCGGAACTTCCCGGTGGCACAAACTCCAAGTCTTCTAGCCCGGCTAGCGTCCTACGGTTCGTCGTCCCCGTTCGACGCGCCGCCCAACTCTTCGCGCGGGGGTTTCTTCGGATCAATGGTTGGCAGACCTGCCTTCCGCAGATTCTTGTTCAGCGCCGGAATCCCAGTTTCCCGCAGCACGCTCCACTGCTTGCGCAGAATGCCGCCCTGCTGTTCAAGTTCTTGTTCCACTGCCGTTGCTTGTGTGGTTGGTGCGGCATCCGCGCTGTCCGCGACGGCTAGCATCGCGGCGTAATGCTGATTGAGGGTCGAGAGGTCCTCCGGCTGCTTCCCGCTTGGCGGCAGGCCGAAGAAAGAGCGCTGCGTGGCTCCTTCGAGTTCCGCGCACTGTTTATCTAGAGAGGCCATCGCTTCCGTCAACTTGTTTTTGCTTTTCGCTTTGCCCTGCGCTTTCGGCGTAAGTTCTTTCAATTGATCGCGAACGGACCTGATCTGTTCGAGCGCTTCGTAGCTCTCGTCCATCCCCTCGGAAGCGCCCAATTGCATTTCGCGCTGTTTGCGCAGGTCCTCCAGCGGCGTCTTGATGCGCGGGTCCATCCTCACCGTCAGCGGCCGCGTGTAGCTCTGGCCGTCCAGTGTGAGCCTGACCGTGTAAGTTCCCGGCAGCACCCATGCGCCCAGAGGATATTTCGGGGTGTCGCGAAGGATGGCGGAAATCGGGAATTCGTATTCCAGCGCTTTCGGCGGTGTATAGTGGAGATTCCATACGAAGCGGTGCATGCCCGCAGCACCGGAGAGAATTTGCGTTGGCCGCACCCAATACATCGGTATGGGATGCTCCGCAGCGAGTTTTTCGAGGGATTCTGGCGCGTCGGCACTCGTGTAGCGGCGCACCATACTGCCCGCTTCATCTCGGATTTCCAGTGTCACAACGTTCTTCGAGGCGTTTCCAAGGAAGTAGTCAATGATGGCGCCATCCGGCGGGTTCTTTCCTGCGGGCTCTTCCGGCGGCAAGGGCGTATCGGGATTGCGGTTCCAGCGCCAGCGAATGGCTTCCTGCGGGGCGAACAAATAAACGGGCGCCTTGGCAACATCGTTGCTGATTTGGCGCAGCGGCGTAATGTCGTCAAGGATCCAGAACGATCGGCCGTGCGTGCCAACGACCAGATCGTCACCATGAATCACCAGGTCGCGCATCGAAGTGTGCGGCAGGTTCAACTGCAGCGGCTGCCAGGAATCGCCATCATTGAAGGAGACGTAGACCGACGTTTCTGTTCCGGCAAACAGCAACCCTTTCCGCGCGGGGTCCTCGCGCACGACGTTCGATGGCGCGCTTTCCGGCATACCTGCGGTAATCTCCTGCCACGTGGCGCCGAAATTGCGTGTCAGGTAGATGTGCGGACGCAGATCGTCCAGGCGGAAGCTGTTGATGGCGGCGTAAGCGGTGCCGACTTCGAAATGCGAAGCCTCGATGATGGAGACTTTGCTCCAGGGCTTCAGTTGCGGCGGCGTTACGTTTTTCCAGGTTTTGCCGGCGTCGCGCGTCAGTTGGATCAGGCCGTCGTCGGTGCCCGCCCAGAGCGTCCCCGGCTCCTTGAACGAGGGCGCGAGGGCATAAATCGTGCCGCGGTGTTTGCCTCTTTCCGGATCGCCCGCGCTGAACGCGCCGAGATTTGCCGGCGGCTCGTACGATTCTCGCGTCAAGTCCGGGCTGATGATGGACCAACTGTGTCCCTGATCGGTCGTCTTGAAGAGAACGTTCGCGGCAAAGTACAGCGTCTTGGGATCAAACGGCGAAAACACAATCGGCATCGTGCGGTCGTAGCGATACTCGCCGCGCCGTATGGGCTCAGGTGCAACGTCCGCAAATTCCCCGAGTACTTGATTTGTGCGCGTAATCCGTCCGCCGTAAAGAATATTGGAGTCTACAGGGTCAACGGCGATTCTCCCGTATTCCTGCACGCCGGGGAGGCTCCAATCGCGGTAGCTAATCTCGCCGTAGTCGCTGCGGCTTCGTGTGGCGACGCTGCCACTTTCCTGTTGCCCGCCGTAGACCCAGTAGGGAAAGCGATTGTCCGTCGTGACGTCATAAAACTGAGCGGTCGGTTGGTTGTACCACGTGCTCCAGGTGGCGCCGCCATTCACACTGATTGCTGCTCCCTGATCGGCGCTCAGTGCAATGATTTCAGGGTGCAGCTTGTTGATCCAGATGTGCTGGTAATCGTCGCCGCCCGGCGCGCCCTTGAAGCCAACAAACGTTTTCCCGCCATCCATGGATTTCCACGTGGTTGTGTTGGCCACGTAAATCACCGCGAGATTGTCTGGCGCGACGGCAATGCCCATCGCGCCCGGCCCGCGCCCGCCGATGCGGTGATCGGAATTCACCACCTGGAAGCTCTCTCCCGCGTCCTCCGAGCGATAAATCCCCGCGCCCTTGTCTTTCGATTCGACGGTCAGGTACACGCGTTGCGGATCGCTGGGAGCAATGGCAATGCCGATGCGTGCCAGGCCGTCTTCGCCCGTGGGCAAGCCTTTTGTGAGCGGCTGCCACAACGTGCCACCATCGGTGGATTTGTAGAGCCCGCTTCCCGGAATGACGAACGATTCGCCGCTGCGTATTTCCCACGGCGCCACGCGCGCCGCCCATAGCGCCGCATACAGCACCTGCGGATTACCAGGGTCCATCACCAGGTCCGCCGCTCCGGTATTCTCATCCTTATAAAGAACCTTTTCGAAAGTCTTTCCTCCATCCATTGAACGAAAAACGCCGCGTTCCACATTCGGCCCGTAGGGATGGCCCTCTGCAGCAACGAACACGCGGTCGGGATTCTTCGGGTCGATCACGATGGCGGTGATCTGCTGGGCGTCGCGCAAGCCCAGGTGCGTCCAGGTGCGACCCGCATCGCTCGACTTGTACACGCCGTCGCCCACGGCAAGGTCAGGGCGCTGCAACCCTTCCCCGCTCCCCACATAGATAATGTCTGGATTCGAAGGCGCCACGGCCAGCGCCCCGACGGAACCCGAGGGCTGGTCGTCAAAAATGGGAAACCAGGTGTTGCCGAAATCGGTCGTTTTCCAGACGCCGCCGTTCACTGGCGCCATGTAGTACACATTGGGCTCTTGCGGCACGCCGCTGATCGCCACCGTGCGCCCCCCGCGGAACGGCCCAATGCAACGCCACCGCATCTCGCCAAATAGTTTTTGGTCATACAGCTGCGAACGGGCCGTGAATCCCGCCAACCCCATCAGCCCCAAAACCAGCAACAGTTTTGTTCTCAGTCGCAAACACATCGCATCCCCCGCAAAACACTGGAGCATAACGCGTGGCACCCGCCACGGCAAAGGGAACTGTTATCGGGAGCCCCCAGGGCCGCCGCGGGGAGTTCATCGCGCCCGCAGAAGCGATCGGCCAAAAGCCGCCAGGTTGCCGAGTTCTCCAGGACTGGCTTCAACCAGAAAAGGGCCAACCTCATTCTGAAGTTGGCCCTCTGTTCCTGAAAAGAAGCTAATTCCCTGTCTTGGTTTGCTTCGGCTCCGCAGGCCGTGCGGGCGAACCGTCCGCCTTCACGTAGTGCGCATACCAGGCGAGGTAACGTTCAAATGTGTCCTTGATGTGCGAAGGCGTCTTGAACTCGTGGTATTCGTCCGGGTAGACCACCAACTCGGTTTCACGTCCAAGCGCCTTCAGTGACTGGTACATCTGCTCCCCGCCCAGGATGGGCACGTTCCAGTCAATATTTCCCCCCATGAAGAGGGTTGGCGTCGTGATGTTCTTCACCTTGTAAAACGGCGCGACGTGGTCCCACGCGGCGCGGTTCTCCCAGGGATAGCCCAGTTCCAAAACGTACTCCTTCTCATACTCGTCGTGGCCCCACAGGCTGGTCATCTCCGCCGCACCCGCGTTAGAGATGGCGGCTTTAAAGCGCGTCGTCTGCGCAATGATGAAGTCCGTGGAGATGGCGCCGTAGGAGTGGCCACCAACGCCTAGCTTGTCCGGGTCCGCAATGCCCTGCGCGATGGCGTAATCCACCATGGCCATGTCGTCCTGATAGTCCTTGTTGCCCCAATCCGCGAAGATAGCCTTGCAGAACTCTTCGCCATACCCCGAGGAGCCTCGCGGGTTGGGATAAAGGACGACGTAGCCATTGGCGGCAAAGAGCTGCGCGGGTTCCGCGAACTCCGCCTCGTACTCCTCGGTTGGCCCCCCATGTGGCCGAAGGATCGCTGGGTACTTTTTCCCGGGGACGTAGTCCACCGGCTTATAAAGGTAGCCGTGGATGGTCGTGCCATCCTTCGATTTGAAGCTCACATACTCGCCCGGGGACAGCTTGAATTGCGCCCCCCAGGCGTCATTTAGGTGCGAAACCCGCGTAAGCTTGCCGCCCGGCAGGGCGAAAACCTCGTACGGGTGGACGGTGTCTGAGATCGCCGCCGCGAGGGTGCCATCCTTGGAGAAGGAGTAACCATCCACCGTGAGCCGTCCGCCAACGGGCCGGGTAATCTTGCCATCCGCCAAACTCACCTGACAAAGGTTCTGCGTGCCATCGTCATCGGCAATGAAATAGATGGATTTGCCGTCTGGAGCGAAACGCGGGAGCGTGGCAAAGCGATCGAAGGAGCGGGTCAGAATCTTGGCTTCACCGCCTGCTGCGGGGGAGACACCCACATGCTTGGTGGCGTAGTAGAAGAGCTTTGGATCGACTGAGGTGACGTAGGTGATCCACTTGCCGTCCGGCGACCAGGACGGATGGTCTTTCTCGCCTTGCTGGGTGGTCACCTGGAGGGGATGCTCGCCCTTGTCCTTGTTGTCCGCGGCCACAACCCAAATGTCCCGGTTATAAGTGGCATCGGGGTCGGGCCTGCTCCTGTTGCTGGTGAACGCCAGCAGCTTGCCGTCGGGCGACCACGCCGGTTCGGCGTCGTCGTAGTCGCCGGAACTCACTTGGCTGAGCGATTTTGAGGCGATATCGAAAATGTACAGGTGCGTGCGCCGCCGGTCGAGGTAGCCAACCGTGTCGGCTTTGAACAACAACCGGTCAATCACCCAGGGCCGCTGAGCTTTGGCCTTCTTGCTGGGCCCGGCCGCTTTGTCCTCGCCATCTTCCTTTCCCTTGTTGGTCGCCGCCTCCAGTTCCTCCGGCGAGGGATCGCGGAGGACCAGAACGAGGCGCTTGCTGTCGGGAGCCCATTCGAAAGACTCCACGTTCTGAACCGTGTCGGTCAGGCGCTGCGCTTCCCCGCCCAGCCGGTTCAAAAGATAAACCTGGGTTTTCCCTTCGCTCCGCTCGGAGAGGAATGCCAGGAATTTGCCGTTGGGCGACCACCGGGGATACTCGGAGGAAACGCCCTCAGCGGTAAGCGCGATGGCCTCGCCGCCCGCCGCTGGCACCATGTAGATTCGCTTCTCCGATTTGTCGTCCTTCAGTGAGCTGGACGACACCGTGTAGGCGATGTATTGGCCATCGGAAGTGACTTGCGGGTCGTGCGCCTCGCGATAACCGAAAAAGTCATCCACGCCGATTGGCCGAGGTGCCGCGGTCTGTTGCGCCCCAGTAATAGAACCCCCTGCCCCGATTGCCAGAAGCAAAGCCACCAGACGAAGTTTCATGCTCAGGACTCCAGTACGAAGGAATGAGTGCAAAACAAACCCGTGAGTTTAACACATCTGCGCGCACCGGCTGTGTGAGGGAGGGGGGAGGAACGCTCCAAGTGCCGGGTCGCACCGACGCACTGCCCGAAGGCGGCACGCAGCGCTCGCCGGCTGCACGAAAGTACGGTTGCCTCGTTGAAAAAAAATTTGCGTGACATGCATTTTTTTGTTGCACGCGTGTGCAGAGAATGTATTCTTCAAATGCGACCTCGCTCCGAGACGTCGAGAGTGAGCGTCACTTCAAGGAGGACGAGAGAGAAAAATTGAGCACTGTATCGCTCCCCGCACAGATTCCTTCCCAAGCGCTTCCCTCTACGAGAAAAGCAATCGCCAAGATGACTCTTTGGCCGCTTGTTGCCGCCACCTTCTTCATGGTGTCTGGGGGCACCTATGGAACGGAAGCGATCATCTCCGGAGCGGGTTATGGCCATGGAATTCTTGTGTTGCTGTTTCTTCCGGTTCTCTGGTGCCTGCCGACCGCCTTTATGATCGGTGAGCTCTCGAGCGCTTTGCCCGCGGAAGGCGGTTATTACGCCTGGGTGCGCCGGGGGTTGGGCAACTTCTGGGGCTTTCAGGAAGCGTGGCTGAGCCTGGCCGCGAGCATCTTTGACATGGCGATTTACCCGACGCTCTTCGTGTTTTATCTGAAGCAGGTGTCGCCATGGTTCGGCGAGGGCAATCATGGCATTCTCACGGGCCTGTTTGTGGTGGTGACCTGCGCGGCGCTGAATTTGGCGGGCATCCGGGTGGTGGGCATCACTTCGCTGTGGCTGTTCTTCCTGCTCTCGCTGCCCTTCGGGCTGATCGTTCTGCTTTCTCCCGCCAGGACGGGCGCATTCGTCGAGCCGCACGCCGCTTCGGCAGGCGCCAGCATCGGCTTGCTCGGCGCGGTACTTGTGGCCATGTGGAACTACATGGGCTGGGACAACGCCTCCACCATCGCGCAGGAAGTGGAACGGCCGCAGCGCACCTACCCGCGCGCCATGATCGCTGCGGTGATTCTCGTCTCACTTACCTACGTTCTGCCGTTCGTGGCCGTTTATTTCGCCGGGACGCCCGCCTCGGCGTTCACGGAGGACGGCTCGTGGGCTGCGGTCGCCGGGCAATTGGGCGGCAAAATCATGGGCTTCGAGTGGCTGCGCTTTATGGTGACCATCGGCGGCATGATGAGCGCCTTCGGCATGTTCAACGCCCTGGTGATGAGCTACTCGCGCCTGCCCCTGGCGATGGCGCGCGATGGCATGATGCCGAAGCTCTTCGGCAAGGTCACCCGGAAGAACCACACGCCTTGGGTGGCGATCATTGTGCTGGCCACCTGCTGGGCTCTTTGCCTGGGCTTGGGGTTCAAGCGCCTCGTGACCCTGGACATCATGCTGTATGGCGCGGCCCTGATGCTGGAGTTTGTCACCCTGGTGGCACTGCGCATCCGGGAACCCAAGCTGCGGCGGGAATTCCGCGTGCCCGGCGGCATGGCGGGCGCGGTGACTTGTGGGATCTTCCCACTGGCGCTGCTTATCCTCGCCGTCGTCGAGAGCGGGAGTGAGACGATCCTTGGCATCAACGGCCTGGCCTTCGGCGCGATCATAATGGTGGCTGGCTTCCTGTTGTATCTGGCCACTCGCAAGATCCTGACGCCTCAGAGCCCCCGCGAAGCTCTGGAGACGGCGGAAGCGGCATAGGAGCACGCCCCGCTGGGCCGATTGAAAGATTGGCCGAGATTCATTTTCAAAACGCCCGGTTCTTACGAACCGGGCGTTTTTTGCTTCTGAAACGTGCGGGAGCGCGAAGCTCCGCCGCCGGTGATGAAGTCTCTCTTTCGTGCCGAAAAAAATCGTGGGCCGCAGGAAGGCATTGAGATTTGGTATCCTTCTCCACGTGAGAGACGGTTTGAAGTTCGGGACAATTTTGCTAGTAGCGCTGCTGGGTGCGGGTCTTGCCCTGGCGGTCATGGCATCGAGCCAGACCAAGCCGCAATTGGCAGGCACGCCCGCTAATCAAGTCCCAGCACAGTCCCCTGCGACAACCGCCGCACTTGCTACTCCGACCCCGCAAACGTCCGTTTCCACAACCGGCCAAGGGCACTACGTTCCCCGGGGAGGGCTCAGCATCGTCGTTCTCGACCCCGCGCACGGCGGGATCGACTTGGGAGCGCGCGGTACCGAAGGCATCCGCGAGAGCGAAGTTGTGCTGGTCTTCGCCGCCGAGGTGCGCAAGGCGCTTGAGGCACAAGGGTTCCAGGTCGTGATGACCCGCGAGGGCAACGACAATCCCTCGTTTGACGACCGCTCCGCACGCGCCAATGCGCAGCACGGCGCGGTTTTCGTGACGCTTCACATCGCCTCTACAGGCGTGCCCGACACCGCAAGGGTCTACGTTGTGCCGGACATTCCGCCATCGAATGACGCGACGGGACTGATTCCGTGGGACCGCGCTCAAGGGCCGTTCGTCGGGTTGAGCCACCAGCTCGGCGACCTCGTTCAACAGGAACTGGAAAAGCGTTTCAAGGGCTCGCCCACGATCGCGCAAATGGCGCCAGTGCGCCAATTGCGAACCACCGCGGCGCCCGCGATCGCCGTCGAGATTTCCAGCGTCACCGTGCCCGAACGCGCCGATCTCGACCGCATGGTGCCGGGCGTTGCCGAGGCGATCGCGCACGGCATCGTAGCCTTCAAGCCGTCTTACGTCATGCCTGTGCCGCCGGGAGCCTCAGGAGGCACGCAGCCATGAGCCCGCAATCGCGCGTCTGGCTGGCAGGCGGTCTGCTTGCCGCGGTCTTTGCTGCTGCGCTTTATTTTCCGGCGCTGCGGCAGCAAGTGCGCAGGGCTGCGCAAGTCACCGAGAAAACCGCAGAGCAGGCGCGCCGCGAACTCTTGCCGGTCACGTCCTCGTCAAGCAGCGAGCCGAAGGTGAGGGTGAAAATGTTCTGGGGATCGGGGAATGATGATGGCATGCTCAAGCCCGTTACCGTCGAGCTCCCCCTCTCGAATGATCCGGTGCTGCGCGCCAAGGAAGTTCTGAACACTCTGCTGGCTGGGCCCGTCGATTCCGAAGCTCGCACCTTGCCGCCCGATGCCGCACTGCTGGCTTTCTACATTTTGCCCGATGGCACCGCCGTTGCGGATTTCTCGGAAGCGCTGGGAACTTCGATTCCCTCCGGAATTCAGAGCGAACAGTTGGCCATCGATTCGATCGCGCGCACTCTGGAAGCCGATGTGCCCCAGGTGCAGCGCCTCAAAATCCTCATTCATGGCCAGGAAGCGGAAACGCTGGCGGGTCACATCGACCTGACGCAAACCTTCCGAGTGAATACAAAGGTGGCAGGGGCCCCGGACGGACAGGCTCCCTCTCCCGTTTCGGCGTTTACTGCTCCGATCAAGAAGGCCGTGGAAAAGGTTCAGAATGCGGTAAAGAGATAGGCGGAGATCAGTGGCGGGTAAAAAGAACACAAGAGGCCCGGCGAAGGGGCGTGGAAGATGAGGATTGATGGACGAAGTGCCGAGCAGATTCGCGCATTGAAAATCACTCCGGATTTCATCTCGCAGGCCGAGGGAAGCGTCTTGATCGAGCTCGGCAAGACGCGCGTGATCTGTACCGCCACCGTCGACGACGGCGTGCCCGGCTTCCTGAAAGGCTCCGGCAAAGGCTGGGTGACCAGCGAATATGGCATGCTCCCACGCGCCACCGAAGAGCGCACCCCACGGGAAGCTGCGCGCGGCAAACAAACGGGGCGCACGCTGGAAATTCAGCGGCTGATCGGCCGCTCGCTGCGCGCGGTGATCGATACGGAATCCCTTGGAGAGCGCACCGTAGTGCTGGATTGCGACGTGATTGAAGCCGACGGCGGCACGCGTACCGCTTCGATTACCGGCGGGTTCGTGGCTCTGGCCCTCGCCATGGAGCGCATCGTCGCGGCGGGAATTCTGAAACGTTCTCCGCTGATCGATTCCGTGGCGGCCATCAGCGTCGGCATCGTGGAGGATATAGCGCTGTTGGACCTATGCTATGAAGAAGACTCGCGCGCGGAAGTGGATATGAACGTGGTGATGACGGGCCACGGCGATTTCGTGGAGATTCAGGCGACCGCCGAAGGGCGTCCGTTCACCGGAGGCGAGATGCAGGATTTGCTTGCGCTGGGCGCCGCGGGGATCCGCCGCCTGGCCGAAGAGCAGCGCGAGGTCCTGCCCGAACATTTCCTTGGCCGCGGGCGATGAACACAAGATCATTCCGCCACCGCGACACCATGATCACGGAAACCGCTCAGCGATGACTTCAGTGGAAACGTCGAAGAAGCTGTATCTTGCCTCGGGAAACGCGGGGAAATTGCGGGAATTCCGCGCGCTGGCCGCCGCGGCGCATTCCAACTTAGAACTTGAATTGCTCCTAGAATACGCCGCGCTTCCGGAATTCCCGGAGACCGCGCCAACCTTTGCCGAAAACGCCGCGGGCAAAGCACTGTACTATTCTCGGGCCTGCCCGGACATGGTGTTTTCCGATGATTCCGGTCTGGTCGTGCCCGCTCTCGGCGGCGAGCCTGGCGTGCATTCGGCGCGCTTTGCCGGCCTTGGCGCGAGCAATGATCAGAAGATCGCAAAATTGCTGGCGGCGATGCGCGGCAAGAAAGGCGCGGAGCGTTCCGCCCACTTTGTGTGCGTGATTGCCGTGGCGCAAATGGGGCGCGTGATCGCCGTCGTTTCAGACAAAGTGGACGGCGAGATTGCCGAAGCGCCGCGCGGCAGCGCTGGATTTGGGTACGATCCCGTGTTTTACTTTCCAGCGCTGGGAAAAACGTTTGCGGAATTGCCCGGGGAGGAGAAGAATGCCCGGAGCCACCGCGGCAAAGCCTTTCGCCGTTTGTTGGAAGCGCTGCAATCGTAGGGCGAGAGTTCAACCCGAAGTCAAAAGAGGTTGCCATGGCCACCAAGAAAAAGTCCGGCAAGAAGAAATCACCGAAACACGCAAAGCGGGGCAAAAGTGCCGCCAGAAAAGTTGCTGTAGCGAAGAAAGGCTCCGCCAAGGCCGGCTCCGCGGCCGGCACGAATCCCCAGCGCGTTGCGGCTATTCTGGCGAAGCTCGACGAGGCCTACCCGGACGCAACCTGTGAACTGAAGCACGAGAGCGCCTTTCAATTGCTGATCTCCACCATCCTCTCCGCGCAATGCACCGACGTGCGCGTCAATCAGGTCACCCAGGAGCTTTACAAAAAATATACGAAGCCGGAAGCGTTTGCCTACGCCAATCCCGCGGATCTTGAAAAGGAGATTCGTCCCACCGGCTTTTTTCGCAACAAAACCAAGTCCGTGATGGGCGCGAGCAAAGCTATCGTGGAGCAATTCGGCGGACAAGTACCGCGCACCATGGAGGAACTTCTCACGTTTCCGGGCGTGGCGCGAAAAACGGCCAACGTCGTTCTAGGCACGGCCTACGGGATCGCCAGCGGCATCGTCGTGGATACGCACGTGATCCGCCTCTCGCAGCGCCTGGACTTGACGCGCAACGAAGACCCCAAGAAAATCGAGCAGGACTTGATGGCCGTCATCCCGCAGAACAAATGGATTCAGTTTTCCCACCAGTTGATCTGGCACGGCCGCCGCGTCTGTGCCGCCCGCAAACCCAAGTGCGCCGAGTGCAACCTGGAAAAACTCTGTTACGCGCCCGACAAAACGGTTTGAGTCCACCGCGCCCTTCGCGTGCTTCATTCTGGAATCTTGCACATTTCGGGTTAGCAGTTGAACACTGCGTCTCCTGCTGCCGCAAGATCGCAATTAGCCCGTGATAAGCTGCCAGATACATATTTGCTGGCAAGGTGATTCTTTCCTTTGACCCATGCGTGCACTCACTGAAGAAAAATCAGCAGGGCTACCTGTGCCGGATCGTGGTTTATCCCCGGCGCCCGAAGCACCGCCATCGCCGGCGCCACTCAGTCCCCTTGCCGAAAAGCTTGCGCTGCTCGCCCTGGCGGTTCTCGTCATTTATGCCACCGCGCGCAATATCTGCCAGGCCTTGGTTAGGCCCCTCTGGTATGACGAAATCTGCACCTTGCTTATAGCCCAGCAGAAACATATTTCCATGTTGTGGCAAGCCGTCGCGCATGGCGCCGACTCTCATCCGCTTCCGTTTTATCTGCTGGAACGCGCCGCCACTACCTTCATCCGCAACGAAAATCTGGCTTACCGCGGCGTTTCCATCCTGGGTTTTGCCGCCACTTTGTTGTGCCTGTTCGTCGCCGTCAGGACACGCAAGGGCCCGGCGATGGCCTTGGTGTGCGCCGCGATTCCATCGGCCACCATTCTTTTTGACATGCTTGCCGTAGAAGCGCGCGGCTACAGCCTGCTCGTCGCTTGCATCGCTTTTGCGTTCGTTTGTTACCAGCGCGTTCCGGCACGCCGCTGGGTGATTCTATTGGGCCTGAGCCTGGTGCTGGCGGAATCCTTCCATTATTTTGCGGTATTCGCGTTCCTGCCGTTTTTTCTCGCCGAAGCCGCGCATTATGGTCTGACGCGTCAATTGCGCCGGGGCGTTTGGATCGCTCTTCTTTGCGGCTTCGTGCCGCTGGCACTTTTCTGGCCGGCACTGTCCGCAGTGCAAAAGAGCATGGGCCCGCATTTCTGGGCAAAGCCCACGTTGGAATTGGCCCTGGGGAGTTACAGTTGGTTTTTCCTGACACCACAGAGCGAACCTGGCCTGTATCTGGCCGCGATTGCCGGGGTCGCAGTTCTCTTCACCATGCTCGCTGCGGTGAGAAAATCATCCCGGGGTGAACGTCTGGCAGGTGCCCCGGTCCATGAGCTGACCCTCGTGCTCGGCCTCCTAAGTCTGCCGCTGGTGGGCTTTGCGATTGCAGCGCTCGCTCACGGCGCCATGACTGCCAAATATATGGTGCCGTCTATACTCGGCTTCCCCCTCGCACTCGGCTTTACCCTTCCGACGTTGCGGCGCTGGAGCTTTCTTCTTCCCGTTGTTTCCGCTGCCTTGCTGCTTTTTATGCTCGTGCCGCAAGAGCGCCAATTCTGGTCTGCCTATAACGGTCGGTTTGTCTCCCCCGCGGCATTCGTAGAGGAGTTCGTGACCGCTGGCGGCCATGCAGACCTGCCTGTAATCGCTTCTGATGCCCATGATTTCCTGCAACTCCAGCATTACTGTGACCCTGCTTGGCGAAAGCGATTCGTCTCTGTGCTCGATCCAACGAAAGCCGTCGTCTATGCCGGCAATGATACGGCGGACAAGGAATTGGCAATCCTGCGCCAATACACGAATCTGCCTATCTATGACTTCCAGCCGTTTCTTGCCGAGCATCCCGCCTTCCTCGTTTATTCCGGCGGGGGCGGCTTGGGCGGTGACTGGTGGCCTAGGCGCTTGAAAAACGATGGATTCAAGCTGCAAATCGTTTCTGTGTTGCCCGGAGAACTGGTCGATAATTGGCACCGTGTCGTGCTCGTGACGCGCTAGAGCCGGGACTCCACGTGCAAGAAAGCGGGGGTGGCATCCGTGCGAGTCGTTTCACAGTGTCGCGGACAAGCGAGACGGGTGTACGATGGTGCCGTTTTCGAGATGAATAAGGGATTTCCGGATTTCGACGATCTGCCGAAGGTGCGGGTGTAATTCCCGGCCTGCTGCATCGCAAAAAGACCTGTGCGAACTTTTAAAGAGATTGCCAAAAGACGAATGTTTCATCCAGAGAGATTAGCCTCCTCATGAAGCTTCTAATCACTGGGGTCTGCGGATTCACTGGCAGTGCTCTGGCCGAGTCCTTGCTACAAGGCCAGGAGGGCCTCACGATTTGCGGGATTGATAACCTGACGCGTCCAGGTTCAGAGACGAACCGGGCCCGCCTGCGTAAGCTCGGCGTCGAGTTCACCCACGGCGACATTCGGTCCGCCAGCGATTTTGAAACTCTGCCGCAAGTCGATTGGGTGATTGACGCAGCCGCCAACCCAAGTGTGCTGGCTGGAGTCGGGACGGGAGGCACCAGCCGCCAATTGCTCGAGCACAATCTGGCCAGCCTGATTAATGTCCTCGAATACTGCAAACAGCACGGGGCCGGGCTGGTTCTCCTAAGCAGCAGCCGCGTCTATTCCATTTCCGCACTGGCCGCCCTGCCTTTGCGGGACACCGGGAAAGCCTTCGAGTTGGAGGATTCCGCTGCGCTGCCGACGGGCGTTTCCCGCAACGGAGTGGGCCCGGAGTTTTCAACCCAGGCTCCCATCTCGCTTTACGGAAGTACGAAACTGGCCGGCGAGGTCTTGGCCCTCGAGTGCGGCGAGGCTTTTGGCTTTCCAGTCTGGGTAAACCGCTGCGGTGTCTTGGCGGGCGCGGGCCAGTTCGGAACGCCGGACCAGGGCATTTTCGCATTCTGGGTAAACGCGCACTTGCGGCAACGTCCATTGAAGTACATCGGCTTTGACGGCAAGGGTAAACAGGTACGGGACGCGCTGAATCCGCGGGATCTCTCTGAGCTCTTACAGGCGCAGATGCGGACTGAGCGGAAGGGTGGCCGTCGCATTTACACGGTGGGAGGTGGCCCGGCAAACGCCATGTCGCTCCACCAGTTGAATGACTGGTGTGACGCCCGCTTCGGAGCACGTCAGCCTTCCAGCGATCTCCGCCCGCGGACCTACGATATTCCCTGGATCATCATGGACAATTCCGCCGCCCGCCTCGATTTCGGCTGGGCCCCGGTTGTGAGCCTTGGCGAAACGTTGCGCGAGATCGCAGAGCACGCCGAACAACACCCGGACTGGCTGGAACGGAGCGGGGTATGAAATCCCCCGCGAAGCAGGAAGGCCGGCCACCTCTTCAACTGTTGTCAGTGGTGATCCCGGCGCGCGACGAGGAGGGCTGCATCGCCGCGACGGTCGAGCACCTGGACCTGGAGTTGCGCCTTCAGGGCATTGCACACGAAATCGTTGTCGTTGACGACGGCAGTGTCGATGCCACCTGGAGCATCCTCTGTGAACTCAAAAATCGCCTCCCCGCGCTCGCCCCGCTGCAGAATATCGGCCTACGTGGCTTTGGCCGTGCCATCGCCTCGGGCTTCGACCACTTGCGCGGCGACGCGGTGGTCGTGATGATGGCGGACGAATCAGATGACTTCCGCGATGTGGTGCGCTACTGGCAGATCCTCAACGAAGGGTGGGATGCGGTGTTCGGTTCCCGCTTCATGAAGGGTGGCGTGGTCATTGATTATCCGGTTCTCAAGCTGTACATCAACCGTCTCGCCAATCTCTTTCTGCGCGTTCTTTTTAACGTTCCCTTGAATGACTTCACCAATGCATTCAAGGGCTATCGGCGCACCGTCATCGAAGGCTGCCGTCCGTTCCTTTCGCCGCATTTCAACATCACCATTGAACTGCCGCTCAAAACGATTGTTCGCGGCTTCTCTTGGACTGTCACACCTATCACCTGGCGCAACCGCCGGGCTGGTGAATCCAAGCTGAAACTCAGAGAAATGGGGAGCCGCTACTTGTTCATCGCTCTCTATTGCTGGCTGGAGAAATACTTTAGCCGGGGAGACTTCTACAAGCAGTGAGTTCGTCGGGCACTCCCTGTCCCTGACCCTATTTTTCGGGCGGCGCTACGTTCCGAGCGTGGCTCGGAGGCTGGGCGGCCCAGCAGTTGTTCCAGCAATCCGTTTCTACGACATCTGTCCAACTTGTCGGATTTTCTTGCGACCTACTACCAAAAACTGTTTTCCCCAGAATCGCCATGCCATGGGAACTGCAAGGTAGAGACGCAGTGTCCAGATGGGGTATTGTCGACCCCCCGACATGGTGTATGGCAGGAAGCGACCGACACATAACTCGCCATCAAAACCACACTTTTTCATGAGCTCCAGAAGAGATAGCTCTGTGAGCGCCAGATTGTGATCAATAAAATCCCAATAAGCCCCGGGAAGATACTTGATGTTGGGTCCCATGGCAATCAAGCGGCCATCCGTTTTTAGAACGCGCTGAGCTTCAAGCAAGGTTTTTTCCAGGACGGATTTCGAGGTCAGATGCTCGAAGAAATTGCTCGTAAACACAACATCCAGGCTGTCATCCTCAAGCTGCCACGTCTCTGCGCAATCTTGTTGCAGCACCTTGACGCCGGGGAGGGCATGAAGCTGGGCATCGGGGTTTAGGTCCATAGCAAACCTGCGGCGGCAAGGCAGGGCGTTGATGAACTCACACCACCCGCATCCCAAATCCAAAACTGCTGCCTCGGCTGGAATCCACCGTGCGAAAAATCGGCAAAGAACCTCCCACACGCGTTTTCGATAGTCACTTCGCCCGGCGAAGCGGGCCTCATAGAGTTGCTGCAAATCTGCCGGCGAATGGGCTTCAGGGCTCACGATAATCTCACGGATGTCGATTCTAATTCGCAGGCGCCCAGCGGTAGCGTGAAACATTCGCCGGAGACATGAATCTCGCTGTAGCTCCGGCTTTTTCCAAGTGTTTGCTCTCGGCCAATCAATGTCAAGTCAGGCGCTCTTCCTTGCGAATATTGAGTTACTCGTAGCCGGACTGTTTGGACTGCCGGCTAACGACTGGTGGCCTGGCCGTTTGAAAAAAGACAGATTCAAGGTACAAAACGTTTCGGTGCGGCCCAGAGAGTTGAACGGCTATATGCATCGTGTCGTGCTGGTGACGTGTTAGAGCCCAGGTTCCGAACGCGAAAAAGAGCGCACCGAACGGCATGCTATGATTCGAGTACGTGAAGTTAGTCAGCTTGAGCCTCCGGCGAGCGGCGCCGGAGTTCAAAATACACCTGAGAAGGCCATGAGCGAACATTCACGATTGAACTCGATTGAGAAACGACCCCAAGCCGACATTTGCGTTGTGGGCGGAGCGGGTCACGTGGGCTTGCCGCTTTCGATCGTATTCGCTAGTAAAAACAGGCGAGTGCTCATCTACGACCTGAACCTGGAGGCCATGGACACTATCCGCGGCGGCCAGATGCCGTTCATGGAACTCGGAGCAGAATCGCTGCTGCAGGATGTGCTTGCGAAGGGATTGCTGGCTTTCACGAACAAAGCCGAAGACATTGCCGACGCGAAAGTTGTCATCATCACCATAGGGACCCCCGTCGATGAGTTCCTGAACCCGTCGATTCGCGTGATGACGCGCTGCCTTGATGAACTCCTGCCCTTCCTTTCCGAAGACCAGCTGGTTGTGATCCGTTCGACCGTGTATCCAGGCGTCACGGAATCGATGGCCAAGTACGCACTGTCGAGAGGCAAGCGGTTGCGGCTTGCGTTCTGCCCGGAACGTATCGTGGAAGGCCACGCCATTGAGGAACTACAGACGCTGCCACAGATTGTCAGCGGTACGACGCCCGAAGCCGAGGACGAAGCCGCCGAGCTCTTTTGCCAAATCGCTCCAGAGGTCGTGCGGCTCGCGCCGATCGAAGCGGAACTGGCGAAGGTTTTTACCAACGCCTACCGCTATATCCAGTTCGCCGTCACGAACCAGTTTTACATGATCGCCAGCGCCGCGAAATTGGATTATTACCGGATTCTGGATGGCATGAAGCGCAATTATCCGCGATCGAAGCACTTCCCTCTGGCAGGCTTTGCGGCCGGGCCCTGCTTGTTCAAGGACACCATGCAACTGGCCAGTTTCTACCGTAACCAGTTCGGCTTGGGTTTTCAGGCTATGCTGGTCAACGAGGGTATGCCACAGTTCATCGTCGACCGCCTGGATGCAGTTAACCCCCTCGACCAGATGACCGTAGGATTGCTGGGCATGGCGTTCAAGGCGGAAAGCGATGATCCGCGCTTTTCGCTCAGCTACAAGCTGAAAAAGATTCTGACGTTTCGGGCAAAAGCCGTCTTGACCACGGACCCCTATGTAAAAAGCGACCCGGCGCTTCTGGGGCTCGACGAAGTGATTCGCCGGAGCGACGTCTTGATCCTTTGTGTTCCGCACAACGCGTATCGCGGCTTGAACCTGGAGCACAAAATTGTCGTGGATATCTGGAACTTCTGGGGAATGGGGAGTCTGTTTGACCAGGCCCGCTCCTCGGTTGGCTCTGCTTAGAATCAAGAGGAGCATCCGTACATTGGACCGAAAAATCGATTTTTGGGTGCCACAGTTCGGGTCGGAAGAAAAGGCGCTCGTCGCGGACGTGATTGACAGCGGCTTTTTGAACGACGGAGACGTGACGTCACGGTTTGAACGGCAAGTCGCCGAACTGCTTGCTTGTAAACATGTGATAGCGACGACCAGCGGTACGTCTGCTATATTTTTGGCGCTTGCCGCGGCCGGAATACATCCGGGTGACGAAGTGCTTGTGCCAGACGTCACTTTCATCGCGACCGCCAATGCGGTCTCGCTGGCAGGCGCAGAGCCCGTGCTGGTCGATGTCGATCCTCAGAGCTTGAATCTGGATCCAGCGGCTGCCGAGCGCGCCATTACTCCCCGCACAAAAGCTATCCTTCCAGTTCATGTGAGTGGCCGCGCCGCTGATATCGGCGCCATTTCGGATATAGCGAAGCGCCACGGCTTGCTGGTGATCGAGGACGCAGCCGAGGCTTTTTTGTCAAGGCACCGTGGCAAATGCCTGGGAACCTTTGGCAGCGCCGGATGCTTCTCGCTTTCGCCCAACAAAACCATTACCACTGGACAGGGCGGCTTGATTGCCACGGATGATGATCAGTTGCATGTGCGGCTTCGCGAATTGAAGGATCAGGGCCGGCCAGCGCGGGGCACCGGAGGCGACGATACCCACAACAGCATAGGGTACAATTTTAAATTTACGAATTTGCAGGCTGCCATCGGCCTGGCCCAGCTCAAGGACTTGCCGCGCCGGGCTGGCAGAATGCGGAGTATCCATAAAGGATACCGCGATGGTTTGTCTGGAGTCGCCGGTATCTCGGTGATCCCGTTCCACATCGAGGAGGGCGAACTCCCACAATGGACCGATGTGCTGGTCGATCAGCGCGACGCGTTGTACGATCACTTGGCCTCGCACGGGATGCGTGGACGGCGGTTCTGGCATCCGCTGCACACGCAGGTGCCGTATCGGAGACCATGCCAACAGTTTCCGAACAGCTCGCAACAAATCCCGCACGCGATGTGGCTGCCCTCTGCGTTTACGCTCTCGGACGAAGATGTTTCTGCCGTCTGCGCCGAGATTCGGAGTTTTGTAAGAATGCAGGCAGGATTGACCGGTGGCCGCAGCAGCACGCGATTAAGTGAAACATGAAGCCGATCGTCTCTCCTAATTCGCGCATCCGTCATCCGGAGACTTTTGTTATCGGCGAAGACTCCATCGTCGATGACTACTGCTACTTTTCGACCAAGGTACGCATCGGGAAATGCACGCATATCGCATCGGGTTGCAGCGTCGCAGGCGGCTCGGATATGGAGTTCGCGATCGGCGACTTCTGCAGCCTCTCTTCAGGGGTGAAGATCTGGTGCGCCAGCGACGACTTCGTGAACGATCTCGTGACCATCATCCCGCCGGATGTCGAGCAGGTGAAAGAACACTTGATCTGCGGCAATGTGACGTTCGGCAACTACACCGCAGTGGGCGCGAATTCGGTCGTCATGCCAAACAACCATGTCCCTGAAGGAGCAGTCTTGGGCGCGCTCAGTTTCGCGCCACCTGGATTTGAATTCCGGCCTTGGAGTGTCTACGCGGGAATCCCCATTCGGTTCGTCCGCGCCAGAAATCGCGAAAGCGTGATGGAACAGGTCCAGAAGCTCACGGCATTGCTCGAAAAACGCGTGACGACCCATGGGAAACGATAGGAGAGCCGCCGTCGTGGCTCGCGACACTTCTGTGCACCTTGGAAGCTCAGATGCCAACCCCTCGAATTGAAGAGAGAAACAGCACCGCCACGGCCTCCGCGAATGGGCCGGCGAAACACCAAGGGGTCACACTTTCCATTTTGCTTCCTGTCCGCAATGAAGGAATCAACCTTCGGATCATGGTGAAGCTGTTGAAAGCCGTCGTCGAGGTTCCTCACGAGCTCTTGATTGTCCACGACTTCCCGGAAGACGACAGCATCCCGGTCATTCGCGCAATGCAGCATGACTATGCGAATCTGCACCTGGTGCACAACCAGAAAGGCCGCGGTGTTGTGAACGCGATTCGAGCCGGGGTGGACGCCGCCGTCGGAGACTACGTGCTGATCTTCGCCGCTGACGAGGTCGGGCCGCTGCTTGCCATCGAAGACATGCTGGCCCTTATGCGGGAGGGCTGCGATTTGGTGAGCTGTTCGCGTTACGCCCACGGAGGCCGCCGCCTGGGCGGCTCCGTAATTGGGGGCGCGCTTTCGCGTATCGCCAACCGGCTCTTTCACCGCATCGCGGGTTGTGTATTGAGCGATGCAACTACCGGCATCAAACTTTTTCGGCGCTCGATGTTCTCTGCCTTAAATCTGGAAGCACGGCCGGTGGGTTGGGCGGTAACTTTTGAAATCGCGATGAAGGCGCAGTTCGCCGGCTGGAAACTCGGGGAGGTGCCGGTCATATCGATCGACCGCCTTTACGGCGGCGCGTCCACCTTTCGTCTCGGCCCCTGGACGGGCGAGTATCTGCGCTGGTTTCTCTGGGGCTGCAAGCATCTTCGCCGGGTTCCTCCCGCCGAACGCCCAGTGGTTCGCGTGCGTGCCGCCTCGGCATTTCCCAGCACGAGCAAGGACGAATAGCCCTTATGACGAAGACCTATCTTGTAACAGGGGGTGCGGGTTTCCTTGGCAGCGCACTGGTGCGGCGCCTGGTTCGCGAGGGGAATCGCGTCCGCGTGTTCGACAACCAGTCTCGTGGCCGCATCGACCGTCTCACTGACGTGGCCGATTCCATCGAGTACCTTTCAGGAGACATCCGCAATCCAGCCGAAGTCGAGAAGGCCGTCAAGGGCATCGATTCGGTCTGCCATCTCGCTTTCGTCAACGGCACGGAATTCTTTTACACAAAGCCCGAGCTGGTGCTCGAAGTAGGGGTAAAGGGTATCGTTAACGTTCTTGATGCGTGCCTGCAGCACAATGTGTCAGAGCTGGTGTTGGCTTCAAGCTCGGAGGTTTATCATGATCCTCCGTCCATTCCGACTGGGGAAAACGTTGCGCTTTCGATCCCCGATCCCACGAACCCACGCTGGTCCTACTCGGCGGGAAAGATCATCAGCGAAATGATGGCCATCAATTACGGGCGCACCCGGCTGAGCCGCGTGCTGATCTTCCGCCCGCACAATGTCTACGGCCCCGACATGGGCTGGGAACACGTGATCCCGCAGTTCGTACTTCGCATGCACAAGCTCGCTTCAAATTCCGACACCGTTCGTTTCCCTATCCAGGGTACGGGCACGCAAACGCGCTCTTTCGTCTTCGTAGATGATTTCATCGACGGTTTGATGGCCCTGCTTCGAGGCGGCATGCATCTGAACATTTACAATATCGGGACGCAAGAAGAAGTCAGCATCGCTGACTTAGCTCGCAGGATTGGCGATCTATTCGGCAAACGCGTCGAGGTCGTGCCCGGCCCGCCGGCCGCGGGGGGCACCTGCCGCCGGTGCCCCGACATTGCGAAAATTTCAGCGCTGGGATATGCGCCGAGAATTCCTTTGCGCGAGGGATTGGCGATTACGGCAAAGTGGTACCGCGATAATGCCCACCTCGCTCCGGCAGCCCCGGCAGCAAGTAAGGAAACTTAGATGGCCATCGTAGACACAGCACAGACCGCGGCAGGCACCGGCTCTAGCGTCGTCGTCGAGCGCTGCCAGATCTGCAATTACGCACCCCTCCAGCGCATAGTGTTCCTGGGTTATCTGCCTCCCGTGAATCAGATGAGAACTATCGGTGAACTCCCCAAGGAACAGCCGGCGTATCCGGCTCTCTGGCTGGTCTGCCCGCAGTGCACGCTCGTCCAGCTCGGCTTGATCGTGGACAAGGAAGTACTGTTCCCGCCTGAATATCCCTACACCAGCGGCACAACGAAAATCCTTCGTGACAACTTTATGGACCTCTATTCGGAATCTCAAACCATCGTTCCGATGAGGCCCGAAGATCTTGCTGTCGACATTGGCTCAAACGATGGGACGCTGCTGAGTAACTTTCAGCGCGGCGGTCATCGCGTCTTCGGCATCGAGCCCAGCCAGGTTGGCAACCTGGCGAACCAGCGCGGTATCCCGACTACGATCGCCTTCTTCGATCGCGTCACGGCCGAAGCCACGCGTCGCCAGCACGGACCGGCAAAGATCATCACGGCAACGAATGTCTTCGCGCACATCGAACACGTTCACGAGATCATCGAAAGCATTCTGCTGCTCCTCGACGAAACGGGCGTTTTTATTTCAGAATCACATTATCTTCTCAGCCTCGTGGAAACGCTTCAGTACGACACCATCTATCACGAGCACCTTCGGTATTACTCCGTGCGCAGTCTTCAGTACCTCCTTAACATGCACGGCCTGGAGGTTATCCACGCCCGCAGAATTCCCACGCACGGCGGCTCGGTTCGCGTGTACGCTGCCCGGAAAGGCCTGCACTCCGTTCAGCCTTCAGTCGCGCAAATCCTGACGGATGAAGATTGCGCCGGTCTGGACGCAGAAGGCCTGCGGAGCTTCAAGAACCGTGTCGTTCAATCGAAACTCGATCTGTACGTCCTGTTGCGCGACATCAAGAAACAAGGCCATCGCATTTACGGCATCGGCGCGCCTTCGCGCGCCAGCACTCTGATTAATTACGTGTCCCTTGACGACGGGATTCTTGACTGTGTTCTCGAAATCAAAGGTTCGCTCAAGATCGGCAAGTACATGCCCGGAACACTCATCCCTGTGCTGGATGAGTCGCACCTCTACGATGATCAGCCTGAATATGTCTTGCTCCTCTCCTGGCACATTGCAGATGAGCTGATCCCCAAGCTCAGGGAAAAAGGCTACGTGGGGAAGTACATCATCCCGTTGCCGGCGCCCAGAATCGTGTAAACCGGTCCCGCGTCATCCTCGTGACGCGTTAAAATCTGTCTCCGGCCAATCCTCGCTCGCATTTCGACTAAAATCGCATCCAGACCCAACGAGTCCCCCAATAGCGGGAAACTTGCCACTTTCTTTTGCAATGCAAGCGGCGAGAATAAGTTGCGGCGATTAGCTTATAGGTTGTTTTGCGCACGCGCGCACCTCTCGGAGCGTTAAGCAATTAAACATTTAACATCCCTCGTCAGAACGAACCTCCCTGGCGTGTGCTAGTCTGGTGGCGTTTCGATTCGGACTTGCTCTTTCCCTGTCTACCAAATGGATGCGGCCGATGCAGCGTGGCTTTTTTTGAAACTGGCCGCCAAAACGCAGTACAAGGGTGGCCGTCCATTGGTTATTCCGGGAACGTCGAGCATTAGAATCTGGCACGCAAGGGAGGGTCAACATTGACGGATGTTGCGCCCAGGTCGCAGCCACTGGCCAACCTGTATCTCCTTGTCATTCGCGCGTTGCTCATTCGAACCGCAGCGGTCTGCGCGCTTCTTTGGGTCGCTTTCTTCAACGGTTATGCGATTATTTTCTCGGATACCGCCAGCTACCTTCTCACCGGCCTCACTTTCATTCCACATTGGCCATTCCGCTCCCCCGGATACAGCGTCTTCACAAAACTGACGAGCCTGGGGATTAGCGCTTGGTTCGTGATCGGGGTACAGGCAATCATCGTGGTTTACGTACTGGACAAAACCTGCAAGTACCTTCTCGGCGACGAGCGCCGCGTCCGCGAGATCAGCTTGCTTGCCTCAGTTTCCGTTTTGGCCGCTCTTACAAGCCTACCCTGGCTGGTTTCACAGCTTATGCCTGACGTATTCGCGGGCATCGTCTTCTTGTCGTCGTTTTTGTTGGCATTCAATGATCAATTGCTCGCAAGAAACCGCATATCCCTGGCCGCGATCTCAATGCTTTCCACCGGCGTGCATACGTCACTTCTCCCCATTGCAGCGCTATTCGTCGCTCTGCTCATAATCATCAAACTTGTCGCTCGCCTGAGGAGGGCAGCGACTCTGCGCGGGACCGTGCTCGTTTCCCTGGTCGTGCCGCTGATCGCTGGCGGACTTTCGACGGCCACGCTGAATTACCGCATGCATCTGGGTTTCAAGTTTTCGCCGTCCGGGCAAATCTTCATGCTCTCCAGGCTGTTTGCTGACGGGCTTGCGGCGGACTTTCTTCGCGAAAATTGCCCCAAGCGGCCCTTGATTGCATGCGGCTATCTCTCCCAGCTGCCTCGGAGCCAATCGGAATTTCTGTTCGAGAGTCATCCGCTATTGGATGAGATGGTGGAACACACTGACGAAATGGATGAGATCGTGCACGGAACACTCTCAACCTACAAGCTGAAATTCCTGACCGGCAGCGTTAGAGAAACGTTCCTCCAGGTCGTGGCCCTTCGTACTGGAGACGAAGTTCGTTCTTATCATGCCAAAGAGTGGAACTCGGGCGCGGTCGCGCAAGTCTTTCCCCGCGACTTCCAGGCCTTCCTAAACTCCAAGGAAACTCGCGGCCAACTTCTTCCGGTGGTCAATGCCGCTGCGGCAATTGACACGGTCACCTTCTGGCTGAGCGTCGTAGTTTGCCTGGCATTCAGTTGGGGCAAGGCCATGAGGCGCCTGAACCAGTTCTTCTATTCGGCTATGGCGTTCCTCCTGATCAATGCGGCGGTCTGTGCAACTTTCTCCGGCGTGTTCGATCGATACCAGAGCCGCGTGGCATGGCTGGCTGCACTTTGCGCCACAACTTGCGTTTGCAGTTGGGTCAAGAATCGCCATCGCACAGAGAATCTCTCCCAGTAACGTTGAGCGCCCACGCGCCCATGATAGTCGGCTGAATCCGACTTTCACGACACCCCCGTCTCCCACCGCCCGCATTGATTTGCTTGTACGCCCCGCAGGACCTGTTTCACCGCTACTTTTCGCTTTCGCAAGAGGTTTGCATCTTTGACTTGGTGAATTGCCTATGCGATAAGTAGTGCTAATGAAGTCTCCCGCGAAGCCGGGATTTGTTCCTTCCAAAGAAACCTATATCGCCGGGCTCACGCTTCTTGCAATAGCCTTGCATGTCCTCCTCAGGTACGTCCTGCACTTCCCTGCCCTTCCCGCAAATGCACCACTCTTTGCCGCGCTCTTGATCGGCGGCATTCCGCTCGTTTGGGAGCTCCTGAAAAAACTGTATCGCCGCGAGTTCGGCTCCGATCTTCTCGCCGGTGTTTCCATCCTGACGGCAATCGCGCTGGGCGAATACCTTGTCGCCACTATCGTGGTGCTCATGCTTTCCGGCGGCGAAGCGCTCGAGGAATTCGCCACCGCCCGCGCTTCCTCCGTCCTCGACGCCCTCGCGCGCCGCATGCCCAGCACTGCTCACCGCAAGGAAACCGGCGGCCTTGTGGACGTGAAGCTGGCTGACATCCGCATCGGCGACCAACTCACCGTTCTTCCCCACGAGATTTGCCCTGTGGACGGCACCGTCCTCGAAGGCCACGGCATCATGGACGAGGCTTACCTCACCGGCGAGCCCTACGAGATTTCAAAAACGCCGGGGTCCATGGTGATCTCCGGCGCCATCAATGGTGAACAAGCCCTGCTCATCCGCGCGGAAAAAGTGGCGGAAGATTCGCGCTACGCCCGCATCATGAAGGTGATGCACGAGACAGAGCAGCAACGCCCCAAGCTGCGCCGCCTGGGCGATCAGCTCGGTGCGTGGTACACGCCGCTGGCCCTGGCTGTTGCCGTCGCGGCCGCTCTCCTCAGCCGCGAACCTCAACGCTTTCTAGCCGTCGTTGTGATTGCCACGCCCTGCCCGTTGCTTCTCGCCATTCCCACCGCCATCATCGGCGCCATCTCCCTGGCCGCGCGCCGCGCCATCATCATCAAGAATCCCGCCATCCTCGAGCAGTTGGAGAAGTGTCGCACGCTCATCTTCGACAAGACCGGCACGCTCACTTACGGAAGGCCGAAGTTGACCGAGGTCCTTTGCGCCGAGGGATTTGATCGTACCGGCGTGCTCCGCTTTGCCGCAAGCGTGGAGCAATACTCCAAGCACCCGCTGGCCAGCGCCATCGTTTCTGCGGCCAAACAGGAACAATTGGATGTCCTTTCCGTTGCGCACATCAGCGAACGGCCGGGGCAAGGCTTGCTCGCCAACGTCGAAGGCCGCTCCATTCAAATCACCGGCCGCAACAAGGTGCATGCGCAATCTCTGCCCTTGCCGGAGCTTTCCAGCGGCCTCGAATGCCTCATTTTCATTGATGGAAAATACGCCGCCGCCATCCGCTTCCACGATGCCCCGCGCAAAGACAGCGCTTCCTTCATCCAGCACCTCCAGCCAAAACACGGTGTAAGAAAAGTGATTCTGGTGTCCGGCGATCGCGAGTCTGAAGTGAAATACCTTGCGGAGAGCGTGGGCATCACGGAAGTGCATGCCGGGAAGAGCCCCGAAGAAAAAGTAGCCATCGTAAAGGAAGAAACCGCCAAAGCGCGCACGCTTTTTGTGGGCGATGGCATCAACGATGCCCCGGCGCTCTTGGCCGCCACCGTCGGCGTGGCCTTCGGCACCCAGAACGACATCACCACTGAAGCCGCCGACGCCGTTGTCCTGGAAACGGCCCTCGGCAAAATCGACGAGCTCATGCACATCGGCCAGCGCATGCGGGCTGTCGCCCTGCAAAGCGCCCTCGGCGGGATGGCCGCCAGCGTCCTCGGCATGATCGCCGCTGCTTTCGGCTACTTGCCGCCCATCTGGGGCGCTATCGGACAGGAACTGATTGACCTATTGGCCGTACTGAACGCCGTCCGTGTCGCGCTCCCCACCGACGATCTACAGGATTACGAAGGCGAGTAAAGAGTCATCAGTAATCAGTTTTAGGTTTCGAGTGAGTCCTTTCCTTAGGAGGCCGGGGCTTCAGCCCCGGTGTAAAGCAACTAAGAATAAAGGGCTTTAGCCCCTGAAGAAAACCTTTCCTGTATTTTTCCGCAGCCTCTTAAACCGTGCCAAAAAGTTCCGCAGGCTAGGGGGTCGGAGCTTTAGCTCCGACATCAGATGCTTGGCTATTATTGGGCTTTAGCCCCTGAGGAAATGCTTTTGGGCCTTTTTATGAATCTTGCGCAGCCGCGGCACTCTCCTGTTTCCTGGTTGCTGGTCGCTGATATCTGATCACTGATATCTGATCTCTGCGTTCCGCTCTTACGGCTTCGCCGCCGCGGGCGCCTGCTGTGCCGGAGGCTGCGCCGACTTCAATATCCCGTTGAAATCGGGATGCCCCGCCGGAGTTTGTCCTGCCGAGCCATTCACGTTGGGATGCCCGGGTGGCAATCCGCCCGGGGGCATTTCTCCCGGCGCGGGATGCTGCATCGTGCCGCCGGCCGGCTGGCTCTTCACCACGGCCCATTCTTCGCCGCGCTTTTCCAGATTGTACGAAAGCTTCATACTCGGGCCATCCGGCGGGCTATTCTTCAGCCGGATCTCCACCTGCGCCTGCGCCTGATTGCCGTTCACGCTGGACTGCGTGACGATCACGTCCATTGCGTTCACGTTCAACGTCTTCAGCGATGTCAGATAATTGATGACCCCGGAGCGGATCGCATCCTTATCCGGCGGCTTGGACTTGCAGGCCCCCGCGAACAGGAGCGTTGCGCCCAGCAGAGAAGTGAGAAATGCGCGATTCATCCAATTATCCTTTCCCGTACGGGTAGCGCCTGGAGGATTGCTTCGTCTTTCTATGGTAGCGAACCACCAACGGATTGCAACGAGCACGACACCGCCGCACTGCCTCATCTGTAATTAGCCTCTCGTGTCCCATGCGGTTCTCGCCTGCGGTCATTTGTATTTCGGGGAACACAAATCTACTATCAGGCAATGCTCCGGTGGGCTCTCGATACACAAACATGAGCCGCGCGAAAGGGCGTTTCGATGAGGAAAATGAGTTCGTTGGAAAGGTGCATGGCGGTACTGAACGGCGAAGTCCCTGACTGCGTCCCAGTGATTCCGCAAACGTTTATGTTCGCCATCGAGAACGCTGGGATGAAGATGGCGGATGTCGTTCACAACCCTGCCAAGATGGCCGATGCATTGATCCACTGCATGGACCAATTCGGATACGACGCGTCCGTGATTGACTTTGACGTAGTGACTCTTGCCGAGGCTTGTGGTGCAAAAGTAATCTTCCGCGAAAACGATCCGGCGGTGCTCGACGAATCCGATCTCCTGGTCAAAGACTGGAGCGCGGTGGATTCCCTGCGTGTGCCAGACCCTTGGAACGACGGCAGGCTGCCCATATGGCTGGAGACCACCCAAATCGTCGCGCAGCGCGTGGGTGATCGCGCTTTCATCATGGGCCGGGCTGACCAGGGACCTTTCACTTTGGCCTGTATGTTGCGCGGCCCACAGCAATTCATGATGGACCTGCTCACCGAAGAAGATCCCACCCCTATCCATGCATTGATTGACTTTTGCCGCAAGGCTTGCGCGGCTTTCGCCAAAGCCCAAAAAGTAGCCGGTGCCCACGCAACCTCCATCGGAGATGCCTTCGCCGGTCCAGCCCTTATCTCGCCTGTACTCTATCGAAAATTTGCTCTGCAACCGGAAACTGCTTTGGTGAAGGACGTGCAAGAGTTTGGCATTCCTCTCTCCATTCACATCTGCGGAAATACGGCATCCATCATTTCGGACATGGGCAAAACAGGAGCGCGCATTCTCGAAGTGGATTGGCAGCTCGACATGGAACTTGCTCGACGTTCCATCCCAAACAACACAGTTCTGATGGGCAACATCAATCCGAGCGACCCGCTTGTTTTGGGCACACCGGAAAGTATTTCCGCCGCAGTCAAGGAAGCCATCAGGAAAACGGGCGGACGCGGGTTGTTTCTCAGTTCCGGCTGCGCCTTGGGCCGCAACACTCCTCCTGAAAACTTGCAGGCAATGGTTAACGCGGTTCGAGGATGATAGAGTTCATTGTTCGAAAAGTTCAGTGTTTCTTGGCGACGGAGTTGACTCGTTGCGAATCGAGGATTTCACGGATCTTCCGCGTGACCACACTACGAGTGTATGGTTTCTGAAGAAATGCCAGCCCTTCCTCCAACGGCCCATGCGCCCCGTCCCGAACGATGCCGTCTGCATAGCCAGAGACGTAGAGAACCTTAATTCCTGGCCGCGCGTTGATGAGTCTGGTGGCGAGTTCACGGCCATTCATTTTTGGCATCATCACGTCGGTCAAAAGGAGGTCAATGGGGCCATTATGGGACTCTGCCAGGCGAAGGGCTTCCCCCGGTGATTCTGCCGCTACCACGGTGTAACCACTGCTTTGAAGGAAGTCGCCAGTGACTTCGCGCAGCGAGGCGTCATCCTCAACTACTAAGATCGTCTCCGAACCACGAGGCAGCTCTTCACTTCGCTCGACATATCGCGGACTTTCTGCGGCGGCTTCCACCATCGGTAAGTAGATTTTGAAGGCTGTGCCGTGGCCCGGCTCGCTGTAAACCCAAATATAGCCGCCACTCTGTTTCACAATACCGTAAACGGTCGCGAGGCCCAGCCCCGTACCTTTCCCTTGCTCCTTGGTTGTGAAGAAAGGCTCAAAGATATGGGACTGGGTTTCGCTGTCCATCCCGCATCCAGTGTCGCTAACAACTAGTTGCACGTAGTGCCCCGGACGAACTACTACCCGGCGATCCGCAAAGGCTTCGTCCAGGTCAACGTTTGCGGTGGCAATCGTTAGCCGGCCGCCCGCTGGCATCGCGTCCCTCGCATTCGTGGCGAGATTTACGACTACCTGCTCCAGTTGACCGGGATCGGCTTCTACGCTGCCTATTTTGGCATCTGTCTGGAAATTCAATTCGATATCCTCCCCAATCACGCGTTGCAACAGTTTTTCGACATCGGCCAGGATCGTATTGAGGTTTAGGACTCTAGTTTCGAGAACCTGCCGCCTTCCAAAAGCCAATAGCTGACGTGTGAGCGTCGCACCGCGTCTGGCAGATTCTCTTATCATCTCAAGGCCGTGAGTGCTTGCCTGATCCTTTGAGCGATCAAGTAGAATCTCACTTTGCCCCAGGATGACGCCCAGCAAATTGTTGAAATCGTGCGCAACGCCACCAGCTAACCTCCCGATGGCCTCGAATTTCTGCAACTGAAGCACGTGTTGTTCCAAACCCTTGCGTTGCCGGTGTTCCTCCGCCTCTCGCAGTTGGCGTTGGACCGCAGGTACCAGGCGTTTCAAGTTGGTTTTGATTATGTAATCCTGAGCGCCATCTTTGAGGGCGGCTACAGCGGTGTCCTCACCGATCGTTCCTGAAACGAAAATAAAGGGGGCGCTGCACCCCATTGATCTCACGAGTTTTAAGGCGTCCGTACCCGAGAACGAGGGCATGGAAAAATCGGAAATGACAAGATCCCACTCCTGCAAGGCGATTGATGACATCAGTGCTTCACCAGAATCCACGCGTTTGAACTCAATGTCATAACCAGCCCGCTTTAATTCGCGAACGACCAAAGCGGTATCGTCTTCCGAATCCTCAACGATTAATACTCGAAGAGGGACACCCATCTACATTCTCCTGGCCGGTGCCGCCTCGTTGAGAACTAACCAATACAGTCCGAGTTGGCGCACCGCTTCGCTGAACTGGTTGAAGTCCACCGGCTTGCGAACATAACTGTTCGCACCCAGGCCGTAGCCATTGATGCGATCCTGTTCTTCGTTTGACGACGTGAGAATCACGACAGGGAGAAGCTTCGTACGATCATTAGTGCGCACACGACGGAGTACCTCCAGCCCATCCAGTTTGGGTAGTTTCAAATCCAATAGGACGACTTGCGGCATAAACTCCAGGTTGCGCCCCGCGTAGGCTCCGGTGCCAAACAGATAATCGAGAGCCTCGGCGCCATCTCGAGCAACCACTACCTCATTGCGGATGTTGTTCTTCTTTAGAGCTCGAAGAGTTAGCTTCTCGTCATCGGCGTTGTCTTCCACGAGAAGAATGATTTTGTCTTCCATGATTTACGCTCCCCTATGCCTCGTCTCCGACAGCGTAAAGTAAAATGTTGCACCTCTCTCAATGGCACTTTCTGCCCAAATGCGGCCGCCGTGCCGGTGAATGATCCTTTGGACAGTCGCCAATCCCACCCCAGTTCCGGGAAAATCGCTCTTGTCATGAAGACGCTGGAAGGCCCCGAAAAGCCGATTCGCATAGGCTTGGTCGAATCCGGCACCGTCGTCTCGAACGTAGTAGGTGAGGCACCCGCTGCGATTCGTCCTGCCAAACTCGATACAAGCGGATTCATGCTTCGAGGTAAATTTCCACGCATTGCCAAGCAAGTTCTCAAGCGTAATTCTTATCAGATGGGAATCGACGAACGCCTCGAGGCCTTCTTCAATCCGAAACTCAGCTCGGCGCTCCGGTTGAGTTTTCTGCAGCTCCACGGCAACGGATCGGGCGATAGCACCTAGGTCCGCGTTTTCCAGTCTCATCTCCGTACGGCTCAGTCGGGAAAGATTTAACAGATCATCGATTAGGATTCCCATCCGTTGCGTTGCCGCACGCACACGGTGAAGGTAGTCTCTTCCGTCTTCATCGAGCTTGTCTGCATAGTCTTCCAGCAGCGCCAAGCTGAATCCGTCGATGCTGCGCAACGGGGCGCGGAGATCATGAGATACCGAATAACTGAAAGCTTCGAGTTCCTTGTTGGCGGCGAGCAATTCCGTGTTCACTCCCTGTATCTGCGTTTCTATGCGCTTGCGTTCCTCAATTTCTTTCGCGAGTTGTTGGTTAACCAGCTCCACCTTGCTCTTTTCCGTTTCGAAGTCGTCGAGAATGTTCAATACTGCGCGTTGTGTCTCCTCCAGACGGCTTTTCTCCTCCGAAAAGTCGTCCAGGATGTTCACCATGGCCCCCTGAGCCGCCTCCAGCTGCATTTTCTCGGACGCAAAATCGTCCAAGATGTTCAACATGGAACGCTGAGCTGCTTCGAGTTGCGTTTTCTCGGCTACGGAATCTTCCAGTATGTTCAATACGGCGCGCTGCGTCCCTTCCATTCGTGCCTTCTCCGCATCGAAGTCATCCAGGAGGTTGAGCAGCGCGCGCTGGTCATTTTCGGCCGCGGACCGATCGGGAGCAAAGTCCGGCGTGTGAGCGAGGGCCAGCTGCCCATCGTTTGGAGGCGTTTCAAGTTGGCTCACAGCTGATTCAGGGGTGCTCATAGTGTCAGGCTGAAGCAATTCGTTCCGCGAGCCGCCTCTTGAGGTCGTCGATCTCTTTTTTCAGCTCAATCATCTTTAGTTCGCGGCCGACAGTGAGTTTCTGAAACCTCTCCAGCTCGGCCAGCCGCTCGAGTTCTCGCGTGTGCTGGTCAGCCAATTCCACCTCGGCCTTCTTGAGAGGCGTAACATCTCGCGCGGCGGCAGAGACGCCGAGGACCTTTCCGTTGACATCTTTGTAGACCGAAGCGTTGTACAGGACGTGGGAGAGCCACCCGTCGATGTGACGGATGGTCAGCGGATAGTCCGTGACGAAGCCTTTGGCAAAGGCCTGCTGGTAACCTTCGCGCGCCTTCTCGGGTTCCGTGAAGTAATTGGCGAAGTCTGCGCCGATCAGCTTTTCGCGGGGCGCGCCGGTGACCTTGACAGTAGCTTCGTTCACATCGGTGATTTTGCCTTCCGGGCTGATGGTAACCAGCGGGTCCACGCTGACCTCGATCAGGCTCCGCGCATACTGTGACGCCTGCTTCTGCGCGGTGATGTCGCGCGCAGCGGCGAACACCCCCAGCACGTTACCTCGTGCGTCCTTGTAAACCGAGGCGTTGTACAGCACGTCGGTCAGCCGTCCGTCCACATGCCGGATGGTCAGCGGGTAATCCGTGACGAAACCCTCCGAGAACACTCGCTGGTAACCTTCGCGCGCCTTCTCGGGTTCCGTGAAAAAGTTGGCGAAGTCCGCGCCGATCAGCTTTTCGCGAGGCGCGCCGGTGACCTTGACAGTAGCTTCGTTCACATCGGTGATTTTCCCTTCCGGGCTGATGGTAACCAGCGGGTCCACGCTGACCTCGATCAGGCTCCGCGCGTATTGTGAGGTCTGTTTTTGCGCCGTGATATCGCGCGCAGCGGCGAACACCCCCAGCACGTTACCTCGTGCGTCCTTGTAAACCGAGGCGTTGTACAGCACGTCGGTCAGCCGACCGTCCACATGCCGGATGGTCAGCGGATAGTCGGTGACGAAGCCTTCTGAGAAGACCCGCTGGTAGCCCTCCCGGGCCTTCTCGGGTTCGGTGAAATAGTTCGAGAAGTCCGTCGCAATGAGCCTTTCCCGTGCTGCGCCAGTAACTTTGATGGTAGCCTCGTTGACATCGGTGATTTTCCCTTCCGGGCTGATCGTGACCAGCGGATCCAGGCTCGCTTCGATCAGGCTTCGGGCGTATTGGGTGAGGCGGATTTCATCCGATATATCCTTCGAGATCATTAGAAAACCGATCGGCTTACCAGTGGGATCGTGGCGTGGCGTAATCACCAGACGGGCCGTGAACTGGTCGCCGTTTTTCCGCCGCCGTGTTAGTGTCCCCTCCCATTTGCCTTGCTTGAGCGCAGCCTGCATGATTTGAGCCGGCACGCCGGCTCCAACATCCTGAGGCGTATGCAGAATCGAGGAATTGGCCTTACCGATGACTTCGCCGGGCTCGTAACCATACAGCCGGCGCGCGCCTTCGTTCCAAAGAAGTATCTTTCCGGTCAGGTCTTTGGCGATCACCGAGTATTCGGTCGAAGACTCCAAAATGTTCGTGATGAATTCGACGGCTTCCTGAGCGGTGCCGACAATCGAACCATCAAACAGCCTGGCTCTCTGGTGGATTGGGGTGCCGCCCGCTGCCTTCGATGGTAAACCTCCCGCAAGTATCGGCTCTGCGCTGCCCATAGGTACGTCCGCACCACCCGCGCCATGCTCTTTGCGATTCATGGATGTGCTCCTCCTTCACATGTCGCCGAGTGTCCGGGCTCTCAGCGAAGGCCGTCGCCAAATCCTTCTTGACCGTCTGAAGGGAATGCAGCCGGGCCGCTGTTTCGTGACACGAATCACTCTTTGACAGAATGGGCCTCAGAGAGTTCTCACATCAAAGGAAGGGGGTATTTGATTGCTTATGCGCGGTGACCGTTCCCAAGAATTGCCTGAACTTTCGAAATCTGCGTCACCAAACCAGCATCACGGAGGCTTTCTTTAATAATACTCCCCAAACTCGCTTCTGACATGAACTCTTTGGGTCCGTTGTCGAATCAGTTCCAGGTCCTCAGCTCGAAGCTTCCTGCTCCAACAAATCGGCAGAAATACTCTGGGGAACAGAGGATTGACATCGTATGCGGCGGTCCGTGAAAATCGCGCCATCAAAGGTTCCACCTGACCGCCTACACTTCTACTCCAAGGGTCCCTCGGGCGTGGGTTGACCGTGAACTTAAAGACGGTTGAAGAGGATTGTGGAACGAACCCGCGGAAGTGCGCGAAACAGGTTCTCAGTTTGGATCGCGCCGCCGCCGCCTTTGTTGCATCGACTCTCGAGAATTCTCGTCGAAACCTACAAAACTCCTGCCGCGAATAGCGCGCATGCTTAGGAGGTAAGAGTGCCAGCGTTGTTCCGAGCTGTGGATGATTTTCGTAGGGAAATGCGTCTGGGCACGGTTGGAGGCCACATTGGCCGGCTGGAGTAGCATAAAAGTTGGAAAGTGCTTTAGAATCAAAAAGCACTTGTTGTCGGGGCGTAGCGCAGCCTGGTAGCGCGCCTGCCTTGGGCGCAGGAGGTCCCGAGTTCAAATCTCGGCGCCCCGACCAATCTTTTCTGCGACTTACAGGCATCTCTAAAAAGTCCTTCCCCTCACTATGGGGGAAATTCAGGGGACCCTACTGCAACATCCCCAGCTTTTCCTCTTCTTGCTGTTCTTCCTGCATCTTCACTACTGCTTCCTGCATCTTCACGGCTCGATACTTCTCGAGCCTCACTACCGCTTCCACTTTGTAATGCTCCGCGATTTTCACGTAACGCATGGTCATCCCGATTTCCGAGTGTCCGAGGATCTTCTGCAAAATGGTGACATCGGTCCCGGACAGAATGGAGCGGGTGGCAAATGTGTGACGCAGATTGTAGAGGTCCATGACTCCGCGCAATCCCAAGTCGTCGCAGACGCGATCATGGGCTTTGCGGACGGAACCAAGATGAGTACCGGGTTTACGGGAACTCGGAAAAACCCAGTAGTCGTTGGGTCGTTTCTGCCGGCGTGTCTTCAGGAGATCGAAAACTTCCTGACACATCGACAGAGTACGTTTGGCGTTTTTGGTTTTCCCACGCACGATCAGGATCGTTCGGTTAAAGAAGTCGAGATTCGAATAAGTCATCCGAAAGACTTCATCCGGCCGCATTCCCTGCCCGAGCATGATGATGGCGACGCTCTTGAGGGGCTCGGAGGCACGTGCCAAATAGTCGAGCTCCTCTTTGAACGACAGGATGTGGACGTCTGGAATTTCCTCCGGGAAAGGTTTCACTTTCCTGGCAGGATTGATGGTGATGAGCTCGTCATCGACGGCCATGTTCAGGATCTTCTTGAGCGTGCCAAGTTCCCGATTGACCGTGGCCGGCGACACGAGCTGCGTTTTGCTTCCCTTCTTCAGTTCCTTGGCTCGACCGGCCTTGAAGTCCTCAATCATGCTCCTTGTGATTTGATCGAGGAATCTGTTCTTGAACAGCTTCAAAAGGGATTTGAGGCTGTTGTTGTGCAGATCGACCGTGTTTTGAGCCAGGGGTTTTTCGATTCGTTTGAGGAACGTTTGAACATATTCCCCAAACAGTGGCGGTTGCTTGTAGGGCCGAAGGCCATTCCTTCCTTGAACCAGCTCTCCTTTCAAAACTGATTCAACCTGTTCTGCTGCCCTTTGGTTGGTCATGCGGGTTGACTTGTGATATCGGCGACCGCCGAATTCAAAGTCATAATAGAAAAATCTACCGCACTTGAAGACTGCCAAAAGTTACCTCCTTTCAGGGTTTTCCCCCGAGGTAACCGACACTAGCCTCTTCACGAGCCACCCGTCAATATCGCTTTGTCTGTAACGAACACATTTTTTGCCCAGCCGGACGAACGGAATTTCCTTCTTGAGCCAGCGCCATTGCGCGAGCGTTTCAGGTGAGAGTCCCGTCATCTCCGCGACGTCTTCGGTCGTCAACAACCTCGGCATGGGCGCGGCTTCCCTGCTACCGGAGGTCAGGCCTCTCTGGGAAGCGTCTGGCCGATCCTCAGTGATCAAATCCGATTTGCTTTGCTTGTGTACTGTCACCTTCAACGGGCCTTTCGATGGCGCTCTGTCCTAGAAGCTCGGCTTGAGCCTTCATAACGGTGTGCCGTGCGTAGTAATTCGGATCATCTTTGTCTTCCGAGCGATAGTCGGCGATACGCTGAATTACCGCTTCAGGATCGTCGCCGCGGGCGAGGGCGCGCTTCGCATACGCCCAGTCATGTTCGGATTGGCTTTTGTGGTCGTTGGGAAGCGTGCGCCTTCGTTCTTGGGCCTCGCCAAAGTGCCGAGGTGCTTCGGGCGAATCTTCGTCGATCGTGAAGTCGCGGAGCGTGTAGACCGCATCGCTTTCCTGGCGCGCTTGCACGATGAACTCTTCGGGAAGTTTGTGGTTAGCGAATCCCGGGAGTCGGAGGACGCGTGTCGAATCCGTTGCCGCCAGATCGCCGCCGAACTTATTTGCGAGGCTGTGAAGGAGAGACTCGGCCTCGTCCTGACTGAATCCACTCACCTTCCACACGACTTGGTGCTTGCCCGGAGAGGTATCGAGGACAAAGTTTGGCGCTGGGACTTCGGTTGAATTTCGAATTCCTTCGAGAGCCTCATCGCCCTTTTTGTCGAGGTCGAGATAGACGTGGCGTATATCCCTTATATTTTGCTTGGTCCGGTTGTACGCGCCGTCCTTGACGGGATTCATTCCCATGAACACGTCGTAGCCACTGGCACTCTGATTGGCGAGCCAAGATTGAAAACGGGGGCTTGCGATGGTCTCCGCCTTAGAGATGGTTTGAACCGTGTGGCCTGTGGAGCGATTCCGCACGAGGATTGCCGCGTTGTCGGATGGCTCAAACAGCTCCCGGACATAGTTCGAAGCGGTGAGAGATCGTGGTGTGAATAGGCTATCGGTGGTCATGGGTGATCCTGCTTGGCCAAGAACACCGCGCCGTAGTCGAACAGGTCCGCATCCGGGTCGTATCGGTTGATGAGCAGAACTTCAGAAATGTATCTGCGTCCAGGCCGGCGCTCGACATGGACGACAACGTTGAGCGAATCAGCGATGTTGGTCTTGATGGCGCGATAGGGGAGGTCCACGCCGCTCTGCAGGACGCAACTCGTGAACCGCGCGAGGCCTTGCTGCGCGGAGTTAGCATGAATGGTGCTGAGCGTGCCGGAGTGTCCCGTGTTCAGGAGTTGCAGTAGGTCGAAGGCTTCGCCCCCGCGAATTTCCCCGAACTCAGAGATGGTTATGCCTGCGGTTGGTGCGAATTGAAAGACGGGCAACTCATTCTGGTGCCCCACATCACCTCACCGCAGCCGATTCGCAGGTTCTCCCATCTTGATGAGGCCGAAATAATCGGTCGAGTCACCGGAGTTGCTATGAGAATTGTGGGCGGTGGATTGTCCGCACTGTCGGAATTGCCCCGAGGGGGGCACGGCAAGTCATAGAAGTGAGACAGACATCGGCCCGCAAACTTTCCGTTCAATGCTTAGGCTTATCGTCCATCGCTAGCGCAGTCATTCCCGATGCGGAATTGACCCAGAACAGTGCCGTCTCCAGGTCCACGGAAAATTCGGTCATAATCGTAACGACAGTGTTCCGCATCAATTCCTTGGTTCGTTCCCAAATTGCGTCCTCGCGCTTCTCACGGGCAATGTCCGCTAGGGCTTGTTCCTCGGTGTCGTAGACGCCTAGGGTCTCTTGATCCGAGGCGATAGCGACGAACTTGTCGCCATCGCGCTCAATTCGGTATTCGAGCTTAGCTTCAGGAGTCGTCACAGGTTTACCCTCCCGCCACGAGAATACCAAAAGACTAGGCGATTTGCCGAGAGAACTCGCAAGGAATCCCCACCCACATGACCCCTAACCTAAGCGGCGTCCGCCTCAGCTTCCTGACGTGCGTCGGTTTTGCCTTGGACAAAGTCAGCCGCTTTCTGTGCCTGCGATGCGGCGGAAACAAGCAACCGTGAATCGGACTTGAGCCGTGCAATCCACGTCTTGAGATAGGCGGCCGAGTTTTCAAGAGTCTTCTGCTCGATTCCTGCGATGCCGCACAGCATAGCGGCGGTCATCTCAGCGATCAGTTCCTCCTTCGAGTAGGATTCAGAACCAAAATGAGCCGGATTATCGAAGTTCTCCCGGTGCAGGCGCTTTGGGTGACCTGTGCTGTGACCCAATTCGTGAAATTCAGTGGCGTAAAATTCTTCGGATGAATGAAAGAGGGCGCGTGCTGGCATACCGACCACGTCATTGCTCGGGGAGTACCACGCTTTGTCGGACTGCTGGAATGCTGGTGGATTCGGCATGTTCGCCACAATCTGTTCGCACGCCGCAATCGGATCGTTGGTGCGGGTCTCCTGCAGAAGAGAAGCCGGGATGTCGATGCCTTCCGTCTGCGAGTAGTTGAACACGCTGTAATAACGGAGCAGAAAAGGACGGGAAGTCTCTTTCCTGCCTTCTGGCGTGGTTGTCTCTTGCTCGTCGCCGACGTTCCAGAAAATGACGGGGGAAGACTTCTCGCCCTTGCGAATTCGCCCGCCAAGCTTTGCTGTCTGATTGAACGTAAGCCAGAATCGTGATGGGAACCCCTGCGAGGAAAGGGTAAAGACATTAAGGCCGCGATACTCCTTCTGCGTGATTAGGTTAGAGGGAGTTTGACAGGTCCAGGGCTTGCGCCAGGGAACCATGCCCGATTCAAGTTCCTTGATGATTTTCTCGGTGATGATTTCATAGACGCTTGGCATTTGTTTCGCTCCAGTTTTGATTTGCTGTTTTCAGGCCCTTTTAGGGCATAAAAAACAACATGCTTTACTGGAGGCGGGTCCTGGCCGTGGTTCGCGGCTGTCAAGCCCCGGAGCGCGTTTCAGCGAAGCCCAGAAGGGCGCGGAAGCGAGCACGGTTGGGGCATACCGAGCGGAGCTGCACAAGCGGGCTTTACAGCGGCAGCGAACTACGGCCTATCCTGCGCCTGGTAAAAGCATGTGAGAGTTAAAAGACACGGGGAGCGTGGCTGGCGATCCAAATTCAACTAGTCACTCGAAAGCACGTCGAAGCAAATTAATCTCAAGTCGGCACGCTCAAGTTTAGGGGTAGAAGAGAGCTCAGTGGCTTTCGAGGACTTTGTGCCACTGCCGTAAGCGTTCCGCATCGCCTCGAGAGCGGCAATTAGCTCGATAATGCTCTGCGTCTGTTGGTATTCCTTGTGGATCTTCTTCAATTCTGACAATTGAACACGTAGCATGGGGGCATTCAGAAACTCGATGGCAGAGATTGCGCGCTTACGTTCCATTTCCGGATGATTTAAGAATCCTTGAATGACCGTCGCCACTGTTTGCTGTAGTGGGTCGAGCACCTGTGGGGCAACTTGCAGGGCTGCCTTTTCCTCGTAGTCGCGTAACAATTCTTCTATGACTTTCTCCTGAAGTGTGAAGACTTCCTTATATATTCCTGGATCCACAACGCGAGGAGTATCGGGGCTGCAAGCGATCAAGTTGGCCAGGACATGGCGGTTATCCAGAATATTGTTTGTCTTGAGGTCGTAGTAACGCCAAAAGCTCTGTCCCTTGTCTCCCTTGTTGCTCCTGAAATAGAAGAATAGGCCGCGAGCACCGTTGCGTTGAAGTCCTGAGTGGATACCGTCTGGTAAGCTGTCCAATACTTCCCTTCCGCCGATATCAAGGAACGCACGCAATTGCTGCAGTAGGACCTCGCTGCTGGCCAATTCCGTAAACTGCTCCTCTTCTTCGATTACGCTGTCGTCTTCTTGCCGTATACGCTTGAGCGTATTGAAAGTTTGTGGGTGCACCTCCTCCCCCAGAACGCTGGCGTCAAGCATTCCAAGACGATCGATGTCCGCTATCTTACGGTTTAGACTCTGCACCAGCCCGAGAAGTCGCTCCAGGCCTTGGTCCGGAAACATGTTGTAGACCCACAAAACATCGAAATCCGTTCCAATCCGGTCTATTCGTCCGGCCCGTTGAACCATGCGAGTCGGGTTCCAATGGAGGTCGTAATTCAAGAGGTATCCACAGTCTTGGAGATTCTGACCTTCTGAGAGCACGTCGGTGGAGAGGAGAATGTCGATTTCCTTATCCGTGCCCGCCCACTCTGCTTTGCCGTTCGCCTTTGGGGCAAATGCTTGCACGATCTTTATGCGTTCGTCCGGGTGATTGCCACTATCCATGCGCCTCACGTTAGGATCGCCCGCTTGTTCGTGGAACTTTACGGCCTCTGTGTTATCGGGACTGCCCAGGTGGCGATACAGATACCGCGCCGTGTCCCTGTAGTAGGTGAAGATCAAGACCTTGTTGCCCTTCAGCTCCCCGGACAGAAGGCTCTTCAGACGTTTGAGCTTCGAGTCGTGCGCGGGATCGATGTGCTGAACTCTTTCCCATATTCCTAGCAGTACATGAACATCGTGCTGGACAGCGTCATGAAGTTTTCGGAGGTCATATAGTGCCGGGTCCACCGTCGCCATTGAACCCAGGGCGCGACGTGCGTCCTGGCTCTCGTCCAGAACGTCCGCTAGCGATTCAGGTACAGCATCGTCTTCCTCACTCTCGCGTTCCAAGTACTGAAGGGCCTTGTGAAAATCACTGCTTCTCAACAAGCGGCCTTCCAGAATGTAAGACTCAAAGGTCTGTAGGAAGGCCAGGGCGCGACGCACACTAATGCGAAAAGCCTCGATGCTCGACTCGAATCGTTTGAGGTAACGGCTCTTGAAAATGCCGACTAACGCCTGCTCCCGGCCGGCTTCGAATTCGTCCACCTCAATGCCTTTTTTCTTGTAGGACTCTAAGCTGTATGGTGCCAGCTTCAGACTTTCGATGCCGCTGACGATGAATTCATAAATTCCGTGGTAAGTGGCCTCTAGATTGTATTCAACAGTTTTCAGTTCGCGTTTAGGAAACTGGACCTTTTTCCCCGCAATGGTCGCGTCAGGGTAAGCCTTCCGAATAAAGCTGCGGGTTCGACGGATGACCACTTCTTCTAAGAGGTTGAAAAGTGCAATGCCAGGAACATCATGGCGTGCGTCTCGCCGTGCCTGGAGGAAATACCGGTACAGATCGCCGATACCTGCAACCGAGAAATAGCTTCGGTCTCCTTGAGTTATTAACGAAAACTGATTGTACAAGTCGAAGAGATCGTTGCTTACGGGAGTGGCCGTAAGAAGTATCACCTTCTTGCGCTGTCCATCTCTGCCCCGCCCGCCATTTCCTCCGAGAAGGCGCTCCAAATTGCCGAATCGCTGGGCGTTGCGGTTCCGAAAGTTGTGCGATTCGTCTACCAGCGCTACATCGACATCAGCAAACTCCAAAGGGTCGAATTCTTCCCGCCCTAACTCTTCCTGCGACAGGATAGTGGCCGAAATCGTAGCGTCTGCTAGCTCGCGCTCCCATATGGGGCGCAGGCTCGCCGGGCAAACTACCAGCGCCCTCTGGCGCATGTGGTATGCGTAGTCTTCCAGCAGCTTCTTGCCAATCCATGTTTTGCCCAAACCGACTGAATCGGCAATCATAACGCCGTCGTAGCGCGCCAAAATCTTGCGCGCCTTCTTCACTGCATCTTCCTGGAATTCGGCCAGCTCCACAGCAGAGCGCATGGGGCCTTGTTGCTCGTCCGCAAGCTCGTCTTTGAAGTACTCGAATAACGCCTTCATGTAAACCTCGTAAGGTGTGTACTCCTTACGGCCGAACTTCGAAGCATCGAGCAGGTCAACCAACTCAGCCTTAAACTCTCGGCTCTCGGCCCATTGTCGTTCATACCACTGTTCCAGGTCGATGATCGCGCGCGCGCCAACCTCGCTCTTCAGCAGTTGACGGTTCTCAAGCGTAATGTTTGCGTTTGCTTTGCTTTCGCTTAGCCAGGCCACTGCATATCCCGCCTCCTTGTCATCCACTTCGCTCACATCTAGAAGTACCTTGTGCGCCAGGTTTAATTCCCGATTGGTGGTCAGTCCGGGGCCGGTGAAGTTGGACGAACCAACTATGGCAAGAATGGGCCGAAACCGATCAAAGAGCATCTGTTGGCCTGGGCGGTCGGAGTAAAACAACCAGCACTTGGCGTGAAGAAAGCCATTATGGTGAATTCGAATCTGTACGGAGTCTCGCTGAAAATAGGCGATTAAATCCTCGATTAGTCGGAGTGTCTTCTCTTCGAACGGCAACGATTCCAAATCGTCCGTGATCAATTTCCTGACGATACCTGCGTCAGGCCTGAGGCCGAGATCTTCGCCGCTCGTTGGCTCGGCACCAAGAATGAGTCGGAAATTGCCAAGATTCTCAAGCCCCTTCTGCAGGAGTCCGAACCCTCCCACTGTGAAGTACGCCGAGGCCGCATCGAGGGAACGCCCCGCGTGCTCTGCAAGGATGGCGTTTAGCACATTGGCTAGAATGTGCTCTCGATTGTCGATCACGTACGGCAGTCGAGTAGTAGGAACACTGCTTGCGTCAGATGCTCTGTCTTGTTGGCTCATAGCATCTCCCGCAGGCGAGCATCGACGAAACGTCCTTCTTCCTGAGATAAACCCATACAAGCGAACATGATTTGATCGATTGTGTCTTGAATAGGCTGACTCTCATCCGCGAGGTGAGATCTGCCTGACTTGTTGGTCAATCGCCTTTGTTCCTCGATTTCGCGAATGCACCGACACATCTGCTCAACGGCTAAAGCAGCATAGTCTGGCATGAAGCCCGGCTGGTCCAGTGGTACAAGCTCGGGAAGCTCGGTCCACCGATGTTGGTCGACCAAGATTGCCCAGTTTAGGGGTGGAATCTCTTTTGTTATCGTCGGCACAGGCAGTTGGTGGACTTGATAGTGACTGACTGCTGCGCTAGTGCTGCTCAGTCGGAATATCCAATCGCTGATTTTGCTATTCAAGAGCGCGAGCACAAAATCAAGTGGCAGTTGACTCGCGCTTTCGGGGATATAGTTGATCTTGTGATTGCAAAAGCTTCCTGTCGGAATTGCGGCTGCGATGATGCGTCGAAAGTTGTTCTGCGCTGAACTCTCCTGCCACCCAACTCTAGGGTGGGTATAATGGCGCGCCTTTTCGCTATCCGGTTTACCCTTTATGAAGCGATCTCTGCGGAGATAGATTGGTTCGCCCTGAGAGGCGTCACGAATAACATAGAGGCTGATGGCCGCCCCCCTCAAGATAAGAGGCCCGGCGGCAGGGTCGTGGGATACATAGCCCTTTTTACCGTCCGTCGTTTCGTTGATTTCACCCTGAGAAGCGCGGCAAAAATCGCGAAGCCTGCGTACACCAGGACTGCTCATTATTCTTGTCGCGATTTCCCAGTCGCGCTGGGTGCAAGATGGCAAGGGAAGGTTTTCCGGGTCAAATTTGGTGATTTCTTCGAGCGCCACACTGAGCGTGGGAGAAGATTCAAGAATTTCGCCTCCTGGGTGGGTGCGGATTCGCATTCGTGCCTGAGGTCCTTCTCTCTTTGCGAGAAAAATTGCTGTGGATAATTTTGCTTCTTGGAACACTCGATTAGTTGGGTCATCCTTCTGCGGAAACGCTTCAATGCGAGTTATCAGCGCATCATGGAGAAGCAACGTACGGACCCCAGAGTCCTGTTCGTTACCTAACAGAGACATCGGCACGATGAACGAAGCGTAGCCCTCTCGATTGAGCAACGCGACTGCGCGACAGATGAAGAACTTGTACAGGTTGTGCTTGCCGCGGTCAGCCGGCGCGTATACTGGCGCGCCGCGATAGAACCCCAGTTCACTCGATACATCCCTTCCCAATTCCCGTTCAGAAATTACGTCGTATGGGGGGTTACCTATCAAAGTATCAAACCCCGCGTTCTCTAACCGTTCCACGGCGCTCTGAGTCCCCGGGCGAGCGCCATAGAATACTTCCGGGAACTCAAGTTCCCAGTGGAAGAACCGCTTATTTTCGGCGGTGCGAGCGGCCTTCTCCACAACCGCCTGGGCGGGCGTAGCCATCGCTGTATGATCTACGGGCGTTACTATGCGGCCGTGCGCCCATTCGAAGAGATCGCCGCTGCGCAACATTTCGTCAAAGATGTCTGTTTTGCCCTTTCTCGTGTTGTTCGTCGAATTGTCTTCGTCGACGAACCATCGCGCGATATGGAGGTCCAGAACGTGCTTGAACACTTCGACATCAGCGAGCGCTGATCTAAACTGTTCCTTCGAGACGGCTACTTGGTCGGCAGTAATGTCTGGCATGCCACCGATCGCAATCATTCCCTGAACAGCTTGGGTCAGCCCTTGCCAATCGCTGGTTCCAGTAAGTGCAAGCTGGCCCTTCGCTTGACGAATCGCATCGACCTCAGCCATTGTGCTGCCTATTAGTGAGTTGCCGCAGCGGAGATGGTGATCCAAGAATGACAGAGGCGCGCCTAGTGTAAAGCAATCGAGCCAAAGCGACACTTTCGCCAGCTCTACAGCCATGGGGTTCAGGTCCACGCCATAAATGCAGCGTTTCAGCACGTGGCGTTTGAGCAAGTTCACATCTGTGAGCCGGTTGGCATCTATTTCGACGTTCTGCTCGTCCATCTGTTCTTGGATCGTCTTCCTCATCTGTTCCAAATGAACCAGCACAGGGTTCCATGGGAAAGCGTTAAGGAATTCGAGGGTTTTGTCCGTAATGAAATCGACAGCTTCGACCAAGAAGTGGCCGGAACCCATCGCGGGGTCAAGCACCTTTGCACTGAAGAGCGCATTTACAAGCTCCCTACCTATGAGGTCGGCCTGCTCATAGGGTTTATGCTTCATCCCTCGCTTGGTGAACTCTTCTTGTTCCTTGATGAACTGACGCCTTTTATGCTGTGCTTCGCGGAGTTTGGGACGCAAGGCATCGAATCTTTCCTCTAAGGTAGGCCCAACAGCATTTTCCACGATGTACTTCACTATGTGGTCGGGCGTGTAGTATGAACCTGTGGCTTTTCGTTCGCGATTGTCGTTCTCAAGGTATGCATGGCCGCGAACAACATGGATATTCTCGTTTTCCGCCCGCGTCCTTTCCCTGTTACTCAGTTCGCTGAAAGGTTTGTAGACCTCGCGTCCCTTCTCCTTCACAATGCCGAGCTTTTCGCCTGCAATGCGCAGACGAAACTCAAGGAGCCCTTCGTAAATAGACCCAAGTTGTCGTACACCGAGTGATTTATAATCCACGAAAACTAGATCGTGACGCTTCGGATCGATGCCACGTGCGAGTAAATCGATGGCGCGGGCGAGATGGCGATCCGGAACTCGCTCCCGTTCGAGGAAATGAGCTGCTTCTGACTCGGGACTGTGATCATTTTTGTCCCGTGCGGACATGAACAGGCCACCGTTGTAGTGCGGTACATTGAGTTCTTCACTTCCTTCATCGATCACTCGGAACAACGCCTTTAGACGCTGCCACAATCCATATGAACCGCCGTCGTAACTCTTGCTGATCTGCTTTTCGGTTTCGTCTGCGATCTTGCCTGCGGATTCGCTTATCTCCTCATTCAACCGGCGCAGACTAGCGTCATGGTATTCCCGCGAGTGGACAGGCAAGAGGTCCCGCGATTCAGCATAAAGAAGAAAGAGTAAACGATAAAGAAGTGTCAGAGTGCCCTGGAATATCGTACCCAGCCGTTCGTCGTCCAACTTAGGTGAATCAGTCGCGCGCTGGCGCGAGTTGGCGATAAACCCTTCGGCAAGAACTGGGAATACTTCAGTAAAGACCCGATCCTTCAGATTTTCGCCAAGCTGTTTGGCATACTCTTCGCTACCCAACAAGAGTCGATCTAGCATGCTGAGTGACTGCACTTTGCCTTGCCGCTGGACTTCGGCGGGCCGGAATGCTTGCGACCGAAATAACAACCAAAAGAAACGGAACGCGTCCTGTATGTCCTGATGGAAACCCTGTCGTCCAAGCACTTCGTCGAGGTCGATTTCGTAATAGTTGGTGGATCGAGAGTGCGCGCGCTGAGAGTAGAGTCGCCAGAGCTTACCGTTGGTCACTATGACCCACGGGGCCTCCTCTTTGGCCAGAAGGTCTACCACAGCGAAGGTCGGCGTCACCTCCGGGTTTTCGGTATCGTGCATCTCGTCTTTGCGGTCAAGCTCACGTCCCCACGGGAAGGGCAGACAGATCCCGAGTTGGGCCCCGGATTGAGGATCGTCGAGTCGTATGTGAATGCGCGTCTCCGCAGATCTCTGAGTCGAGGGCCGGAACCCAAGTTCCTTCAGGAGGGGGTCGTAAAGCAGGCCAACGAGTTCGGATGTTTTCTTGCCTGCGAAGCGGGTAGAAGCCTGATCGTAGATGGCGCGGAGCCGCTGGTACGCTGGCTTTGGGTCTTCGCGCCACTCAGGGAACTCGAGATGCCCGCCATCCTTGGGCCGGAGACGCTCCGTAAGAAAGTAATCGGAAAACAGGCCTCGGTTATTGAAGTACACCTCGGACCAATGCGCGAGATCGTAAGCGAAGCGGAGCTTGTCGAATTGGCTGAACGCATCCGCTTCTGTCCATGTAAACCGACGCAGCACCCGTAAGTGTACGGCCGTCGGGCGACGGCGATCCACACCGAAGCGGCGCTGCACCAGAAGTGGCTGGACAGTTCCAATGGCGCTGGGGTTTTTCTGGTCACTGAGCTGACGGTCCAACAAGACAAATTCGATGTACTCGTAGTCTGCGGTGAGGACCAAAAGGAACTGTCCCGCGAAGTTACGGAACACGCGTGCAAGCGCCTTAATCTCTGCGACAGTCACGGTCTTCAGTTCGAAGAGATAGACCTGAAGAAGCTTCTGCTGATCCGCAATGAGCTCAATTCGCTTGATGGGACGCGCAGCAGCTTCCGGAATCGCCAGGTTTGTAGCGGTCTGTCCCGTGCGAGAGCCGGTGTTATACCCGAGCTTTGTGAAAAAGGACACAAGCGCGTCAGCACTATTGATGGACTGGATGTCCTGAGGCGAGAGTTCTATGTCGAAACGGTGTTCAGTGGTCACAATATCAAAGACCGATGAGCTCGAAGCTGAAATTCGTTAAGAAGATATCTATATACTACCCGGCGGCGTTCCAAGAAAGAAGTGACAGGCAGGGCTGGGGAACCGGAGATCGTGGGCCGAGTGATCGGGGTAACGATGCTCGTTGCGGAGGCGGGATCGGCGAGCGGTGAAGACTTAGCGATACTTTCCACCGCCACGAAGTGTGCCTTGGCATCCCTTGGAGAAAGGGGCTTGCGGATATATTCTGTTCGCATGTCCCCGGAGTTCGCAATCTTAGGAACGAAAAGAGGCGAGGATGATTATTGGAGACCGTTTGCGTGAGTTGCGGGAAGAAAAGAAGTTCTCCCAGGGAGACATCGAGAAGAGGAGTGGGCTGCTGCGCTGCTACATATCACGGGTCGAGAATGGCCATACGGTTCCGGCCATGGAGACCTTGGAGAAGTTGGCGCGGGCTCTCGAAGTGCCGCTCTACCATCTTTTCTATGAAGGTGAGGAACCCCCAAAGCTGCCAAACCTTCTGAAACGGAAGACGGCGGACGACATCGCTTGGGGGAATTCGGGCAAACAGGCGGTGTATCTCCACAAGCTGAGAAAGTGCCTGAGCAAAGCAGGGGAAGCGGACCGGAAATTGCTACTTGCTATGGCCCAGAAACTGGCCATGGGCCGCAATCGCCGTGCGCATGCCGCAGCGTAAAATTGCGCGGAAATGCTGGACGCTGTAGCCCACCAAAAAAAAGCGGGGCCGCGCTGGCGGCGCGACCCCGTATACATTACTGGTTTGTTTCTTACTTCGACTTTGTTTTTGTCGTCTTGTTCGTCTTGAGAGGGGGTTTCTTTGTTGGTTTCGAGACTTCCTCTTGGACCGTCGCGGACACCTTTACACTGTCGATTTTGTAGCGTAGAGCGGTGCGAGCGAGGTTTGAGTCCTTCCCAAGCGCCTGCCGAGAGTTGTATCCGGGGCAGTACAGGTCGGATACGAGTGCGCACACGATGAGGAAGTGCTGGACCTCCTGCGCGCTCATTGCGCCTACGGCCTTTCCCGCGATGGTTTTGTAGTCCACGGTGCTGCCGCCCCACGCGGCCTTCGTCTTTTTCTCGTCCCACCCATACACCCGGCACAGGCGGCGATGATTGTCGTGGCCAAGCCGCTCGAAATAATCGAGGGCTGCCATTTCGAGGTCAGGACGTGACAGGGTCGGTGGAAGTTTCTTGCGAATCGCATTCAGGATACGAACGCGCGTTTGTTTTTCGATGCGCTCCGCCAGGACTTCCTTGGCTCGCTCAGCACGCTCCTGCGGGGTTTGTTGATACCTCGTCGTGTTGGCGTGCACCGGGCATTTTTCGTCACGGCACACGTGCAGCAGTTTGCCGGCATCCGGGCCGTCGATCACCACGGCGGGCTTGGTCTGTGGACACTCCGCTTTCTTCTGTGCTCTCCGGTACTGTCCTTCATGGAGGACATCCGGCTTCGCGTTCTTGGCTTGCCACGCGGGGGCTTGCGACACACGCAGTGGTTTTTCGCCGGACTCTTCCAGCGGCTTCACTCGAAGCTGTACGAGGGCTTCGACCTTGGCGCGATAGCATTGGCGGTCCGTACAAATAGACTTCTTCTGTCCCACCTCGGGGAAGAGAAGCGGATTGGTGCCTGTGCGCTTCGGGCACCGTGCGCAGCTTCCTGCCACTGGCAGCAAGGTTTCGTCCTGCAGGTCGAAGGGAGCATTCGCGAGGTCCAGATGGATTTCGCGCTCAATCCAGTTGCGGAGTTCCCGCACAGTGACGGCTTCGGCCTTTTTGTCTTTCAGGAGGGCCGCCACCGTCCGGTGCTGCGGGAAGCACTCGGCGAGGGCTCGCTGCTGATCGGTCGGTTGCAACCGAGCGATTTCAAACGCGTGTGCCACCGTCAGCTTGCCGGTGTAGAAAGCCTGTTGGACTTCGTCGACAAGATGGATCAAACGGAGCCGCGCATACACGTATTTCTCCGACCGTCCGATTTTCTCGGCCAGCGTTTCGACCGTGTAGGTTTCCGGTTGGAGTTGCATGAGGGCGGCATAGCCCCTTGCCTCGTCGAGTTCGTGCACGTCGGCGCGTTGCAAGTTTTCGATGAGTTGCAGTTCGAGGCACTCCGTATCGGTGAGTTCGCGAACGGTGGCAGGGATGGTTTCCCGCCCGGCGAGTTTCGAAGCGCGGTAACGCCTCGCTCCGGCAACGAGTTCATAGAAGCCTGCCTCGCCACCCGGCAACGGGCGCACGAGAACGGGCTGCAGGACGCCGTGCTGCCGGATGTTGGCTGCGAGTTCGATAAGTTTGGTTTCATCGAACTGCCGGCGAGGATTCGTTCGTGATTCTTGGAGTGTGTTGAGTGGAAGTTCCTGAAAAGACGGAGGCACTTGAGGTGCCCCCGCCGTAGTGCTTACCGCCATCGTTGCATTCATTGCTCTCTTCTCCTTTTTCTTTGAACTTTTCATCGATTTAGTACTCTTCCGGTAAAAGAATTGTCGTAACGGAGCGGTCGGCCTCGGTGATGACCCAGACCTTCGCGTCGCCTGCGTTTGTGCGGTAGCTGCTCAAGAGCCGGAACCCGCGTTCCAGGCTGAGTTGATTTCCCTTGCGGTCCTCTTCGCATAGGTCGCCCCATTCGCCCTGAACGTGGCGCGAGAGGAACTCATGCGGTTCTTGCCCTGACTTTTCGAGAGCGGCCAGTGCGCCGGGTGTTGCGACGACTTGGCCGAGCGGGAAAAGTGGTGGCTTTGTAATTTGTTGCATCGGGTGTGAACTCCTTAGGTTGGTTTTGATTTTTGCTTTCGAGGCACCGCGTCGAGCGGCGCATAAAAAGCAAATGCCCTTCCTGGCGGTCCCCGGCGACTGGCCGCCCGCGCTGTCAAGGGCGCGTGGGTTTCGCGTTCACGGGAGCGAAGCGGACGCCCTTGACAGAAGAAGCGGGCGGTCTAGGCGCAGCCTTGCCGCAGGAAGGGCAGAGAGGGGAAAAGATAGTTCCGTCGGGAACTTACCGAAGAGAGTTGCGGTTTTGTGAATTCGCGAAACGTGGTTTGGATCGCGTGCTACAAGACGAAGTCTTGCTTCAAGAACGGAGGAGCGCCAGAGGCGCAAAAAGAGGAAACCGTTTCAGTTCTTCTTCGGAGAAGGAATCGTTCAAGCAATCGATCTCGACGGCATTTGGCGCGCACAGAACAAAGGGTTCAAACGCTTCCCGCAGCAGGCAGCGTACTTCTTCCGGTCGTAGCCGAACCATCCTTCGCAAAGCGCGAAGGCCCGAACCCGGTCGTTTGGTACAGGGGATTCGGTATGGGGAGACTGAAGCGAATGGCAGGCCTCTGTACGGATCAGTTCGAAGCGCGAGATAACGTCGCTCCGAGCAAAGTGAAATTAGCACCTCGGAAAAGCGGAACTTAATCATGAGGAAGCTGGCCGGACAAATCTTCCTCGGGGACAAACGACGAGGAGCGCTGGCTTGACGGGAAAGCTTCCAATTGTGGCCAAGTTACTGATTATACGCATGATACTGTCATTCCTGACATGGAGATGTGCAAATGGAACATTTATGTTGACATTGTCAGTTTCTGGCGATACCGTGTGAAAAGGAGCGGGCAAGGAAATGGCGGATGACGATAGGTTCGAGCGTCTCCTGAGAGGTCGGGGCTGGCGGAGCGCGTACCGACTGGCGGCTGGAAACTCTGAAACGAATTTGCTAGTGGATTCTTTCATCAAGGCTGCTGCGCACGCTCTGCGCAATCAGGCTCAATCCCCTTCTCTGTCGGAAGTTGCGAATGTACTTTGCGAATCGTTGAGTGTGCCCTCCCTCAACGATGGAAGGACGTCTAGCGGATTGGAAGCGTTCGAGCAGTTATCTAATGGCCTGGAAGACATTGGGACCAAGGACCGAGGTCACGTCGGAACTCAACTCGCGATAAGAGCTGCAGAAAGAGTTTTTGTAGAACAGGCTCGTCAGATGGAGGCAGTAAGTAGCGAACAGATCCAGGATCGTCTTGGTGAAGCCTTTGTTGCGGACCTCGTGGACCATCAATGCCTCAGCCGAGTAAGGAATGGGATCGCGGAGAAAACCAATCGGACGGTCGAGCAGCAGCACACCTGGGAACAGGGACTCAAAGAGAACCTGAAACCTCAAGCTCGGAAACTGTTCCGCAGTGCCTTGAAAGCAAACGATAGTGGAGCCGTTCGAGCTCCGAGGAGCACTGCAACGCCTCCCCCGTCCCTAGAAATTCAGCTTCATGAACCGCTGGTAGCGTTGCAGAGGTAGGCTCGTCATGCGCCCAATTGAAATTTCGAATGAAGAGTTCAGGTTTGATTTCACGGATTTGGTCAGTGTGCAGTGGGCGCATGCTTCCGAGAGCAGCCACCAAGAATCCGGTCCCCACGCAATGGAATTCTACATCGACGATGAAACCATTGATCGTCGATTTGGTCACGCCTTGGATGCGCTCCTGGCGGACTGGGTTGATCTCGCCCTCGCTTGCTATCTGGCTGACCGTTTGGCAACGAGAAAACCTTCGAGACTTGCCCAATCTGGGAAGCACTGGTCGAGAACCTTGAACATTACTCTTCCAGTGCGACGACTGGATCGCTGGACCGATGAAATCCAAGGTTCGCTATCTCGACTCTTGAGCTTCTTGACCGACGATTCGTGGAGGTTTGAGTTTGTACAGCGTGAAGGCGCAAAGCGAGCCGCAGAATCACAACGATTTTTGTTCCCCTTTGAACATGGCTCCCCGACTCGCGTCGCTCTTTATAGCGGTGGATTGGACTCCTTTGCTGGTGCTGCTCAGATTCTGTACGACTCCCCCGATTACAACTACATTTTCGTTTCTGGAGTGACGAACCCTAGACAACAGGCCGGTCAAAGAGCACAACTCAATCGACTCAGATTGAAGACTTCGGCGCACATCTGCCACGTAGCTATTCCATATGGTCTGCATTGGGCGGGGAATAAAGACGAGCGCAAGGAAGAGCCCTCGCAACGGACTCGTGGGTTTTTGTTCTTGACGTTGGGCACTGTCTCGGCGATTGCAGCGGGTACAAAAGAGCTTTTTCTGTACGAAAATGGTGTCGGTGCGATCAACTTGCCTTACGACGGAACGCAAGTTGGAACGTACAATTCGAGAGCCACTCATCCGTCCACGCTTTTGCGGATGGAGGATTTCACTAGAGCGCTTATCGGCCAGGAATTCTCTATTGTTAATCCGTTCCTATTCTTCACGAAAGCCGAAATGTGCAGGCATGTTGCAGTACAAGAAGTCGGTGAGCTTTTGGCGCTCACTTTCTCCTGCGATGGATTTCCCGTCAGAGCGAAGAACCGAGGTCAATGCGGATCCTGCACGTCATGCCTCTTGCGGAGACAGGCCATCGAACTGGCTAGCTTGGCGCGCTACGACCAAAACGGCTATCTGAACGATCTTTGTTCCCCGACGTTTGCGGGCAGCGACAATCAATTGCATGCCCTTCGGGCTATGAACTGGCAAGCACACAGGATTGGAGAAGCAGTTTCACGAGTGAAGCCATGGGAAGCACTCGTGAGCGAATTTATTGAACTCCAAACAGTTGAACTCGACCTCTGTCGGAATGGCAAATTGAGGCCCGCAGAGCTTCAGAGCAAAGTCGTGCATCTATACTCACAGTACGCAGCGGAGTGGGAGTCGTTCTCGGCACGTCGCCACTGCGACGTACGGAAGAGGATTGCGTAGCAAGCAAACGGTTTTGCTCGATTGAAACGAGGGGGACATGGAAAAGCACATTCTCGAGCAACTTGATCCAAGAGTCTTGGGTGGGCGGCTTCAGGACGCTCGGAGAGCACGCGGACTGACTCAACAGGCCGTCGCTGATCGCCTCGGCGTGGCCAGAACTACTCTGGTAGCAATCGAGAAGGGAGAACGTCGCACTCTCCCGGATGAATTGATCAAACTGGCCGCGATCTACGGTCGTCCAGTCTCTGAATTTGTAAGCAAACAAGTGGTTGTGGAAGGATTCGTTCCACAATTCAGGGCCTCCTGGAAAGACGCGCTTGTTGAGGACTCGGAACTGGAAGAGAGCGCGAGCGAATTGCAGCGGTTGGCTGAGGATTATCTTGAAGTGGAAAGACTCTGCAATATGCCACTTGCCAGGGTCTACCCACCTCCCTATGACATTTCGGGTGCATCGGCAGAGCAAATCGCGGAAGAAATTGCAACGGCTGAAAGAAATCGCTTGGGTATTGGCGACGGGCCGCTGAGCAATTTACGTGAAAGACTTGAAAATGATCTTGGACTCAGGATTTTCTATTTGCCGATGGCGTCTAAGATCGCTGGATTGTTTGCGTACAACGACGTATTGGGAGGCTGTATTGGAATAAATTCTGGCCATCCAAGGGATCGTCGTCATTGGTCCCTGGCCCATGAGTTTGGGCACTTTCTCACTGGCCGTTATCAATCCGAGATCACTTTCTTAAATGAAAGAAAGCGTGTATCGTCCCGCGAGCGTTTCGCAGATAGCTTCGCAAAGCACTTCCTCATGCCGGCGAGTGGGCTGAACCGTCGTTTCACGGAGATGCATCGCAGCAGTGAACGAGGTATCACTTTGGCTCACGTCTGCACGCTGGCAGACCTTTATCAGGTTTCTGTGCAAGCACTAGTTTTACGCTTGGAGGAACTCCGGCGGCTCCCCAACGGCACGTGGGAACGATTAGAAGCTGAAGGATTCAAGGTTCGTAGCGCCCAACAACTACTCGGCATTGACGCAAATCCGCCGATCAAGCATCTGCTGCCACAAAGATATGTTGATCTAGCGATCCTCGCCTACCATCAGGGCAAGCTGAGCGAGGGGCAATTGGCTAGATTTCTGAGGACCGACCGCATTACCGCTCGTATGCAAGTTGAAAAAGCCGGTCAACGATTCAATGAAGAGGGAGAAGAAACTTTCACGAGCATCGACCTGGACCTAGCTGCGCAGCTCGACGGAAAGTGAGACGCCACGTGCCCAGCCATTCGGTCGCCATACTCGATGCGTGCGTGCTTATTAATCTTCTTGCCAGCGGTCGCGCTGAAGAGATTCTGACTGAAGGCGAATACAAATTCTGCATTTGTACGGTTGTAAGTAAGGAAAGCATCTACCTGCGAGCCGCTGACCCAAATGCACCGCCCGACATTGTAGAGCTCGACCCGTTTGTGAAATCAAAGTGCCTTACGGTTTACGCATTGACAGGAGACAAGGAACAGACGTTGTATGTCGACTACGCAGCAGATTTGGATGACGGAGAAGCCATGACTTTGGCGTTGGCGTTCTCACGGGGATTCACGGTGGCGACGGATGATCGCAAAGCTCGGCGCATCTTTCTTGAGGATACGGGTGATATGACGCGGCTACTCTCAACTCCTCAGATTCTGAAAAGCTGGTCTCCAAGAGCTGGCTTGACCCCCGTGGAGCTTAAGAAAATGCTCCTCGAAGTTTCTCGCCGTGGTCGATTCTCGCCTCATTCTGGAGATCCCGAGTTTACCTGGTGGTCGAACGCGGTGCTCTGAAGTGCTGAAACGCAGTCCTGGTAACCGCTTCGAGAGGCTTCACAATGGCTCAAGACGTAAAGCAAGTTGACATAGTCTTTCACTACCCGCCTGAAGTGACCCAATTGCTCATAAACACGATCCCCTTACTTTGCCCTGCGAAACGCGATGTATTGACGTTCTTTCGAGGCTCCGGTGTGGGAGACTCGGTGCTTTCTGATCTTGAAGCCCGACTACTGAAGGACCGTAACAGCATTAACAAATACGAGATCGTTAGGACGGTGTTGGAGCGACTCAACAGCAAAGGGGAACCAGCTCTTCGTGAGCGCAGGGAAATACTAAGGCGTGTGACCGAATTCGAAGACTTCTCAACCTGCTGGCCGAGCGATCAACTCAAAGCCAAAGGATTGGTTGGTGAGATTTCGCGGGTCATTGGAGTCAAGGACTCATTTACCCGAATGAAGCAGGCGCAAGAGGAAGAGCGCAAGGTGCGTTTAGCCGAGCAACACAATAAGGTTCGTGCTGCCGCTGAACGTCGGAACAGCATTGAATCGATTAGGTCTGAATTGGGGCGACTTTTCGGAGAAA